>Ga0070733_10000033_pt1 | contig 170311 bp, 156 predicted proteins | sample Coa_R1_9_FD_66450 | JGI IMG/M metagenome (GOLD analysis project Ga0070733, IMG submission 66450) | Surface soil microbial communities from Centralia Pennsylvania, which are recovering from an underground coalmine fire - Coalmine... | ecosystem: Environmental > Terrestrial > Soil >...
CGGCCAACTGTCGTACGTGCGCCACTGGTTCGCGCCCATCATGTACGCGCGCACCCGCGGCTGGCTGAGGACCGAGTTGTCGACGCCCTTCACGAAATGATCGAACCAATCCTGCACGAGGCCCACGTAGTCGAACCGCCCGTCGCCAAGGTCGCGCTGGCCCACGACCGTGTGTTCGGTCGCTTCCAGCTGGGAGCAGTGCAGCGTCGGGGCAATCACCATTCGTGAATCGGTGCGAGCGCTCTCCGTCGCTGCCTCCTTCACCTGGTGCGCGAACATCGTGACGTTTGGACCAATCGAGATGTCGTACCAGGAATTGATGTAGAGCGCGGGGGCACTGTTGTGGTCCTCGTCGCTCCCGAATTCGGTGTCCTTCCACCTGGGATCGTTCGGCAGCCGGTTGACGAAGTTGTCGAAATCGCTCGGCGGCGCACCGAGGACGTTCATGATCTGGTTGATCGGGAGCGTGCTGAGCGCGGAGTCGACCGCTGTCGGGTTGATTGGAGTCTCGGGCATCATGTTCCATTGCTTGTGGATGCGGATCATGTCCGAGCGCGTGTAGGTGGCAGGGAAGACGGGCCGAGCGGGATTGCCGGAGGCGACGCCATAGTACCAGCCGACCCACCCGGCGAGATGCACCGCGCCGCCGCGGTAGAAGTTCCCCATTTCGTTGTAGGGACCGACCTTGCCGATCCCGGCCCCAGACCCCATCGGCACAACGGCTGCCAGGCCCGGGATGTGTGCCGCGTTGAGCCGGTGTTGTTCCTCCGCGCTCGACGAACAGCCAATCGCCCCCACCTTGCCGTTGGACCACGGCTGCTTCGTGATCCAGTTGATGGTATCGAAGCCATCCTCCGCCGTCCGCACCAGGAACGTGTAGGTGCCCTCGGAGAAGAACCGGCCGCGCTCATACTCCCAGACGACCGCGTAGCCGTGCTTGAGGAAGCTGGCGACAAATGGCCCGAACAGGTCCCCCATATGGTGCGCTTCGATGAGATAGGGGATCCGGATCATCACGGTCGGCAGGTTTTGCCGCGGTTCCCCTTTTGGGAAGAGGATGAGATGGTACAGCCGGACGCTATCGCGCATGGGAACCATCACCATGTCTTCGATGTCCGCGTGGCTGTCGATGTACGCCTGGGCCTCGTCGGCCGCTGACACCTGGGCTGGCGCGCGAGCAGGCAAGGCAATCGATCCGGCGAGCACGCATCCGATCGCGCCGATCCGGAGAATCCGAGCGAGCCGCGATTCGCAGTGGGGCTGAAGCACGCGCATCCTCTGGGAGAATTGGTCGGGGGCGAACTTGCGACCGAGAGGGCGTTGAGTCAAGAATCGACACCACTGTCCCGCAAACCGGGACTGACGGCGCTGGCCGTCTCGGCGCGATTCCGGTCCACACCTGCGGCGGTATACGGACTCGTTACGGTCAGGTCCGACTCGGCCCGCTAGCTTTTCGGTTCGGTATCCGGACGACGAACACAGCGGGCGAGAGGGGGCACGCGATGAGATCGTGCACGGCGCGGGTTCGCGGCACCGGGCTGGTCGTGGGAATCGTTTGCGGGTTGGTTGCGACAGCGTTGCTCGCGGCGCGCGCTGAGGCGCAGACACCCCCGTCCCATTCGTTCAAGTCCCGGAACGTCTTCCTCATCGTGTCCGATGGACTCCGCTGGCAGGAGGTGTTCACCGGCGCCGATTCGCTTCTCATGAACGAGGAGCACGGCGGCATCTGGGAGAGCCCCGATACCCTCCGCCGCGCGTTCTGGAGAGCGACGCCGGCCGAGCGTCGCGCGGCGCTCTTTCCGTTTCTGTGGGGGACGGTGGCCAAGACTGGGCAGCTCATCGGAAATCAGAACGCGGGCAGCGTCGCCCATGTCGCCAACGGTCTGGCCTTCTCGTACCCGGGTTACAACGAGATGCTGACCGGGTCGCCCGACCCGCGCATCAACGCCAACGACTTCGGTCCCAATCCGAACGTGACCGTCTTCGAGTGGCTGAACGCGAAGCCTGATCTGCACGGCCAGGTGGCGGTGTACGGCACGTGGAGCACGTTCAAGGACATCTTCAACGAAGGGCGGAGCCACCTCCCGATGCTCGTAGGCTGGGACCCCCCGTATGGCCGCGGTTCGCTGACGCCGCGCCAGCGTCTGCTCAACGAACTCTACGCCTCGACGATTCGTTTCGACGACGAGACGAACTACGACGAATTCATGCAGATCCCGCTGCTCGAGCGCCTGCAAGGCACGCATCCGCGGGTCGTGTTCGTCGGCTACGGCGAAACCGACAACTGGGCGCACGCCGGACGCTACGACCTCGTGCTCCGCAGCGCTCACGCGTTCGACCAGTACGTGGAGCAGCTCTGGAACACCGTGCAGTCCGTGCCGAGCTACAAGGGGCGCACCACGTTCATCATCACGTGCGACCACGGGCGCGGCAGTGGCCTCGTGGACTGGAAGGAGCACGGCGTGGACCAGAAGGGGTCGGACAACATCTGGATCGCCGTTATCGGACCGGATACGCCGCCGATGGGTGAGCGCACCAACATCACCCCAGTGAGCCAGGCGCAGATCGCGGCCACGATGGCCGCGCTCCTGGGCAAGGATTACCCTCGCGAGGTTCCGTCGGCCGCGCCACCGATTGCCGAGGTCCTGCCGCCCTAGCCAGCGTAGTAGCTGCGGACGCCGGGCTGGAATCCCGGCCCGGATTATCCCCGAGGCGCCGCCTGGGCTGTACCTTTCTGCCTGGACACTCCCAGCGGCCGCTCACTGTCATGAATCCCGACTCGCGCGACCAACTGCAAGCCTCGCTCGGCGCGTCGTACGTCCTGGGGCGAGGGCTGGGCCGCGGGGGCATGGCGACGGTTTACCTCGCGCAGGATACCAAGCACCACCGCCCGGTCGCGCTCAAGGTGCTGCACCCGGAGCTTGCGGCGTCGCTGGGGCCGGAGCGCTTCCGGCGGGAGATCGAACTCGCAGCCCGGCTGCAGCACCCGCACATCCTCTCGGTCTACGATTCCGGCGAGGCGGCCAGTGGCCAGTTGTGGTTCACGATGCCGTATGTCGAAGGGGAGAGCCTGCGCGCGCGCCTCCAGCGGGAACACCAGTTGCCGATCGCCGACGCTGTGCGCATCGCGCATGAAGTGGCAGATGCGCTGGTCTATGCCCACGCGCATGGAGTGATTCATCGCGACGTCAAGCCGGAGAATATCCTGCTCTCGGGCGATCACGCGTTGCTGGCGGACTTCGGGCTCGCACGGCCTCTGATGGATGGGGCCAGCGGCCCGGGTGGCGTCACGCTGACCGGATCCGGACTCGCGTTGGGCACGGCAGGCTATATGAGTCCGGAACAGGCGAGTGGCGAGCGGACCGTTGATGCGCGGACGGATATCTACGCGCTCGGTGTCGTGCTCTACGAGATGCTGGCGGGAGAGCCACCCTTCACCGGGCCGTCGGCGCAGGCGATGATCGCCAAGATGATGCGCGGCGTGGTGCCGGCAGTGGAGGAACAACGTCCCTCGGTGTCGCCGGCTCTCGCGTCGGTTGTGCGGACTGCGCTCGCTCCCGCGCCGGCCGACCGGTACGCGACTGCTGCCGCTTTTCGTAAAGCCCTTGACGTGGCGGAACTCGCGAGCGCTGCCGCGCCGACGGCCACCGGACCTGCGACCCGATCGAGGCCTCGCGTCCCTGTCGGTCTGGCCCTGCTCGGACTGGGGATCTGCATCGGTGCTGGATTCCTATTCGCGTGGCGCTCCAGCTGGCGGGGATCCGTCACTGGCCGCGCAGTTCGCGTCGCCGTGCTGCCGTTCGACAACCTCGGCGATTCCGCGGATGCCTATTTCGCCGACGGGATCACGGACGCTTTGCGGGGCAAGCTGGCCGCGCTGCCCGGGATAGAGGTGATCGGAGCCACCAGTTCGGCGCATTACCACCACAGCTCCAAGAGTGCGCAGGAGATCGGACATGAGCTAGGTGCCCGCTATCTGCTTATCGGCAAGGTGCGGTGGGCCAAGGTGCCGGGTCACGAGAGCCGAGTGGAGGTGAGTCCCGAGCTGGTGGACGCGCAGTCGTCGGCGACGCGTTGGGGGGCGCCATTCGATGCCGCGCTCACGGACGTGTTCCGGGTGCAGGCGGATGTCGCGAGCCAGGTGGCGCAGGCACTCGGCCTCGCGCTGAGCACGGGAGCCCACGATTCGTTGCGCGCGCGCCCCACGCAGAACGAGGCCGCCTACAACGCGTACCTGCAGGGAACATCGGCGATGCGCGGCGATGTGGACGAAGCGCTTCCGGGCGCGGTTTCGCCGACGCGGCAACATGCAATCGTCGCGCTTAACCAGGCCACGAGGCTCGATTCGGCGTTTGCCGATGCGTGGGCGGCATTGGCCGTTGCGGAGTCCCTGCAGTACGCCGAAGGGGCAGGTTTCAGCCAGCCTGACTCGGCGCTCGGCGTGTCCGCTAAAGCGGACGCCGACCGCGCGATTGCCCTGGCACCACGCTCGGCTGACGCGCACCGCGCCGAGTCCGCCTATCACCGCTACGTTCTCAACGATTTCGCCGGAGCGATGACGGAAGATTCGCTTGCGCTTCGGGTCAGGCCCAACGATGTCGAGACCCTGAGCGACCTGGGCGCATCATACGCTGGCCTGGGTCACGCCGACGCGGCGGTCCCGCTGCTACAGCGCGCGCAGATGCTCGATCCACGCTCTACCCACGCCGCTCATGAGCTCTCCTTCACGCTTCGGCTGGCCGGCCGTGCCGACGATGCGGCAGCAGCGGCCGAACGCGGACTCGCGATAGACCCCATCAACCTTGGCCTGCTGAACGACCTCGGGTCGGCTTGGCAAATTGTGGGTGACACAGCGCGCTCCCGCGCCGCCCTGATGCGCGTCCGCGCGATCGATCCCACCAACGTCGCGGTGATTCTGCGTTTGGTGGTTTCGCATCTCAACGTGGGAGACCTGGATGGTGCACGCAACGTGGCGAACGCCACGTACCCGGAGATACTGCCCGACGTACAGACCGTACAACTGTCCGAATTTGATGTGCCCTGGGTACTCGATGACGCCAGGCAGCGGCGTCTATTCAATATCCCAGTGGCGATATTCGCACCTGACCAGAAGCCGGCGTCTTTCCGCGATCGATTCCTTGCGCTCGCACACACCGCGTGGCTCCGAGGCAACACTCGAGGAGCGCGCGCGTACGGCGACAGCGCCATCGGCCCGGCGAGCGCCGTTCTCCGGGCCAACCCCGGCAATGCGGACGCGCACGAATTGCTCGCGGTCGCCGAAGCGTATGCCGGCGCCCGGCAAACGGCGTTGCGGGACGCGCATGCGGGAACAGCTTTGGCACCGCTGCGACCCGGCCTGGATGCGGCTGCCTACGACCAAGTCCAACTGGCCCGGGTCTTCACGATCCTTGGCGACGCGGATAGCGCTGCCGCGGCGCTCGAGCCGGTGCCGGCAGCAGCCCCCTTGTTCTGGTCACGGGCGTGGCTACGCATCGACCCAACCTGGGCACCGCTCCGAACCAACTCCCGGTTCCAGCGGCTCATCGCGGATTCGGCGAGCGCCAAGCGGCCGGTGGCGTGAGGGAGCAAGCCATCTAAGGGCCTCGCCCACGTTCCAGAGCACATCAGACATACGACCCGCCATGCCTCGCCCTTGCCTTGAAGTGCACTTCAAGATGTACCGTCGAGAAACTTACGGCTCGGACACCTTGCAAGACGTGGAGGCTGGTGATGAAATCGCTCCACATTCTCTTGGCGTTTCCGCTCCTACTGGTGAGCCGCGGTGCGACGCGCGCACAGGACGCCATACTGGTGGGGACGACGGCGCCCGCACCGCCCGAGCACCGCGCGGCACCGATTCGTACAGTGAGCCAAGCGCTCGACTTCTGGAGGACCATCGCTGAACGCGAGGTAATCGCCGCTGGCGATGCAATGCCGGAGGACAGGTATTCCTTGGCGCCAGCCGCTGGCGGGTTTACCGGCGTCCGCCGCTTCGGCCATCAACTCAAGCAATTGCGAGTAGGCCAGGGGCCGGCTCCCTCCAGCGACGAATCCAATAGGGTGTGCCCAGGGAACCCACTGTCCGGACGTGGTCACGCGGCCGGCGGCCAGCGTTAACCGCGATCAGAATGCCGCGGCACCCGTAATGGAGAGGGGAATCGCATACGAGCCGCCCGGCTGTTTGACGCCGGTCGTCACGATGGCCCCGCCGCGCCGAGCAAAGACGACGTGCCCGGCTACGCGGATGGACACCACGGGTAACTGCAGCGCGGGCGGCAACGACACGTCGTAGTCGAGATTCGGCGCCGCACGATTGTCGATGGCGATCGTGTCCTGCGACACGAGGTACGTCGCGCCATCACCGCTGGCCAGGACGGATACCCGTGGGCCCCGTTCATCAACCTTGGCAGCGGTAGTCAGCTGGATCACGCCGTCCCTTTGCGGCTGGCGAATCGTCACGACCACGGGCCCTCGCGCGATGATCGCAACCCCCCGGGGCGTTGTCGCCGTGCGGGGCACAGTCCTCGGTGGTGCGGGCCCGGCCGCGACCGAGGCGTCAGTGCGATCATGCAGCGAGATCCAGGCTGTAATCAGATGCCGCACCGGCGATCGCGGCACGCCCGCCACGGCCGCCGCCGCCGTGGCAAACAGAAGAATGGCGACCCACCGGACCGCGGGTTTCCGTACGACGTGCGCGGCCACGGCTGCTGCCCACTGATTGGGCGCGTTGCGCACGCGGATCAATCCCTTCATGAATTGCGGCGTGCGGCGCGGCATGATGTCCGGCGCGGCCGCGCGCTCCGCGATGGCGGAGAATTCCAGGACCGGGAGCGGATGATCGAGTGCCGAGAGCAGCTCGGCGACCTCGCGATCGGCGGTGCGCGCGTCCTGGATTGCGTGGCTGCACTCCGCGCAGGACGCCGCGTGCGCAAGCGCCGCTGTGCCGGCTGCGCCTCCGCCTGCAGGGTCGAGCACCGCTCCCAGTGCCGCATCACTCAGATGCATGGTGCCCTCGACGCTGTGCGGCCCTGGCATCCTGATCGACGGCATCGGGCAGCGACCTGCGAAATGCGCGCGTAGCCCGGATGAGCATCGTGCCGACACTGCGCTCTGACACGCCGACCGCACGCGCGAGGTCGCGGTAGCTGTACCCTTCATGGCGCAGGACCACGAGTTGCCGGTCGCGGTGAGACAGCGCGTTGAGCGCGGCCCGGACACGCGCCCGGGCTTCACCCGCCAGGACGGCGGCGTCCGTGTCGGCCGAATCGGTCGCGAGGGCCGGGTCCGCGACCCACTGTGCGATCAGCTCGCCGCGCCGGCGGCGGACCCGCCGATCATCGCGAAACAGATTCGTGGCGACCGTCGTGAGCCACGCGTGCGAGTCGTCCGGCATTGTACCGCGGCGATACAGGCGCACGAACGTCTCCTGGGCGAGATCCATAGCCAGGTCGGGGTCACCCGTCAGTCGGTCCAGGTACCGAAACAAGGACTTATACCGGGCGTGAAAGAGCGCCGCGACGGCATCAACGAAGCCGGCCTCGTCCGGGGGTCCCTCCATCAGGCCGTCGCGTACACATGCATTGAGCGCGCGACGAGCGGCGTTGTGACATCGCCATCGCGCCACGGACACGAGCTGCCCGGCGATTCGCTGCCGGCGCGGCGGACCGTCATGCCCAGTGGCGACGGGCGCCCGCTAGAACGTCCAGGTCACGCCAGCGAGTAGCGAGCGTGGCAACAGGACGATGGCGCGAGGCGGCGCACCGAGTGACCCCGGGAAGATCGTCGCGACATTGTCGTGGTTGAACACGTTCGCGAGTGTCAGAAATGTCGAAAGACGACCGCTGGCTGGCCCGGCGCGCCATTCGCGGCGTAACTGGATGTCGGCGCGGACATAGGCGGGCAGGGAGGCCATGGACGCTGTGGTGGAGGAGAGGTCTCGATCTCCAGGCCCCGCTACGGCCGCGCCACCGTCGTCGGTGTCCCGCCCTCCGGCCGTCCCGCCATTATCGTCGGCGTCGTGACCGTCGGGCAAGCCGTCCAGCAAACCGGGAGGCCGCCCGGCGGCGAGCCAGGTCGCGACGCGGAGTTGCGTGACGCGGTCGAGGTGCACTGCGGCGGCCGCGGACAGGGTCTGGCCGATCTCGGCCGCCGGATGATAGCGCATGGCCTCGAAGGTCTCGATGGTGGTGCCGACGCCATACGCGGTTTGCCACATGATGCGTCCGGCGGCGCCATCCAGTTCCAGCGCGCCCCCGGTGACACGGGCCGATCCGCGGTCAAAACCGTAGACTGCGAAGGCGTCCGCGCGCGCCGGACCGACGATGGCCAGCCCCGACATCCGGCGCGCGTAGCCGTCCACCGTGAGACGCGCCACGGCGCCGAGCTGCGCGCCGACACCGACCGTGGCTGCATCGCTCTGTGCGATCGGGATTCCGCTCATTCCCGCCGCAGCCGGCAGATCGAGACCGATCTGGGCGCCATACGGCGAATCCGGATCCCGGAGTGATTGGATGAACTGATGCGTGCGTGCCAGCCCAGCCGAAGCCGTGATGCCCGTGGCGATGCGCAGTATCCCGCCAAGGCGCGGCTCGATCCTCGGTGTGGTGCCGGTCATCGCTGCGGCCCGGAGTCCGGTCGTGATCTGCCACGGGCCATCCAACGGGCCCCAGGCCTGATCGGCGTAGGCGCCCGCGAGAATCGGTTCACCCCGCAAGTTCAGCATTCGGCGGCCGGGATCGTCGTCGCTGAGCGCCGGGGTGGCCGATCCGGGCGCCGATCCGGCGGCATCCGGGGCAACGGCCGTCACCCGGTATTGTAAGGCCAACGCGTCCACCACCGCGCCGAGCGTCATGTTCCTGATCGCAAGTTGGGTCGACCCCTCGACCTGGTGTACGCCACTCGCCAGCGTGGGCGCCGACAGATCCAACTGACCGGGCACTGTCGCCGAGAATGTCGCGTTGGAGACCCGCGAAGTGAGGCGTGCGCCGTCGCCGAGCAACTGGGTCCAGATCATGCCCACGGTTTGCGTCTGCCAGGGCGTCCGCATGCGAGCCTCGATCGGCCCGTCGTGCACCAGCTCATCGTTGGGAGCGACTCGGTCGCTGCTGCCAATAGCCTCGACGCGGACCGAGGTTGGGCCCGACGCCAGCGACGCTGTGGCGATGCCATCGGCCCACTGGTCGCGGAATCCGGCCGCATTCGGCTGCAGCGTCGATACGCCCCGGTCGCTCACCCGGCCGGCGACGAGAACCGCGCCCAACGCATCGCCGATCGCGAGGGGACCAGTCCACATGGCGCGTGCGGCGGCGGGGCCGATCGCGGCACTCCCGGCCGAGCCCGCGACCGCCGAGTCGGGTGTGTCAATATCAACGACTGCCGCGAGCCGGTCGCCGAATTCGGCCGGCATCGATCCGTCGTGGAGAGTGACGCTGGTGACGGCATCCGGTGTGATCGCGGCAAGAGCACCGCTCGCGTGCACGGGATTCCACACCGGCAACCCGTCGATCCGGACGAGCACCTGGCCCGCAGTGCCGCCACGATCCATCAGGGCGGTCGGCCACTCGGGGCGCATCGCGACGTTCGGATCGCCATCGAGCACGCGAAACACGTCAGGCTCACCAGTGGACGCTGGGGCGTCAGCGAGCGATCCCTGCCAGCGCCATGAGTCGGGACCTTGGACGCCCTCGCCGATAGCCCGAGCGTGCATCGACGCAAGACCGGGAACGCGGACCGAATCCAGAACCACGAGTTTCGGGGCCAGGGTCACGTCCAGGCGCACGATCCCGAGCGCCGCAACGGTGACCTGCACCGTCAACGTGTCAAAGCCGGGGTGGCTGACGCGCATCGTTACGGTGCCCGGCGCGATGTGATCGAGGGTGTACTGGCCCGCTATGTCCGACCACACCGCGCACGCCTGTGGGCCTTCGGGCCGGCCAGAGACCTCGTCCAGTGCTATCCCCGCACCGGCGACGGGAAGACCCGAGGTGCCGCTGCGCACAGTGCCGAGGATTGCACCCGCTATCGCGCTGTCGCGGCCGCACGGGTCGCGTACGTCCTGAGACGGCAACGCGCGAACGGGCGACGCCGCGCCATCAACCGCTGCGGCGAGGATTCCCGCCGCGGTCGTCGTGGCCAGCACCCATCGTGTCACAATCCGGCGGCTCCGCACGTTCTATCGCAGTTCAGTGCTGATGGGGGCTCGTACGGGCCCTGTCCCTCTCACGACGGGCCACGATACAAGATGATCCACGTTGCGCTCATCGCCTCGTTGGTCGCCGGAGGTCTCCGGACCTCCGCTGCTCGTCCCGATTTGGCCCCAGGTAACGTATCCACCTCCTCCAACCCCGACACGCTGGTCACGAATTCAGCCGGGACGGCGACAATTCACGGAGCGCCGGCATCTGCCGAGACCGGCGCGCCCGCCACCGCCGCTCCTCCTGGGGTCGATACGCCTCGGGTCGCAGCGCCTGGCGACGTCGTCGGGCCTCGCGCCATCCCCATGGGGTTTACCCACGCGGTTATGGACCTGGGGGGTGACGGCAGTGGGCCGGCCGACACGACTCCCCGCCGGGTCACGCGTCCGCGCGCGATTGAGTATAGCGACTGGTATTATCGCCGCCTCACGATGCACCGCATCGGGAGCTACGTCGAGTTCCCGCTGTTCGCCGCCGAGTACATCTTGGGCGAACGCCTGCTGCACGATCAGCAGCAATTGGGGTTCGTTCCGGCAGGCCAGCACTCCGACTCAGCCCGGGTTCCGTCGGGCCTCCTCACCGCCCACACGTTGGTAGCTGGCGGGTTAGCCGTTCTATTTGGGTTCAATACAATCACGGGTGGTTGGAACCTGTGGCAGTCGCGCAAGGAGCCCGTTGGCCGGACGCGGCGGATCGTGCACACGGCGTTGATGTTGGCGGCTGACGCGGGATTTGCCGCCACCGGCGCCGCGGGCGGGGGAGCAAAGCACAGTCTGTCCAATGCGGACACGCATCGGGGGCTCGCCGAGGCGTCTATGGGGGTAGCAGGCGCCGGCACGATCATGATGTGGGTCTGGAATCACTGACGCCGTGCACGGCATCATCCACACGGTCGCGCAGATCCTCAGCCCGTGGCAGTCGATCTACAGCAACTCCAAGGCGGTGTCGAGCGGCATCACATTTGTCCATCTCGCGGGACTCCTCTTCGCGGGCGGATTCGCCGTTGCGGCGGATCGTGCGACGCTCCGCGCGGGACGCTCGACGCCGGAGCGCCGGCTTGACGCGCTGAACGAGCTCGACGCGGTACACCGCCCCGTCCTGGCGGGCCTCGGCGTCATTTTCGCGAGCGGCGTTCTGCAGTTCAGCGCGGATGTCGAAACGTTTGCGACGTCGCCGGTGTACTGGACAAAGATGTCGCTGGTGGCGCTGCTGCTGGCGAACGGGTACGTCCTGAAGCGGACCGAGACAACCCTGCGCGCCCGTGGCGGAGGGCAACCGCACGATCCGTTGTGGAATCGGCTGCGGACCAGTTCCATCGCGAGCGCCATCTTGTGGGCCGCCATCGTGTTGGCGGGGACGATCCTCAACAGCATCAGCTAGCAACAGTTATCCATCGGCTCCCGGGATCGGGCGTCGTGCACGCTTCTGCCAGCACTTGCACACAGAACCCAGGTATACGGAATGCGTTCATCGGAGAGGGCTGTTTCAGAGAGCGGCGCGTCACGGGCCAACACCCGTGATTGCGCGAATTGTACGCTGCATGATCGCCGGGGGTTCCTGCGCGATGCCCTGGTGACGGCTGCGGCCGCCCTCGCAGCCGCCGGTGTGCAGCCACCTGTCGCCTCGGCACTCCCTGTCCGCTGGGTCTCGGCGCTGGTGCGGGCGGGCACCGGGCAGTCGTACCCGCTGCCCTCGACCGACGGCGTGCAGATCGATCGTGACAACCAGGTGATTCTCGTACGGTGGCAGAACGCCGTCTACGCGTTCAACCTGTCCTGCCCCCATCAGAACACCGCGCTGCGCTGGGATGACGCGGATGCGCGATTCCAGTGTCCAAAACACCACTCGAAGTATCAGCCCGACGGCACCTTCATCTCGGGACGAGCGACGCGCAACATGGATCGCTTGTCAATCCAGCGCGACGCCGGCACTGTCGTCGTGGATCTCGATACCATGCATAAGAGCAACGAAGACCAGGCCGGCTGGACGGCGGCAGTAGTACACCTCTAGCCGCGGCAAAGACCGCCAGTCGTCAGGAGAGCGGCGCGCACATTCGGGGCAGCGCGGACCATACCCCGCGTACACGACCAATCCGCGGTCAGCGGACCAACCCCCCGTCGATCAACAGGTTCTGGCCCGTGATGTACGACGCGCCATCCGACAGGAGAAACGCGGCGGCGGACGCGACCTCCCCGACACGCGCCGGGCGGCCAGCGGGGATCGCCGCAACGGTCGCCGCATCGACCGCGTGGCTGTCTACGAACCCCGGTAGTAGCGCATTCACGCGGATGTGGGGGGCGAGGCGTTCCGCCATGAGACGCGTCCAGGCCGAGAGGGCTGCCCGAAACACGCTCGACACGGGGCGCGTGGCGTCCGGCCGGACCGCCGCGTAGCTCGAGATCGTCACGATCGCGCCGCCGCCCTGGCGCTCCATCACTGGAACCGCGAGGCGTGCCAGACGGAAGACGCTCTCCAGAATCAGATGGTAGCCGTCCTCCCACTGCGCGTCGCTCAGCGCGAGCGGGTCACCCTTGGCCGGGTGGCCGGTGTTGTTCACGACGGCATCGATGCGGCCCCATCGCGTGACCGCGCGCTCGGCCAATTGCTCCAGTGCCGCCGCGTCCGTGATCGAGCCGCGCACGCCGATACCACCAAGCTCGGTCGCCAGCGACTCGGCGCCGGCCGATCGCGCCAGCACCGCGACGGACCAGCCCCGCGACGCGAGATGGCGCGCGACGCCGGCGCCGATCCCCTGACTGGCGGCCGTTACCAGAACCACGCGAGTAGCCGGGGTGTCCGCGGGGATCGCGCTCACGATCGGCCCTCGAGTAACAGCCGTGCGGTCTCGGTCGTGAGAAGCATGACCCGCTCGCCGAGGGGTGAGAGTACGAATCCATGCCGCTCATAGAATCGGACCGCATCGGCATCAATAGCGTGCGCGACAATACCGCGAACACCCGCAATCTCCGCGGCGGCCAGACAACGGCGAATCGCATCGGCCACGAGCGCAGTACCGAGGCCCACGCCCCGAAATGCATGATCGACGGCCAAACGGCCAATGAGCAAAACGGGCACCGGATCAGGCATCCCCCGCCGCAGTTTGGCGCTCGGCAGCGCGATTCGCTGCTCGACGGCCGTCGAAATCGCGTAGTACCCAACGACACGGGTTGGCGCATTGATATCGCAGACGACGTATGTTCGCGCTGAAAGACCTTCACTGGCCAGGGCCCGCTTTCGAAGCCATTCGTCGAGCGACGGATGGGACTTCGTCGAGAACGTGGAGAGATCGTGCTCAACGCTCAATCGTTCCGGGGGTCGCACACCGGCGGCCCCTCTGGCAGGCTCCCGCACCTCGCGCGGCCGCCGGGGGACCACTAGCCCCCCGCCATCATCGCTCCCACGGCGGCGTCCGCCTCAGCCGCACGCGCACCTCGTTCGCCGGCTTGGCGGGATGATCGAGCATCGCCAGGAACTGGACATGGGCTCGAGCGTCGAGAAAGAACGTGCGCTGGTCGAGGATGGTCTCCTCAGCCTGGCGACGGGCGCTGTCGAGCATGAATTCCGACAGCTTCTGGCCGCGCAGGGTGGCGGCGCGGTTGAGGACCGCTTTCATCTCGGCCGATGCCCGAATCTGGATCACGTCATCCTTTCGGGCCGCGGCGCCAGGACGCCGAGGTGCCACTCGCACCGAGTGCACGATTGCCGTGGTCCGCGCCATGCGTGCAAGCTAGGCATCTGTACTGACAATGTCAATACACCTGGATCTACTCGCTCCGGGGTCGATCCAATACGTCACAGCCGCGCGCTTAACGTCACCGTGATACGACGCGCGTAGCCCGGGGTGTAGAACGGCTCGACGATCGGGTTCGCGGGCGGGCTGTTCTGGAGGTAGGGGCCGAGGATGTTCTGGGCTTCGATTCCGAACGTGTAGTACGGGCGGTTGAAGAGGTTCTCGATAGCCAGTTCCACACCGAACTGGTGGTAGTCGGCGCGCGCCGTGAGCCCCGCGACGGTATAGCCGGGCACCTCTTTTCGCTGGTTGGATTCGTCACCACGCAGAAACTGGCCCTGATAGCCGCGGATGTCGAACTCACCATCCAGGATCAGCGCACCGAAGAGATGTGTGACCCCGGCGCCGATCCGCCCGCGATGGAGTGGAGACAGCGGGAACAGGTCGCCCGGCCTGGTCGCCTTGGGACTGCTATCGGCGGTCGCGATGATGACCGCACTCTGATACGTGGCCGCGACGTAGCTGTAGGACCCGGCCAACCGGAAACCTTCGGGCAGTCCGATCTTTCCCGACGCCTCGATCCCCGCCCGCCGCGTGCGGGGGGCGTTGAGGAAATACTCCTGTGTGAGATTGGGCGACGCGAAGACGATGTCGTTGTAGACATCCGTCCAGAAGGCATCGACATCCAGTGAGGTCCGCGCCGTCAGGTCCACGTCGAAACCACCTTCGTAGTCCCTCGTGGTCACGGGTTCGAGACGCGGATCGTTGCCCAGCGAAAAGGGCAGGGAGCACGGCGCCGTTGGACTAGCGCATGCAAGCTCCAGTGGCGCAGGCGCGCGGAATCCGCTCTTGTACGCGGCAAACGCCTTGAAATCATCCGTGAATCGATAGGTGAGTCCTAGCTCGGGGGAGACACGATTGTACGTGCTGGTGCCGTCGTTGCCGGCGTCCAGGCTATCGCGAAACGGTACGCGGACGTAGTCGGCGCGCAGGCCTCCGGTGACGTTCATCTCCGGTGTCACTGAGACCACGGCCTGTGCAAACGCACCGGCATTGTCCTGGTGAATCGTGGCATCCGTGGTGATCGAGTCAGGGCGTCCGCCGCCGGTGCTCACGAGGCGGATGTGGGAGGACTCGCGCGAGTACTCCACGCCCATCGTCCATCCGACGGGGACGCTGCCGATGGCGAGCGGCCGCGTCCATTCCAGCGTGGTTCCACCCGACAGGTTGAATGTGAAGCCGTCGGTGTTGGGCGGCGGGACGTTTGCGTTGAACTGCTGGACGTTGTTTCGGCGGCCGAAGATCGTGCCGCGAAGGATGCCGCCCGCGAGCGGCTCGTTGCCCCGTAGCGCGAGGTCAACCGCTTCAGGCAGGAAGAAATCGCCGGGCGTGTAGTTGATGGTGGGGCTGATGGCGATGTAGCTCGCCGGCAGAGACCCCGCGGCAGAGATCCTGTCGTGCCCGTACTGGATGTCGAGCGCCACGTCGCCGCTGTCGTGCGTGGGTCCCCACTGGTGGCCGATCGTCGCGAAGAGGTTGCGGGTGTTGGAGCTGGTGGCCTGGCGCCATCCGACTTCGTTCTCGCCGGTAAACGCGAAGAACCCGTCCACTCCGCCGAGCTTTCCGCCCGCCGTCGTGGTCAAGGTCTGTTCCCCAAACGAGCCGCCGCCGACTTCGAGCGTCGCTTCCGGCTGGTCACCGCCGCGGCGTGTCGTCAGCAGCAGCGTCCCGCCGAGGGAGTTCCGTCCGAACAGGACGTCGGGACCACGGACGAGGCTCGCCTGCTCGAACGCCGCGGAGGGCAGCAGGTCGAAGTTCACCTCCTGTGCATCAGGTTCGTTGGCCCGTACGCCATTCAGGAAGACGCTCACACCCTGGGGGTTGCCGACGACCGGCGATACGTTGAACCCGCGAACCTCGATTTCGGGCTGCAAGCGTGCGCCCTGGTCGTCGAACAAGGTGATGCCGGGGAGCGACAGTAGTGCGTTGTGCAACGTCTCGGGGCCGGGGATCGATTGCTTGATGTCCAACTGCTCGACCTGCGCCGGTGTGGCTTCGGACGCCGCGGAGAGCCGCGTGCTATTCACCACCACCGGCGCGAGTTGATGCGTCGCGCGGCGCAGCGAATCGGCCCGCGCACTGTCCGCGACGACAGCGGAATCCCGGCGGGGTGCTGGCTGCTGCGCCGCGAGAGACGCAGTGCTCAGAAGCGAACAGGCACCGGCGGCGCTCGCCAGCCGGCGCACCGAGGAGCCGTTCACCTCCCAGGCCGCCCGGCGCGTCGGATCTCGCCGTATGGGGATTCGCGAAGCTGGCCCGCGCTCAAATGGGATTCAGGTCCCCGGCCGTTGCGGAGTTCATCGGGTTGAGCGGGATGGTCAGCCATCGGTCATCTCGATTGGGGTTTGTACACCGCAGCGCAGCGGCAATCAAGATCGCTAGATTCGGGCAGTGGATGTGCCCCGATGACCATGCAAATCAAGCATCTCGAGTATCTCGTGGCGCTGTCGCGAGAGAAGCATTTTGCGCGCGCGGCGGCTGCTTGTCACGTTACGCAGCCCACTCTGTCGGCCGGGATCAAGCAGCTCGAGGAGAGCCTGGGCGTCCTCATCGTCGAGCGGGGACAGCGTTTTCGCGGGTTCACGGCGCAGGGCGAACGCGTTCTGGGCTGGGCCCGCCGAATCCTGGGCGACGTCGACGCGCTTCAGCGTGTCGTCAGTGACGCGGACGGCGAACTCGTCGGGCGCCTCCGGCTGGGCGTGATCCCGTCGGCGCTCGCGACGGTTGCACAACTCACCGGGCCGTTCACCACGATGAACCCGAAGACCTCGGTGACCGTGCTTTCCCAGACATCGATCGACATCCAGCGTGGACTCGACGATTTCACCCTGGACGCAGGAATCACCTATCTCGATAACGAGCCGCTGATGCATGTGCGGCCCGTACCACTCTATCGAGAGCACTACCGGCTCGTCACACCGGTATCCGGACCGGCGGGATCACTGTCGCAGATCCCGTGGCGCGACGCGGCGGACCTCCCGCTCTGTCTGCTGACGCCCGACATGCAGAACCGCCGGATCATCGACGGGCATTTCCGTGCGGCCGGCGCGGTGGTGAGACCGCGCATTGAGACGAACTCCCTGATCACGATCTGGACCCACCTCCGGCGTGGCGGCTATTCGAGCGTGCTGCCCGAGGCCATGCTCGGTGTCGTGGGCAGCGCCGACGGGCTTGTTACAATCCCGCTCGTGGAGCCTGACGCCTCACAGAGTGTGGGACTGATCGTGCCTGACCGTGATCCGCCGACTCCACTGGCCGCTGCATTTCTCGCGGTCGCGGAGACGGTGCCCGTCGTCGTGGGAAGATCTGAGCGACGGGCGTCGTAGGGGCCATCCCGGGGCATCCTGGCGGGTCCGGGTCGCCGCCTCGCTCGAATGGGTGTGTAACGGTGATTGGCGCACCCTATCCGTGATCGGCCCGGCCTATCGGTGAATTGGCTCCATCCTATTTGAGCCGGCGGCGCGTGCGTGCATCTTGAGACAGGGGCGACATTTGGCCCTGGCCATGCTGCGGACTCTCCGGAGAGCAGGCCGAGTGTGGGTTGCCCATCACACTGATGAGTGGCATCGACCATGGCTCCACAGCGCTACATCCGGTTGACTACCCCTCTCGTCCGAGACAACGGGTCGCTGCGTACCGCGACCTGGGAGGAGGCACTCGACCGCGCGGCGAACGGATTTCGCCGCGTGATCGACCGCCACGGTGGCGACGCGCTGGGCATCTTCTCGTGCTCGAAGGCGAGCAACGAGATGAACTTCCTGGCGCAGAAGCTCGCGCGCATCGCGTTCGGCACCCACAACGTCGATAGTTGCAATCGAACGTGACACGCTCCTAGCGTCGCCGGTCTGGCGGCGGTCTTTGGAGCGGGCGGGGGCACGAGCTCGTACCGCGAAATGGAGGAGACGGATGTCGTCTTCCTCTGGGGCGCGAACGCGCGCGAGAACCATCCGATCATGTTCCACCACGTGTTGAAGGGCGTGCACGCTGGTGCGCGCCTGTACGTCGTCGATCCGCGCCGGACAACGTCCGCCCAATGGGCGGATCGCTGGCTGGGCCTCAGCGTGGGCACCGACATCGCGCTGGCCAACGCCATGGCGCGCGTGATCATCCACGCGGGCCTCGAGAACGCGACGTTCATCCAGAATGCGACCGAGCACTTCGAGGCGTATCGCCAGCTCGTCGAGCCCTATACGCTGGAATTCGCGGAGCAGGTGACCGGCGTGCCAGCGTCGGTGATTCGCGAGGTGGCCCTCGACTTCGCGAAGGCCGATCGGGCGATGATCTGCTGGACGCTGGGCATCACCGAGCACCACAACGCCGTCGACAACGTCTGCGCGCTGATCAACCTCGTCCTGCTGACCGGCCATGTCGGGCGCTACGGATCCGGTGTCAATCCGCTGCGGGGGCAGAACAACGTGCAGGGCGGGGGCGACATGGGGGCGATCCCCAATCGCCTCGTCGGATTCCAGGACATCCTGGATCCCGCCGTGCGGGAGCGGTTCGACAAGGCGTGGGGCATCACGATGGCGCCCCGTGTCGGTATGACCATTACGGACATGTTCGAAGCGATGCACGCCGGGCATTTCCACGGGTTGTACGTCATCGGCGAGAACCCGGCGCAATCCGAGGCGAATCAGGAGCACACGATGGCGGCGCTGTCCTCGCTCGACCACATCGTCGTGCAGGACATCTTCCTGACCCGAACGGCAGAGTGCGCCGACGTGGTGCTACCTGCCTCGTCGAGCTGGTGCGAGGCGGAAGGCACGGTCACCAACAGCGAGCGCCGCGTGCAGCGGGTTCGCAAGGCGCTGGAACCGCCGGGCGACGCACGCGACGACATGTGGATCATCACGGAGATCGGCAAACGGCTGGGCCACGATCTCGGGCCGCCGGACGCCGAAACGGTGTGGAATGAAATCCGGTCGCTGGCGCCCAAGATGTTCGGGGGGATGTCGTACGCCCGCCTCGAGGCCAACAATGGCCTCCAGTGGCCATGCCCCACGGAGTCGGATCCCGGATCGCAGTTCCTCCACGCTCGTCTCTGGGCGAAGCCACGAGTCGGTCCGGCCGCGCCGTTCTCGCTGGTCAATCACGAAGGCCCCGTCGAAATGCCGGACGCCGGCTATCCGTTCCAGCTCACCACGGGACGCCGGCTGGAATCCTACAATACCGGCGTACAGAGCGGGGGCTACACCTCGCCGCTCCGGCGGCCGGAGAGCCTCGACATGTCCCCCGAGGATGCGGCGACGCTCGGGGTCGCGGATGGCGACGCCATGCGGATCACGTCCCGCCGTGGCAGCATCGTGGCCCCGGTCCGGATCGACACGTCGCTGCGTGCGGGCCTGGTGTTCATGACGCTGCATTTCCAGGATCAAGTCCGAGTGAACGTGCTGACGACGGACGTATGGGATGCAAAATCCGGCACGTCCGAGTTCAAGGCGTGCGCCGTCCGTCTCGAGCCGGCCATGGCGGGCGAGGCGGCCGCCGAGGAGAATGCACGTGAACTCGTACCCGGAGACTGATGCCGCACCGAGGTGAGGGATGGACCTCCGACTGACACTCGCCGAAGCGACCGGCGACGAGCGCGCCGCGGTGGACGCGTGCCTGGGTCCCCCCGCATCACAATGGGATGGCGGCGATCGCGATGCCGCGGTGGCAAGCCGCTCCGCGTCGGGCGGCCGGGAGCTGGGTCGCGCCAGACGGAATCTGCTGCTGCCGGCGCTACAGGCGGTACAGCGCCGGTTCGGCTGGATCACCGAGGGCGCGCTCATCTACGTGTGCGAGCGTCTCGACGTGCCCCCGGCGGAAGCGTACGGTGTCGCCACTTTCTACGCGCTGCTCGCGACCACGCCCCGGCCACGCCGCATACTGCACGTCTGCGATGACATCGCTTGCCAGTGCCGCGGCGCGACGGAGATGATCGCCGAGCTTGAACGCGCGGCGGGGCCGCCGCTCTCGCACGGACCGCATGCCGATCACGTCATCGTCGACCCGGACGGCGCCGCCTGGATCCGGAGCCCGTGCCTCGGACTCTGCGATCAGGCGCCGGCCGCGATGCTGCAGGTGGCGGGCGAACATCCGGCCGACACGCTCTTTGGGGCGACGACCGCGCCAGAGCTCAACGCGGTGCTGCACGGGGACGATCGCATTCAGAAGCGCCCACACCCGCGCGTCCCGCAAGCGGGGGCGCCGGAACTCCGCCTGCTCGCCCGCGCCAGTGTCATCGATCCCGCGAGCCTCGACGCCTACCGCAGCACGCACGGCTATGCGGGACTCCGTCGCGCCTTCGAGCTGGGACCGGCGGGCGTGATCCGTGAGGTGCTCGACGCCAAGCTGCTGGGACGGGGCGGCGCCGCGTTTCCGACCGGCAAGAAATGGGAAGCCGTGGCGCGCCAGCCGGTACGCCCGCACTATCTGATCTGCAACGCCGACGAGTCCGAGCCGGGCACGTTCAAGGACCGGGCGCTGATGGAAGGCGACCCGTTCGCGCTCGTCGAGGCGATGACGATCGCCGCGTACGCAACCGGCGCCGAGCTTGGCTACATCTACATCCGCGGAGAGTATCCGCTCGCGATCGAGCGCCTGGAACACGCCATCGCTCAGGCGCGTGCGCGCGGCTTGCTTGGCGACAGTGTGATGGGACACGACATGCGTTTCGAACTCGAGGTGCGGCGCGGTGGGGGGGCATATATCTGCGGCGAAGAGACCGCGCTCTTCAATTCCATTGAAGGATTCCGGGGCGAACCACGCAACAAGCCGCCCTTTCCGGTCGACGCGGGACTGTTCGCCAAGCCCACCGTCGTCAACAACGTCGAGACGCTGTACAATGTCCCGTGGATCGTGCGCGAAGGCGGCGCCGCGTTCGCCGCGATCGGAACGGCGCAATCCGCCGGCACGAAGCTGTTCTGCCTCTGTGGGTGCGTCGGGCGTCCGGGTGTCTACGAGGTCCCGTTCGGCACCACGCTGCGCGAGATGCTCACCCTCGCGGGTGGTGTGCCGGGTGGCCGTCCGCTGCGGGCCGTGCTGGTGGGCGGCGCGGCAGGCGTGTTCGTGCGCCCTGACGAACTGGATATGCCGTTAACGTTCGAGGGGACGCGGGCGGCGCAGGCCACGCTCGGCTCGGGTGTGATCATGGCTGTCGACGATACCGTCGGCCTCGAGCCCATGCTGCTGCGGATCGCGGCGTTCTTCCGCGACGAGTCGTGCGGGCAATGCGTGCCGTGCCGGGTGGGCACCGTGCGCCAGGAGGAAGCGTTGCACCGGATCACCCGCGGCCGGATGCGAGGTTCCATACGCGATGAGTTGGCGCTGCTCGGTGAGATCGGGCTCGGTATGAAGGATGCGTCCATCTGTGGACTGGGCCAGACCGCCTACAGCGCCATCGAATCCGCGATCCAGCGTCTTCGCCTCTTCGAGACGGCGGCTGCCCCCGGTGGAGCAGCGACGCCATGACGGCACCGGGCGCACTCGTTCAAATTTCCCCGCCCCGGCGATCGGTCGAGCTCACGATCGACGGCGACACGGTCGCCGCGCCGGAAGGCACGACGATTCTGGACGCGTGCCGGCAGCGCGGGCAGGACATTCCGACGCTGTGCTACCTGGAGACGCTGCATCCGGTCAACGCCTGCCGGGTGTGCGTCGTCGAGGTGGAGAACTCGCGTGTGCTCGTGCCGTCGTGCTCACGCAGGATCGAACCCGGCATGGTCGTGCACACCGACTCCCCCCGGGTGCGTCACAGCCGAAAGATGGTGCTCGAGTTCCTGGCATCGTCGGTCGATTTGTCGACTACACCGCACGCGGCCGAATGGATCGCCAGCTATGAGTGCCATCCCGAACGGTACGGACCCCCGGCACCGCCAGCGGCCGCCGGGATCCGGGATGCCGCCCACGCCGGACACCATGAGCCGCCCGATCCCGCGTTCGCGGCCACCGTCCACCAGCCGATCAAGGCCGACAACGAGTTGTACGTCCGCGACTACGGGAAGTGCATCCTGTGCTACAAGTGTGTCGAGGCGTGCGGCATCGACTATCAGAATACCTATGCGATCGCGGTGGCGGGCCGTGGATTCGATGCGCGCATCTCGACCGAGTTTTCGGTGCCGCTACCCGGGTCCGCGTGCGTGTATTGCGGGAACTGCATCGCCGTGTGTCCGACGGGCGCGCTCATGTTCAGTTCGGAGCACGACCGCCGTGCCGCCGGCACGTGGGACGAGAGCCGCCAGTCCGTGGTCGATACGATCTGCCCCTATTGTGGCGTCGGATGCACGCTGTCGCTGCACGTCCAGAACAACGAGATCGTGAAGGTCACGTCGCCATTTGACGTGTCGATCACGCACGGCAACCTGTGTATCAAGGGACGGTTCGGGTGGCAATACGTGCAGGAGCGTCCCGGCAACGGCAAACGGACGAACGGCGTGCCGCGCCGGCCCCGAGACATCGAAGCGGCCAGCAACGCGGCAGGGAAGTCCCGCCGGAAGGGCCATGACATCTCGCAACGCGATGGACCCCAGCACGACGGGCCCCCGCACGCCGGGACGCCGGGCGACGGAGACGGGAAGGGCAGCGGGCACCCGTGAGTGGGCACCGGTGAGTGACCTCCCGCTCCCACCGCCGCTGACGCCGGGTCATCCCCTCTTCGGACTCGGCTACAGCAACACCCATCGGGAATATCCGTTCGTCCGGCTGGCCGGCGACGCGGCCACGACGTCGTCCGCCGAAGTCGCCGAGGAAGTGCCGGTGGCATTCGTGTACAATGGGCGGCCACACGTGGTGATGATGGCCACGCCGGCGGATTTCGAGGACTTCGGCGCCGGGTTCTCGCTGTCGGAAGAGATCGTGGCGTCGCTGTCCGAGCTGGAACGGATCGAAGTCGTGCCCTACAGCCAGGGCGTCGAGCTCCAGTTGCAGATCCCCGCGGAGCGAGCCGCTGCGGTCGCGGGGCGTGACCGCCAGCTCGCCGGCCGCACGGGCTGCGGTCTCTGCGGCGTGCAGACCATCACGGATGCGCTGCGTCCGACGCGCACGGTCACCCACCACTGGGCGCTCAAGCCGAGCGGGTTGTGGCGAGCCGAGTCGCTGCTGGCCGCCCGCCAGGAGCTCAACCGGACCACCAAGGCCGTGCACGCGGCCGCGTGGGCGACCCCGGACGGCGAACTGCTCGTCGTGCGAGAGGATGTCGGCCGGCACAATGCTCTCGATAAGGTGATCGGCGCGCTCGCTCGCGATGGCCGAGACCCATCGTCGGGGTTCGTGGTCATGACCAGCCGGGCGAGCTACGAGCTGGTACAGAAGGCTGCGGCTGCCGGGATTCCGCTACTGGCGGCGGTGTCCCGTCCCACCGGCCTGGCGGTCCGGCTGGCCGAGGCCGCCGGCATGACCCTGGTCGCGCTGCTGCGTGGCGAGAGCGGCAACGTCTTCACGCACGCCGAGCGAATCGACGACGGCTAGGCCCGCGTGGCGCGCTGCTGGACCCTCAGCGGCGCCGGAGGGGCTGCCGGGCGGCGGCCATCTCGAGCGGGTCGCCGGACGGGCGGAGCGTGTGGTACCAGAGCGTCACCCGTGCTCTGAGCACATCGGCATCGCGGTAGCGCTCGGGGACCCCGCACGCGTAGCGGGTCGCATCGCCGCTGACCTCCAGGATGATCACGGGGTCGGCGGCCGGCGGCGCGTCGTCCCCTGCCGCCCTTGCGTCGCGAGGGAAGAGGGGAACGGTATCGGTGGCGGGCCCCATGGACAGCGTGAACTGGCGGCCTTTGTGCTGGAACGCAATCGGAAATATCACGACACTCCTGGTGCGGAACGCATTGAGGTGGTCGGTCGGACCCGGCCCGCGAGCACGGTTGCTGGCGCGTGCGCGCGATAGGTGACGCCCACGGACACCGCGGGCAACCGCGGTCCGCGGCCCGTCCGCATTGTGTGGCACCCGGCGTACCCAACGCTGTCGTGATTACCTCGGCGAGTGATCCGCCGTCCAGAGAGATCGGGAGCGCGCCACCGCGGCGGCGGCTCCCGGAAGACAGTCCGCGCCGAGTCCAGAACGCCGGGCCGATTACGGAGAGGTGAGTGTGCAGCAGGTGAAAGGGACGGTGCTCAAGTCACGGTTGCTGTTTCTCGAGGATCATTTCGGCAAGGAAGGCGTGTCGAAAGTGCTCGACAGCCTCTCGGCCGAGGATCGGAAGGCCTTCCGCCTGATTCTGCCGGTCGTGTGGTATCCGTTCGCGCTCGGGGAGCGCCTGGACGACGCGATCGTGCGTGTGCTAGCCGGGGGCGACACAACCTTCTTCGAGCGGCTGGGTGAGGCGTCGGCCGAGCGCAACCTCGGCACCGTGCACCGCGGGTTTCTCCGGCCGGGCCATCCCCACGAGTTCCTGGAGAAGACGCCGTCGATCTATCGCACGTACTACGAAGTCGGGCGCCGCGAGTACGCCAGGACGGGGCCCACATCCGGCGTATTCACGACGTACGATGCCGAGGTGTTCAGTGCACCGGACTGTCTCACGATCGTCGGGTGGCACCGCAAAGCGCTGGAGATGTGCGGCGCGTCGGGCGTGCGGGTTCGCGAAACCGAGTGCCGGGCAAAGGGCGGCAAAGTCTGCCGCTACGAGATCTCCTGGTCCTGACCCGCGCGCGCGCCCAACGCGCGCTCACGCCGCGGGGGCGACCTGGTCGCGGATCAACTGCCGCATGGCGTTGAGCGACCGCCAGTAGACGTCCTCCATCAGCCAGTGCGCGAACTCGCCGTTCCGCCCGACGCTGTAGAGTCCCTCGACGCCGGTTGAACGGGCCAGCGCCTGCCGGTCCTGTTCGTACTCGTTGAGGAAGATCGGGTACGCGACCGGCGACCGGACGACCCGGCACCCGAGGTAGCGGCGGCGGGCGTTCGGAATCCAATCGAGGTACTGGAGGCAGCGCTCGCCGAGTTCCTCATCGCTGGCCGTCCAGATGGCATCACCGACCTCGCATCCGAGGTCCGCCGTGATGAGCGTGTGTCCCTTTGGCGCGAGCCACGGCATCGAGAGCGGCGTTTCGGTGAGCCGGAAGAACGGCGCGCCGCCGTCGGGCGTCCACAGCATGGTGTCCGGCAGGTGGCCGCGTCCGGTGAACCGGAGATTGGCGAACACCATCGGGCGGTAGCGAAAGCGTGCCAGCGGGCGGAGCGCGTCGGTCCCGGTGACCATGCGGGAGAGGATGTGGACCGGTGCGGTGCTGACGACGGCGGCGGCCGGCTGTTCGCGGCCATTCGCGCGCACGGCGGCGACGCGCCCCTGTTCGACGATGATGCGGTCCACGGGCGTTTCGAGATCGATGCACGATTCCAGCTCGTTCGCGAGGCGCCTGCAGAGCAGCGAGACCCCGCCGACGGGATACACGTGCCAGACATGGCGTGTCTCGGGCAGCTCGTGGCAATACCCGATCGCCACCGCACGCTGGCGGAGGCGCGAGTTGATCTTGAGCAGCACCGTGTGTCCGATGCTGTTGTTGAGCACTGTGGCGACCGACGGTGCGAGGTCGGTCGCACGCGCGCCCGACCAGGACTCGAGCAGCGGAATCGCGACCTCGTCGGCGAGTGCCGCGCCGTAGCGACTGCGGAACACGTCGGCCGCCGATTGCGGCGGAGTGGCGCCCCATTGGCCTGCCCGTGCACTGATTCCGCTCAGGAGGAACCGCGCCGACCGCATCAGCCCGAACGGGTAGCCGTAGGTGCGGCCGCCGAGCCGGACCATCTCGCCGTAGTGTGCGACCGGGAGGCAGTCGGCGCTGACGCCGATCGCGGCCGCGAGCCGGTTCGTGATGAAGTGCGCGCCGAAGTCGTAGCTGAACCCTTGGGCATCCACGTGCGTGGACGCGAGGCCAGCGACCTGCTTGCCGGCTTCGCACACCCGCACGGGGATCCCTCGCCGCCGGAGAAAAGCGGCGGCGGTGAGACCGGCAAGGCCGGCACCGACCACGATTACGGGGGGAGTGGTCTTGCTCGGCTCAGCCATCTGTCAGGAGGCAGGGTGTGGGTGAGGGGCGTGCGGACGCGAGCGAATATTCGGCGGCGAGGAGCGGACCGCTCCGGCGGCGACCGCCGCGAGGCCGCGGCTGCGCTCATGCCGGGTTCAGGCGAGGGGCGACCGGTGGCCGCCGACGCCACTGCGGCGGAGTCGTTCGCTGCCGCGGCCGTTGCTGGCCGGCGCAGCACCGCGCGGAGCAGTGCGCCTGCGCCGGCGATCTGATGCGCGGAATCGACCAGCGTGAAGAATGCGAGCGCGACCGGGGAGCGGAGGCTGAAGCGTTCGACGAGCCAGGCCGGCGCTCCCCAATCCACGAGCGCGTTGCGGACCGAGTACACCCAGTTGACCGGGCTCATGACCGTCTCGATCGAGTCGACGTCGAGCTCCGTGTTTGCGGCCAGGCGTTCGAGCGTTCTGCGATTGAAGAGGTTGAAGTGCCGCGGGAAGTGGTATCCGCCCCAGTGGCGTGCGCCGAAGACGGCGAAATCCAGCGTGGCGGTATTGTCGGTGACGATGACGACGCGGCCACCGGGTTTGAGGAGCCGCCGCACGGCGCGGAGGACGCCGGCCGGATCGTCGACGTGCTCGATGGTGGCGATCAGCAGGATGAGGTCATACGTGGCTGCGGGCAGCGCGAGTTGTTCGATGGTACCGTGATGCACCACGAGACCAGCGCGGCGCGCGGCGTCGACGGCCCGGTCGCTCGCATCGATGCCTTCGAGCTTCCAGCCGGGGCGTCCGAAGTCGCGCAGGAGCCGCAGGTGGAATCCATCGCCACAGCCGACATCGAGAATCCGCGCGGTGTCGCCGAGGCCGCGGCACCATTGCAGCGCGCGACGTGCTTCGAGCGAGCGGCGGACGCGGTAGACGAGACCGAAGCGCTCCGGAGAAAAATCGAACGCGTGGTAGTTCGGCGGATAGATGCGCGGCAATTCGGTGGCGGCCGGCCGGGGGTCGAGATACACGAGTCCGCATTCGCGGCAGCGCATCGCGATGAACGTGTCCGGGCTCGTCCGGTATTCGAAGTCCTCGCCGATGCCCGCGGGGACGCAGTCTTCCGCGCCGCAGACGCAGCACGCGACATGTTTGAGCATGAGGCCGGCGCTGCGCCCGGTGGGGAGCGCGTCGTGCCGTGCGTCGTGCGGATCGAGGAGTGGTGGAGCGTGGGAGGAAACCGGCGACGCGGCGGCCCCGGACGCATCCGTCCGCGAGACTCGGTGTTCGAAACGTTCCGGGTGCACAGCCATGGGGGCCCGCCGGCAGTGTCGCGTCGGAAGTATCCTTTGCAACTCGTGCGCCAGAGCCTGCAGGATCCGGCGCAGCTGCGAAGGGATGCCGGATGACCGGTGAGTATCATCCTGGTATTCGCCGCATACCAAGCGTGTCGTGCGTGCAGAGCGCGGTCAAGACGCAGCCGGAAGTTATGACGGACGGACGTGCGCGGCGTGCATCTCGCCGCGGTGCATGCCGTCGCAGGCGGCTTGCGATATCGCGGCCGAACGGGTGTATTTACGCGGTCAGGAGCACGACAACAGTGCTACTGGAGCGGACATTTTGGCCGCATCCCGAATCCGCCGCCGTACCATTTCTTCACACCGCATCAATGCCCGCAACTGGCGCCGCTGCTCGTCCCGCACCCGCACCGATCGAGGAAAGTTTCTCGGACTGGATCCAGACCCGCTATCGGGAGGTGCTGATCGCGGCCGCCGTGGTGATCCTGGCTGGCGGGGGCGTCTTGCTGTACCGCTCGGCAGTCGCGACGCAGGCGGGGCAGGCTGAGGCGGCCCTCGCGGGGCCCGAGCAATCGTTGGCGGCGGGGAACCTCCCCCTGGCGCAAGCCGATCTCAAGAAGGTCGTCTCGCGGTTCAGCGGAACGGCGGCGGCGGCTCAGGCTGGGCTCCTGCTGGCCTCGACGTACTACAACGAGCGGCAATACGCCGAGGGCCTGGCGGTCTTGAACCAGACCAAGACGACGGGAGCCGCCAAGTCGTTCGCGCCGGCAGTCGAGGCGATGATCGCGGACGGGTACGGGCTGCAGGGCAAGTATGCCCAGGCAGCGGCCCATTACGTCGCGGCGGCGGGTCATTCGCCGTATCCGAGCGAGCAGGCCCGATACCGCGCGAGCGCGGCACGGGCCGACGCGAAGGCCGGCGATACGGCGGCGGCCGTGGCGATCTGGACCGAATTGGCGGCTGACCCGAAGGACGGCCAGTCCCAGGAAGCTCAGCTGCGGCTGGGCGAGCTGACGGCGAAGCCGGCCAAGTAGCCAAACAGGTAAGGAGACAAGAGAAAGGAGACCCAGGCGGTCTCCTTTGTTGTTTCTGTCATCTCTGGTGGCGGGCGGCGTCGACGGCATCCGAGGCTGCCGGGACACCTCACGGGTTACGTGAGGCGAGCTGCACGGCGCGTCTGACGCGTCGCCGTCGCCATGGTGGGCCGATGCTGTCGTCCTGGCATACTACGTATAATGGATATTATGTAAACCACATCACCCGCGGTGGTGTGGAGAACTGGCGGCCGTCAGCCGCTGTCAGCCGTGGGTCGCTGCATCCGCGGAGCCCGCCCACCCCGTCTCCGCGTCTGGCTCTGGGGCGAACTCCGTCGCGTACGGGTCGCGTTTGGCGGAGCGGATGAAGGCGTCGAGGGTGCGGTGCGTGATGCGAAGGCGGCGTGCGAGGGCGACCTCGATGGAGTCCGAGCGGCGGAGCCCGCTGAGCGTCGTGAGGAGCTGATCGAGGGTAAAGCGCTGGGCGCGGGCGGCGAACGCGGCCAGCGTCTCGGGCCACATGGCGTAGCCGATGACGCGGGACGGCGGCATGGACGCCGCGGCGCCCGGCAGGACGGCCATGGCGAGGCGCTCGAGCGGGTTCGTGCCATCGCGGTGCGGCGGGTACGGGGGTGTAGTCCAATCGATGGGAGCGGGCTGCCTCCAGTTGGCGAGTCCCGCGCCGGCGAGGACGGCGGCGTAGGCGGCGGGCCGTTTGGCGGCCGGCACGGCGGGGGCGGCATCGATGAGGTGGTCCAGGACCAGGATCGGGACGCCGAGCCTGGTGGCGAGCAGCGCGCGGAGGCGGGTGTAGCGGCGGTGGCGGCGGAAGAGGTTGGCGACCTGGGAGTCATCGACCCCTGCCCCTTTGGCCCAGGCGACGAGCGGCTCGGGATAGAGGACGAGCTGGACGATCTCGCTGGCGGAGAGTGCGCTCAGGTGGCGCCGGACGTTGTCGGTGGCGGCGCGGACGATGGGGTCGTCGTCGCGGCGGTCGGGTCTCGCCGGGGCGGCGTCGCGCGCACTGGCGCCGGCCAGCGGTGGCTGCCCGGAGAGCGGCAGCCCGGAGAGCGGCTGCCTGGCGGGTGGCGGCGTGGCGGGCGGCGGCGTGGCGGGTGGCTCGCTGGCCGCGGTCGCGGGCTGGAGGCCGAGGTCGGGCGGGATGGGCGGAGGCGGATCCATCGGGGTCTCGCGGGCGACGGGAGCCGAGGGGGGGAAGGTACTCACGCGGCACGCGAGGGGCAACCGGATAAGCGATTGTGGGATGGCTGGTTGGCGTGTGGGGGTGCGGCGGGGTGCCGGCCCTGCGGTCAGTTACCGTGGCAGAGGAAACTTTCCACATCCCGTGAAGCTTTCCGCACCACCCCAAGCCCCTGGCTCCCCCCCACCGGAAATCGCCGGGGCCCGCCCCCGCCGCCCACGCCTCCCTACTCCCCTACAGCACTTCCCTATTATGGATCAGTTCGGCATATCCGCCCGCGCGACGCGGCGCGGGCCCGCCAGCACGCAGCCGGTTGCGTAGCCAGTTGCGGTGCCCGTTGCGTAGCCGGCCGCTCAGCCGCCAGCCGCCGTCGGCGGCGCGCTCCCATCGCCCGGCACCCGGAGATGCCGCGGACCCGGCGCCATCACGCTCGCCAGGTCGTCCGCCAGCAGCCGCCCCACCAGCTCTTCCACCCCCGCCCCGTGGTCCCCCACGGTGACCAGGTCGGCCTCGCGCTTGAGCGACGGCAAGGCGTTCGCCACCGCCACCGCACACCCGCACGCCGCCAGGAACGCGTGGTCATTCTCCGCGTCCCCCACCCCCACCACCGCCCGCGCTGGAATACCGAACTCGGCAATAGCGGCCAGCAACCCGCTCGCCTTGTTCACGCCCGACGGCAGTGCCATCACCGATCCCTTGTTGAAGATCAGGTGCCACTCGAGGCGTGATTTCCGGATCGCATCCAGTACCACCGGTGCGTTGACCTCCTTGGTCGCCACGATCACCTTGCCCACCGACAACGGCACCACCTGCTGCCGCCGCAGCGCCTGGACGAATCGTTCGGGCGGCCCCACCGCCAACGGCCGCTCCCGGCCCGAGGCAGGGTCCACCAGCAGCGCTCCGTTCTCCGCCACGATCAGGTCGAACAGATCCAGTCGCGGGCACACCTCCCGCAACTGGCCCATCTCGCGGCCCGTCACGAGCAGCACCCGGCGTCCCGACGCCCGGCACCGCTCCAGCGCCGCCGCAGTGGTGCCAGCCAGCCGCCCACGGTTAGCCAATGTCCCATCGTAGTCGCACGCCAGGGCCAGATATCGCATGCGCGTTATCGGCCGGCCCGGGCGGCGCTCGGCCACCACGAAATCGAGTGCAGCAGCCAAGGCACTAGGCGTCGATCAGCTCGCCGCGGAACACGAGGCGCGCCTCCCCGCGGAGCGCCGCACTCCACGCCTCGCCGGACCGGTTCACCGTGACGTCGAGCGGGAGGCCGGACCGCGTCCAGAGCCGCACCGGCGATCCCGCCGCGAGCCCCCACGCGCACAGCAGTGTGCTCGCCGCCACCGACCCGGTCCCGCAGGCGAGGGTCTCCCCCTCCACCCCGCGCTCGTAGGTCCGCATCACCCAGTCCCCGGTACCGGCGCCGTTCCCGGGCGCCGGTGCCACGAAGTTGACATTCGCCCCTCCCGCGCCCGTCGCCGCATGAGAGCGCAACGCCCGGCCACGGCCCGCCACGTCCACGTCGCCAACACCGTCGACGAGCACCACCAGGTGCGGGACGCCCGCCATCGCGTAGCCGATGCGCCGCTCGCCGGCGGCACGCTCGATCGCCGGATCGGTCTCCACACGGGTGACGGCGCCGAGGTCGAACTCCGGCAACCCGCCCGCCATGCGGGCGGTCATGATGCCGGCGTCAGTCGCGATGCGGAGTCCGGCGCCCGCGTGGAGCCCCAGCTCGGCCGCCAGCCGCACGGTGCACAGGGTCGCATTGCCGCAGAGTTCCCCGAGCGATCCATCGGCGTTGAAGTAACGGATGGCGATGTCGGCGCCGGCTGGGGCCGGACCGACGAAGACGATCCCGTCCGCGCCCACTCCCGTGCCTCGGGCGCAGACCTCCCGGATCCGCCCGGGCGTGGCCAGGTCTCCGGCCTCACCACGCCGGGCATCGACGAACACGAAGTCGTTGCCCGAGCCGCTCATCTTGTAGAACTGGCGCATCCTGAAAGTTACTCGGGGAGGGTCCCGCCGAGCTCGCTCCACACTCTGTGGACCGGACACAACGGTCTGGCCACCCACCCCGCGCCGCGGCGCCGTTCTGGCCGCTCCCTAGACGCGCCCCGTCATCGACCACCACCGCAGGCGCCAGACCATCCAGACGGCCTCCCGGACGATGCGGCGCGACATCTTGCTCACGCCTTCGCTGCGGTCCACGAACGTGATCGGGATCTGCGCGATCCGGAAACCGCGCTTCCAGATCCGGAAGCTCATCTCGATCTGAAAGGCGTAGCCGTTCGATCGCACCGCCCCGAGGTCGATCGCCTCCAGCACCGCGCGGCGATAGCATTTGAATCCGCCGGTCGCATCGTCCAGCGGCAGCCCGGTCACCCGGCGCGCATAGATGTTGGCGGCGTAACTCAGGATGAGTCGTGACATTGGCCAGTTCACCACCGTCACCCGGCCGCGGTTGTACCGCGACCCGACGACGAGATCGGCGTGCTGGATCGCCGTGAGAAACTCACTCAGGTGCGCCGGGTCGTGCGAGAAGTCGGCGTCCATCTCGAACATGTAGGCGTAGTCGCGCTCGAGCGCCCACCGGAATCCGGCGACGTACGCGGTACCCAATCCCATCTTCCCTGGGCGGCGCAGGATGTGGATTCGCGGGTCGCGCGACGCCATCCCCTCCACGATCCCCCCTGTTCCATCCGGCGAATTGTCGTCGACGATCAGCACGTCGAGACGAGGGTCCTGGTGGAGGACGGCGGTGATCAGCCGCTCGATATTTGCGCGCTCGTTGTATGTGGGAACGATGACAAGGGCACGTTCAGCCATGTCGTCGCCGCTCGCTGGCCAGGGCAACGGCCCACCACCCGAATGCGCCGATCATCGCGACGAGCGTGAGCGTCGCGCTCCACCGGAACACCGTATTGTGGAACTCGAGATCGACGGTGGTCGCACCGGCGGGAAGCGGCACGCCGATCAGCGTATAGTCTGCCCGCCCGACGGGCGCCGGTTTACCGTCCACGGTCGCCCGCCATCCCGCATAGTAGTTCTCCGACACGATCAGCGAGGCGCCGTCCGGCGCGGGACGATCGAGGCGGAATGTCATGTGCCCGGGGTCGTACCGGGTCGCAGTCACGCCGATGCCGAGCGGGGCGGGCGTCTGATCCACCTGCTTCCCGGTCACCGGGGCGGTCGTATCGTAGATCGCCGCGACCAGTGGATCAAACCGGGCGTCGGTCACGGTCGCGAGTGCACGATCATCGCCGACTTTCACCGACACCGGGGTCACCCAAGCCGGTGGATTGTCGCCCGGCAACCGGTACAGATAGATGGTCGTGCCGGCTGCGTCGCGTACCGGCCCCGCCACGAGACTTGCCCCCGGGAGCGGCAGCGTCGCCAGGTTGGTCAGGAGAAACCGGATGTTCAGGAGACGCCAGATCTGGGCGCTGAAGATCGGCCGGAATCCGTCCGCCTTGCCTGCGAGAACGTCGTATCGCTTGATCTCGTTGCTGTGATATCCGATGGCCTGGCGAATGTCATGGATCATCAGCGCGTCGCCCTCGAGCTCGGGATCGCGCTGCGCGACATCCGGCCCGAGCGGCGCGGCCAGCACGCGCCCCGGTTCTTTCTGTGCGCGCAGGGAGTCGATCGCGGCATCGGACGCGTAGGTGACCGACGCGGGCGGCGAGAAATGCCAATACAGCCGCTCCACGCTCCAGAGATCGGCCGCGACCAGGACGCCGAGGAGAGCGGCGGTGACGGTCGCGGTGATGCGCCCGCGCCGGTAGAGCAGGATCGCCGAGCACACGAGGACCACGAACACGAGACACCGGATCGCGCCGGCGGCGACGGCCGGCTGGTTCTCCGCGACCCGGTCGGCCATCTCCGGCACCGCGATCCCGGCCGACAGGGTCGTGAGCGCCCCGCTGACCGCCAGGAGTGCGATCCCCAGCGCCACGATCATCCATGTCACCAGGTAGCCCGTGGGCACGGTCCGGCGGAGCACGTTCTCTACTCCTTCGGCCGCCAGCACCGCTACCGAGAACGCACTCAGGAAGAACATCATCGACGGCGCCCGGAAAAACTTCGTGCCCGGCACGAGCGCGTACACAATGTGGTAGAGGGGCGTCGATCCGCCGAGCGACCAGAGGGTCGCGGCGATCGCGATGATGAGCCAGTAGCGGATGTGACGGCGGCGCTCGGGGGCCGCACCGAAGAACGCGCACCCCATGAGGATCAGCACCACCGCGCCCAGATACTCGCTGTGGAAGTGGATGAGGTTGCGGCCCCAGTAGGCGTCGAGAATCCCCGAGAACTGCGGGAGGTACGTATTCATCAACTCTTCCAGCGGCATCGAGAACTGGATCGCGAACTCGTAGCCGCCCTGGCCGCCGCCGGCGCGCGGCGACGACGAGATGTATTTGATCAGCGACGCGAACTGGATCGCGCCCATCGACATGCCGATGAGCGCGGCGCCGAGCGCCAGTCCCATCCGGCGGAGCGCCACGGGCCGCGGCGGCGTGAGTCCCGGCCCGCTCCACAGCCCGAGGTACAAACCGAAGGCGCCGCCGCCGAGCAGCAGGTACTGGAAGATCTGCGGGTGGGGCGTGAGCAGGGCGAAGCCGACGGCCAGCGCGATCGCGGGCCACGCCCACCGGCGGCCATCCCGGATGCCGCGCAGGAGCAGCATCAGGACCAGCGGGAAAATCGCGCTCACGTACAGCTGGCCGTCGTGGCCGGGCGAGACGTAGGACGCGATCGGGCCGGACATGAGATAGGCGAGTCCGCCGATCAGCGCCGCCGGGAACCGGAGGCCGGTACTGCGCAGGAAGAAGTACGCCAGCCACCCGGCGAGGAACAGGTGGACGATGAACAGCCATGTCACCGCCACGTCCGGGCGCATGAGAAAGCGGAACAGCACGCTCGGCGGGTAGAAAATGTCGCCGTTCATCGAGCCGATATACGGCATCCCGCCGAACAGATATGGGTTCCACTGCGCGAAGTGTCCCGTCCGCGCGAGCACCTCGTGCCCGAAGTTGCGGACCGCATAGCCGCCGATGTACTGGTCGCTCGTCGGCGAGACGAGAAATCCCCCGGTGAGCGCCGGAAACGCGAAGACCATCGTGGCCGCGGCGTAGACGAGCGCCGCCCAAGCGGCGCCGAATCGCGGGCCCGACGCGGTCGCCGGCGGACGAGAAGGTGTCATGGCGGACGAAAGGTGCGCGTTGCGGTCTGCGCGCGCTAGCTACTAGGTTCCGCGCGCATGCACGGCCCGGCACTCCGCGAGTTCTACGACCGCGAGTATCACTTCGGTGAGGACGTCGACCGGCCAAATCCCGAGCGCCTCTGGCGCGCCGTGCGCGAGCTCGAGCCGCTGGCCGGCACCACGCTGCTCGACCTCGGGTGCGGCGTCGGCTGGGCCACCCGCCTCGCCGCGGCGCGCGGGCGGGTGCGTGACGCCGTGGGTCTCGATTTCTCGCGCACGGCGTTGCACGCCGCAGCCACCACGGGCCCGGCGAACGGGACCGCCGGTGCGCCGGACGGCGCGCCGGCGCGGATCACGTGGGTGTGCGGGGACGGCACTGCGCTCCCCTTCTCTGCTGGCACTTTCGATCGTGCGTTCTCGTTCGGATCGATGGAACATTTTCCCGATGTCGCCGCGGGATTCCGCGAGCTGGCCCGCGTGCTTCGCCCTGGCGCGATCGCGGTGACCGTCGTTCCCAATTTCTACGTCCGGACAGCCCAACCTGTTGAGCACCGCGACACCGAGAGCGGGTGGCGGCGGCTGATCACGGGCGCCGGACTCGAGGTCGTCCGCGTGCGCGCGGATCCGGGCCCGGCCATCTTCAAGAATCGGCGGCCGCTTCGGATCATGCTGCGCGTTGGGCTCCGGCTGCTCGGGCTCGTCCCGGCGTTCCGCTACCAATTCATCTTCGTGATGCGGAAGCCCTGAGACGCCGGGCGACCGCGTCGATGCTGACGACGGTCGCGGCGCCGATGATCTCGAGCGAGACGAGCCATATCCGCGACGCGATGGCCAGCACCGCCGCACGCTCCGGACCGATCGCCGACTTCAGCGTGACGACGAGTGCGCCCTCGCGGACGACCAGCCCGCCGGGGGCGAAGACGGCGATGAGCCCCAGCAGGTAGCTCCCGACGTACGACGTCGCGGCCAGCCAGAGGTGCGGTGCGTCGTCGCCGAACAGCGAGACGGCGAACAGCCAAAACGCCAAGCCATATCCCGCCCAGCCCAGCGCCGACCGCACGACGTACAGCGCGAAGGCGCGCTGGGGCGGCGCCGGGAGTGGGACTGGCCGCTTCGTGATGCGCTCGGCCCAGCGGCGCGCCGCCGGGAGCATCCTCGGGAGCGCGACGATGAGCGCCGCCGTGAGCAGGACCCCGAGTACGAGCTGGGACGCGGTGTCGAGCTGCCCGGTCCACGCCCCGAGGAAGTGCGGCGCGCCGCTCAGGATCAGCACGAAGCCGGTGGCGAGCAGCACCAGTTGCTGGAGCAACACCGCCACGGTGGCCGCGACGGGAGACGCACCGGCGTCCGTACTCATGGCGGCGAGCCCCGCGAACTGCCAGACACCGCCCGGCGCGTATCGCGCGAGGTTGGTCACGAAGAAGATGCGGACCGCGCGGAACCACGAGAGTCGCGTCGGCGAGTGACGGAGCGCCGCGTCCCACCACGGCAAGCTGGATGACCAGAGCTGCACGAGTTGCGAATACGACGCCATCCAAACCGCCGAGGCGAGGAGCAGGATCGGCCAATGCACGTGCGGACGGACCGCGCGGAGCGCCGGGGACGTCGACCGCACGAGACCGATGAGGACGACGAGCCCTGCCAGGATGGCGACAACCTGCACGAGGGGCAGCAGGCGACGCCACCACGAGGGCGCCGCCGGGCTGCGGCGGGCCGATTCGCCGGAGAGCATCGCCTGATCGGCCGGGTCATCGGGAGCGCCCATCACGCCGGGCTCACGCGGGGCTCATCACGCGGGGCCTCATCACGCGGGGCCTCATCACGCGGGGCCTCATCACGCGGGCTCATCACGCGGGGCTCATCACGGGCGGCTGATCACGTGGGGGGCATCACCGGCCGCTGATCACCGAGGCTCATGGGGCGCATGCCGGGAGAGTATACGCGCGTTGCCCCGTGCGCGCTCGCCGGGCATCATTGCCGGGTGCGCATCCTCATCGTATCGACCGCGTTCCCCAGATATCAGGACGATCCGACGGCCAAATGGCTCGTCGAGACGATCCGACGGCTGGCCTCCGAGGGATATGAGTTCGAGGTGCTGACGTCCGCGTACCGAGGAGGAGGCAACACCGAATACGCGGGAATTCCGGTGCACCGGTTCCGCTACTTCTTCGCGCGCTGGGAGAACCTGACCCACGAGGAATCGGCGCCCGACCGGATGCAGCGGTCCCTGTTGTACAAGGGGATGGCGTTCAGTTACGTCGTATTCGGCACCATCGCGGCCTGGCGGCTCGGCCGCCGCGGGCGCTTCGACATCGTGCATGTCCACTGGCCGGTCCCGCACGCGATCTTCGGGTGGGCGGCGCGCGCCGGCAGCGCCTCACCGCTCAAGATCATCGCACACTTTTACTCCGTGGAGCTTCGCTGGGTCCGGCACTCCCTGCGGCCACTCCGCGGCTTTCTCCGCCGCGCGATCACGTCCGCGGATCGTGTCGTCGCGATATCCAACAGCACCGCCGCCGAGGTGCGTTCGGTGGCGCCCGTGCCGGTCGAGGTGATCCCGTATGCCGTCGACCTCCCCGTGCCGCCGCTCACGGCGCTGCCCCGCACGCAAGCGCCCGCATATTCGATCCTGTTCGTCGGACGCCTCGCGGAGCGTAAAGGCGTCCGCTATCTGATTGATGCCGTCGCGGATCTGCCTGCCGCGCTGCAGCCGCACCTCACCGTCATCGGCGACGGTCCGGAGCGCGGCGCGCTCGAAGCACAGTCGCGGGCGCGCGGTGCCGGCGACCGAGTGACGTTTCGGGGATGGGTGCCGCCCGAGGCGCTCGACGCCGCGTACACGGCGGCGTCGGTGTTCGTGCTGCCCGCCGTCGTCGATGCCCGTGGCGACACCGAGGGACTCGGCATGGTCCTCCTCGAGGCGATGGCCTATCGCGTGCCCGTGATCTCGACACCACTGGGTGGCGTGACGGACATCGTCCGGCATGACAGCACCGGGCTCCTCGTGCCGCCGAACGATGCATCGGCGCTCGCTGCGGCCATCATGCTGCTGGCGACCAACCCGGCGATCGCGGACCGTCTGGGTACCGCCGGGCGCGACTACGCGCTCAGTCACTTCAGTTGGGCCGCGGTCCTGGGACAGTGGCGCGCCCTGTACGCGGGAGTGCTGGAGCGCCAGCGGTAGCCTGCGAGAGCGCATCACGCCTGACAGCATTCTGACATTCCGCTGACATCGCGCGGCGGTACGCGGCACGACACGCGCCGCACAAACCATCGACCCGGTGCGAGTGTCGAATGGAACCGATGACGAGTTCCAGTGGCCCCGCCGATGATGTTGCCCCACGGCTGCAGCGCGCGATCGAGGCCCGGTACGTCCTGATCAGCCGCCTGCAGGGCGGTGCGATGTCGGCGGTGTTCCTCGCGCGCGATGCGTCGCTCGGCCGGCGCGTCGTGATCAAGGTGCTGCCAGGCGGCGTGGCCAGTGCGGATGCCATCGACCGGTTCAGGCGCGAGATCGCGACCGTTGCAGCGCTGTCTCATCCACAGATCGTGCCGATCCTGGCTGCCGGCGACGTCGAAGGACTGCCCTACTTCGTCATGCCGTATGTCGAGGGGGAATCGCTCTCGCGCCGGCTGGCGCGGGGTCCGCTCTCCGTGCGGCAAACGGTGAGCATCCTCGTGGACGTCGCGCGGGCGTTGGCGTTCGCGCACGAGCGGGGCGTGATCCATCGTGACATCAAGCCGGGCAACATCCTCCTCACCGCCGACTCCGCCGTCGTCACGGATTTCGGCATCGCCAAAGCTCGCGTGGCAGCCCGGCCGCGCGGCAGCCGCGCGGTCTGGCACCTCGCGAGCGACGGCTCGAATCTCACGGACCAGGGCACCTCGCTCGGCACACCGGCCTACATGGCGCCTGAGCAAATCGCGGGCGACGATGAGATCGACAACCGTGCCGATCTGTATTCGTTCGGCGTCACCGCGTATGAGATGCTGGCCGGATCGCCGCCGTTTGCGGCCGCCACGCGCCGGCAGCTGCTGAGCGCGCATCTCGTCGAGCTGCCGACGCCGATTGCGAGGCGCCGGCAGGATGTGCCGCGCGGCCTCGCAGACGTCATCATGCAGTGCCTTGCCAAGGATCCGGAAGCGCGCCCGCGAACGGCGATGGAGATCGTCCGCACGTTGCAGGATCCCATCGCCCTCGCCACGCGCAGCGGTCAAGCCGCCGAGGCACGACGGGGAGGGGATGCCACTCGTGCGGCCCGAGCGCTCGATCGGTTCCGCGCATTCCTCGGAGATCTCAGAGTCGGAGCCCGAAGCTTGCTCCGGGTGCCCTCGATCACCGTATCCGCTCTGGTCTGTCTCGCGCTCGGCTCAGGCGCCACGCTGTCGGTCTTCACGGCGATCGATCGGGCGTTGATCCAGCCGCTCCCGTTCTCACATGCGGGCGAGCTGGTGACCGTGTACCGCACCACGCCGCATTTCGACGGCGGGCCATTCTCTCCACCGAACTTCGCCGACCTTGCCCGGACCGATCGTAGCCTCGACAGCCTCGCGGCAATCGCGACCACGGCCGGGCACGTGTTGATCGGCGACGACGCCAGCGCAGTCAATGTCGTGCGCGCCAGCGGCGCGCTGTTCGCGGACCTTGGCGTCGCAGCATTGCACGGCCGGTTGCTCGGCAGCAATGATGGCCGCGCCGAGGCGCCCCCGGTCGCCGTTGTCAGCGAGGAATACTGGCAATCGCAGTTCGGGGCTGACCTGGCGGCGATCGGTCGCACCATCCAGCTTGACGGCGTACCGACCACCGTAGTGGGCGTCCTGCCCAGCCAGTTCCGGGTGCCGTATGGACCCGCGGAGATCGAGGGCGACATCTGGATTCCCCTCCGATTCACCGACAAGGAGGCAAGCGCTAGTTCCCGCCGGACGAACTTCCTGGCCGTGCTCGGCAGGCTGGCCCCGGGGGCGACCGTCCGCCGAGCGGAGAGCGAACTGGTCGGATTGATGGCGGGCCTTGCAAAGACATACCCAGGCCTCGAGGGGGAGTCGGCGCGTGTCGTGCCTCTGGAGAGCGACAGCGCCGCGTCGGTGCGGCCATCGCTCCTGTTGTTGCTGGGAGCCGTGTGCATGGTGCTGCTGATCGCGACGGCCAATGTCGTCTGTCTGCTGTTGGCCAGGGGCGTGCAGCGGGAACGCGAGACCGCCATCCGCGCAGCCATGGGCGGGTCGCGATGGGCTGTGGTGCGGCCTGTCATCGCCGAGAGCACCTTACTCGCGACGGTAGGCGTCACGGCCGGCTGGGGAGTCGCGTGGCTCACCATCCGGATCATCGGCGCGCGGGTCATCGACGACATACCGCAACTCGCCCATCTGTCGCTCGGCACTCGCATCATCCCGGTCGCGTTCGCGCTGGCGATCGTCGTGACGCTGCTGGCCGGTGCCCTCCCCGCATGGCGCAATGCCGGGATCGAGCCACAAGCCGCGTTACGAGGCGGGACGGGTGGAGGGACTGGCCGTGACCGCAATCGGATCCTGTCGGCACTCGTCGTCGCGGAGGTCGCGCTTTCGCTCATGCTCCTGGTGGGCGCCGGGCTTATGCTCAAAGGTTTCGTCCGGCTCACGGAGCAGGACTCAGGGTTCGACCGTCGTCCGGTGTTGACCGTGGAGGCCGCCGTGTCACCGGTGCGCTACCGCGACAGTTCCGCTGTCCGTGCGTTTCTCGAGCCCGCGCTCTCGGCAATCGGCCGACTCCCCGGAGTGGAGGCGGTTGGGGCGATTTCAGTGATGCCAATCCGCAACTGGGGCTACAACTCGAACATCCGCTACGAGGGCCAGCCCGCCGAACGGATCACGCAGCGGCCCCTTGTCGAGCAGCGCGTTTTGACCCCGGGTCTGTTTCAGGTCACCCGGCAGCATCTGATCGCCGGCCGGTTCCTTCGGGACGACGACGCAGCACCGGGAATCCCCGTCGTGGTCGTCGTGAACGACCTGCTCGCCAAGCGAGATTTCCCCGGACAAGATCCGGTCGGCAAACGCTTCTACCTGACGGATACCTCGTTCGCCACGATCGTAGGCGTCGTGAGCGCCATCAGCAACAACGGTCCGACTGGCGAGGCGCGGCCGGAGGTGGATTACCCATACTTTCGCGCCGGCGACGGGGCGGCGACGCGGTTCAACATCATGGTTCGAGTGCGGAACGGCGACCCTTCCCTCCTCACGGCGGCGGTCAGGACGGCGATCCGCTCGATCGACAACCAGGCAGCATTGACGCGGATCATGCCGATGCCGGATGTGCTGAACGACAGTGTGCGGCGCCCACGGCTGATGCTGTCGCTCATTGGGGTCTTTGCCGGAGTCGCGGTCGTGCTCGCGATTGCCGGGCTGTACGGTGTGCTGAGCTATGCCGTCGCCCAGCGAACTCGCGAGCTTGGCATCCGGTCCGCGCTGGGTTGCACACCGGCGCAGACTGTGGGTCTGGTGGCGCGCCGCGGAATGATCCTCGCGGTCGTCGGCGTCGCCTGCGGGCTTGCCGGGGGGGCAGCCATCACCCGGCTTCTGGGGTCGATCCTGTACGGCGTCAGCCCACTCGATGGCGAGACGTGGTTCGTCGTCACCATCGCCCTGCTTGCCGCCGCGATCGTGGCCACGCTGATTCCATCGATCCGCGCGACGCAGATCGACCCATTGCAGGCGATCCGGGCCGAGTAGGCCTACGTGGGGCCGGTCGCCGCGAGCCGCTCGCGAGGCCGGCCATCGGCGTCCTCGACAATCACCTCGAAGGCACGAGGCGACGGACCGGCCAGCGTCACATTGCCATCCGCACTCACAGCCGTGGCGCGCACCGCCCGGCGGAGGGATCGCCATTCCGTAATGCGCTGCAACGGAGCCATGTACGGATGCTCGGCCGCCAGCGCCGCGACTAGCCGCTCGAACGCGGCGGGCGCACCCGGAAAACCCAGAGCCGCCGTAAGGTTGGGATGCCAGAGTCCGACCCACAAACCCTCGGCCCGGCGGCATACGTCGGCGAGTGCCATGGCGTCGGCAATCCATTGGCCGGGATCTTCGATCCCCTGGTACTTGCTCTGCGCGCGATCCATCCACACGAGCGGTACCTCGTCGAGCGGCAACGTTCGCTGCCCAGCGGCGTCCCACGCCGGGACGACATCGACCACACCCAGCCGAAACGCGTTCCGGTCAGGGAACCCATAGGTCGCGTCATAGCTGAATCCCGCACCGGCCATCCACCGCTGGGTCACTCCCGGCCGCATGCGCAAATAATGCTGGCGGACGCCCACCGCGTCCGCGGCGGACAGCGCGCGTAGGCGTACGCGCTGTTCGCCGAACACGCCCGCCGCATCGCCGGTCGCGAAGCTGCCGTGCAGTCCGAGCTCGTGCCCGCGCGCGACGACGGCGCGCATGATCCGCCGAGCGGCGGGCGATTCCGGCCGATAGGTCAGGTCTCCGGCGCGAAAAGTGGCAGCGGTCGGCGTGCCACAGAGCATGAACCACGTGGATGTCACGCCGTACCGTTGCTCCGCATCGAGCACTGCCCGGACGCCGGCCCAGACTGGATCGCCACCCGTCTGGCCCGCGGCCGCGGCCAGGACGCCGGCCGCCAGGCGCCCCTGCCCTTTACTCACCAGTTCCACCAGGCGGAGCGCCGTGAACGCAGGCCACGCCGCCACGACGTCGACGTCGTGCGTGAGCGCCGCGCACCACCGGTGCCCGTCCGGCCATGGGGCGAGCACGCGCACCGGCCGCGACCCGGCAGCCTGCGCGACGGCCTCGCGGAGGCGCGCGCTTGCGGTCGAGACAACCGGCTCGCGCTCGACGCCGGCGGCGACCAGCGGGTTGGCGGCCGATGGAGTCCTGCCGTAGCGATCGCGCGCCGGCGATGCCTGCTCGATCGCCGCACCGGCGATGTCAGCTACGCCGCGAAGCAGCGCTCGCGGCACCGTGACCGCCCCATCGGCGACTGCGATGACCTCCGCGAGACTCGCCACCGCCTGCACGGACGGAGTGCCATCCACCGGCGTCGCGAGCGTGCCAGTGTAGAGCGTCACCACCGATGAGCTGGAGGGCGCCGGCGCGCCGGTGTCGTCCAGTACGACGAGGCGCGATAGATCGACGAGCACACCCAGCCCGTACTCTTCAGCGGGGCTGAGCGCGAGCGCCGCTGGCGCGATGCGAATCACGAGACGCCGCCGGTGGCGCGGCGCCGCATCGCCGGATCGCATGGCCGGCAGATTGGCCATCCCGCAGCGTCCGAAGCGGATGCCGGGCGCTTGACGGCAGCCACGCGCCCGCGCCACCTTCCGGCCCGTGGCCCGGACGCTGCTCCCCAAGTCGCGCATTCCCATCGGCCACCTGCTGTGCTTCGGGTGGCTTCCGAGCCCGGTGAAGGTCTGGGCATACCGGGCGCTACTCGGCTACCGCATCGGGCGACGCGTGCGCATCGCCTTTGGCGGCGTGATCATCGGGACCGACGTCGAGTTGGGAGACCACGTAGAGATCGGGTTGCTCACCGTCGTGCAAGGGCGGCGGATACGCATCGGCCGTCATTCGAGTATCGGCACGATGTCGTACGTGTCCTGTGAGCAGATCGAGATCGGCGAAGACGCGCGCATCCGCGAGCAGGTGTTCGTCGGCGGCCCGCAGCTTCCCGAATCCCGGTTCTCACTCGGCGATCGAACGATAGTGCTGCAGATGGCCAACATCAATCCGACGAAGCCCGTCGTGATCGGCGATGATACCGGGATCGGCGGCCACTGCCTCATCTTTACGCACGGGGCGTGGCTCAATGCGCTCGACGGGTACCCGGTGACCTACGAGCCCGTGACACTCGGGCGGAGTGTGTGGCTGCCGTGGCGGGTTTTCGTGATGCCGGGCGCAACGATCGGCGATGGCTCCGTGATCGGCGCCAACTCACTGGTCGTCGGCGCGATCCCGCCCAACAGTCTCGCGGTGGGCACACCGGCCAAGGTCATCCGCGCCGCACCGGCGTTTCCGCGATCGCTGAGCGCGGACGATCGTGCAGCCCTCGTACGCGAGATGATGAGCGAGTTCGACCGCTACGTCGTGTATTCGGATACCACGATTGCCGGTGAGGGGCCGATCCGAACCTACACACGCGACGGGCGCGGGTGGACATTGCGGTGGCTGGCGGCTGGCACCGGGCGTGCCGAGCTGGCCAAGGCACAGCGGGGCGACACGATTTTCACCGAAGACGCGCTCACCGATGCCGACCGGACGACGCTGCGCGACCGCGGGGTGTCGTGGCTCGACCTCGGCGGCCGGACGCGCAGCGAGAGTGGAACCCCCCTCGCCGAGGAATTGGCACTCTTCATCGGACGCTACGGGATCCGGCTGGCGCGCGATCCCCGGTCCCCGGCTCGTTAGCGGCTGATATCGTCCGTAGCCGCCGCATCCAATCGCCGGCGGACTTCACGAAGCTCGGCACGCTGCACGGCGATCTGCTCCCCGAGCAAGCCGCCCACGACCAGCACGCTGCCCACGATCACGCAGGTCTCGACGAGATTGAGCAGCGGGCGAAAGCCGATGTGTGGCGGAAGGAACCGCAGGGCGAGCGCGATGATGCCGGTGATGAGCCCGATCGCGAACAGGGCTCCGCCGAGGCCACCGAACAGCAGCAGCGGCTTGCGGCCAAATCGCAGCTCGAACCACACGGACAGCATGTCGAGCATGCCGACGATGATCCGGGAGCGAGTGAACTTGGAGGTGCCCGCGTTTCGCGGATACAGCGGAATCGGTACCTCGGCGACACTGTACCCTTCGGCTGCCGCGACGACGATCATGTAGCGGTGCCAATCCGGGCGGATCGGCAGCACCTCCATGACCTCGCGCCGGTACGCCTTGACGCCGTTGAGATCGCGGACGGGGACGCTGAACAGCCGCCGGCTGAGCCAGTTGTACACCGTCGAGACGAACGCCTTTTCGTATTTCCCCTTCTTCGTGCCGGTGACCATATCCACCCATCCACTGAGGATCGGTGAGACCAGGGTCGGCAGGTCCTCGGGCTTGTATTGCAGATCGGCGGGATAGAAGACGAGCACCCGCCCGCGTGACACCAGGTAGCCCGTCCGGAGTGCGTCCGAGATGCCACGGCACCGGCGATGCCGGACCCGGACCAGAAATGGATACTGCGGCTCGAGCTGTCCGAGAACCGCCCACGACCCATCGACCGAGCCGTCATCGATGACGATGACCTCGAACGTGACATCCGTCCCCTGGAACGCCGTCGCCATCTGCTCCAGCAATCCCGGGAGGTTGGCTGCTTCATCTTTGGCGGGTACGAGCACGCTGACATCCAGCACGCTCGCCCCGCCGGCGGCGCCGATAGGCAGCGGCATGCCCGGCGTCACGCGGACATTCGCTTCGAGCGAGCGGCGGGCGGCGGCTGCCGCTGATTCCTCGGCACGGGTCGCCATCGCGGACTAGACGCGCTTCCGCATTCGTGCCGACAACACACCGAGCTGGTCCCGGTATTTGGCGACGGTCCGCCTCGCTATCTGCACGCCGCCATCCTTGAGGATGTTGACGATCGCCTGGTCCGTGAGAGGCCGCTTCGGGTCCTCTTCCTCGACCAGTTTCTGAATCTGCGCCTTGATCCCGCGCGCCGAGACGTCTTCCCCGCCGGTCGTCGAGAGCCCTGACGAGAAAAAGTACTTGAGCGGCAGCACGCCGCGGGGCGTCTGCACGAATTTCTCGTTCGTCACCCGGCTGACCGTCGACTCATGCATGTTGATCACCTCCGCCACCTCGCGGAGCGTCAGCGGTTTGAGATACTGCACGCCTTTTTCGAAGAAGTCGCGCTGCCGGTCCACGATGTAGTTCATCACCTTGAGCATGGTCTGGCGCCGCTGCTCGATCGCCTGAATCATCCAGTTGGCCGAGTTCAGCTTGTTGGAGATGAACTCCTTGTTCTCGCCGTCGAATTTCTTCTTGTCGCGCGCGATCTCCTGGTAGGCCCGGCTCAGCTTGAGCCGCGGGAGATTTGCATCGTTGAGGAACACATGGTATTGGCCGTCGATCTTATCGACGACGAGGTCCGGGGTGATGTAATTGTCGCTGGCGGTACTGTAGATCAGGCCGGGCTTGGGATCGAGCTTCGCGATCTCGTCGGCGGCCTGCTGGACATCGGTCTGGCTGATGCCGAACCGCTTCGAGATCTCGCTCCACCGGTGATTGATCAATTCGTCGAAGCAGTCGCGCACCAGGCGGTACGGCACGGATTGGTCGAGTCCCGCCTGGCGCAACTGCAGCAGCAGGCATTCCCGCAGGTCACGCGCGCCGACCCCGGGGGGCTCGAGGTCCTGGATGCGCGCCAGCATCGCCTCGCCTTCCGGGATCGTGTAGAGCGGGAGGTCTTCGCCGCCATCGTGGCCCGCGACCTCCGCGGCCTTGGACACCTCGGAGTTGATGCCGTCGACGATCTCGGCGACCGGGCACACGAGATACCCTTCGTCGTTGACGTTGCCGACGAATTCTTCGGCGAGGGCCGCTTCACGCGGGGACAGGTCGAGCAACGCGATTTGGTCCAGCAGATGGTCGCTGAGGTCGCGCGTGGCCGCGGTCACCGGCTCGTAGTACTCCTTCTCCTCGTGCTCCTCACGCCGCCCGCCCGCATCGAATCCCTCGAGCAGGATTTCCTCCCAGTCGATCTCGTCCTTGTGTTCCTCTTCCTTGGGTTCTTCGGCCGCGGGCTCGGTCTCGGCGGTTTCCTCTTCTTCATCCTCCTCGGGCTCGACCAGTTCGAGGAACGGGTTCGTCTCCAGTTCCTGCTTGAGATGCTGCTGCAGGTCGAGCAGCGGCATGTACAGGAGATCCATCGCCTGATAGAGGCGCGGATTGATCTTGAGCTCCTGTCGCAACTGGGTGCTCTGGTGCAGTCCAGTCTTCATCAAACCTCCGGCGGAGCCGGCCGATACCCGGGCGCGGTCCTACGCGGCCGAGAAGCGCGCCCGCAAGCGCGCGGTGAGCGTCGGACCGAGGTAGATCTCGGCCACCGTTTCATCGAATACGAGTTGCTGCACCGTTCCGGATACCTTGACGAGGCCATCGAACATGATGTACGCGCGATCCACGATGTCGAGCGTCTGCTCGACGTTGTGATCGCTGATCAGCACCCCGATGCCGCGGTGGCGCAGGCCAGCGACGATGGTCTGAATATCGTGAACCGCGATCGGATCCACGCCCGCAAACGGCTCGTCGAGCATCATGAACTTGGGTTGGGTCACCAGCGCCCGGGTGATCTCCAGGCGCCGCCGCTCGCCACCCGAGAGTGCATACGCCTTGTTCTTCCGCAGGTGTTTGATCCCCAGCTCATCGAGGAGGTGCTCGAGCCGCTCGTGCCGCTGCTCCGCCGAGAGCGGCAGCGTCTCGAGGATCGCCATGATGTTGTCCTCGACGGACAGCTTGCGGAATACCGATGGCTCCTGCGAGAGGTACCCGATGCCGCGCCGGGCTCGCCGGTACATGGGCATCTCCGTAATGTCTTCCCCGTCGAAGCGAATCCGCCCCATCTGGGGCGGAATGAGTCCCACGATCATGTAGAACGTGGTCGTCTTGCCCGCGCCGTTGGGGCCCAGGAGCCCCACGATCTCGCCCTGTTGCAGCCGCAGCGCTACGTCATTGACGACCTTCCGCCGCCGGTAGGTCTTCACCAGCCCGTCGGCCTCGAGCAGGCTGTGTCCCGGGACGGTTTGCTCAGGCGAGACGGGTATGGGGCCAGATGGCCGCTCCCCGGTCTCGAGGAGCACCCGCGCCAACTCGGAACGGTAGCCCCCCAGTTCCTCCCACACGTTCGGCGCAACCGTGAGCTGCGAATCCGGCGCCTCGATGCCGCCCGGCGGCAGAAGGACGACGCCCTCCCGCACCAGCCTCGGCAATAATGAATTGCGCAGGTACCCGCGCACCTCATCGAGGGAGAGCCGCCCCGACTCACGCTCGGCATCACGCCCCTCGGCGCGCACGAGCCGGAGGTGGTGATCACGAAAGGCGATGGCCAGGGCGTTGAGTGAGGTGACGCCCGCGTCGTCGCTCGCGGCAAGCAGACACCCGAGCAGAAGCGCCAGCGAGCGGTCCGCCTCGGCAATGCGATGGAGCAGCGCGCGCACACCGCGCGGCACGTCCGAGGGATCGCCCGTGGGTGGGCCACCCGAGCCGTTCTCGCTCACGGGGCGCCTCCACCGTCTGCGAGCACCGGCCGGCGCGATCGGTAGACCACCGCTGTCGCAGACAACGGGCCCACGCCCGCCAGCGGTGGCAATGCCGGCAGCGGCACGCCCAGCGACGATGCCGGCGACTGGGAGCGGGACGCCGAATCGGATGGCGCCGGCCGGGGCGGCGACGCGGAATCGGCCGGTCCCGGACCACCCGAATCGGGCGACGCGCCCGCCTTTCCTTTCTTCTTGCGGAGGTATTTCGGAATGGTGTCCGCAAGGATCCGGGCTTTGCGCAGAGAATCCTTCTTCACGGTATCCGATTGGGGCTCGAGGTAGACGCCGGCGGCGCTATCGATCACCGTCACCATACTGACCTGGCGATTGACGAGATCGATCGTGATGATGCGCCCGCGCACGTAGTTGAGGGCGGGCCGCACTTGTGTCTTGTCGCGCGGGGCCATCTGGTAGAACGCGCGCGCCTTGACCTTCGCGACGACGGTCTTGACCTCCGGCTGGCTATCCTGGGCCGGGGCAGCGGCCGCGCCACCGGATGCGACGTCGGACACGGCTTTGGGGCCGTGGTCCTTGGCCGCCACGCCGCCGCCCGGCGCCGGCGATTGCGCCGCCTGCTGATTCGCGGTCCGCGGGTGGATCGAGGTCGTATCGAAGTACGAGATGATCGTGTCGCCCTTCATCCAGTCCCGCTCCTTCGACTTGAAGTGCGTGGAGTCGGGAATGCTCGTCGCATACGCTTTACCGATCGATCGCACCTGATGGATGATCTGCTGCGGCATGATCACGTCGATCGAATCCGCCAGAATGTCGCGCTCGGGCGTGGTCGCGCGCGCCCGTGATTCGCCCCACGCGTAGGCGCGGGACAGGACCTTGGCGTCGAAGCGCAGATCGATCGTATCGGAGGTGAGGTGCATGTCCTTGCTCAATGCATCGCCGTGTTGCATCGCCAGCACACGGGTCAACTGGTGATTCGCCGCGAACAGGTCGATCAGATCGCCCTTCAGGGTGAACGGATGCGCCTTGTCATGACCCACGATCGTTGGGGAGCCGAGAATCAGCCGCGCGTAGCCCGTCGACTGGTTCATGAAGGCGGAGTCACTCGTCGCCGTCAGATCCGTCCGCTTGATGATCACGCGCCGTGACGCGTACACGAGGCTGTCGCCGTCCATGAACACACGGTCGGCGTCCACGCCCGCCGTGTCGGGCGCCGAGCTCGCCGAATCCTTCTGTACCAGGTGCATGTGCGGGCGACCGGTGGCCGTCAGTTGGGCGCGCGTGCGCAGTCCCGGGATGACGCGAAGGTAGTCCGCGTGAGGGCCTCGCATCGTGGTGCCCGATGACATGACGGCGTACACCTCCGTGTCGGCCACCAACCGCCCTTCGTTCACGAAGTACGTCATGTGGTGCGAGTCCACGGTGACGCGGGGCTCCGTATAGTGGACATGCCCGATGAGATACAGCAATTGCTGCTCATCATAGTACTCGGCGCTGTCCGACGTGAGCGTATTGCCCTGCCCGCGGCAATGCGCGATGACTCCACCCGCGAAGAACGTGTTGTACTTCCCGCTGGGCAACTTGACGGAGTTGCTGTGGCTCGTCGGGGTCGCGTCCGTGTAGAGATCGCACGGCTTGTTTTCCTCCTGCGCGCGCACCATCCGCGGCGCAGCCGAGAGGCCGGCGGCCAGGCTGGAACCGGCCAGCACGACGCGAAGGACGAGACGGAACGCCGGAGCGGATCGCATGGCCGGTCAAGGCGCCTGCTGGGGCGCTGGCGGTGCAGGCTTCGCGGGCACGACGCTTTTCGGCGGCGGCGTGGCGCCGGGGCGACCAGGAGCCGGCCGCACCCCAGCCGACGGAGGGATCGCTCCGCCTGCCTGCGAGGACGGTGGACCCCGCTGTGGCGACCGCGCGGGTGTGCCGGCGGACGGCGCGGCCGCCGATCCTGGCCGGTGCGCCGTATCTGGTCCCGTGCTGGTCAGGTTCACGACACCTGCAGTCCCAGCGCACTGGCGGAGACATTTCACGTTGTTCATGTCGGGGTCGGACGTGAACCCGACACCGGTGGTCTGCCGGTTCGTCGTGTCGGTCAGCACGAACGGGGAATCGCTGCTGATCTGGTTTTGCGCCTGCGCGTACCGGAGCTGGGCCGTGGTGAGGCGCCGGCCATCGACACCGGTGACGATCACGTTGCCGCGTGCTTCCATGTTCCCGGTGCGGGTGTTGTACGTCCCCTCTCGCGATGTCAGAACGGCGTTGGGCGCGCCGGTCGCCGTGAAGAAATACGTCGTGTCCACGCGCATCTCGATGCGCGTATTGTCATCGAAGAAATAACCGGTGTCCGCGTGCAGCTCGGACTTCATGACCCCGTGGTCCGTGAGCCGCGATTTCGCGTGGTAGAACACCTGATCGGCGGAGTCGGCCAGTGGATCACGCGCGGCGACGGGCGGCGTCGTGCCGGTCTGGCAGCCGGCCACCAGGAGCAGGGCGGCCCCCGCGGCGGCGACCCAGGGAACCCGTCGCATGACGATGTCCGTACCGGCTCCCCGCGGACACATCACGCCGACCCCGCCCGCAGCAGATCGTGCAGGTGCACGATGCCATCCACGCGGCCGCCGGCATCGAGGACCGGGAGCGCCATGATGCCGTTGCTCTGCATCTTGAAGACCGCGGCGCTCCCCAACTCGTCCGCTCGTGTCGTTCGCGGCGCCCGGGTCATCACGTCGGCGACCGGCACGTGCTGCCACTCCGGCGTGCGCTCCTGGAGCCGCATCATGTCGCCGACCGTCACCACGCCCTGAAGCCGCCGCTCGTCGTCAACGATCATCACCGTCCCCCGGCGCTCGGCCATCTGCACGACTGCTTCGAGCATCGTCGCGGTCCCGGGGAGGATCGGGAGATCCTCGGCCAGCATGACGTCGGTGACCCGCGTGAGCAATCGCTTTCCGAGCAGGCCGCCGGGATGAAGTCGTGCGAAGTCCTCGCGCCGGAAGCCCTTCTCGCGCAGGAGCGCGACGGCGAGCGCATCGCCGACAGCCAGCGCGGCGGTCGTGCTCGTCGTGGGCGCGAGGTCGTGCGGGCAGGCCTCCTCATCGACGCTCGCGTCGAGCACCACATCGCAGTGGCGGCCCACAGCGGACTGCGGGGCCCCGGTGATCGCGATCGTGCGCACGCCGAACCGCTGCAAGTGCTCCAGCAGCGCGAGAAGCTCCGCGGATTCTCCGCCCTTGGAGATGAGAATCGCGACATCATCCGCGCCGACGATGCCGAGGTCCCCGTGTACGCTGTCCGCGGGATGGAGAAAGGTGGCAGGCGTCCCGGTGGAGGTGAGCGTCGCGGCGATCTTGCGTCCGATCAGTCCCGACTTGCCGACACCCGCGACAATGACGCGGCCCCGCGAGGCGGCAATCAGGAAGACGGCATCGGCGAACCGCGCATCGAGCCGATGCTCGACATGCTCGAGCGCGAGCCGTTCTTCGTGGATGACCGTGCGCCCCCGTTCGACGATCTCGGCGACCCTGGCCGCATCCGGCGCAGGCGCGGGCGCCGCCTTGCGCTTGGCCGTGCTGGGAGGCGGATGCGTCATGTGCTTCCTCCCACCGGGGGTGCCGCGGAGGCCAGCACGTGCGCCTGGTGGTGGCCGACCGATTCGGCTTCCGGCGGCGCCACCGTCGTGCCCCGGACGTACCGCTCGACGACGTCCTCCCACTGGCCACGCGCACGGAGCAGCAGCTCCGCGAACTCTCGCACCGCACCGTGGCCGCCGGGTTGGGTGAGCTGGACTGTGGCGACACGACGGACATCGGCGACGGCGTTACCGACCGCGACCGGAAGCCCGACCTGCTGCATGATCGCCAGATCCGGGAAATCGTCGCCGACGAACGCCGTCTCCTCGAGCGACACCCCACGCCGTTCGAGAATACGGAGCAGGCCAGGCAGCTTTCGCGCCTGCGCATCCTGGTACAGATCATCGGCGCGCAGCTCATGAGCCCGGAGGCGCACGCTCTCCGACACTCGGCCGGTGACGATGGCCACGAGCAGCCCCGCCTCCCGCAAGAAGAAGACGCCGAGTCCGTCCTGGATGTCGTATCGCTTGAACTCGAGCGGCGCGCCGGCGACATCGCCCAGGTAGATACCGCCGTCGGTAAGGACGCCATCGACGTCCAGGCCGACGAGGCGGATCCGCCGGGCGAGTGCGGGGGTGAGGCCGGACACGCTTACCGGCGGCATGAGTTCCAGACATCGATGACCCGGTCCACGAGGCGGTCCAGCTCCGCGAGCGGCAGCATGTTTGGGCCGTCGCTCGGCGCGCGATCGGGATTGGGGTGTGTCTCGACGAAGAGTCCCTGCGCGCCGGCGGCCACGGCGGCCAGCGCGAGCGCGGGGATATGTTCACGGGCGCCGCCACTCGACCCGCCGATCCCCTGGCCGGGCCGCTGCACGCTGTGCGTGGCATCGAAGATGACTGGCGCCGCGCAGGCGTCCCGCAGGAGCCGAAAGGACCGCATATCGACCACGAGGTCACCATAACCGAAGAACGTGCCGCGTTCGGTGATGGCCACATCGGTCATGCCGCGACCGGCGGCACCCCGGGCGGCCGCACGGCAGGTGGCCGCACCTTCACGCACCTTGGCCGCCGCCCCACGCATCCCGTCCGGCTGCATCCACTGCCCCTTCTTGACGTTGACCGGCCTGCCCGTCGCGCCGGCCGCCAGCAGGAGATCCGTCTGGCGGCACAGAAAAGCGGGGATCTGCAGCACGTCGACCGCCGCCGCCGCGACGGCGCATTGCTCCGGGTGGTGTACGTCGGTCAGCGTGCGAAGTCCCGTGGCCTCGTGCACGCGCCGGAGCGCAGCGAGTCCGGCCTCGAGACCGGGGCCGCGCTGGGCACCGGGGTTGGAGCGGTTCGCCTTGTCGAAGCTCGCCTTGTAGATCACGCCGCCTGGAACCCGCTCGGCGAGCCGCGCCAGGTGCTCTCCGACGCGGAGGTTGAGCGCGTCATCCTCGACGACGCACGGACCCGCAATCAGAAAGAACGCATCCGGTGGGAACGCCAGGGCCGGAGGGGGCGGCACCGTTCAGCCGCCAGCCTCGACCAACCCGCGACTGGCCGGTGCAATCGGTGAAGCCGCCGCAGCGGTGGCCTGCGTGCGCAGGCGGGCGTGCTTGACCGCCGCCGCGATCAGACCGGCGAACAGTGGATGCGGCCGGGTGGGACGCGAGCGCAGCTCCGGATGAAATTGGCATCCAATGAACCACGGGTGGTCCGGCAACTCGATCATCTCGACGAGCGATCCGTCAGGTGACAGCCCGCTGAGCCGGAGTCCGTTCTCGACGAACGCTTCCCGGTACTGGTTCGAGACCTCGTAGCGGTGCCGGTGCCGTTCGCGCACCTCGGGGACACCGTACACCTCGGCCGCGTTGGATCCCCGCGCGAGGCGGCAGACGTAGGCGCCGAGGCGCATCGTCCCGCCCATGTCGGTAACGTGCTGCTGCTCTTCCATGAGCGACACGACCGCGTTGCCGCATTCGGGAGCGAACTCGCTCGAGTTGCTGTCGGACAGGTTGAGCACATTGCGGGCGAACTCCACGATCGCCACTTGCATCCCGAGGCAGATGCCCAGGAATGGGAGCCGCGTCTCGCGCGCTCCGCGAATCGCCTCGACCATGCCATCGACCCCGCGGACACCGAACCCGCCCGGCACCAGGAGCCCGTCGAAGGCGGCCAGCGTCGTACGCGCCGTCGTGGCATCGGTGAACGTGTCGCTCCCCACCCACGAGATGTCGACGCCGACATCGTTGGCAATGCCGCCGTGGATCAAGGCCTCCTGGACACTCTTGTAGCTGTCGACGAACTCCGTGTACTTGCCCACGACCGCGATCCGCACCCGGGTCCGGGGCGCAATGATGCGCTGGACCATCGCGCGCCAGGCCGACAGGTCCGGGTCCGGTGTCTCGAGATTGAGCCGCTCCACGACGCGCGCATCCATTCCCTGCTCATGGAAGACGAGAGGGATCTGGTAGATCGTGGGGACATCGCGGCTCTCGATCACTGCGCCAAACTCGACGTTGCAGAACAGCGCGATCTTGCGCTTGGTGTCCTCCGAGAGCGGCCGCTCGGTGCGGCAGATCAGGATGTCGGGCTGGATTCCAATTTCCATCAGCTCGCGAACCGAGTGCTGCGTCGGCTTCGTCTTGACCTCACCCGCCGCCGCGATGAACGGCACGAGCGTCAGGTGGATGAACAGCGCGTTGTCACGCCCGACTTCCTGCCGGAACTGCCGGATCGCCTCGAGGAACGGGAGGGACTCGATGTCACCGACCGTGCCGCCGATCTCGACGATCACGACATCGTTGTCCGGCGCGATGCGCTTCATCGCGGCCTTGATCTCGTCCGTGATGTGCGGGATGACCTGGACCGTCGAGCCCAGAAACTCGCCGCGGCGTTCCTTCGTGATGACATTGAGGTAGATCCGCCCGGTCGTGACATTGTTCGTCTGCGACAGCGCGCGGTCAATGAACCGCTCGTAGTGGCCCAGATCGAGATCGGTCTCCGCGCCGTCGTCGGTCACGAAGACCTCGCCATGCTGGAACGGCGACATCGTGCCGGGATCGACGTTCAGGTACGGGTCGAATTTCATGATCGTCACGCGCAGGCCCCGCTCGACCAGCAGCCGGCCCAGCGACGCGGCCGCGATCCCCTTCCCGAGGGACGAGACCACCCCGCCGGTGACGAAAATGAATCGCGTCGTTTGCGCTCGTGCCTCGGTCACCATCGGACGCGTACCTCAGGTAAGAGGATCCCACTGCGGCCGCGAGCGTGTCCCGCCACGTTCCACAGTGCGTTTGCCCGTTCCAGATCCACCGGCGTATCAATGCCGCCCATCAACGGGGGTTCAGCGACCACCGCCACCCCCATACCCCATCCGGCAGCCAACGGCCGCAACTGTTCCAGCCGCTCGCTCACCTCGAGCGGATGCGGCGGGAGCGCGACCCAGGCCTCGAGAGCGGCCCGCGTGTAGGCGTAGATCCCGAGATGGAGCCGGATCAGCGGGTCTCGTGCGGCCCGATCGTCCGCGTCGCGAAGAAACGGGATCGGAGCCCGCGAGAAATACAGCGCTCGCCCGTCGTCCCCGCACACCACTTTGACGGCGCTTGGCTCATCCAGGATCGTAGCGTCAGCGACCGCCGCCGCGGTCCCGAGCGGAAAGCTACCCGTGACCACCTGGGAAATCGCACCACGGACGGCGTCCTCGGCGATGAAGGCCTCATCACCCTGCACGTTGACCACGACCTCGAAGGCGCGAAGCGCCGGAGTGGCCGCCGCCTCGGCGACCCGGTCGGTGCCCGACGCGTGGTCGGATCGGGTGAGCACAAACTCGCCGCCGGCCCTGGTGACTGCGGCAGCGACGAGCTCGCTGTCAGTCGCGACGACCACGCGGTCGGCCGCACCCATCGCTGCCACGCGCTCCCAGACCCGGACGATCAGCGGCGCTCCGGCCAGGTCCCGCAGCGGCTTGTTGGGGAGGCGGACGGCGCCCAGCCGGGCAGGAATCACCGCCAGAACACTCACCGGCGATCCGTCCGCGGGGTGGAACAGGGCGATCGGCCAACGAGCGGCCGGAGCCGTCGCGGCCGGGCGTTAGCAAGATTCACGCCATTCAACGTACCCGTGCCGGGATCAAAAATCAAACGAAACGCGGACACCGATCGGGATGGCGATCGGGATGGCCATCAGGATGGCGATCAGGATCGCGATCGCCGTTTGCCGAGCACTGCTTGGGACGCCGTCAGAGCTGCGGCGCCACGCCGCTTAGCGCGATCACCGTGTGCCGCGTCAGGGGATCGATGAGACCATCGACCCGGAGGACGAACAACTGCAGGCGGAGACCGACGTTCTGGGTGAGGTCGGGGAGACTGTGGACACCAGCCCCTCCGATGACGTACCGCACGGCGATCGATGGCGCGCCCACATACGGCAGGGTGAGTGGGTGGACGGGGACGATGTACATCGATTCCACCCACAGAAGCTGGCCTCCGCCCTGCTGCAGGAGCGAGAGCGTCGGGATCGTGTAGGTCCCGCCGACATAGGAGAACCGCTGGGCGGGCGCGGTCGCGCCGTCGGTGGCGAGCGCGTGTGCGAACAGGGTGAACGTGTGATCGAAGAACGCGCGAAACGCGAGTGATGCGTCGCCTGTGATCTGCGCGAACGGCGCGCCGTCGGGCGATGTCCACGGGACCTCGAGGCCGATCCTGGCCGCCGCGGACACTCCCTCGGGCGACGCCCAGTGCCCGGTCAGGCCCGCAATGCCGGACGCGATGTGTCCGCGCGGGACTGACGGATTCGGGCGCAGGATTCCGCCCCGGTCTCCGCGGTCGAACACGCTCCAGACGGAGTGCATCGAGCCACTGTCGGGACCGATGGGCTCCGAGAACTCGTCGCGCACGCCGGTGTAGGCCGTCGCACCTGCCGTCTCGTCGCGGCGTTCGGCGTGCCATTCGAGCGATGCTTCGCCCCGGTCGGCGCGAAAGTAGTTCCGGCCGTCTGATCCGCCGACGAGCGTACCGATCGAGTTGGTGAAGTCGGGCGCGTTCCAGTCATCGTTGGACAACGTCTCTCGCGCGACCAGCGCGTGCACCGTCAGATGCTCGTCGAGATTGACGCTGCCCCTGAGGGACGGATCGAATCGGCCGAGGTTCGACCGGTACGTGACCAGCGCGTCGACCAGCACCCGGTCGTCGGGCAACGCGAGGCGCGGCCCGAATCGCACGGAGACTCCGTCGCTCCGGTCGTACAACGGCACGCGGAGTCCAAAGAGACCCGGCAGGTAGAGGACGTCCCCCAGGTCGACGCTCGTGGGCGGTAGTGAGTCGAGGGACGTCGCCGGGCCGCGAGATCCGGGGCTCGCGCTGTCCGCGGGCGGGGCCGTGGTCGCCTGTGCGCCAGCGGCCCGGGACGCCGCAGCAAGGACGAGAGCCCCCGTCGCGAGCCATGCGCGCGACTGGCCCTTCCCTGAACGCCCCCGAACAACAGCCAGGGTCCGCCGGGCGCCGGACCTCAATGCTGCGCCCGAGAGCGGCTCCCGCCGCCCGGCATCAGGCGGCGAGGCGGAGAAAATTGGAGAGCAGTTGCCGGCCTCCGGCCGTGAGCACCGATTCTGGGTGGAACTGCACGCCCCAGACCGGATCGGTGTGATGGCGGACGGCATGGATTTCGTCCGGATCGTCGGCCGCCCTTGCAATGACCTCGAGTGCCGGCGGAAGCGTCGACGCCTCGACGATCAGCGAGTGGTACCGCATCGCTTCGAACGGCGACGGCAGGCCGACGAACAGTCCGGTGCCGTCGTGCAGGATCGCGGATGTCTTGCCGTGCATCACACGGCGCGCGCGCACCACGCGCCCGCCATAGGCCTCGCCGATCGACTGATGGCCCAGGCAGACGCCCAGGATCGGGATCTCAGGCCCCCAGCGTACGATCATCGGGACGCTGATCCCTGCCTCCCGCGGAGTGCACGGGCCGGGAGAAATCACGACGGCGCGCAACCCCAACTGCCCGATCTCCTCGACCGTGATGGCGTCGTTGCGGCGCACGATCGGGCGCTCACCCAGCTCGCCCAGATACTGGACGAGGTTGTAGGTGAACGAATCGTAGTTGTCGAGGACCAGAACGGGACCGTGCGGGTCGTGGACGGATCGGGAGACAGGCATGCGGTGGACAGTATACGATCAACCGCGAGGATGAAACTGCCGGTGGACGCTTCGCAGGTATTCGCGATCCACGTGCGTGTAGATTTGCGTGGTCGAGATGTCCGCGTGCCCGAGCATGTCCTGCACGGCGCGCAGGTCGGCGCCGCCCTCGAGCAAGTGCGTGGCGAACGAGTGCCTGAGTGTGTGCGGTGTGACGCGGGTGCCGATCCCCGCCGCGGTTACGTATTTCCGCAGGACCTTCCAGGCGCCCATTCGGGAGAGCGGCGTACCGCGTGCGTTGAGGAGGAGTGCACCCTTCCCCCCTCCATGTTCGAGCTTGGGGCGCAGCTCCCGGAGGTAGACGGCGACGGCCGCGATGGCTGGGCGTCCGATCGGGACGAGCCGCTCCTTGCTGCCTTTGCCGAACACCCGTACCAGTCCGTCGGCGAAGATCACATCGCGCACGCCGAGTGTGATCCATTCCGAGACGCGGAGCCCAGCGCCGTAGGCGAGCTCCAGGAGGGCGCGGTCGCGAAAGACGAGCGTGTCGCTGAGAGACGGCGCGCTGAGGAGGCGCTGAACCTCATCGACAGAGAGCACACCCGGCAGGGTACGCCACCGCTTGGGCAGGTCGAGGCGCTCCGTGGGGTCGCGGACCACATGCCCGTCGCCCAGCAGAAACCGATAGTAGGTGCGGACGGCCGACACGTTGCGCCGGATCGACGCGGGCGCAAGGCCGAGGTCCTTGAGGTGGTAGACATAATTCCGGACCAATGTGGCCGGAACGGCGGCGGGCCCGGCCGCGCCCTTGGTCGCCGCGTAGGCGACGAAACGGGCGATGTCGCGCGCGTAGGCGTCCTGTGTTGGCCGCGAGGCACTCCGCTCGAGGGCGAGAAAGTCTGCGAACGGCTCCAGCAGGAACGCGCGCGCCGCGCCGTCCGGCAGCCACGCGGGGATTGCGGACGTCCCCGCCGCCGGGACGCCCATGTGGCTCACCCGGTCCGAGGAGAAGCGAGCGGGGTCACGGTCGCCACCGCCATGCACGCGAGTCCCTCGCCGCGCCCGATCCATCCCATCCCTTCGTTGGTCTTGCCCTTGATGCTGACCGCATCCACCGCCACACCGATCGCCGCCGCGACCGCGGCCCGCATCGCGTCCCGGTGCGACGCGATGCGCGGCTGCTCCGACACGACGGCTACGTCGACCTGCTGTGGCGCAAAGCCCCGCGCGCGGACCCGCGCGACGGCGGCCCGGAGCATCACCATCGAATCGCGTCCGCGGTTGGCGGGATCCTGGTCGGAGAACATCTCGCCAATGTCGCCTGCCGCGGCGGCACCCAGCAGCGCATCGGTGACCGCATGGGCGATCGCATCGCCGTCGGAGTGCCCGTGGAGGTGGGCGTCGAAAGGGATCCGCACGCCACCGAGGATCAGCGGGCCGCCCGGCGCGAACCGATGCGAGTCGTAACCGATGCCGACCCGCGCGGTCATGGGCGCCGCGCTCGTGCGATTCGCCCCATGGCCGTGCCTGCCGCTACGCCGCGCTGGCCGTCGCGGGATGATCCGCCGGGATGATGGAGTAGTCCTGGCGCCGCCTCGCGGGACGGAACCCCGCATCCCGGATCAGCCGGTCCAGCTCACCGATCGTGGTCCGGTGCGTCGTGTTTGCGGCCGACACCACGTTCTCCTCGATCATCAGTGAGCCGAAGTCGTTGCACCCGAATCGGAGTGCCACCTGGCCGATCTTGAGCCCCATGGTCACCCAGCTCGCCTGGAGGTTCGGCACGTTGTCGAGGACGATCCGGGCGATGGCCACGGTCCGCAGGTATTCGACGGCATCGGTCTTGGGCTGGTGCGACATCGTGGGCGTGTTCTCGGGCTGCAGCGGCCAGCAGATGAAGGCGGTGAAGCCGCCCGTTCTCGATTGCACCTCCCGCACGCGTTCGAGATGCTCGATCCGCTCGGCTAGCGTCTCGCCGATCCCGTACATCATGGTGACCGTGGTCTTCATCCCCTCCTGGTGGGCGATCTCCATGATCTCCAGCCAGCGATCGGCGCCGGCTTTCTTCTTCGCCACGAGGTCGCGCACCCGCTGCACCAGGATCTCCCCGCCGCCGCCGGGGACCGAATCGAGCCCGGCCGCCTGCAACTCCCGGATCACGGTCCGGGCGTCCATCCGATACAGCTTGGCGAAGAAGTCGATCTCGCTCGGGCTGAAGCCGTGGATGTGGATCGGGTGGTGCTCCTTAATGTATCGCAGGAGGTTCAAGTACCACTCGAACTTGATGTAGGGGTTGTGCCCGCCCTGCATCAGGATCTGAACGCCGCCGAGGGCTTTGGTCTCCTCGATCTTCTGCCCGATCTGCTCGTAGGACAGCGTGTAGCCTTGCGGGTGCTTCGGGCGACGGTAGAAGGCACAGAAGCCGCAGTCCGCCACACACACATTCGTGTAGTTGATGTTGCGGTCGACGATGAACGTGACGACGTCGTCGGGATGCTTCTCGCGCCGTACCCGGTCGGCTTCCGCCCCCAGTTCGAGCAGCGGCGCGTCGGTGTAGAAGTCGAGGATGTCGCTCATGGCGCCCGGCATCACGCGGCGGGAAGGAAGGCGAGTGTGCCGTCCGGCACCTGGCCGGCGACGACCAGCCGCCGGTAGAACTCCGTCAGTCCGGCGAGATGCCCGTAGGAGAGTCCGTAATCCAGGCCAGACAGATAGGCCAGGCAGGTCGCCTGCGGGACGCCGGTCGCCGCCGCGGCCTGCTCCGCGAGGGGCTCGAGGTGTCCGACGCCCCAGTCGCGAGAGGCCAGCAGGCCCTCGTGCACGCGGACGGCGTCAACTGCGGCGGCGGAGCGCTGCGCCACCCACACGGCGAACACGAATGGGAGGCCGGTCCATCGCTTCCATTCGAGGCCCAGGTCGTAGGCGAACGGATACAGCTCGTCGTCGTCGCGTCCCCGCAGCAGCAGGGCCGCATCGCCGATCACGAGCCGTGCGTCGTGCTCCTCATCGGCGAACCGCGCGACGTCGCTGACCTCCGCGTTCCCCGCGACGAAGGTGGGGCGGGAGCGCCAGACCTGGCGGAAGAGCATCTCGAGCAGCGCCGCACTCGTCATCGAGCTCCGGCTCACCAGCACGCGCCGTCCTCCGAGATCCTCGGCTGGCCGCTTTGCAAACAGCATCACGCTCTGAACCGGCCCATCGCACGAGATGGCGAGGTCCGGGAGCAGGAGATACCGCTCGGCGTCGCGCGCGTACTCGACCGCTGAGACGACGCTGACATCGAGATTGCCGGCCGCCATCATGCGGTTGAGCGCCGTCGGGACACCATCGACGACAGTGGCCTCGAGGGGCACGATGCCGCGGTCGATGGCGCCGTAGACCGGATAGCAGTTGACGTACGGGATCCGTCCCACCCGCACCACGTGTCCGGCGGTCGCCATACTATGCCGCCGCCGCGACCGTCGCGTCATCCGCCGTCCGGGCTGGACGACGAGTCTCCCCGTCCCCCTGCCCGTCTCCCGGAGGATGGTCGAACGTACGCACGACCTGATAGAACGAATCTCTCTCGACCGGAACCTTCCTCGCCCCGCGGATGAGGCGGAGGATCTGGTCGAGCGACATCCCCTGTGCGGTGTGGGCACCCGCCTCATGGTAGATCTTCTCGCGCACGACGGTGCCTTCGAGATCATCCACGCCGAAGGCCAGCGCCGTCTGCGAGAGGAAGGGCGTCACCATGATCCAGTGTGTCTTGACGTGGTCGATGTTGTCGAGGTAGAGCCGCGCGACCGCGAGGTTGCGCAGGTCGTCGAAGCCCGTGGTCGCCGTCCCCTCGCGCCCGAGCGTCGCACCGAGCTCGTTGTGATCCGGGTGATACGCCAGCGGGATGTAGGCGAGGAATCCGCCCGTTTCGTCCTGCAGGCTGCGGAGCATCGACAGGTGCGCGATGCGGTCCTCGAGCGACTCCACATGCCCGTAGAGCATCGTGCAGTTGGAGCGGATGCCGAGCTGGTGGGCGGTGCGGTGGACATCGAGCCATTCTTCGGCAGCGAGCTTGCGGTCGGCAATGGTCGCGCGAACCGCCTGGCTGAACACTTCGGCTCCGCCCCCCGGCAGCGTGTCCAGTCCGGCATCGCGCAGTGCCCGCAGCACGCTGGCGACCGGCATCTTGTCGATGCGGGCGATATGAGCCAGCTCCACGGCCGTCAGGGCCTTGATGTGGACCTGCGGGTAGCGCGCCTTGAGCGCCTGAAACATCTCCGTGTAGTACGCGAGCCCGGCGTGCATGTCGAGGCCACCGACGATGTGGAACTCACGGGTCATGCCGTGGTCGGCTGCGCTGGCTTCCGCGAGGACCTGATCGAGCGTGTAGTGGTACGCGCCCTCCTCCTTGGGAAGCCGCGCGAACGAGCAGAAGACGCACGTCTTCCGCAGGATGCACACGTTCGTCGGATTGATGTGCTGGTTCGCGGCGAACGTCACGCGATCGCCGTGCCTGGACCGGTTGGCCGCATCGGCCATGAGTCCGACGCCCAGCAGATCGGGAGAGCGGAACAGGGTGACGCCGTCGTCGTCACCCAGGCGCTCACCCGCTTCGACCTTGTCGGCAATCGGCAGCAGCGCGGCGTCCGACAGCCGGTCCCGGTCGATCACCGGGGAGACCTTGTCGCTACTGCTCACTCAGCCTCGCCTCACCCCGCGCCGCGCGGACTGTCCGCGCGCCAGCCACGGACCGCGGCGGACACGGGAGCAGACCCGCAGGACGGGGCCCGGGACGCTCTCACGCTTCGATCTTGCGGTTCAGGTACGCCATCGCGTCGCCGACCGTCTTGAGCTTTTCGGCGTCCTCGTCCGGAATGTCGATGTTGAACTCCTTCTCGAATTCCATGACGAGTTCGACGATGTCGAGGCTGTCGGCCCCCAAATCCTCGATGAAGCTCGCATCATCCGTGAGCTTCTCGCGCTCGACGCCAAGCTCCTTCTCGATGATGTCCTTCACCTTCTCCGCGTTATCTGACATGCACCCCTCGGTGTGGTCCAGTGTAGGCACGACAGCGGTCGTCCACGCCAATTTAACTAGAGCGGGGGCCGGAGGTTAGGCCACCACCCGGGCCTACCTCTACATCGCCATTCCGCCGTCCACGACGAAGACCTGGCCGGTGATATACGAAGCCGCCTCGGATGCGAGAAACGTCACCAGCGAAGCGACGTCTGCCGGGGTTCCCAATCGCTCCAGCGGGATCTGGCGTTGCAGCACCGTGCGCGCTTCCGGCGTCATCTGAGCGGTCATTTCGGTCTCGATGAAGCCAGGCGCCACGACGTTGGCCAGGACGTTGCGCGAGGCCAGTTCCTTGGCCACCGACTTCGTAAATCCGATCAGCCCCGCTTTGCTTGCCGCATAATTCGACTGGCCCTTGTTGCCGACCAGTCCCACGATGCTGGAAATGTTGATCACGCGTCCCCAGCGGCGTTTCATCATGCCGCGGGATGCCGCCCGGGTCGTGGCAAACGCCGAACGCAGGTTGGCGTCGATCACCGTGTCCCACTCCGCATCCTTCATGCGCGGCAGAATGTTGTCGCGTGTGACACCGGCATTGTTGACCAGGATGTCCAGTGAGCCGAAGGCCGATTCGACCGCCTCGATCAGCGCCGTGACGGCCGCCACATCGGTGACGTCGCACGCGAACCCCTTCGCTGTACCGCCGAGTGCGGCAGCAACCTCGTCCGCCCGCGCGCGATCGCGGCCAGCGATCGCGACCGAGGCACCCGCCGCCGCAAGGGCGGTCGCGATCGAGTGGCCGATCCCCCGCGTGCTGCCCGTGACCAGCGCCACGCGCCCCGACAGATCGATTCGCATCAGGCCATCCGGTTGAGCAATTGGTCCACGTCGCTTGCCGTCCCGCAGGTCGCGGTCGCGGCGCTGGGCGCGATCCGTTTCGTGAGACCGGTGAGCACAGCCCCAGGTCCCATCTCCACGAACAGTGCCGACGGATAGGCTCCCACCAGCGCGCGCACGACGTCGACCCAGCGAACGGGAGAGGTCAACTGCCGCAGCAGCCGGTCGCGGGCGACAGCCGCGGTCGTGCACGGAAGGGCATCGACGTTGGCGTAGACGGGGATCCGGGGATCGCCCAGGTTCGCCGACGCGAGCGCTTCACTCAGACCCGGCGCGGAGGGGCGCATCAGTGGAGAGTGGAACGCGCCGCTCACCGGCAGCCGCACCGCGCGCTTGGCCCCGTGCTCCCGGGCGAGCGCCATCGCCCGTTCGACGCCGGCGACTTCGCCGGAGACGACGGTCTGCTCCGGCGAGTTGTAGTTCGCGGGCACCACCTCCCCCGCCTCGGAGGACGCCTGCGCGCAGAGCGCGTCGACGGGCACGGTGAGTTCGCCCAGGATCGCCGCCATCGCACCCGGCCTGGCGTCGCCCGCCTCGCGCATCAGCGTACCGCGGCGCCGTACGAGGCGCGCACCCGCGCCGACGCTGAGAGCGCCGGCCGAATTGTAGGCCGTGAACTCGCCCAGTGAATGGCCCGCGGCGGCGCGCACATGCGGCACCAGTGCGGCGCTCGTGGCTGCCCACACCGCCGCCCCGTGAGCGAAGAGGGCGGGCTGCGCATTGTCGGTCATCGTGAGTTCATCCGCCGGTCCCTCGAAACACAGCCGGCTGATGGGCGCCCCGATCGCCGCGTCCACCGCCTCGAACACGGCGCGCGCGGGCGCCGAGGCTGCGGCGAGGTCGCGGCCCATGCCCGGCTTCTGCGATCCCTGGCCGGGGAACAGCAGCACCACGTCCACTCAGAACCGCACCACCATCGAGGCCCACGTGAACCCCGCACCGAACGTCACGAAGAGCACCGTCGAGCCTTCGTGTACGCGACCGGATTCGATCGCTTCGTCGAGCGCGATCGGAATCGTCGCGGATGACGTGTTGCCATAGCGGTCGACATTGATGAATACCTTCTCGATGGGGATGTTGGCATGCTTGGCGGTGGCTTCGATGATCCGGACGTTGGCCTGATGGGGGATCAGGAGATCGATGTCCTGGCCGGTAAGCCGCGCGCCATCGAGTGCCCGGTCGGCCGCTTCGGCCATCGAGCGCACCGCGTATTTGAAGACCTCGCGGCCGGCCATCTTCACGAAGTGCGTGCGATCGCGCAGCACCTGCTCCGACAGCGGCGTGCGCGCCCCGCCGTGCGGCCGATGCAGCAGATCGGCGAGGGTGCCGTCGCTCCGCAGGAATGACGACAGGATCCCGCGGTGCTGCTTGGCACGCTTGACGACCGCCGCCCCGGCGCCATCGCCGAAGAGCACGCAGGTCGACCGGTCGGTCCAGTCGAGTATGGCGCTCATCTTCTCCGAGCCGATCACCACGACGGTCTCGGCCGACCCCGCAGTCAGCAGGCCTTCCGCGACCGTGAGCCCGTACAGCCACCCGGAGCAGGCGGCTGACAGATCGAACGCGGCCGCACGCGTGGCGCCGAGCGCGGCCTGGACATCCACGGCGGTCGAGGGCAGCAGGCGGTCGGGCGAGGCCGTGCTCAGGATGATCGCGTCCACCTCACCCGGCGTGACCGACGCGCGGTCCATTGCCTTGCGCGCCGCTTCCACGGCCATGGAGCATGTGGACTCGCCGTCGCGGGCGATGCGCCGCTCGTGGATGCCCGACCGCTCGACGATCCAGTCGTGCGTGGTCTCGATCCCGAGCGCGGCGAAATCGTGATTGGTCATGACGCCGGCCGGCAGACCGCGTCCCGTGCCAGCGATATACGCCAGCGGGCGTTTCACGCCGACGCGCCTGAACCGGACAACCGTCGCCCGATGTGCTCCGACAGATGGGTTTCGACCGCGCGCAGCGCCACCTTGATGGCGTTCTTGATCGCCTGGGCGCTGGACTTTCCGTGGGAGATGATGCTGACGCCCCGGACGCCGAGCAACGGCGCGCCGCCGCGCTCCGAATAGTCGAGTGGTGCGAACACGGTCCGGAGCGCGTCGCCGTCGTAGCCGTTGGCGACGAGCATCGCGAGCATCATGGGCGCGACCGCCTCGTAGAACTTGAGTAGCACGTTGCCGACGAAGCCATCACAGACGACGACATCGATCGGCCCGCGATCGCTCGTGCCCGCCAGCACGTCGCGCCCTTCCACATTGCCCTGAAAGTTGAGCCCTGCGCATCGCAGCAACTGATGCGCCTCCTTCACGACCTTGTTCCCCTTCTCTGCTTCCTCGCCGATACTGAGCAGGCCGACCGACGGCTGCTCGCGGCCCAGGATGTCTTCGGCGTAGACGGCGCCGAGCCGTGCGAACTGCACGAGCTCTTCGGCCGAGCAATCGACGTTGGCGCCGCTGTCCACGACGACGACCGATTCGCGAGCGGTCGGGAAGACCGTGCAGATCGCCGGACGGCGAAGTCCCGGGTGCATCGAGAGAATGTCCTTGGATGCCGCCATTTGCGCGCCGGTGTTGCCGGCGGACACGAAGGCATCGGAGCGGCCGTCCGCCTGGAGCCGGAGCCCGATGACCATCGAGCTCTGGAGCTTGCCGCGCACCGCCACCGACGGCTTGTCGGACATGGAAATCACATCGGGCGCCTCGACCACCTCGATCCGCGTCCGCAGCGGTGCGAGACGCGCCAACTCATCCGACAGCAGCGCGTCGAGTTGGCCGGTCACGACCGCAGTACGTCCCACGAGCTGGACGACGTGTGCCGTGCCGAGCTCCGCGAGCGCAAGCAACGCACCGGCTACGGGCGCACGGGGGGCGTGGTCGCCCCCCATGGCGTCCAACGCGATACGCGCCAAGGCTACGCTTCCCGAGCCGTGACCCGCTGTTGGCCAGCGTAATACCCGCACTCCTCGCACACGTGATGCGGCCGCTTGGGGCTCTGGCAGCGGGGGCAGGCTTGGAGCACGATCTTGGGCGCCACCTTGTGGGTGTTACGCGCGCGCTTCTTTCGCTTCGAGGTCCGGCGCTTCGGGACGGCCATGGGTCAGTTGGTCGAGGGATTCAGAGAACGAAGGAACTGCACATCAGCGGATCACGTGGTGCCTGGCGTATCGCCTCGCGACCCGCCGGCATCGCGCAACGCCGCCCACCGATCGTCCTGGCGGGCCGGGCAACCGCAGGGCCCCGCATTGAGATCGGCCCCACACGCCGGGCAAATACCGGCACATTCTTCCCGGCATTGTACGAACGCCGGCGCACTGAGCAGCCACTGCTCCCGCGCCGCGGGCCGGATATCCAGCTCGCGAGCGCGGTGGTCGAAGAGGTACACGTCGGGATCGTCATCCGCGTCGTCCACGCCGCTCTCCGCGAACAGCCATTGGACCCGCTCCGAAACGGGAACCTCGACGGGCGTGAGACAGCGGCGGCATTCATCGCGCAGCACACCCGTGATTTCGCCGCTGAAATAGAACCGGCCTGGACCCGCTACCGACAGCCTGCCCCTCACATGCACGCCGCCGGCCGGCGGCCGATCGCCGTCTTCCCAGATCGGATCGCTCGCCGCCAGGACGCCATCCACGGCCGCCGCCGAGGCAGCCAGAGTCCGGAGGTCGAAGGCCAGCATAGACACGCAATTTAGGCCTCGCCAAGAGGTGAATCAAGTTTCGTTGCCATGCGGAGTTACGCCATCACCCCTGAGAGGGGGTCACAGGGTGCGGAGGCGCTCGGTCTCGGCGAAAAAGAACGCCTGCTCCCGCTCGGCATTGGTGTCGGAGTCCGAGGCGTGGATCGCGTTCCGCTCCTTGGACTCCGCGAACAGCTTCCGGACCGTGCCAGGTTCCGCCTCCCGCGGATCCGTCGCGCCAATCACCTTCCGGAGCGTCGCCACTGCGTCGGCGCGGGCCAGGACGAGCGGCATGCATGGTCCCGATGTCATGAACGATACCAGCGAGCCATAGAACGGCCGCTCCCGGTGCACGGCGTAGAACTCGCGCGCTTGCGCGTCGGTCAGGTGCAGCACACGGGCACTCACCAGACGAAATCCGGCGTGCTCGAGGTGAGCCAGCACTTGGCCCGCCAGGGCCCGGCCAAAGGCGTCGGGCTTGATGATGGCGAGCGTACGATCAGAAGCCATGGATTGCACGGTTATCGGAACAGTGGAACGCGACGGCCCGAACGGGATGCTGGGCGGATCCGTCGCGGGTCAGGAGCCGATCAATTTACGCACGATGTCGCCGCGTGTGAGGAATCCCACCACGCGCCCCTCGCGTACGACCGGGACCCGCCCCGTGTCCTTGTTGACCATGAGCGACGCCACCTCCGCCAACGGCTGATCCGGGGATACACAGAGGACCTGCCGGGTCATCACGTCGCGAACGGTGCGGCGGGCGTCCTTACCCCCCACCCCGACCGCGCGAATCGATCCGCCCAGCATGGCGCGTTGCAGGTAGGTCGACACGAGATCCCGGATGACCTCACGCTCCGACAGCATCCCCACCAGGCGGTCCTCATCGTCGACCACGGGGAGGGCGGCGACCCGTGACCGGACCATGTCGCGTGTGGCTTCGCGGAGCGGGGCGTCCGCGCGAGTGACGTGGGGCCGCTCGCTCATGACTTCCTGCACCGTGAGCTGCGCGGGGAGGGCGTACTCCCGCCACTCGGGCATCGAAACGAGATCGAGCGCCGTCTGCTGGGCCAGGACGCGATCGACCTGCTCCGCCGTGGACAGGAACCGGGCGAACGCCCCCACGACCTGCAGGTACCGCGCAGCGAATCGTGGCGGCGCGACGATCAGCAGGAGCACCCGGGCACACTGGTGCCCGCCATCCGCCAGCTCCCGGCACATGGGACGCCGCGCTGTACCGAGCGCCACGCACAGCGTGGCGGCCGCATCGGTGCGGCAATGCAGCAGGAACGCCCGATCTCCCATCGCGACGAGATCCTCCGGGCGCTCCTCGTTCATCCGGCGGCGGAGCTTGTCGGGATCGCTCACTACCCCGGCCGCCACCAGCCGGTCGCGGAGGATGCGCGCCGCGCCGTCGACCGTCTCGGATTCGAGCGCGACGACCGTACGGTCCGGCAGCAGGAAATCGGCGAGGTTCACCCCGCGCTCCGCTGCGCCGCGGGCATCCGGTCCCGAAGCAGACTCACGACGTCGACCGGACGGTCGCCGACAGGGATGCCGGACTCAACGAGAGCGTGAACCTTTTCGGCGGCGGTGCCGGTTGCACCCGATATGATCGCGCCGGCATGCCCCATCCGCCGGCCCGGCGGCGCGGTGCGCCCCGCGATGAAGCCCACGACGGGCTTCGACATGTGCATGCTCACGTAGCGTGCCGCATCCTGCTCGTCGGTTCCGCCGATCTCACCGATCATGACCACCGCGGTGGTCGCCGGGTCTGCCTCGAAGGCCGACAGGCAGTCGATGAAGTTCGTGCCGTTGATCGGGTCTCCGCCGATTCCCACGCAGGTCGTCTGCCCGAATCCCGCGCGCGTCAACTGATCGACAAGCTCGTAGGTCAGGGTGCCGGACCGGCTCACGAGTCCCACAGGTCCCGGGATGCAGATCCGTCCGGGGATGATGCCGACTTTGCACACGCCCGGCGAAATGAGCCCCGGGCAGTTCGGTCCGATCAGCCGCGCGCCGTGATCCTGAACGAACGGGTAGACCCGCGTCATGTCGAGGACGGGCACGCCTTCGGTGATGCACACGATGAGGGGAATCCCCGCAGCCGCCGCCTCCATGATGGCGTCCGCGGCGAACAGCGGCGGGACATAGATCACGGTGACGTTGGCGCCCGTGGCCTCGGCCGCGTCCGCGACCGTGTTGAAGATGGGCACGGGCGGCGCGCCGGCCGCCGCGTCCCCGAACGTCTGGCCGCCCTTGCCCGGCGTGACGCCGGCCACCACGGCCGTGCCGTACACCAGCATCTGGCGCGTGTGGAACGATCCGTCCCGTCCCGTGATGCCCTGCACCATCAGGCGCGTGTTCGCGTCGATGAAGATGCTCATGCGGCCGTCTCCGCACCGACCTGGGCAACCGCGGCGCGCACCGCTTCGTCCATATCCGTCATCGCCGACAGCCCGGCGCTCGCCAGAATGCGCACCGCCTCGTGCTCGTTGGTCCCGGTCAACCGGATCACGAGCGGGACGCGCAGCGGATGCTGGCGAATGGCGGTCACGATCCCGTTGGCCACGTCATCGGTACGCGTGATGCCCCCGAAGATGTTGAAGAGAATCACCCGGACCTGCGGGTCGCTGGTAATGATCCTGAGCGCATTGATCACCTTTTCGGGGTTCGACGAGCCGCCGATATCCAGGAAGTTCGCGGGCTCGCCGCCGTAATACTTGACGAGGTCCATCGTCGCCATCGCGAGGCCTGCGCCGTTGACGACGCAGCCGACGTTCCCCTCGAGCTTGATGAAGGTGAGGTTGGCCTTGCGAGCGTCGGTTTCGCTCGGCGCTTCCGCGGTCTCGTCGCGCAGCGCGGCCAGATCGGGGTGGCGATCCAGCTCGTTGTCATCGATCGAGATCTTCGCATCCACCGCGACCAGCTCGTTCGCAGGCGTCGAGACCAGCGGGTTGATCTCGGCGAGCGACGCGCCCGACTCCATGAACGCCTCGTACAACTGGCGGAGGATGCGCGCAGCCGCGCGCGCACGATGGAGATCCCGATACAGGAAAAATCCGCACTGCATCGCCTCGAAAGGCTGCAGGCCGTAACGCGGATCGACCGCCACGCGCTTGATTCGCTCCGGTGTCGTCGCCGCTACCTCCTCGATGTCGATGCCGCCCGCCGGACTGACCATTACGACCGGACGCTTCGACACGCGGTCCACGATGATCCCGACGTAGGACTCCGAGGCGATCTCCGCTGCCTGCGCGACCAGCACCCGCTGCACGACGAGCCCCTTGATCGACATGCCCAGAATGCGCTCGGCGTGCGCGCGCGCCTCAGCGGGCGTCTTGGCGAGTTTGACGCCCCCCGCTTTCCCCCGCCCGCCGGCGTGCACTTGCGCCTTGATCACGACAGCAGTGCCGTATCGCGCAGCAATGGCCTCAGCCGCTGCCGCCGTCTCGGCGACTTCGCCCGGTTGCACTGGAACGCCGGCCCGGCGGAGGATGTCCTTTGCCTGGTATTCGTGGATATTCACCCGGAATGCCCTCTAGTCGGCTGTCAATGTCGTACCCGCTACCCCGCGGACCGCAGCCTGTCCGCGTGCGAGCGACGTAATGATGGCGCGTCCGCCGGTGCGGCGCACGAAATCGATCGCCGCCCGCACCTTCGGGGCCATGCTGCCCTCTCCAAACGCGGCTTCACGGTCCAGCGCCTCGGCCTCCGCGATCGATAGCCGGTCCAGGGGCCGCTGCGCCGGGGTGCCCCAATGCGCGTATACGGCATCCACGTCGGTCAATACCAGCAGGAGCGCCGCGCCCAGGTCGCGCGCGAGAACGGCGGCCGCCAGATCCTTGTCGATGACCGCGTCCACCCCCTCCCATCCCAGGCGTTCGTCGAGATAGACGGGCGCGCCGCCTCCCCCGCACGCGATCACCACCGTCCCGCGCTTCACGAGTGCCTTGATGATGGCCTCCTCGTGAATCGCGATTGGCGGCGGGCTGCCCACGACGCGCCGCTGCCTGCCCCGCGCATCCGCTTTCACCACCTGCCCCTCGGCCCGGAGGGCATCCGCGCGCTCGGACGTCAGCTCGTGTCCGATGAACTTCAGTGGGTTTCGCAACGCGGGATCGTCCCGCGCGACCTGCACCTGCGTGATGACGGTGACGACGTCGCGGCCGCTGCCGGCGTGGCGCAACGCATTCTCGAGTGACTGCTGGATCATGTAGCCGATCCACCCCGCGGTAGCCGCCACCAACACGCCGAGCGGCAACGGCGCGGTCTCATTCCGCGACAGCTCGTTGCGCAGCAACTCGTCACCGACCTGCGGGCCGTTGCCGTGCACGACACACACGTTCCAGCCCCCCACCACGAGGTCGACCACCGGCGCAAGACTCTGCCGCGTGTGGCGAAACTGGTCGGCGATCGTGGACCGCTCGTCGCTGGGGGCCAGCGCGTTGCCGCCGAGCGCGACGACCGCCGTGCGGCGCGTCTCGACTGCGCGGCGGCCGCCTCCCCCCGACACCCGGCGCCGCGGACCGGTCATCTCGTTGTCCCCGGCGGGGTGGGAGCGTGTGCATCGGGCGGATGGCCAAGGAGCCGGCCGAGCGCGCCGAACGCCACCCCGAAGGCGGTGAGGTCCCCGCGTCGCAATGCGGATTGCATCGTGTCGTAGAGCGCCTCGACCCGCGCGCGAAACTGATCCGCGGTCCCGGGACCCGCGGATGCACGCCCTCCCGCCGCCGGTACCGTGTCCGCCAAGCCGAGCGCCAGAGCGATCGTCTCGCCGGCGTGGGCCGTGTCTCCGAGCGCGACCGTGACGCCTGTGAGTAACGGCGCATCGTCCGACCGCCAGGCGTAATCAGGCTGCACCAGCGCGAGATGGGTGCCAACCACGACGCTGCGGACGCGCCCTCGCGCGGCCGGCCCTTCGCGCCGCGTGGCCCCTGAATCCGCCGCCCGCTGCAGGCGGTCGAGCGCCGACGGCCACCGCGGCGCCGTGGAGTCGAGCGGCACCCAGAGCATCCGTCGTCGTTCACCGCCGGTCGCCATGACGACACCGGTCACACGGTCGCGCGCATCGACGAGTGGAACGGACCACGTGCACGACACCCCTTCGGGGAAGCGCAGCGCGACGCATGGGGGCTGGCCGGTGCCAAGCACCGTATCGGCGTTGTCAGCCGTCTCGACGCGCTCGGCAGCCAGCGCCCGATCGCCGGGAGGCGCGCCCAGGAACGCACCGGACGCCGCGAAACCGGCGGCTGCGGCCAGGCCGCCGTCGACCTCCGGCGGTGTCTGCGACACCAGCGCCTGCGGCACCGCCGACCACGGAACGAACAACTGCGGAAACCGCTGCACCCACGTCTCGGCGATCGGATCGCGCGCCGAGTCGGCCACGAGAAGGATGCGGCCGGTGTACGCGTGCACGAACGCCGTGGCCGCGTGTTGGAAGTAGCTGCGCTCTTCGCCCGCAATGATGAAATGCTGGCTCAGCGGATACGTGTCGGGGACCGACGAGTACAGGTCGAGGGCCCAATACAGCGAATCCGCCATCAGGACCGGCCACACGGACGAACCCTGCGTGAAGAACGGCACCAGAGATCGCACTCGATCAAGGACGTCCCGTCTGGCAAGCAGCTTCGGGTGCGGCTCCGGCAGGTCGGCGCCCAGCAGATTGAGGCGCTGCGCGCTCCACGCCTGCGCGATGCGCGCGCCCAGACCGTCGATGCGCGGCGCCACGATGCGGTCGAGTGAGTCGGCGACGACGAGCGGTTCGGTGGCGCCGGCATAGACGAGCACGGGCGGGATCGGCAGATCATCGCCGCCCGCGTGGCCCGCGAGGGCACCGCGCAGGGGCGCGCCCCGGTCGCCGGGGACGGTGGCCGCGACTGCCACCAGGGTGCCGCCGGCTGTGCCGGGAGATGGGCCCTCGCTCGTGGCCGCATCGCCACCGCGCTCCACGGCCAGGGCGATGAGCCCCGACGCCGCCGGCTGCCACCCGATCCCTTCGACGATCGTACCCCGGTGTACCGACCGCTGCAGCGCGAGCGAGAGGGCGGCGGGATCCCATAGCGATACGGCGGCCGCGAGATCCGACGTCGAGGCGAGGCGTCCGGCGCCGCCCGCGGGCTCGAGCGGTGATGATGTGACCGAGCGGACCGCGTATGCCGCGCGCGTCGCCTGCACACGAATGACCCCGTAGGGTTGCTCGCGCACGGCCCGATCGGCCGCATCTGCGCCGCGCCGCATCCAGATCGGCGCCCCCTGAAATACGACGAGCGGCACCAGCAGCGATGCCCCGGCCACGGCGGCCGTACTGCGCAACTGGCCACGCCAGAGCGTGAACGCGGCGACGAAGCCCGCGGCCAGTGTGAGCAGCGCGAGCGTCCGGTCGGCCGGAATCATGAAATGGTGATCCGCGTAGGTGAACGCACCGTTGGCGGCGCTGCCATGGTTCAACACGCCGAACGCATCGAGCCGGTACATCCAGGCCACGACCGCGAAGATGAACGGCGTCAGCGCCGCCGCGTGCCGCCGCACGTGCGACGTGATCCGGAATCTCGTGCGGTCCCACCGCAGGCTCGGCGTGACGGCGAAATACAGGACGATCACCACAAGCACCGTGACCACCAGCACGAGGAGCGCGCGCACGTAGAGCGCGGTCTCGAGCGGCAGCCAGTAGACGAAGAACCCGAGATCCATCTGGAAGTAGGGGTCGAATTCTCCGAACGGCATGCCGTAGCGCGCTGCGGCCAGCTCGACCCACGGCTCTGGCGGGAGCGCGAGAAGGATTCCCAGGGCCACCGATGACAGCACCGTCACCATCGTCAGGTACCGGGCAGGTACTTCCTCCCCGATCTCGAGATTGCCCATGCGCCGCGGAAAAACGACGGAGACGATCGACCGGCGTACCGCGTAGAGGTTGCCGAAGACGAACACCGTGATGACCAGCGCCGTCGCACCAGTGAGGAGGACGAGGTTGCTCATCCGCGCCCGCCACACTGTCGTCGCGCGCATGCCGGCGTACCACTGGTAGTCGACGTACAGCCCCGAGAGCACGCGGCCCGCGAGGAGCACCGCTGCCACGGCCCCGATTGCCACGAATACGACTCGGCGCGGTCGTCTCATTGTGACTGGCCTGGCAACGTGCGTCCGAGACGCGCCCCGGGCCATGCTGGGCCGGAGGGCCCGGCTACGCGCGAACGCCCTGCGAGAGTAGCCACCCTTCCATGTCCGCGCGGATCGCCGCAAGCCGCTCCGCGGTTCGCGCCTCGAAGCGCAGCACGAGCACCGGCTGCGTATTCGAGGCGCGCAGCAGTCCCCAGCCATCGCCGTACAGCACGCGCACGCCATCGACCGCGATTACCTCGTGCCTCGGCCCGAAATGCGCGGCCGCGGCATCCACGATCGCGAATTTCCGGTCGTCCGGACACTCCACCCTGAGCTCCGGCGTGGAGACGAACTTCGGGACGTCATCCAGCATCGCGGCGATCGGCCGGTTCGCCGCGGCGACGATCCGGAGCAACCGGGCCGCGCCATAGAGCGCGTCGTCGTGCCCGTAGAACCCCTCGGTGAAGAACATGTGTCCGGACATCTCGCCGGCCACCGGCGCGTGCATGTTCTTCATCTTGTCCTTGATCAGGGAATGCCCCGTCTTCCACATGACCGGCTCTCCGCCGGCCGCCGCGATCGCCGCGGGTAATGCCTGCGAGCACTTGACATCGAAAATGATGGGCTGCCCCGCCCCGGTACGCGAGAGCACGTCCCGCGCGTACAGGATGAGGATGTGGTCGCCCCACACGACCGCGCCGGTGGCGTCCACGACGCCGATCCGGTCGGCGTCTCCATCGAAGGCGATCCCGAGATCGGCGCCACGGCTTTGGACGGCAGTCATGAGGTCCTGAAGATTCTCGAGGACCGTCGGATCGGGGTGATGATTGGGAAACGTCCCGTCGCTCTCGCAGAAGAGGTACGACGCGTCGAGTCCGAGCCGGCCGAACAGCTTGCCCGCGACCAGTGACCCCGCGCCGTTCCCGCAGTCGAAAACGACTCGGAGCCGGCGAGCGAGCGGCCCGGTGCGGACGACCACGTCGTCGGTATAGCGGTCGATGATCTCCACCGATCGCACGGTTCCGTGCCCCTCTGGGAACTCGCCGCGCTCGATGATCTCGCGGAGCGTCTGAATGCCGTCGCCGTGCAGGGAATCGGTCCCGACGCACAGCTTGAACCCGTTGTATTCGGGCGGATTGTGAGAGCCGGTGATCTGGATGCCCGCCACGACTGGCTCGTGATTGAGCGCCCAGTAGAGCAGCGGAGTCGGCACGACGCCCACGTCGACGACGTTCACGCCGCAGCCGGTGAGACCCTCGACCATCGCGTCCCGGAGTGCACCCCCGCTCGGCCGGTTGTCTCGGCCAACGGCCACCGCGCCGCCGATACCACGCGCCGACAGCAGGGCCGCAAACCCCTGCCCGATGGAACGCGCCACCCCGGGGGTGAGGTCACGGCCGACGATCCCCCGGACGTCGTATTGGCGAAAGATTCCCGCGGCAATCACTATCTGTCCCCTCCCCTCGCCGCCTCGCGGGCGCCGGTCATCGAGGCGGGATCGCGCTCGACGGGAGCAGGTAGGTGGGCCGGTTGGCGATGACGGGTGCGCTCTTGGCGGTCCAACTGACCAGATACGCCGGCGCCAGCCCCAGCGCCAGCAGCAGCGCGACGCTGACCCCGACGACCCACTGGGTCAAGTGGCCGGCCCGTGGGGCCGCATTGCCGGCAGCGCCCCCATCGGCACGGACGGGACGCATGAACATGATGGTGACGAGTCGCAGATAGTATCCCGCGGAGATCACGCTCGTGACGACGATCATCACCGCAAGCTCGACCTGCGGTTTCGCGTCACCGAAATAGCTGGCTTCGAGCGCGGCCTGCAGCATGTACCACTTGGCGAGGAAGCCGATGCCGCCGAAGATGGGGAAGCCGAGCAGCGACAGCATGCACGCGGTCATCGCGGCGGCGAGCCAGGGGCGCGTCGTCCACAACCCCGCGTAGTCGCCGATGTCGAGCTGCGTCTCTCCGGCGTCACCGAGCGCCACGATCACCGCAAATGCGCCCAGCGTGGCAAGCGTGTAGGCGGCCAGAAAGAACAGGAACGCCGATGCGCCAAGAGTCGTTCCGGCCACGACACCGACGAGGACGTACCCTGCCTGGGCGATGCTCGAATACGCCAGCATGCGCTTGATGTTGCGCTGGACCAGTGCGACCACGTTGCCGGCGAGCATCGTGAGGATCGCGAGGAACCACATCGCGTCGTGCCACTGGTACACGACATCCCCGAATGCCTCGAGCCAGACGCGCAGGAAGGCGGCGAAGGCCGCCGCCTTGACCGCGGCTGCCATGAAACCGGTGATCGGGGTCGGTGCGCCCTCGTAGACGTCGGGCGCCCACATGTGGAATGGCACGGCCGCAATCTTGAACGCGAACCCGACGAGGATGAGCGCCACGCCCACCGTGACCAGCGGCGTGCCGGCCAGGGAGTACAAATGAATGCGATCCCCGATCACGGTCAGGTTCGTGGAGCCGGTGGCGCCGTAGATGAGGGCAATGCCGTAAAGGAGAAACCCCGTCGAGAATGCGCCCAGGAGGAAGTACTTGAGCGCCCCTTCGGCCGACCGCGCGCTCCGCCGGTTGAATCCGGCGAGTATGTACACGGCCACCGACATCAGCTCGATGCCGAGGAAGATGATCATGAGGTCGCGGCCGGCAGCGAGCAGCATCATCCCCGAGGTCGCGAACAGAACCATCACGTGCGATTCGGCCGCCAAAATCCCTTCGCGGGCGTTGTAGTCGATACTCAGCGCGATCGTGCCCGCGGACGCCGCCAGGAAGATGAGGTCGGAGGCCCACCGGAATGCGTCGACGGCAATCACGCCGGGGCCGGCCGTCACATGCGCCAGATCGTACCCCACGACGGCCGCCATCGTCACGAAGACGAGCGCGAGGCTTGCCCGGCCGACGTTGCTCTGATGCTCGCGGCTGTCAGGCCGCCACGCGGCCCACAGCATCAGGACTGTGGTCCCGACGAACAGCACGATGTCCGGACCGAGAGCCAGCGTGAGTTGCGACGGGATATGCAGATCAAAGGTCGGCGCGACCGCGGCCGGGCTTCCCGGCAACGGCACGGCCTGACTCACCGCCACGCTGAGTGCCTGGTGCACGCTGCCGCCGCTCACGGCCGCGCCCCCGGGGCATACGCGACTCTGCTCGATGGCCGCTGCGTCCCGCTCCCGTGCTCGACCTCCTGCACGAACGCCGCCGCCGCATGGTCCGTCCGCCGCAGAATCGGCGCCGGGTAGACCCCGAGCCAGATGATACACGCCACCAGCGGGGCCATCAGCGCGAGCTCGCGCCAGTTGAGGTCGCGGAGCGCGGCGTTGCGGGGCTTGTCGAGGCTGTTGAAGAGGATCCGCTGAATTGCCCACAGCAGATACGCCGCGGCGAAGATCACGCCCACGGTCGCCAGCATCGCGTGGTAGGGAACGGTCCGGAACGATCCGATGAGGACGAGGAACTCGCCCACGAAGCCGTTCGTTCCAGGCAGGCCGATGCTCGACAGTGCGACGAATGTGAGCAGCGTCGAGAAGAGCGGCACGACTCGCGCGATCCCGCCGTAATCGCTGATCTGCCGGGTGTGCGTCCGCTCGTAGATCATGCCGATGAGGAGGAACAGCGCTCCGGTCGAGATGCCATGGTTCAGCATGACGAGAATGGCGCCCTGGACGCTCTGCTGCGTGAACGCGAAGATGCCCAGCATCACGAAGCCCAGATGGCTGACCGATGAATAGGCCACGAGCTTCTTGAAGTCGGGCTGGACGAGCGCGACCAGTGCGCCGTAGAGCACGCCCGTGACCGCCAGGCCCAGAATGATCGCGCGGATCCCCGGATCGAGGGCAGCCGAGGGAAACAGCGGCGCGGCGAACCGCAGGAATCCGAACGTGCCCATCTTCAACATGATGCCGGCCAGGATGACCGAGCCCGCCGTCGGGGCCTCCACGTGCGCATCGGGAAGCCACGTGTGGAACGGGAACATCGGCACCTTGATCGCGAACGCCAGGAAGAACGCGCCGAACAGCCAGCGGGCGGCGATCGGCGTGACCCGCAGCCGCGCCAGCAGATCCGGGTAGCTGAAATCGGGGGCCTGCCCCGCCGCCGTACCGCCGACGTGGAAGCCGACGTACAGGATCGCCACCAACATCAGGAAGGATCCGATCATCGTGTAGATGAAGAACTTGATGCTGGCGTAGATCCGCCGCTCGCCGCCCCAGATGCCAATGATGAAGTACATCGGCACCAGCATGACCTCCCACATCACGTAGAACAGGAACAGATCGAGCGACACGAACACGCCGATCATACCCGTCGTGAGGATGAGCATGAGGGCGTAAAAGGTCGGGACCTTCTCGCGCACGCTCGTCCAGCTCCCCATCACCGTCAGGGGCATCAACAACGTGGTCAGGAGGATCAGGACGACCGCGATACCGTCAACCCCGAGCGTGTAGTTCACCCGCCAGGTCGTGATCCACGGGACCGAGATCAGCGACTGCCAGCCATCGATCGACGGATCGAAGCTCCACCAGAGCCCGACCGACAGCACGAACTCCGCGACAAACGTCAGCAGCGCGACCCAGCGCGCGAATCGCGCGGCGGCGGCGGTGCCTGGAGGCGTTCCAGCCGCATCGGTGCCGCCACCGGACTCCAGAGCCGACGCCCCGATCCATACCACCAGCGCGCCGAGCACCGGAACGACCAGCAGCACCGTCAGGATCCAGTGGTCGTATCCGGCCGACAGCAAGAGTTCGCGCATCGGTCAGATCCGGAGGGCGACGGTGCCGAGCACGATCACGACGCCGAGCACGAGCGCCCACGCGTACGTCCCGGTCTCGCCGGTCTGCGCCGCGGAGCCGGAGTCCCCGAGCCACCGCGAGATGAGGGCGGTGAGATTGACGAGACCATCGATGAGACCGTCCACGCCGCGCCACAGGATGTTGCGAGAGAAGACGACCGTTGGCGTGACGATCGCGCGATCATAGGCCTCGTCCACATAGTACTTGTGCGAGAGCAACGACTCGACCTTGCTCTCGGCCGGTTGCGGCTCGCGCGCCGGGCGCAGCGCCGCAGGCTTGAGGCGAAGGAGCGCGACGAGGATACCGGCCAGGGCCACCACGGAGGCCACGGTCGCGAGGATCGCACTCAGGCGGGGATCGGCCTCCGCGGGGCCGCCGCGAGTGATCTGTTGGGTCGCCGGCCCCACGACGGGCTCGAGCCAGCGGCCCAGCATATCGGCCGGCGCGATCGGCAGGAACGATGGGTCGTTGAGGAAACCGCCGGCCGCGCTGAGGACGCCGAGGACGACGAGTGGCAGCGTCATCACCGCCGGCGCTTCGCGCAGAAGCGAGTGTTCGGCGTCGCCGGTCCGGTTGGGACCGTGGAACGTGTAGAGCATGAGCCGCGTCATGTACACGGCGGTGAGGAACGCCGCCACCAGACAGATGCCGTAGACGCCGTACAACAGCGCCCCGCCAGGGATGCCCAGCCAGCTCGCGTCGCTGAGCGCCGAGCCCTGTGCACGAGCGAACACGGTGCCAAGGATCTCGTCCTTGGAGAAGAACCCGGCGAACAGCGGCACGCCCGCAATGGCGAGCGTCGCGATCCACATCAGGATCCAGGTGACCGGCATGGCGGTCCGCAAACCGCCCATGTTACGCATGTCCTGCGCATCCTCGTGCGAATGCGTCTCGTGATACGCCGCGTGCATCGCGTAGATCACCGAGCCCGCACCGAGGAAGAGCAGCGCCTTGAAGAAGGCGTGGGTCACGAGATGGAAGATCCCCGCGACGTACGCCCCCGCCCCGACCGCCACGAACATGAACCCGAGTTGGGAGATGGTCGAGTAGGCCAGCACCTTCTTGATGTCCCACTGCTTGAGTCCGATCGTCGCCGCGAACAACGCGGTGACCGCGCCGATCACGCAGACGGTGAGACTCGCGGCTGGTGCGATCGAGAACAGCATCGAGGTCCGGACGACCAGGTACACGCCCGCCGTGACCATCGTCGCGGCGTGGATCAGCGCGGAGACCGGCGTCGGGCCGGCCATCGCATCGGGGAGCCAGACGTAGAGCGGGATCTGCGCGCTCTTGCCGGTGCATCCCAGCAGCAGAAAGAGACAGACCGTGGTGACGAGTGCGCCGCCAGCCGGGAGTGCCGCTGGAGCCGCCGCGGCGATCTCCGTGTACTGCAGTGTGCCGATGTTCGCGAACAGCAGGAACATCGCGATCATGAATCCGAAATCCCCGACGCGATTGGCGATGAACGCCTTCTTGCCCGCGTCGGCGTTCGCGCGATCGGAGAACCAGAATCCGATGAGCAGGTAGGAGCAGAGCCCGACGCCCTCCCACCCGACGAACGTCACCGGGAGGTTGGCGCCCAGGACCAGCACCAGCATGAAGAACACGAACAGGTTGAGATACGAGAAGTACCGCGGGTAGCCCGGGTCGTCGCGCATGTAGCCGACGCTGAAGATGTGAATGAGGGCGCCCACGCCGGTGATCACGAGGACGATCACCATCGACAACTGGTCCAGTTGAAACGCCGCGTCGATCGAGAGATCCCCCACCGGCATCCACGAGAAGTACCGCTGAATGAAGGGTGTAGTGGGCTGCGCGGCAATCATGGCCACACAAATCATGCACGCGAGTGCGAAGGCCGCGATCACCACAAGCGGCCCAATCACACTCACGAGCCAAGCGTAGGGGTGGCGTTGCGACGGTACCGCATGTGCCGCATCGGCATGCGCGCCGTCATCCTGGCCGTTTCCGCCAGGCACGCCGTGCGCCGCATCCGGTCCGTCGTGGCTGCCGGCTGATGGATCGGCCGGCCCGGCCTTGGCCGATCCGAAGATCGCCAGTGCCCCGTTGAGGACGAAGCCGAGCAACGGCAGGAGCGGGAGCGCCCACACCCAGTCGGCGGCCGTGCCGCTCAACGGGTGCGGCGCAGCGCCGCCAGCGACTGCCGCCGCGGTCTGGAAGAGCATCAGCCTTTCAGGAGATTGATGTCGGTGAGATTGACCGTGTGCCGGTGCCGGAAGATCGATATGATGATCGCCAGGCCGACCGCGGCTTCAGCCGCCGCGACCGTCATGACGAACACCACGAACACCTGCCCCGCGTAGCCGTAGACCTGCGCGAATGCGACGAACGTCAGGTTCACCGCGTTGAGCATGAGCTCGACGGACATGAATATGATGATCGCGTTGCGCCGGGTGAGCACGCCCACGACGCCGATGGCGAACAGGACCGCCGAGAAGAAGAGCGCGTCAGCGAGCATGCGCGGCCGTTCCGGTTCCGGCGGTCCCCGGCTGGGATGCCGGCCCCGCATCGCTCTCGTTCCGCTTGCGGCCCAGCACGACCGCTCCAACCACCGCGGCCAGCAGGAGGACGCTGGTCACCTCGAATGCCAGCAGGTATTCCGTGAAGAGCGGGACGGCCACCGGCGCCACGGCGCCTGTTGCCCGCGCTTCAGTCACCAGTGAGTCGGCCGCGATCCTGAACGTCTCTATGGGCAGCGGATGCGGCAGCCGCACCATCATCGCCGCGAGCACGACGATGGCGAGACCTCCCGCCCCGATGTACCACAGGGTGCCCCGTGCGTCGGCGATCCGGGCCGGTTCGCCCAGGTTGAGCAACATGATCACGAAGAGAAACACGACCATGATCGCGCCGGCATAGACCAGCACCTGGATCGCACCGATGAACTGCGCATCCAGCAGCACGAACAGCGCGGCGATGCAGAACAGCACGTTCACGAGCCAGAGGGCGGCCGCGACCGGACTCTTTCGGGTCACGAACACGCACGCCGAGGCCACTGCCACCAGCCCGAAGAGGTAGAAGCAGAAGTGATAGAAGAGCGTCATGGGCAGTGCGTCCGCGCCCGCGTCAGGATCCGGGCCAGCACGGGAGCCGAGCGGTGCATCACTCGCCCTTGGGGTCCGCAGGGTCCCACATCTCGCAGACCGGGTGCGTCTGGGCCATCAGACGCTCGAGATCGTACACGAATCCGTCGCGGCTGTATTCGGAGTTCTCGTAGTGGCGCCCGACGTGGATTGCCTCTTCGGGGCACACTTCCTGGCAATACCCGCAGAAGATGCAGCGGAACTCGTCAATCTCGAACACCAGCGGGTACCGGTTCCCGTTTTCGTCCTCGCCGGGGACTAACTTGATGCAGTTTGCCGGGCAGACGGCCGGACAGAGCCCGCACGCAACGCACTTGGCGGTGCCGTCCTCGGTCGTCAGCATGCGATGCGTACCGCGCCAGCGAGGAGACAGCGGGTCCCGGTGCTCCGGGTACTGCACCGTCACCTTGTGCGGGTTGATCAGGTGCTTGAAGGTGAGGGCCATCCCCTTCACGGCCGCGCGCACGTAGCTCACCTCGTCGATTGGACGGGCCAGCACTTTGACACCGATCGGCATCAGGACCTCGACTCCACGAATGGGAAACGCTGGAGCGGCGGCATCAATCCCCCGCCCCGGATGTCGCCTCGTGCGCCAGCGTGGAGCGCTGCCGTACCGCCCGGAGCCGTGCGAGCTCTGCGGCCCGGACGCGCGCGCTCGCTGGACTGATGAGCCGGCCGCGATCGGCGACGACGAACAGGAGGCCGATAAGCCCGATGTTGAGCGCCAGGAGGCACAGGCTGTAGACCGGCCACCCATGCCACGGCGTGCGCGGCACGCCGAGGGCGTCGAGCCCCAGCGTCGCGCCCGCAATCACCACGACATACCCGATCGTGAGCGGCAGCAGGATCTTCCACCCGAGCGACATCAGTTGGTCGTACCGGAACCGGGGCAACGTCCACCGGATCCACATATAGAAGAACAGGAAGAACAGGACCTTGAAGAGGAAGGCACCCAGGGTGATCGCCGTCTTCCACCACGCCCACGGGGCGTTGTTGACGGCGTGCCAGAACGGAACCGTCCATCCGCCGAAGAACAGCGTCGCCATGAGCGCGCTGGCGGTGACCATGTTGGCGTATTCCGCAATGAAGAAGAGCGAGAACTTCATCGCGCTGTATTCGGTATGATAGCCTGCGATGAGTTCCGACTCGGCCTCCGGAAGGTCGAAGGGCAGCCGGTTCGTCTCCGCGAACGCCGAGACGATGAAGATGAAGCAGGCCACGGTCAGCGTGAGGACGTACCAGCCGTTCTGCTCCTGCTGGCGTACGATCGTGCTGAGCGAGACATCGCCGGCCAGCAGCAGAATGGGAACCGTCGACATGCCCATCGCGATCTCGTACGACACCATCTGCGCGCTCGAACGCAGGCCGCCCAGCAGCGCGTACTTGTTGTTCGACGCCCACCCGGCGAGCACGACCCCGAATACACCGAGCGACGCGAGGGCGAGGATGTACAGGTATCCAATCGGCAGATCGGCCAGCACCATGTCCATCCGCCCCCACCGGAGCGGTAGCGGTGCGGCGAATGGTATGACGGCCCACACGGTCAGCGCGGGGATGAATGCCATCGCGGGCGCGAGGAGGAAGAGCGGCTTGTTGGCCGCGTCCGGAAGCGTCTCTTCCTTCATGAAATTCTTGACGCCGTCCGCGAGCGGCTGGCCCCACCCCTTGATCACGCGGTTCGGTCCCAGCCGGTCCTGTATCCACGCCGAGATCTTCCGTTCCGCCAGAGTGAGCAGCGCGACGCCGACCATGTACACCGTGAACACGATCAGCAGTTTCACGATCGTATAGATCAGCGGGACGCCGATCGGCCCGAAGAACCCGACGTCGGCCGGCGGCGCCTGCGGATCGACGATGCGCTGCAACATGGGCGGTAGCGACGCCGGCAGCAGCATGGCCGCGATCACGTCGCGGCCGCCAACGCCGCTGGCTGCGCCTGTGCCGACACGGTCGCGCCTCGCAGCCCCAGTCCTTCGTACGTCATGCCACCGAATGGCGCATGGGCGGCCGCGAGTGCGCGGAAGACGTCACTGGGGACGACGTTGACCGTCTGGTCGCCGAGCGCCGTGAGCAGGTCACCCATTGCGGCGTAGCCGGGCCGCGCCAGTCCCGGTGCCGCCTTGGCCTGCAGGTACCGCTGCACGCGCCCCTCGACGTTGGTGAACGTGCCTTCCTCCTCCGCCATGTTGGCGATCGGCAGCATGACCGCGGCGCGCATCGCCCACGACGGGAGCGTCGTCCCGATCACGACTACCGCGGCGGCGGTGGCGGCCGCGGCGGCCAGGGAGGCCGCGTCGGCGCCCGCGAGCTCTTCGTCGGCGACGAGCAGCGCATCCCCATTGGCCAATCCCGCGAGCGGTGTCTCCGTCCTCCGGAAGCCGAGCAGCTCGGCGCCTCGTACGTTCGCGGCGCGGTCGGCGCGTAGTGACAGGCCGGGCACGCCATCGAGCGGAGCCTCCGGTCCCTGCCGCACGCGAAACACCCCGGTCCCTCCCAGGCGGGCGATCACCTGCGCGAGCTGGAAGAGCACCTCGTTGGAGAGCGAGGGCGACGCGACCACGTGCACCCGGCGCCCGCGAAGGGCCGCCGCTGCCGCCTCGACCGCCTCATCCCAGCCGGCCGGTGCGAGCGCATCACCGCGTCGGATGTGCGGGAACTCGACCCGGTCGCGGCGGTTGAGCCACCGGTAGTTCAGCCGCCCCTCGTCGCAGAGGAAGTACTTGTTGACGTCCTCGTTCGGCCGGGGGCGCATCCGGACCACCACGTTGTCGCGGCTCTCGAGCGCGGTGTTGCAGCCCTGCGTGCAGTTCGGGCAGATCGAGGCCGAGCGGTCGAGGTCCCAGGAACGCGCCTTGTTGAGGAAGTCCTTCGACAGGAGTGCGCCGACGGGACAGAGCTCGACGACGTTGCCGGCCCAGGGGTGGGTGAGATCCTGCCCTTCGAACTTCCCGATGACCGCGCGGTCGCCGCGCTCGCTGACGTTGAGCACGGGGTCGTGCGCCACATCCTCCATGAACCGCACGCAGCGCGTGCAGAGGATGCACCGATTCGGTACGTACACCACGTCGCCGCCGAAGTCCTCCACCGGGTTGAACCGCTTGGCTTCCCGGTAGCGGGAATCCTTTCGTCCTTCGGCGAACGTGTAGTCCTGCAGCTCGCACTCCCCCGACTGGTCGCAGATCGGGCAGTCGAGCGGATGGTTGATCAGCAGCATCTCGAGTACGCCCTGCCGCGCCACGCGAGCGGGATCGGAGTGCACATGGATGACCTGGCCTTCCGCGACCGACGTGGCGCACGCGGGGGCGAGCTTGGCCGACTTCTCGACCTCGACGAGGCACATCCGGCACACACCGGCGACCGGAAGCCCGGGGTGATAGCAGTAGTGCGGGATCAGCACGCCCGCGACCTTCGCGGCTTCCAGCATCGACGTCCCTTCGGGGACCTGGACCGCGCGGCCCTCGATCGTCACCGAGATCATCTTGCCTTCGGTCATCGGACCGTCCGGATGCACATCACCATCATGCCGCCACCGCCGCGGCCGTCGCGGGCCGGAACGGACACCGGTGCTGCACGATATGCGCCTCGAATTCGTCCCGGAACTTCTGAATCCCGGACACGACCGGCACGGCGCAGGAGTCGCTGAGCACGCAGATGGTCTTGGCGGTCATGTTGTCCGCGATGTCCAGCAGCGTGTCGAGGTCGCCGGCCGTGCCCTGCCCCGCTTCGATCCGCTCCATGATCTTGGTGGTCCACGCCGTGCCCTCGCGGCACTGGGTGCACTGGGCACAACTCTCGTGCGCGTAGAACCGCGCCAGCCGGGCGATCTGCTTGACCATGCACTGCGCGTCGTCGATGCAGATCACGCCGCCGGATCCCAGCATCGTGCCGCAGGCGACGAAGCCCTCGTAGTCCATGACGGTGGCTTCCGCCTCCGCGATCGTCTGGATCGGGACGGAGGATCCCCCGGGGATGATCGCCTTGAACCGCCGGCCGGCCGGTGGCCCGCCACAGAGGTCGTACAGGAACTCCTTGAACGGAAAGCCCATGACGACTTCGTAGTTGCCAGGCCGGCGCACGTTGCCGCAGACGGAGTACAGCTTCGTTCCGGTGCTTTTCGCGTTGCCCAGGCACATCGCCTTGTACCACTCGGCGCCGTTGTTGATGATGTGCGGGACCGCGACGAGCGTCTCGACGTTATTGATCGTCGTGGGCTGGCCGAACACTCCGGCCGTCGCCGGAAACGGGGGTTTGATGCGAGGATTACCGCGCCGCCCCTCGAGGGAGTTCATGAGGGCCGTCTCTTCACCGCAGATATACGCGCCCGCGCCCTTGTGGACGTACACGTCGATCCGCTTACCGGAGCCGAGCGCGTTCCTGCCGAGGATGCCCTCGGCATACGCCTCACGCACGGCCTCCGTCATCCGCTCGAGCGGCTCGGTGAACTCGCCCCGGATGTAGACGTACGCCGTCTCGGCACCGATCGCATAGGCTCCGATCGCGCAACCCTCGACCAGGGCGTGCGGCGTCCAGCGCATGATCTCGCGATCCTTGAACGTGCCCGGCTCGGATTCGTCGGCGTTGCAGCACAGGTAGTGCGGCTTGCCGTCGCCCGGCTTCATGAATGACCACTTGACGCCGGTCGGGAAGCCCGCACCGCCGCGGCCGCGCAAACCGGATTCCTTGACCATCTGCACGATAGCCGCCGGCTCCATCGCGAGCGTCTGCTCGAGCGCCCGGTATCCCCCCCGGTTGCGCCAACCGGCCAACGTGCGCGCGTCGGGGTCCCCGAAGTGCTTCGACAGCACCGTCGTCTCGCGGGGATGCGATTTCTGCGGAAATCCCATTACGGTCAGCGCCTCGTCCCGGGCATCATTTCAGCGCCCCGACGATGGATGGCACCCGATCGGCGGAGACGGATTCCAGAAATTCGTTGTTGATCATCACGGGAGTCGCGAAGCCACACGCCCCCAGGCACTCCACCTCGATCACCGTGAACCGTCCGTCCGGCGAGGTCGCACCGAGATCGCTGGCTCCGGTCTGCTTGAGGAATGCGCGCACGACGTCCTCGGCGCCACAGACGTTGCACGGCGACGTCGTGCACACCTGCACGAAGTATTTCCCGACCGGATGCTGGTGATACATCGTGTAGAACGTCACGACGCCCTTGACGTAGGCGGGCGTGAGACCGAGCACCGCGGCCACCTCCGCCATGGCCGGCTCGCTCACCCAGCCACGTTCCTCCTGAACGATCCAGAGGGCGGGCAGCAGCGCCGCCATCTTCGTCGGATACCTCGTCAGCAGCTCGTCGAGCTCCTTGCGGCGCGCATTCACGAACACCGGCTGGTAATTCTCGTCCCGCTCGTGCGCATCGGCGCGCGGCGCGCGATCGAGCGCCGTGAGCCGCGGCCCGGCCGACGGGCCTCCGGCGGGTGCACTCACCGGTCGATCTCTCCCATCACGATGTCGATGCTGGCGTTGATGGCTATGACGTCCGAGAGCAGATGGCCCTCGACGAGTTTTGGAATCGCCGACAGGTTCACGAACGACGGCGGCCGGATGCGCCACCGTACGGGCTTCGCGGTCCCGTCGGACACCATGTAGTAGCCCTTCTCGCCCTTGGGGCTCTCGACCGCGACGTAGGATTCGCCGATCGGCGGGCGCGGTCCTTCCATTACCTGCTTGAAATGGTGAATCATCGACTCCATTTCGTTCATCGCTTTCGTTTTCGGCGGAAGGATCACGCGAGGGTCGTCGATGTTGACCGGTCCGTCCGGCAGGCGCACCACGGCCTGCTCGAGAATGCGGATCGACTGGCGGAGTTCCTCCATCCGTACGAGGAACCGGTCGTAGACGTCGCCGCGCGTGCCGACCGGGACCTCGAAGTCATAGGTCTCGTAGTCCAGGTAGGGGAAATCCTTGCGGACATCGTACGCGACGCCGGAGGCCCGCAGCATCGGGCCGGATAACCCGTAGTTCTCGGCATCCTCGGCCGACATGGCGCCGAGCCCGACCGTCCGCCCGACCCAGATCGCGTTGCGCGTGAGCATCCGGTCGATCTCATCGATCGTCCGCGGGAACTCGCTGAGGAATCCGCGCAGTTGATCCATCCAGCCGTCGGGTATGTCGGCCGCCATCCCGCCAACGCGCGTGGCCGACGTCGTGAGGCGGGCGCCGACCCAATTCTCGAGCAGGCGGTACACGTTCTCCCGCTCCTGGAACGCCCAGAGGAACGGCGTGAACGCGCCGATGTCGATGCACGTCGTCCCCAGCCACACCAGGTGCGAGATGATCCGCGACAGTTCGGCCGCGATGACCCGGAGCACCGTGCATCGCGGCGTGATGTCGATGCCGAACAGCCGCTCGGCGCCCAGCGCGAACGCGACGTTGTTGCCGATGGAGTTGAGATAGTCCTCGCGGTCGGTCCACGGGATGATCTGGTTGTACTGGCGGTACTCGCCGATCTTCTCGAACCCGCAGTGCAGATACCCGATGTGGGGGATGCAGCGGACGACCGTCTCGCCATCGAGCTCGAGGACGAGGCGCAGCACGCCGTGTGTCGCCGGATGCTGCGGGCCGAGGTTGATCAGCATGTGCTCGCCCTGCAGATCGGGCTCGAGCGCTTGCGGCGGGGTGACGGCCACCGGATGGCCGGCGCGGTCCACCGCCAAGGGCACCCGCACGGGACGGCCTTCCGCGTCCAGCCCACTCGTCGAGAGCGCGACGTCGATCGTGCGCGTGTTGTCCACGGCTGGCTACTCCCCCGTCTGCTCGCCGCCCTGCAGGCGGGCGCGCATCGACGGTGGCAAGTCCTCGAAGGCGTCGGCGATCGACAGCTCCTCCATCGAATACCGGGCCTCGGGATTCGCGGCGAGCGCCTGCCGGAGCTGCTCCGCCCGGCTGAAACGCCCGCGCAGCGGGAAGTCCTTCCTCAGGGGGAATCCTTCGAGATACTGCTCCCACATGAGAATACGCCGCAGGTCGGGGTGTCCGCGGAAGCGAATGCCGAACATGTCATAGCACTCGCGCTCGAGCCAATCGGCACCCTTGAACACGGACCACACACTGTCGGCCTCGAGTGGCCCGCCCGGCGGGATCTCGGCTTTGAGCCGCAGGAACCGGCGGTATGCGAGCGACCGCAGGTGCCAGACGACGGCCAGCGGCTCTTCGGGATCACGAAACTCCACCGCGGTGACGTCCGACAGGTACGTGTAGAGGTGGAGCGGCTCGTCATGGAGCCACCGCACGATCTCGAGCACCCGCTCCCCCACGACGACCACGGTGGTCTCGCCCCACACGACCTGAACGCGGCGGACAGCGTCCGGGAACCGGGCGCGAAGGGCCGCGGCGCTCGGGTTCTCGGGACCGCCATGATGCGGGACGCCGGTGGGCGTCGCCGGACGCGGGGCGCCCGGATCGGCGCTCCCCGGATACACGATGCGCGCCGGCGTCTCGGACGCCGGCTCCAGCCCGGTACTCACAGCGCGGACCGTGTCTGGTTGACCGAGTTACCGAACGGCTCGGACAGCTCGTCGATCGCCGGCGGCGGGATGAACAGGCGGCTCGACGGATCGGGATCCATCTCGCGACGCAGCCGCGCGGTGTCCGACATGCGCTCGCGCATGACCTTCTCCTGCAGCATCCGGATGCCGTACAGCAGCCCCTCGGGACGCGGTGGGCAGCCCGGCACATACACGTCCACGGGGATGATCGTGTCGATGCCCTGGACGACCGCGTAGTTGTCGAACATACCGCCTGACGAGGCGCAGGCCCCCATGGAGATGCACCACTTGGGCTGTGGCATCTGTTGCCAGATCCGCCGGATGATCGGTGCCAGCTTGAACGGCACTCGGCCCGCGCAGATCAGCACGTCGGCCTGGCGCGGGGAGAAGCTCATTCGCTCCATCCCGAAGCGCGCGAGGTCGAACTTGCTTGCCGCCGTGGCCATGAATTCGATCGCGCAGCACGCCGTGCCGAACGGCATCGGCCACAGGGAGTTGGCCCGCCCCCAATTCACGAGGAAATCGAGTTTAGTGGCGACCCAGCCTTCGCTCGACTGCGGCTCGTAGGACACCACCTTTCCCGGTGCGCCGGCCGGCCGCGTGGTCAGTCCCATTGCAGCGCCCCCTTCTTCCAGACATAGACGAACCCAGCCAGCAGGATCGCCATGAACACGAGCATCTCGCCGAGGCCGAACCAGACCAGATGCCCGGCGGGACAGCTTCCCCCAGCGAGTGGCACGCCGCAGGAAAGCTGCCGGTATCCGACGCCCCATGGAATCATGAATACGGTCTCGATGTCGAAGACGATGAACAACATCGCGACCATGTAGAACTTGACCGAAAAGCGCTCGCGGGCATCACCGAGCGGCGGAATGCCGGACTCGTAGGGCGTCTGCTTTTCGGGCGTGGGGCGCTGGCGAACGGTCAGGTGCGACAGGCCGATGATCAACGCCGCGTTTGCGACCACGAACGCGATCAACAACAGCACCGGAACGTATGAGCTCGCCATGAGGCGGGGGTAACTCCAGAGTTCGTGAAAAAATTCACTAGCTCAGCCGAGTCAACTTACCGAGCGGACAAATCGAATTCAACTGACGGCGGGCCAACAGGAAAGGCCCGCTCCCCCACTCGTGACATCGCCAGTGATTTTGCCCCGGATCACGCCCCCTGGAGTACGCGTGACGCACCCCGGCGGGCCTTCGCATGCGACTTCGCGTGTGCTGCCAGCGCCGCTCGCTCGGCGGCGCAAATCCGCGCCGCCAGCGCCTCGGGACTGAGGCTCCGGCGCCCGCCGGTCCGGGTCAGCAGCACGAATTCCACGTTCACCGGACGCGTCGAGAGCCGCTGCGCGCTGACACGGTAGCGCTTGTAGGATCGCAGAAACACGCTCGTGTCGCCCCGCTCGACCGTCGCACGCAACAGTGCCAGGAGGTCGATATTGCCATCGGTGCTGTAGCTCGTCGCGATCCACGGGACATCGAACGCCGCCAGCAGGCGCTCGTGCGCCACCAGTGCCTCGGCCGGCCGGTTGTAGGGACTCCGGCGGGCTCGCCAGTCCTGCCGAATCGCCGATTTGTCTCCTCGCCGCGTGATCGTGGGCTCGAGGAGCGGGTGGTCCCACAGTGTGACCGTGTTGAGCACGTGATAGTTCGATCCGTACGGATGCTGATTGTACGGGGGGTCGAGATACACGACGTCGATGGCGCCGAGCGCGCGCGGCGATGCCGCGAGATCCGCGGCATCCGTGCGGAAGACCTGGTTGTGGCGCCCGTTGTCGAAGAACACCGCCGGGGAGACCCGCAGGCCGGACGCGATGCGGGAGAGCGCCGTGCGGGTCTGGCCTCCCCAGCCACGATGGAACCCCTTGAACACACCCGAGGTGTTGCTCGTGTAGCACGCCTGGTAGAGCAGCGGGGCGAGCAGGCAACAGCGCTGCGCCTCGGACAACTCGCCCGCCGCGTCCCACTCGGCGATCCGGGACCGGATTGCGTCGATCCGCCGGCCATTCTTCCGCATGTAGAACATGCGCTCATGCTCCACATCCGGGTTGGCGTCGTCGCGGGGACACAGGTGCTGCGTCACCCAGCCATCGCCGGGCGGCAACGCATTGAGCTCGGCGATGACCTGGTCGTACGACCGGCGGCGCGCGTAGACCGGAGGCGTATTGCAGGCGATGTAGCAGCCGTTGATGGCGGCGGCGTACGGCTCCCAGTCGTTGGACACGACTTCGAAGCCCACCTTCTTTGCCCAGCGCGACACAACGCCGCTGCCGGCCATGGCATCCAGAAATCGGGCGCCCCGCGGGTCAGTCCCCGTCTGCGCCAGCGCCTGCGCAATGAGATCGAGGAGCTTCCGCTTGTTCCCGATGTACGGGATCAACTGGCCGAAGACATAGCTCGTCGTGGACGCCGCGGCATGACGCCGCCGATCGTAGCGCATCAGGTAAGGTACGCAGCGCCTGCCGGAGTTGCTCGCGCGGCTCGGTGGCGCGAAGTGGCGCGGTCCGGTTACATTGGCCGCCCATGGGAATCCAAGCTGACCGATGGATCACGCGCATGGCGGCCGAACACCGAATGATCGAGCCGTTCGAGGGCCGGCAGGTCCGTGAGGGAGTCATCTCGTACGGCGTGAGCTCCTACGGATACGACATGCGAGTCGCGTCGGAGTTCCGGATCTTCACCAATGTGTTGAACTCGATCGTCGATCCGAAGAACTTCGACCCCAAGTCGTTCGTCGAGTGGGAAGGTCCGGTGTGCGTGGTCCCGCCCAACTCGTTCGCGCTGGCCCGGTCGGTCGAATATTTCCGGATTCCCCGCGACGTGATGACGATCTGTGTCGGGAAATCCACGTATGCCCGGTGCGGCCTCATCGTCAACGTCACCCCGTTCGAGCCGGAGTGGGAGGGCTTCGTGACGCTGGAGATCTCCAACACCACGCCGCTCCCCGCGCGCGTCTACGCCAAAGAAGGCATCGCGCAGGTGTTGTTCTTCAAAGGCGACGAGATGCCCGAGGTCTCGTACAAGGACAAGAAGGGGAAATACCAGGGCCAGCAGGGCGTCACACTACCGAGGCTCTGACCGGCCTTAGTCAGGAGCCGGCCACCACGAGCGCGGGGCCGGAATGTGGCCGTTCCCGAACGGCGCCGCCCGCCGCCCTCGACGACAGGCCTTGTACTATGGCTAGCCGGTGCCGCCCCCGCTGCGCTCCGGACGGGCCGTGATGACCGCGTGCAGGTAGTCGCGATTCATCCGCGCAATCGCGTCGATGCTGATCTGCTTCGGACACGCGTCCTGGCATTCCCCGAACAACGTGCAGTGGCCGAAGTGCTCGCGGTCCATTTGTGCGACCATGCCAAGCGTCCGCCGGCTGCGTTCGGGCTGTCCCTGCGGAAGCAATCCGAGGTGCGTCAGTTTGGCGGCGGTGAACAGCGAGGCCGAGCCATTGGGGCAGGCGGCGACACACGCCCCGCATCCAATGCACGAGGCGGCGTCCATCGCCGCGTCCGCGGCATCCTTCGGTACGAGAATCTCATTGGCGTCTCGCGCGCCGCCGGTCGGCGCGGTGATGAACCCGCCCGCCTGGATGATCCGGTCGAGCGCCGACCGGTCGGTGACGAGATCCTTGATTACCGGGAACGCGACCGAGCGCCACGGCTCGATCGTCACCCGGGCGCCCGTCCGGAAACTCCGCATATGCACCTGGCACGCCGCCGCCCCGGCCACGGGCCCGTGCGCCACGCCGTCGATCATCATCGCGCATGAACCGCAGATGCCCTCGCGGCAATCGTGGCTGAAGGCGATCGGCTCGTGCCCTTGCTCGATCAGGCGTTCGTTGACGACATCCAGCATCTCGAGGAACGAGGCATCGGGACTGATGCCGGGCGCCGGGTAATCCACGAACCGCCCCGGCGTTCCCGGCGCGGCCTGGCGCCACACGCGCAGCGTGAAGTCCACCTAGCGCCTGTGCCCGCGCGGGGCGCGCCGGGGCGACTCGGGGTTCGGGGCGCTCACTTGTAGCTCCGCTGGCTGAGGTGCACCGTCTCGAAGGCGAGCGGCTCCTTCGCCACCAGAGGCGCATTGCCCTCTCCCGCGTATTGCCATGCCGCCGCGTAGGCGAAATGCTCGTCGTCGCGCAGCGCTTCGCCGTCGGCGGTCTGGCTCTCTTCCCTGAAATGCGCGCCACACGATTCCGTGCGTTGGAGCGCGTCGAGGCACATGAGCTCCGCCAGCTCCAGGAAGTCCGCCACGCGTCCCGCCTTTTCCAGCGCCTGATTGAGCGACTCGCCCGTACCCGGCACGGCGACGTTCTCCCAGAACTCGGCGCGAAGCTGCGGAATCTCGGCCAGCGCCTCCCGCAGCCCCGCGTCATTGCGCGCCATGCCGCACTTCTCCCAGACGATGCGGCCGAGCTGGCGATGGAACGCGTCGACGGTACGGCGCCCCTTGATCGCAAGCAGGCGCTGCGTCCGCTGCGCGACGTCGGCCTCGATCGCACGGACCTCGGGGCCGTTGGCCTCGACACGCGCCAGCTTGGCCGATGCGAGATAGTCGCCGATGGTGTAGGGCAGGATGAAGTACCCATCGGCGAGCCCCTGCATCAGCGCGCTGGCACCGAGACGGTTCGCACCATGATCCGAGAAGTTCGCCTCGCCGATCACGTGCAGCCCGGGGACGGTGCTCATCAGGTTGTAATCCACCCACAGACCGCCCATGGTGTAGTGCACCGCCGGATAGATCCGCATCGGCACGCGGTACGGGTCTTCGTCGGTGATCCGCTCGTACATCTCGAAGAGATTCCCGTAGCGGTCAGCGATGGTTCCCGCCCCCAGGCGCTGGATCGCATCCCGGAAGTCGAGATACACGCCGAGGCCCGCGGGCCCGACACCGCGTCCCTCGTCGCAGACCTGCTTCGCGGCACGAGACGCGATATCGCGGGGCGCAAGATTGCCGAACGCCGGGTACTTCCGCTCGAGATAGTAATCGCGCTCGGCCTCCGGGATATCGCCCGGCGCACGCGCATCGCCGCCGCGAGCCGGTACCCACACCCGGCCGTCGTTGCGGAGCGACTCGCTCATCAAGGTCAGCTTGGACTGGTAGTCCCCGCTGACCGGAATGCAGGTCGGGTGAATCTGCGTAAAGCAGGGGTTCGCGAGTGCGGCGCCCCGTTTGTACGCCCGCCAGATCGCTGTCGCGTTCGACATGCGGGCGTTCGTCGAGAGATAGAAGACGTTGCCGTATCCACCGGTCGCCAGCACGACCGCGTCTCCCACGAACGACTGCACCTGTCCGGTGATCAGGTCGCGCGCGACGATGCCGCGCGCCCGCCCATCGATCACCAGGAGGTCGAGCATCTCCATATGCGGATGCATGTCCACGGCGCCACGCCCAATCTGGCGTTCGAGGGCCTGATACGCCCCGAGCAGGAGCTGCTGGCCGGTCTGGCCACGTGCGTAGAAGGTGCGTGAGACCTGCGCGCCGCCAAACGAGCGGTTGGCCAGGAGGCCACCGTATTCCCGCGCGAACGGCACGCCCTGCGCGACGCACTGGTCGATGATGTTGGCACTGACTTCGGCGAGCCGGTAGACGTTGGCCTCGCGCGCGCGGAAGTCGCCGCCCTTGATCGTATCGTAGAAGAGGCGGAAGATGGAATCACCGTCATTCGGATAATTCTTGGCGGCGTTGATTCCACCCTGCGCCGCGATGCTGTGCGCTCGCCGGGGCGAGTCGTGATACGTGATGCCGATCACGCGGTAGCCGAGCTCACTCAGCGTCGCCGCCGCGGACGCGCCAGCGAGACCCGTGCCGACGACTATGATCGTGTATTTCCGCTTGTTGGCGGGACTGACCAGCTTCATGTCGAACTTGTGCCGCTCCCATTTCGTCTCGAGCGGTCCCGGCGGAACCCGGGCGTTCACGGCACGCGTCTGCCCCGTCACCGCAGCCACCCGGCCAGCACGGCGATCGGGATGAGCGCGAACCCGGCGGCCACGACGACCGCCACGACGACCGCCACCGGCCGGTGCAGCGGTTGCGGATTCGGGTGGACGATCCCGAGGGTCCGTGCGGAACTCCAGACGCCGTGATAGAGGTGAAGACCGAGCGCCGCCATCGCGACCAGGTAGAACACCGCGACCGGCCAGACCCGGAAGCCCGCCACGAGGTTGTGGTACACATCGCCCGGCGTGAACGACGGGTGCACGGTTCCGGTGGTCATGTGCAGGATGTGAAACACGATGAACACGGCGAGGACGACCCCGCCCCAGCGCAGGCTTCGCGACGCGATGGTCGAGACCTGCACGCGGCGCTCAGCGTAGTCCTGCGGCCTCGCGGCCCGCGCGATACGGGTCAGCTGGATGGCGGCATCGATGTGGAGCGCCACCGCCACCAACAACACCACCCGGACCAGCCAGAGCAGCTCCCCCGTTCCGTGCAGGAATGCGCTGTAACCGTTGATCCGGGCGGGCCCGTCAAAGGCCTGCAGGTTGCCCGCCATGTGCAGCACGAGGAAACCGGCCATGACCAGTCCCGTGACTGCCATGATCACTTTTTTCCCGATCGTCGACCGGTAGAGGCTGAGCCACCACATTGGTGGTCCGTGCCGCTAGAACTTGATCGCGGCCATCGGCTCCCGGACGGCGTCCGCGCTCTTGCCGAGATCCCTGCGCTCCGCGGCCGTGAGCTCGACCTCATAGATCTTCTCGAGACCACGGCGTCCGAGCTTGCACGGTACGCCGAGGAAGAGATCCCGCATCCCGTATTCGCCCTCCAGCCAGGCGGCACAGGGGAGCACTCGCTTCTGGTCCCGCACGATCGCTTCGACCATCTCGACGGCCGCGGCGGACGGCGCATAGTACGCCGATCCAGTCTTGAGGTGCTTGACGATCTCGGCGCCGCCGTTGCGCGTCCGGGTGACCACCGCATCGAGCTTGGCCTTGTCGAGCAGCTGCGTGACCGGGATCCCGCTGAGTGTCGTGTACGAGATGAGCGGCACCATCGTGTCGCCGTGGCCGCCCAGGACCATGGCCTGGATGTCGCGGACCGACACATCGAGCGCCTCGGCCAGAAACGCGCGATAGCGCGCCGTATCCAGCACCCCGGCCATGCCGATGACCCGCTCGCGCGGGAAGCCCGTCACCTTCTTCGCGACGTAGCACATCACGTCGAGCGGATTCGACACGATGACGAGAATCGCGTTCGGAGAACGCGCCTTGATCTCCTCCGACACCTGGCGGACGATGCCGGCGTTGGTCGCGAGCAAGTCATCGCGCGACATCCCGGGCTTGCGCGCGATGCCGGCGGTGATGACCACCACGTCGGACCCGGCCGTCTCGGCGTAGTCGTTGGTGCCGACGACGACGGAATCGAATCCCTCGATGGGTCCGGATTGGAGTTGGTCGAGGGCCTTGCCCTGTGGGATTCCTTCGGCGACGTCCACCATGACGACGCGCTGCGCGAGATGCTTTTCCGCGATCCGCTGTGCGGTCGTCGCGCCGACGTTGCCGGCTCCGACGACGGTAATTGTCTTGACCATGCGCCGAAGTTTAGACGGTCAGCCCCCAACTTGCGAGAGCGCGCGCAGTCCGCCAACGCGCATCTGCAACAGGTTGTGCTCGAGCGGCTTGCCGGCGAGCGCCGCACGGAACGACGACGCGAGCGGGATCCCCGCGCGCAGCGGCGTGCGCAGATCGACCATGTGATCGCCGAACAGGCAGGTTCGCAGATGGCCGTCCGCGGTGAGGCGCACGCGGTTGCACGCCGCGCAGTACGTGTGCGTGAGGGGCGAGATCACGCCCACGGTCCCACTGGCACCCGAGAGGCGGTAGTACACCGCAGGCCCATTGCCGCGCGCCGGGCCATCGGATGGCGCCAACTCGCCGAGCGCACGGATGCGCGCCACGATCTCGTCGGAAGGAACGACATGATCCCAGGTCAGCTCGCGCATTTCCCCGACGGGCATCAACTCGATGAACCGGATGTGCCACGGATGAGTGAGAGTGAGCCGCGCGAAATCCTCGATCTCGTCATCGTTGATCCCCCGCATGACGACGACGTTGATCTTGAGCGGCGCCAATCCCGCCTCCTCGGCGGCGAGCGCGGATCGGATGGGATCGAACTTGAGATCCCGCCGCGCGGTCCAGACGATGCGCTCCGCGCGCAGGCTGTCGGCGCTCATGTTGACCCGATCCAGTCCCGCCTCTCGCAGCAAGCCGGCGACCTGCGGAAGCCGGACGCCATTGGTCGAGAGCGCGATGTCCTCGATCCCGGGAATCGCGCGCAGCATCTGCACCAGCCGCGGCAACTCGGGCCTGATCGTGGGCTCACCGCCGGTGATGCGCAGCCGCCGCAATCCGAGCGGCGCCAACTGGCGGACGACCTCCGCTATCTCCTCGTACGAGAGGATCTCGGCCTTCGGCAGCCAGGGTAGCCCCTCGCGCGGCATACAGTAGACACACCGGAAGTTGCAGCGGTCGGTCACCGAGATCCGGAGATACTCGATCCGGCGCCCGAATTGATCGCGCAGCGCCTCCGTGGCCGGAGTCGCCGTGGGAATCATGGAACCTCCTCCGCATGGGCGGAGACGACCATCGTCCTCTCATTCACCGGATCGACCCACTCCCGCGTACCATCGGCGTAGTGCTCGCGCTTCCAGATCGGCAGGCGCCGTTTGATCTCCTCGATGACGTACCGCGCCGCCGCAAATGCCGGTGAGCGGCGCTCGTGCGACGCGGCAATCGCGACGCTGATCTCGCCGAGTGCAAGATACCCAACACGATGCTCGGCCGAGATCCCGCAGGTGCCGTAACGCTGGCTGGCCTCCGCGACGATCGCGGCCAGGTGCCGGGTCGCCATGGCAGCATAGGCCTGGTAATCGATTCCCATGACCGATCGCCCCTCGTGCACGTTGCGGACCGTGCCGAGGAACAGCGCGGTGGCACCCGCCCCCGGATCGGCCACGGCGCGGAGCAACCCGGCCGTGTCGATCGGCTGGTCCACCAAGGCGGCATGACACCGTCCGTTGCCCGGGGAGGCGGTCATCCGCCGGCCACCGGGGGAATCAGGGCGATCTCGTCCCCTGCTTCGATGACGCGATCGTACGCGGCGTATTCCTGGTTGATGGCGACGAGCGGACGCGGGGGCAGGTCGGCGGCATGCCCATCGCGGAGTTGCGTCACCAGATCCGCAACCGTGGCTCTTGCGGCTAGCGGTACCTCCACACGCGGCCGGCCGAACGCATCAGCGTACGATGCGAAAAGCAGGACGGTGACGGTCGCGGGAGGCACGCCCGAAATGTACATCCGAGCCCCACATAGGCTTACGCCCTCGAGGGCGAGCCCTACGGCTACGCCTCGGACAACTCCGAGATCGGCACGCGCGCGACGAGCGCTCGCAACTCCTTCGAGGGCTTGAACACCGGCACGGGCCGGGCCGAAACCTCCACGGGAGCGCCAGTGCGTGGGTTGCGCGCCATGCGTGTCTTGCGCTGGCGGATCTTGAAGGTGCCGAACCCTCGCACCTCGATATTGTGCTGCTCCCGTAGCGCGTCCTTGATCGCATCCAAAAAAGAGTCCACTACGCGGGCACAATCTTTCTTGGAGATCATGGGCCCCGCAGTGCGCGCGATCTGGGTCGTGACGTGCTCGACGAGGTCGGCTTTGGTCATTTGTGGACCCCAGCGTAGGGACGCGTGCGTGGTACTCGACTTAGTGCAAAGGGGGGCCGGATCGGCCCCCACCTCGTCGTCGAAGCTATGACGTTACTTATTACGCGTCAAGAGCTTGGCTCACTCGCCTCAGGGAGTGCACCCCTTCCGGACCCGCCGGCCCGGCCCGTAGCGCCCATACTGGCCAGGAACACGTCGAAGAGAGGGCGGGCATCATGCGGGCCCGGGGCCGCCTCGGGGTGATACTGGACCGCAAAGATCGGCAGCTCCCGGTGGCGGACCCCCTCCACAGTCCCGTCGTTGAGGTTGAGGTGTGTAACTGCGAGCCCGGGTGCTCCCGGGATCCCGTCCGCGGTGCCCTCGACCGCAAAACCATGGTTCTGTGACGTGATGGAGACGATTCCGGTGGCCAGCTCGCGCACTGGATGATTTCCGCCATGGTGGCCGAACGGCATCTTGGCGGTCTGGCCCCCGAATGTCAGGCCGATCAGTTGATGGCCGAGACAGATCCCGAAAATGGGCACGCCCGCTCGCGCGATCGCCCGCACGGCCCGGGGTGCGTACGCTACCGCGGCGGGATCCCCCGGACCGTTCGACAGGAAGACCCCGTCCGGGCGACGCTCCAGGACCGCCTCGGCCGGTGTGGTCGCGGGCACCACGGTGACTCGGCAGCCGTGGCTGTCGAAGAGTCGCAGGATATTGCGCTTGATACCGTAGTCGTACGCGACCACGTGCCGTGGCGCACCGGGATCGCCCCATGTGTATGGCTGTCGGGTCGAGACGCGGGACGCGAGATCGAGTCCTTCCATCGCCGGGCACGCCGCCAACGCGGCTCGTGCGGTGTCGCTGGCGTCCGTCCCCGGCATCACCACCCCGCGCATCACGCCATCGGACCTGAGATGCCGCGTGAGGCGCCTCGTATCAACGCCGGTCAGAATTGGGACTTGTGCCTCGCCGAGCCACGCGTCGAGTGAGCCGGTCGCGCGCCAGTTCGAATGCGATGCCGACAACTCGCGCACGACGACGCCCGCGATCTGCGGCCGCGCGGATTCGGGGTCTTCCTGGTTGATGCCGTAGTTGCCGATCTGCGGGGCGGTCAGCACTACGATCTGGCCATCGTACGACGGATCCGTAAAGACTTCCTGATAGCCGGTCATGTTGGTCGTGAACACGACCTCGGCGGCCCGCGGTGCTGATCCCGCGCGAATACGGCCACGAAAAAGGGTTCCGTCCTCGAGGAGGAGAAACCCTGGTTCCATCGAGCGGTCTACCATTGCAAGACCGCCATCACGTTGCCGCGGAATGAGAGGTGGGAACCGGACGGTCGCGGCGGGCGGCGTGTTGAAGCCGATTCGTTTCCTGGCCGCGGCGCACGTCTATGGCTTCGACTGCGGTGCCGGCTGCCCTGCGGGAGCGCTCCCTGCGGGAGCGCTCTTCGCGGGCGCGGGTGACGGAGTGGCAGGCGCCCCCGCACCCGGTGCCGCACCAGGAGCAGCCGACGGAGCCGGCTGGAACGGAAGGGCGGGCGCCGCCGAGGCTGGGGCGGGAGTGGCGGGTGCCGCCGGCGGTGGCGTGACTGCCTGGTCCAGCACCGACTTCGGAACACGCGCGCGCGCCGACGCGATCTGCAGCATCAGGGCGATCGCGAGAAAGATGCCGCCCGACCACCAGCCGATCTTGGTGAGCAGGTTACCCGCCTGGCGCGTCCCGATGAATGCGTCGGGGGAGGAGCTCACGCCGCCGAAGCTGGCGGCCATGCCGGTGCCCTTGCCGCTCTGAAGGAGCACGGCGGCGGCCAGCACGAAACTATCGATGATCAGCAGGGTCAGGAGCAGCTTCTGAAACATTGTCAGCAGATTGTGAGAAATCCCCAGTCATCAAACTTGCCGGTGATGACAGCGTGGATCAAGGCCGCGCCGATGCACGATGGCGGTCAATCTGGCCGCTCGCCCGATGCAGCGATCGCGGCCCACGAGGCGGGATCGAGACTCGCGCCGCCCACAAGAAGGCCGTCGACGCCGGGCGCCGCGAGAAGTGCAGCGGCATTGCCGGGGTTGACGCTGCCGCCATACAGGATCGGCACCCCATGGTGAGGATCGCCGAGTATGACGCCGACGGCGACGCGCAGTGCGGCGTGCGTGGTGCTGGCATCCGCCGGTGTGGCCGTGCGGCCGGTGCCGATCGCCCAGACAGGCTCGTAGGCGAGCAGCGCACCGGCCACCTGCTCGCGCGTGAGTCTGGCGAGCCCGGCGCGCAACTGGCGGAGCACGACTGTTTCGGTCTCGCCGGCTTCGCGCTGGCCGAGCGTCTCGCCGACACAGAGAACAGGCGTGAGTCCCGTTCGGGCGGCGGCTTCGCATTTGCGCCCGGTCTCCTCATCGGTCTCGCCGAAGACGTGGCGGCGCTCGGAGTGGCCAACCAGCACGCACGTGGCGCCGGCAGCGCGCGCGAGCGGCGCCGAGATCTCGCCCGTGAACGCGCCCTTGTCCTCCCAGTAAATGTTCTGGGCTCCGAACTGGATGCCGGGACGTGCCGCCGCCGCGTCTCGCGCCGCCACCAGCGACACAGCGGGCGGAAAGATGATCATTGATCCCGCGTGGCGTGCCGGCGGTTGGGCCAGGTACGCCGCCATGAACTGCCGGGCTTCGGCCGGACCGAGATTCATCTTCCAGTTCGCCGCCAGCACTGGCCGAGGCCACGGGGTGGATGGCATCACGGAGCCCGGCTCACAGAAGACCGTGGACGACCGGCATCACGACACGTCATCCAGTGCGGCGACGCCCGGAAGCGTCTTCCCCTCGAGGTACTCGAGGGACGCGCCGCCGCCGGTCGACACATGGCTCATCCGCGATTCGAGCCCTGCCTGCGCCACGGCGGCCGCCGAATCTCCCCCGCCGACGATCGTGGTCGTCCCGTGGTCCGTGGCCGCAGCCATGGCGCGTGCGATGGCGATGGTCCCCGCGTCGAACGGCGGCGATTCGAACACCCCCATGGGTCCGTTCCAGATCACGGTCTTCGCGGTCGCAATCGCGCGGGCGTACGACTCAGCGGTTCGCGGCCCGATGTCGTACATCGCCTCCGTCGCGGGGATCCGATCGCGCGGCACGGCGTGCGCGCGCGCTGGCTGATCGATCGAGGGCGCCACCATCGCGTCGTGCGGCAAGGTGAGCCGCGCACCCGCCGTCGCCAGCAGATCCTTGGCCATCCCGACGCGATCGGGCTCGACGAGCGATTTCCCGATGCCCAGACCCATCGCCTGGTAGAACGTGCAGGCCATCGCGCCCCCGATCAGCATCCCGTCGACCTTGGGGAGGAGCTGTGCGATGACGTCGATCTTGCCCGAGATCTTGGCGCCGCCAAGGATCGCGACGAAGGGGCGTCGCGGCTCCGCGAGGGCGCGTCCGAGATACTCGAGCTCCTTCTCCATGAGAAACCCGGCGACCGCGGGGCGCAGGAATTGCGCCACGCCTACGGTCGACGCGTGCGCGCGATGTGCGGCGCCGAATGCATCGTTGACGAAGACGTCGCCCAGTGCCGCGAGTTCGGCCGCCAGGGTGGGATCGTTGGACTCTTCGCCGCTCAGGAACCGCGTGTTCTCGAGCAGCAGCACGTCGCCAGGCGGCAGGGCCCGGGTCAGGCGGACGGCCTCGTCGCCGACCGTCGTCTGGCTGAATCCAACCGGCGACGACAGCAATTCCGCGAGATGGCGGGCGACCGGCGCGAGCGAATCCTTGGCCACCGGCTTCCCTTTCGGCCTCCCGAGATGCGAGAGGAGGATCACACTCGCGCCACGCTCCGCGAGAAAACGGATGGTGGGCAGCGCGGCCCGGATCCGTGTGTCGTCGGTGATCCGAAGATCGGCGTCGAGCGGGACATTGAAGTCGACGCGGACGAGGGCCCGCTTCCCCTTCAGTTGCGCGTCGCTCAGGTCGCGTATGGATGCCTTGCGCGCCACCGCCGGACGCGCCTCAGACCTGGACGCTGGACGCCGTGTCCGCCGCCGTCCGCCGGGCGTGGATCCGGTACGACCAGATACCGGTGGCGAGGCCCGCGATGGTGGAGAGATAGCCGAGCATGGCCAGCCGGCGGAAATGTTGGTAACGCGCGAACGCCCACTCGCCGTGCGCGAGGACGATCGGCTGCGTGGCGAGGCGGTGCATCCCGGCATTGGAGAGGAGGATCAACAGGATCCCCAGCAGGACCAGGAGCAGTGCGGCGCCGTCCCGCAGCCGGTCGCTGCGGCCGGGCGACCCGGCGGTGCTCACAATCGTGCGGCGATCAGCCGCACCAGGTCTACGCACCGGCAGGCATAGCCCCACTCATTGTCGTACCAACCCGCGACTTTCACCATCGTCCCATCGACGACCATCGTGCTCTTGGCGTCGAGTATACACGAATGCGGATTGCCGACGTAGTCGACCGACACGAGCTCCTCGTCGGAGTACGCGAGGAAGCCGTGCAGCGGACCCGAGGCGGCCGCCGCGCGAAACGCCGCGTTCACCGCCTCGATGGTCGTGGGCCGCTCCACCTCGGCGACGAGATCGGTGAGCGACACATCCGGCGTGGGCACGCGCATCGAGACGCCGTCGATCTTGCCCTTGACCTCGGGAATCACCAGGCCGGTGGCCTTCGCCGCGCCCGTCGTCGTCGGGATGATCGAGACGGCCGCGGCCCGCGCGCGCCGCAGATCCTTGTGCGGAAAATCCAGGATCGACTGGTCGTTGGTGTAACTGTGAATCGTCACCATCGATCCGTGGCGAAATCCGAACGCATCGCGGATCACCTTGACCATCGGCACCAGGCAGTTGGTCGTGCACGACGCGTTGGACACGACGTGGTGCCGGGCGTTGTCGTAGATGCCGCTGTTGACGCCCATCACGACCGTCAGGTCCTCGCCTTTGGCGGGCGCCGAGATCACGACCTTCTTCGCGCCGGCTGCGAGGTGCTTCCGCGCCTGCGCGGCATCCGTGAAGCGGCCAGTCGATTCCAGCACGATGTCGACTCCCAGCTCTCTCCACGGAAGCGCGGCGGGGTCCTTTTCGGCGGTGACCCGGAGTACATGTCCGTCGATGTGCAACCCATCGGGCGCGACGGTGACATCCCCGCCGAAGGTGCCCTGAACCGAGTCGTACTTGAACAAATGCGCCATTGTCTTGCCGTCTGTCAGGTCGTTGACGGCGACGATCTCAATGTCCGCTACATCCTGCTCCACCACGGCACGCAACACCTGGCGGCCGATGCGTCCAAATCCGTTGATCCCAACGCGTGTAGGCATGGGCGAAGTCTCTCCGGGACAGGTACAGGTGTCAACGGCTCGCCCGCAGCAGAGAGACGTTTGTGATAGCAACGCATCAGCGACCGCACCGGTCGCCGGTTGCGAACGCCCGCCCTTCCTTCGGCGACGCGATCAGCCGGCGAGCGCGGTCCACATCGCGGCTCGATCCGGCGCCTCGCCGAACCACCGCTCGAACGCCAGCGCGCCCTGCTCGATCAGCATCGGCAGCCCATCCACCGCGCGGAGCCCGCGTGCCCGTGCCTGCCGGACCCACGCGGTCTCGCCGCGGCGGTACACGAGATCCACCACGTCGGCAGTCGCCGGAAGCAGGTCCGGATCGATCGGGACCGCCTCGCCGGTCACGCCCACTGTCGTCGCGTGAACGACCAGCGCGGCGCCGGCCGTGGCGCTCGCCGTCGTATCGGCGGGGATCGCGACACCCGGGAACCGTGCGCAGAGAGAGCGCGCCCGCTCCGGAGTGCGATTCCACACACGAGCGGTGCACCTGTCCCAGCCGGCGACCGCCGCGAGCACCGCGGCTGCGGCGCCGCCGGCGCCAAGCAATGCGATCGTGGCCTGCGACGGCGTGGCACCCCGGAGATGCACGACGGCGTTGTGAAATCCCTCGGCGTCGGTGTTGTCGCCGATGAGTGCCCCGTTCTCCGTCCAGAACGTGTTCACGGCGCCCACCTGGCGGGCGACCGGCGTCAGATGGGCACAGGCGCCGGCGACCGCCGCTTTGTGCGGCGCGGTGACGTTGCCTGCGGCACCCTGGCGGACCAGCCCACCGAGCAAGGTCTCCAGATCGGACGGCGCGACGTCGCACGCCTCGTAGGTCAGCGGGATTCCGGCCGCACGAAGGGCCGCGTTCTGAAAAACTGGGGACAGCGAGTGCGAGACCGGGTGACCCAGGAGAACGAGCCGGGTGGGACGCGGCCTCAACTCGCGGCGCGCTCGGTGGCCAGCCGGTCAACCGCGCGCTGAATTTCGCCTTCCAGCTCGTCGACCGTCGCGCGATAGACGTCGAGATCGCCGCCGAACGGATCCGTCACGGGGCGCCCATCGTGGCTGCGCGTGGCGTAGTCGGTCAGGAGGTACGCTTTGCCCGTACCACCCAGCGCTTCCACCCGTTCCAGATGATGCGGTCCCATTGCCAGGATCAGATCGGCCTGGTCGACGAGTTCCGGTGTGAGCTGCCGCGCCCGGTGCTCGGTGAGGTCGAGCTGTCGCTCGATGCCGACGAGCAGCGCGCCGTCGGACGCGGGCTGGCCGTCCACCGCGCTCGTGCCGGCGCTGCTGAGGTCAAGGTGGGCGAGTCCACGGTCGTGCGCGATCCGGCGCGCGATCGCCGCCGCGATCGGGCTGCGGCAGGTATTCCCGGTACACACGAAGAGAATCAACATGGCCTGTCCTACGCGTCACCGATGAGATCAGGGACGCTGTCACGCAAGGCGTCGGCCGAGATGGCGCCGGGACGAATCACTCGCATCCGGCGACCGGTACAATCGACCACGGTCGACGGCGCGGACGCTTCAAGGCGGCCGCCGTCGAGCACGCGCAGGACGCCGCGACCGATGGCGTCGCCCCACTGCGCTACAATCTCTCCGGCGGACGACGCAGGCGGTACCCCCGGACGGTTCGCGCTCGTGGAGGTGATCGGCTCGCCGTAGGCGCGAATCATTCGCGTCAGCCCCTGATGCGGCGTCCATCGCACGGCAACACCACCCTCGGGTCCGCGGAGACGATCCGGCACTCGCCGCTCTCCGCCGGGCAATACCAGTGTCAACGGCCCGGGCCAGAAGCGGGCGGCCAGCGCGGCCGCGGCGCCCGCCAGGTGGAGTCCAAGCCGCCCGATCATCTCGCTCCCGGCGATCAACAGGAGAAACGGCTTGCCCGGCGGCCGCCCCTTGAGACGCACGAGCGCGTCGACACCGTCCTGGTCCGCGCTTCCGCCGAACCCATAGACGGTCTCGGTCGGGTATGCCAGGACCCCATGCCGCCCGACATGCGCGAGTGTCTCGGAGATCGACGCGTCGATCTCCGCTGCCGACCAGAACGGAATCGCGCGCGCGGGACTGGGCGCCGCGATCACCGGGCGGCCTCCCGCCGGCGTCCGGCGGTCGTGCTCCGCGGTCATCGCGGCCTGCTCTCGCCGGATGTCGTCAATCGGACAATCCCGCCAGTGCGTCGGCGCGCGCGAAGTCGGATTCGTCGGTGATCTTCATCGCCCGTTCGCTCCCGCGGACCACGACCACCGGGATGCCGAGCCGCTCGCACAGGGCCGCATCGTCGGTCGCCACCACTTTGTCGCGGTTGGCTGCATCGTGCGCGCGGGCGAGCATGTCGCGCGGAAACGCTTGCGGCGTCTGCGCCCGCCAGAGACGGGTCCGTTCCACGGTGCGCACGATCCGGCCATCCTCGCCGACTTCCTTGAGGGTATCGACGACCGGGAGCGCCGCCACGGCGCCCCGGCCCCCGCGTGCGGCGGCGATCACCCCGTCGATCGTGGCGTCCGACACGAGCGGCCGCGCCGCATCGTGCACGACGACGATCCCGAGTCCCGCGGGAAGATCCTGCAGCCCGTTTTCCACCGAGGCCTGGCGCGTCGGCCCGCCGACCGAGATCAGGAGCCGCTCGAGGTCCGACTGAAAGAGCCACGGCGGCGGATCGCCCACGTGCGAGCGCGGTAGCACGCACACGACCATCGCGACGTCCGGCCGGGCCTGAAACCGCTGCACGCTGTGGAGGAGCATCGGCTTGCCGGCAACCCATCGAAACTGCTTGAGTTCGGACGAAGCGGTTCGCGTGCCCGAGCCGCCGGCCACCAGCACGACACCGACGTCGGCTGACGCGGCCGCGTTTCCGCCAGCGAGCGGGAGCGTCCGGGACGCGGGATGCGCGGGTTGGTGGCTCATCGAGGGCGGCGCATCGAATGCTAGATGAAAAGCTGCGCGAACAGCGCGTGCAGCGTGGACACTCCGATGGTCCGGATCTCGGCCACCTGGCGCCGCGGTACCGCGCGATCGGCGAGATAGGCCGTCGTCATTCCCATCTTGGCCGCCTCGAGCAACCGCCGCTCCATCTGCGACACGGGGCGTACCTCGCCGCCGAGCCCGACCTCTCCGATGAACACGGCATCGGACGGAACCGGCCGGTCGAACACACTCGATGCCAGTGCCGCCGTCACCGCAAGGTCGCCGCCGGGCTCGTGCAAGCGGACGCCACCGACGACGTTGAGAAAGACATCGAGCGCCGCGAAGGACATCTCGGCCCGTTTGTCGAGCACCGCGAGCAGGAGCGCCAGCCGCCGGCTGTCGTACCCGGTTGCCACACGCTGCGGCGTGCCGAATCCGGCTTTGGCGGCCAGCGCCTGGACCTCGATCAGAACGGGTCGCGTCCCTTCGAGGAGCGCCGTGACGGCGCTCCCGGAGATCGTCCGGTGCCGGTCGCCGAGAAAGAGCTCCGATGGGTTTTCCACCGGGACCAGGCCGGTCTGCGCCATGCGGAACACGCCGATCTCGTCCACGCCGCCGAATCGGTTCTTTGTCGCGCGGAGTATCCGGTGATCGACGCCGGTCTCGCCCTCGAAGTACAGCACCGTATCGACGATGTGCTCGAGTGTCTTGGGGCCAGCAATGCCGCCACCCTTGGTCACGTGGCCGACGACGAACACGGTGGTGCCGGACTGCTTGGCGTATCGCATGAGCCGGGCGGCGCACTCGCGGACCTGGCCGACGTTGCCGGGCGCGCCCTCGAGGTCACCGGTGAACACCGTCTGAATCGAGTCGATGACGAGTGCCCGCGGCCGCACGGCGTCGGCCGCGGCCAGGATCCTCTCGAGGTTGGTCTCGCACAACAACGCGACTTCGCCGGCGGCATCGGCCAGCCGCTCCGCGCGGAGCTTCACCTGAAGCGGCGACTCCTCGCCCGATACGTACAGCGCGGCGTGACCGCCGGATTGCAGGCGCGCCGCCACCTGCAGCAGCAGCGTGGATTTGCCGGCCCCTGGCTCCCCGCCGAGCAGAACCATGGATCCCGGCACGACACCGCCGCCGAGCACGAAGTCGAACTCGCCCAGTCCCGTGCGCCAGCGTTCGGTCTCGGATCCCGTGATCTCCCGCAGCCGCGGGGTCGCGGGCGCCGCGCCGCCTGCCCTGCTCGCGGAACGCCCGCCAGCACGCCGCTCGTTCCCGCGCTTCACGGCCGCCGCCACTGCGATCTCCTCGGCGAGCGTGTTCCACTCGCCGCAGGCATCGCATCGCCCGCCCCACCGCGCGTGCTCGGCGCCGCATTCGGCGCACCGATACACGGTCTTGATCCTGGCCATGGTCAAATAATACGGCGCCCGCCGGCCCACGCGGGCGACGGCGGCCCGAGCCGGGCTACGGTCCCGCGCTACGCGCCGTATAGCTCTCGAAGCGGGTGTACGTCTTGTGGAAGTACAGGTTCACCGTGCCGGTCGGCCCATTCCGCTGCTTGCCGACGATGATCTCGGACCGGCCTTCGAGGGAGTTACCGTCCTTGTCGGTGAGGCCTTCGTACACCTCCGGCCGATAGATGAACATGACCAGATCGGCGTCCTGCTCGATCGCGCCGGACTCACGAAGGTCGGAGAGCTGCGGCCGCTTCGATTCGCCGGTGCGCTGCTCCGGCGCACGGGAGAGCTGCGACAGCGCGACCACCGGCACCACAAGCTCCTTGGCCAGGGCCTTCAGCGATCGCGAGATCTGGCTGATCTCCTGCTGCCGGTTTTCGGATCGCGCGGGTCCCTGAATCAGTTGCAGATAGTCGACGATGATCATGCCGACGCCGGAATCCACCTTGAGCCGGCGCGCACGCGACCGCATCTCGAGCAGCGAGATTCCGGCGCTGTCGTCGATGTAGATCGGAGCCGAGCTGAGGATGCCCGCCGCCCGCGCCAGCCGCGGGAAATCGTCGTCGCGCAGCAGGCCTTTGCGGAGACGCTGGGCGTCAATCCGCGCCTCACTGGTCAGGAGCCGCTGGACCAGCGATTCCTTGCTCATCTCGAGCGAGAAGAGCGCGATCGGGATGTTGTGCTCGATCGCCGCATGCTGCGCGAGCCCGAGACAGAACGCAGTCTTGCCCATGGCGGGGCGCGCAGCCACGATCACGAGATCGGAGGGCTGGAAGCCCGAGGTGATATCATCGAGATCGCTGAAGCCGCTCGGCACACCGGTGATGGGCTTGCCGCCCTTGGACAGCGCCTCGATGCGCTCCATGGTCGGCCAGAGGAGCTCCTTGATCCGCGTGAAGTCGACGCCGCCGCGGATCTGGCCGAGCTGCAGGATCCGATGCTCCGCCTCATCCAGCAGGTCCGCCGCCGCGATGTGTCCCTCGAAGGCTTCGGACACGATGCCGGTGGAGACCTCGATGAGACGCCGGAGGAGCGCCTTCTCGCGAACGATGCGGGCGTGGTACTCGACGTTGGCCGCCGTCGGGACCGCATCGATCAGAAACGTGATGTAATCGCGGCCGCCGCTCGCCTCGAGCTCCCCGCGCCGCGCCAGCTCCTCCGCCAGTGTCAGGGGATCGACCACGTCGCGCCGTTCGGTGAGGGCCAGCATGCCCCGGAACAGCCACCGATGCGCTTCGCGATAGAACATCGTGTCGTCGAGGATCTCGGACGCCCGCATCACGGCGTCCGTGTCGATCATCATCGCCGCGAGGACCGCCTGCTCGGCATCCTCCGAATACGGGGGGCGGCGGTCGCCGTACGGGTCGCGTTCCGGAAGCGGGCCGTCGTCCGGGTCAGAGCCCGGTGCCATCGAGGATACGACGTGCGTACTGGACATCTTCCCAGGTCGGTCGTTTCCAGGCCGGGTTCCGGAGGAGCGCGGCCGGGTGGTAGGTCACGATGAGGGGTACACCGTAATACCGGTGCACGGCACCCCGCAACTTACCGATTGTCAGGGGTGTCTGGAGCAGCGTCTGGGCCGCGAAGGTCCCGAAGGCCAGGATAGCCCGGGGCCGGATCAGCTCGAGCTGCCGCACGAGGTACGGGCTACACGCGGCGACTTCGGACGGGAGTGGGTTCCGGTTCCCGGGCGGCCGGTGCTTCAACACATTGCAGATGAAGGCGTCCTCCCGAGCGAGCTGAATCGCGCCGAGGATCTTGTCGAGCAGTTTGCCGGCCGGCCCGACGAACGGGCGGCCAGTCGCATCCTCGGTCGCTCCCGGAGCCTCGCCCACGCATACCAGTTGGGCGGCGGGTGAGCCCTCGCCAGGCACGGGATGGGTCGCGGTACCGTACAGCGGGCAACTCGTACACTTCGCAATCACGCGCGCCAGGTCATCCAGCGTCTGATGGGCCGACAGCGGCCCGCCGAAGAGCTCGTGCGACGCTTCACCGACGGCGATCCCGGCAGGCCAGAGCGCCCCGCCTGATGGAGTGGCCGGCGTGGTTTCAGCGGCAATCGCATCGCGTCGCGGGGGCGCGGGGGGCGATGCCGGCCGACGAGCGGCAGACCGTGGGGGCGGTTGCACTGGAGCCGGCTCCGTAATGCGAGGGATCGCCACATCGCGATCCGCGGCGGCGAGCACTGCCCGCCAATCCCCGCTCGCGACACCCGGGATCTCCGGTTCGGCCGGCGGACGCGCTGGCGGACGCGTCTGCGGATCGCGCGCGGACACGGGAGACGGCGCCGTGGCCGAGCCGGGGCGCGCGGCGGGGCGCGCGCCCACGATCCGCATGACGTCGTCCACGGTCATCGCATCCAGCACCAGCTCACGCTCACCCGTCTCGCGCCGCTGCTCGAGATACCGGCGCAGCCGCTCCTTACCGTCCACGCATCAGCCCCTCGACCCGATCGAGAATGGCGTCCGCGACCTCCGTCTTGCCGAGCAATGGGAGTTCTTCCGGCTCGTTCTCGCCCACGAGGAACGTGACGCGATTGGTATCCGTCGCGAAACCGGCCCCGGGCTCGGTCGCGTCGTTCACGACAACGAGGTCGAGCGCTTTGCGCCGCAGCTTGTCGCGGCCGCCAGCGAGCGCCCGCTCGGTCTCGAGGGCGAATCCGACGACGATCGCGTGGGCCGGCCGAAGATCGCGGGTCGTGAGCAGCACGTCGTCCGTGGGGACTACCGCGATCTCGCTGACGAGACTGTCCTTCTTGATCTTCTGCTCGGCAACTGCGGCCGGCCGGAAGTCGGCAGGCGCCGCAGCCATCACGAGCACGTCGGCACCCGGCAGGTGAGCCGCGACGGCGTCGCGCATCGCGACGGTCGTCTCGACAGCGATGATCGCCGGGCCGACGGGTGCCGAGACGGCGAGCGGTCCCGCAATGAGCGTGACGTCCGCGCCGCGGCGCCACGCGGCGCTGGCAATCGCGACGCCCATCTTGCCGCTGCTCCGGTTGGACACGAACCGCACCGGATCGATCGGCTCGCGCGTCCCACCGGCGGTCACGACGACGCGGCGCCCGCGCAGCAGCCCATCGGCGTCGAGGAGCCGGCCGACGTGCGCGAAGATCGTTTCGGGTTCTGGCATCCGGCCCGGCCCGCTGCCCTCGCCCGCCGCCAGCGCGCCCGAATCCGGATCCAGTACGTGGTAGCCCAGTTCGCGGAGATGGGCAGCGTTGCGAATGGTCTGCCGGTGGGCCCACATGCGATCGTTCATCGCGGGCACGAGAAGGACCGGGGCGTCGGCCGCCAGCAGGCACGCACTCAGCAGATCGTTGGCGTGACCGTGCGCGGCGCGCGCCATGAAATCCGCGGTGGCCGGCGCGACCACGATCGCGTGGGCCGACCGGGCGAGCGCGATGTGGTCGAGTGCGTGCCCCCCCGCGACCAACGCGGTGTGCACCGGGCGGCCAGTCAGTGCTTCGAATGTCACGGCTGTGACGAACTCCTGCGCCGCAGCCGTCATCACGACGTCGACGTCAGCCCCTGCTTTGGCCAACAGCCGGGCGAGCCACGCCGCCTTGTAGCTCGCGATGCCGCCGGTGACGCCGAGAACGATCCGGCGGTGGGCGTAGGGGCGCACCCCGGCTGTTACTCCGGCCGGCGCCGCGGAACGACCCGATACGTAATCTGCGCGCTGGTGAGCTCCTCGAGCGACCGGGTGGTCAGCTTCTTCTCCTTCGATGAGGAGCGGTCACGCGGGAATTCGTTGAGCCCACGCGCATACTTCGCGGCGACGAGCACGCCGAGGTATTTATTGGTGGAATTCGCGGCGACTTCGCCGGGAGTAAACACGCGCATACAACCTCCAGAAGAATCGATCGGCCTGCACAGTCATCCAGCACGATAGCGGCACCCGAGGCCCGCCAGTCCTTCCCCTCTCATCTGACTTCTACACCAGCTCTGCGCCACGGCGTTCCGCGGCGCCCAGCGTCAGCCCGCCAGCGTCTATCCCCGCGGCACCGCGACCGTGGGGGCCTGGAGCCGCAATCCCGCGATCTCGCGGTCCAACCCATCCACCAACCCGCGAACCCGCTCATCCATCGCCGGCGTCCGCGTCCGCCTGAGCGATTCGGCGTCGATGATCGCCGACGTCTCACGAACGGCCTCCTCGAGAACGCCGTTGACGACGACGTACTCATACTGCTGCACTGCCTCCAACTCTCGTTTCGCCGTCTCCAGCCGGACGAGCAGATCCTGCGCTTTCTCCGTCCGGCGCGCCATCAGGCGCCGGATCAGCACTTCCGCCGAGGGCGGTACCAGAAAAATGAGCACCGACGCTGGAAACGCGGCCGCGAACTTCGCCGCGCCCTGTACGTCGATATCCATGATTACGTGCCGCCCGCTGCCCAGTACCCGATCGACTTCACTGCGGAGCGTGCCGTACAGCTTCCCATGTACCTCGGCCCACTCCGCGAAATCCCCGGCCTTCTGGCGGGCGACGAACTCGGCGTGGGACAAGAAATGATAATCGCGTCCATCGGCTTCTGCGTCCCTTGGCGCGCGGGTGGTGGCCGACACCGAGTATCCCACGTCCTTACGGGCCGCCAGCAACGCCTTGGTGATGGTGGTCTTGCCGCCCCCCGACGGGGCCGAGAGGATGATCGGGAACGCGGTCATCGGTACTGGATCACTCGAGGTTATCGACCTGCTCGCGGATCCGCTCCAGCTCTTCCTTGACCGCCACGACGTCCTGCAGCATTGGAGCGTCATTGGCCTTGCTGCCGGTGGTATTGGCCTCGCGGAGCATCTCCTGCACGAGGAATCCCAGGCGTTTGCCGATACCGTCGGGGGCACCGTCCCGGAGGGTCGTCCGAAACGCCGCAATGTGCGACGTGAAACGGTCCAATTCCTCCGTGACATCCAGGCGATCGGCGAGCAGCGCGATCTCCTGAGCGATGCGCTGCTCGTCGACGGCGATCCCTTCGGTCAGCACCCGCACGGACTCGCGCAGGCGGTCGCGGGCGGCGATGACGCGCGCGGGCGCCCGCTCCCGGATCCGGGCAACGGCCGCCTCGATCAGCGATACCCGCTCACCGAGGAACAGCGCGAGCCGCGCGCCCTCGGCGTCCCGCATCGCCGCCAGCGCGGCGACTGCCGCGTCGACGATCGCGATGAGTTGCGCGCCTCGGCTGTCGCCGTTGTCTGCCAGGACGCCGTCGCCCTCGGCGGCGTCCGGGTCGGACACGACCACGTCGGGCAGACGCAGCACCGTCGCGAGATCCACCTCGCCGCCGAGGCCGTAGCGGGCTTTGAGCGCGCTGAGTTGCTGCACGTAGCCGGCGAACCGTGTCTCATCGATCGCGCCGCCAGTGGCGGCGACGTCGCGGTGCGTATGAGCCGAGAGCGTCACGTGTCCGCGGGTAATCTGGCGGCGCAGGGTCTCGCGAACGTCGCCCTCCCACCGGGCAAACGCCCCAGGCAGTTTGATGCTGGGATTGAAGAAGCGATGGTTGACCGTGCGGACTTCGACGCTCACGCGGGCTCGCCCGACGAGTCCGTCAGCGGCCCCAAACCCGGTCATGCTTCTGATGATGGGCAAGGCCCTAAGTTATGACGCCACAACGACCTTGTCAATTCCAACCGCCGGCCGCCACTCAATTCCAGAACGACCACCGGACTCCATAGATGTTGACCTGGCGCGGCATGAGATAACCAGGCACGAGCGTGTAGGGGTATCCCAGCACGTTGCGGAAATCCCAGAATATGGTGGCCTGCAGGATTCGCAGCTCCAGCAGCGTCGAGAGGTCATACACGACCGGCGAGAAGACCTCGCTCCCGCCCGCGACGGGAAACGGCGTCGGCGACCGATACTCGAACGCGCCGGATGCGTGGATCGAGAACGTGCGTCGCGGAAACTTGTGCAGCCACTCCGACTGGAGCGACAGCTCGGCCCGTGCCTGATAGTTCGGGCGATACGGGCCGGCCGAACCCCAGTCGATCCCCGTGATGTCGGCGTGGATGCCTTCCCAGATCACGCCGCGGATGGATCCGAACTCCCCCGTCGTACGGCCGATCGCGGCCGGTACATAACTCGGATCGTATACCGAGAGCGCCGCGACCCGGCCGGTGTCCTGCGTCATGACGCCGCCACTGAACCACAACTGGCCCACACGCAATCCGACCTCGCCGCGCATGGCGAGCGATGTCGGTGGTGCATCGGGCGCGCCCGTCGACGTCGTGCGGCTGGCCGCACCCATGATGCTGATGAACGGGAGTGGTGTGAGACGCGCCGACACTTCTTCGATGCTGATCGGAATCGTCTGGAACGCATTGGGCGCCGTCGCAGTCGGCCACGCGGAGGGCGCGTCGTGATCGATGTACGCCGAGAGCGCGAGGGGACCGCTCTCGAAGCTCGCTCGGCCAGACGGTTCGTTGCTGGTGCCATGGCCGGCGAACACACGGAACCGGTCGGTGCCGCTGAACCGGATACCCCACTTGGAGAATCCGCCCGCCGCGATGTACTGCGATTCTGATGCCGACGTATCGGCGGTCGCCTGCGGGAAGGGAAGGCCGGTCGCGGGATTGATGACCGTGTCCGCGGCCACAGACGACTCGAGACTCGAGTTCTTGAATTGCAGTGTGGTCGCCATCACCTGCGCCCACACGCCGTGGTCCGGATCACCATATCCTCCCCGGACATAGGCGGTCGTCCACGTGCCCTCGAAATCGCCAAGTCCCGGTCCGGGCGGTGGGCCTCCGTTGAGATCGACCTCGGTCAGCGGGTCCATCCCCCGCCGGTACCGGTTGCCGAACACGTCGAAAGACCACGGGCCGCGCGCGTAGCCAAGTCGCGCCATCAACGACGTTTCGTCGCCTCCGCCGCCGAATGGTCCGATGTTGGTGAACTGCTGCGCGGCGACCTGCAGCGCTTCGCCGGGCTTGAACCGCTGCCCGTAGAACGCTCGGTATTCATTCGTCTCCTGCGTGCCCGTCGCGACATCGGCCCGGGAGGACGGCGTGAGATGGTCCACCCGCCAGCTCCGCAGGTAGACGCGCAGCTCTTCCGCGCCGCGTTCGACCGCGACCTCCTCGAGGGTCCAGATCTGAATCGTCGCCAGATCGGTCGTGTTCCCATCTCGCGCGTTGAGCGGATCGAGCTCGACGCCATCGTAAAAGACGCGAATGCGCGCCGCGTTCTCCATGTAGGTGCCGATCATCGGCGTCGAGAGCCAGCCCGCCCGGAAGTCCGAGAAGCCCGGGATGCGGGCCAGCAGGTCGGTCAGGGTCTGGGCCCCCGATGCGAACAGCTCATCCCTGTTCCAGTGGTACGCCGGACCGATCCCCAGGAGCCGCGGCTGCTCGGAATGGGCGGTCGGCGCACGAGTCTTGGTGGTATCGGGATGGTAGGACAGCAGGATGCTGTCGGCCTTCGACACGTGCGCGGCGCTGGTATCGGTCCCCGCCACTGAGTCGCGCCGCACGTGCGCGGAGTCTTCGGCCGATCCCTGGGCCGCCGCACGCCGGGGCGCCGTGACGAAGACGGCCCCGGCAAGACAGCCGAGGCCGACCCGCAGCACCCGTTTCTGCCACGAGCGCGTCGGACGGCGACGCGGACATGCGGCGAAGGTCAGCGCACCCGCCCGCGGGCGAATTCCACAAACATGCCGACTGGTACCCCAGTTGGCCCCTTGGGGATCGCCACGAGATCGGATTCGGAGTACGCGGTCCCCGCGATGTCGAGATGGACCCATGGCGTCGTGTCGACGAAGTCCTGGAGGAACTTGGCGGCGGTGATCGCCCCTGCCGAGCGGCCTCCGGTGTTCTTGATGTCGGCCACGTCCGACTTGATGGAATCCCGGTAGTCATCCCACACGGGCATCTGCCACCCACGCTCGGCTGCCCGCTCGCCCGCCGCGAGCACTTCCGCGACGAGTGCCAGGTCGTTGCCAAAGACGCCGGTGGCGATGTGGCCCAGAGCCACGACGCAGGCGCCCGTGAGCGTCGCGGCATCTACGATCGCGGACGGCTGGTACCGCTTGACGTAGTCGAGGAGATCGGCAAGCACGAGTCGGCCTTCGGCGTCCGTATTGATGATCTCGATGAACTTTCCTGAGGCGGCCTGCACGACGTCACCCGGTTTGACCGCGTTGCCGGACGGCATGTTGGTCGTGGCACCGACCACGCCGACGACGTTGATCGGCAGCTTGAGACGCGCGATCGCTTCCATCGCGCCGAGGACCCCCGCCCCGCCGCACATGTCGAACTTCATGAACTCCATCCCCGCCGCCGGCTTGATCGAGATGCCGCCGCTGTCAAAGCACAGACCCTTGCCGACGAGCGCGATCGGTTTCACCGCCGGAGGCGCGCCCTTGTACTCGAGCACGATCATGCGGGGATCCTGCGGCGTGCCCTGGGCGACCGACAGGAATGACCCCATCCGCAGCGATTCGAGCTCGCGCCGCCCCATGACGGTCACGTCCAATCCGTGCCGGCGTGCGATCTCGCGGGCGACGTCGGCCATGTGGTCCGGTGTGCACACGTTTCCTGGCATCATTGCCAGCCGGCGCGCGACATCGTATCCCGCACCGATCGCCTCGGCCGTTGCAAGCGCTTGTTCCGCGCCCGTCATGTCGTCGACGTGAATCGTCGCGGCGGTGAGTGGCGCGCGACGCTCGTCCGCGGGCGGCGGCGTCTTGAGATCGGTGTACTCCCACGGTCCGAGCCCGAGTCCGATCGCCACGTGTTCGAGCTCCGCGATGGTCGCCGGGCCGGCGTACCAGGTCATGGTGCCTACGCCCATCCCGTGCGCGCGGCGTGCGGCCAGAGAGGCCGCGCGCCGCAACGCTGGGCCCCGGTCGCCGCCCTTGCCCAGTCCAACGAGCAGCACGCGCACCGGACCCTTGGTGCCGCCGGCCAGATGGAGGACTTCATCGCGTGCGCCACGGAAGTCGCGCCGCTCGAGCGTGCGGGACAAGGCGCCACCCAGGGCGGCGTCGACGGGCGCCAGAGCGGGAGCGATCGCCGCTCCCTGCGGGAGCCCGAGCACCAGCAACGGAGTGTCGAGCGCCGCGAGATCGGCGCGTCGGACCGAAAGTGTGAGCATTATGGCGAGGAGAGGGAGTGCGGTCGGCGAGACGAACGAAGGAAAGTATGCCACGCTGCCAACGCCCACCAGCCGCGCGGCAGCGAGGTATGGCGGACTACCGGACCCGGGTGACAAATCGGGTGCCGTCGCTCCGCGCCAGCCGGCACGCGGCAACCGCGGCGGTCACCCGGTTGTGCCAAACCCCGCGGCAATACAGTTGATCGAGAACAGCAGCGCCGACAGGTACACGTTCCGTTGCTCGGGGTCCGGCGACGGCGCACGGACCCGGTGCAACAGTTCGATCTGGCGGCGATGCACCTGGTCAAGCATGACGACCCGCCGTTGGAGCCGGTTGCGAAGGTGCGCGAATCGCTCGGCGATCCGGCTCGCGCCCGTGATGCCGAGGATAGCCGCCACCGTGCGATCATATTCGGCTTCAATCATGCCGAGGATCGCGGACCGGACTCCGGCATCGGGAACCAGATCGGCATACGCGCGGCACAATCCGAGGTCGACCTCGAGCAGCGTCTTTTCAGCTTCGTCGAGGATCAGCCGGAAGACGGGCATCTCGTGGAACATCCGAGCCAGGAGCGCCGCGCCGCGCGCGGCGCGGATGCCCGTGAACGCCGCGATCGCGCTCCCGATACCGTACCACCCTGGCACGCAGTGACGGTTCTGGGTCCACGCGAAGACCCACGGGATGGCGCGCAGGTCGGCGAGCGCGCGCGCGCTCCCCCGCCGGGCGGGACGCGACCCGAGGTTCAGGAGCGCCAGCTCCTCAAGCGGGGAAGCGGCACTGTAGTACGCGAAGAACGCGGGATGCTCGACTAGTCCGCGGTAGGATGCGAACGCGGCGCCCGAGAGCGCCTCCATGGCTTCGGTGAACTCGGACGATGGTTCGGGCGCGTCGCGGCCAAGCGCGTGGCCGAGCGTGTGGCCGAGCACGCTCGCGGCGAGCAACTCCAACTGATAGAGCGCGGCGTCCGCCGATCCGAACTTGTACGACACCACCTCGCCCTGTTCCGTGAGGCGCATGCGCCCGTTGATCGAACCGGCCGGCTGCGCGGCGATCGCTCGCCCTGTGGGCGCGCCACCGCGGCCGACCGAACCGCCCCGCCCGTGGAAGAACGTGATGGGAATTCCCGCCTCGGCTCCGATGCGCGCGAGCCGTGACTGCGCCTTGCTCAACTCCCAACTCGCGGTGAGGAATCCACCATCCTTGTTCGAGTCGGAGTATCCGATCATCACCTCCTGCGTTCCGCCGAATATCCGGACCGTCCGCCGAACGACCGGAACGGCGAGCAGGTCGCGCATGACGGCCGGCGCGGCCCGCAGATCGGCGATCGTCTCGAAGAGCGGCACGATGGGGAGCGTGGACCGCTCCACGCCGAGCGTATCGGAAAAGAGTCCTGCCTCCTTGGCCAGGAAATAGGCGCCGAGAATATCCTCGACACCCGCGGTGCCGCTGATGATGAAGCTGCCAAAGGCCCGGCGGTCGATGCTCGCGCGCAGTTCGCTCACCAGGCGGAACATCTCCAGGGTGCCGGCCGCTGCAGCGGGCCACGAACGCTCGCGCTGCTCGGTGGTCCGGGGCGAACGCAGCTCCTCGAGCAGCCATGCCCGGCGCGCCGGACCGTGGGCGGAAGCGTCGCCGTCGAGCTCGGCAATCGCGTCGACCGCACGCCGCAGTACCTGCGCGTGTTCGCGAAGATCGAGCCGGACGCCAGAGAACCGGAACGCCTCGGCCTCGCGGCGCAGCGGCACCACCAACGCCTCGGCAAGCCCGTCGCATCGGGATTCACGCAACGCCCGCTCGAGAGTCGCCAGGTCTCCGAGCAACTCCTCCACGTCCGCATAACGCGGTGTTGGTCCGTCCGCCCAGCCGCGCTCCGCGTGGCTTCGCGTCGTCCCCAGTCGCCGTGACATCATCGCCAGGAATTGGCGGAAGATCTCGTTGGGGTTGCGCTCCGCGATCCTGGTCGCGTCACCACTCGAAGCGAGCGCTTTCACCACGGCGCGCCGAAACCAGAGCGGGGCGGCGACGGACTCCTGCGAGATGCTGATCGTGCGCAGCAGCGTGGTCAGGCGCTGATCGTACCGCCGCAGAACCGCCAGGTGGTTGGCGTGCACAGCAATACGCATTACCTCGTTGGTAACGAATGGGTTACCGTCGCGATCTCCACCGATCCATGAGCCGAAATCGAGAATCGAGCCCACGTCAGCCCGGGCCTCCGGATACGCCTCCAGCAGGGCGTCCCGCAACCGCGCCTGCAGCACCGGAAGCGCGTCGAAGAGCGTGGCATCGAAGAAATACAGACCCCACGCGACCTCCTGCTCGACGGTGGGCTTCTGCAGCCGGAGTTCACCGGTCAGCCACAGGAGATCGATGTCGGTCCGAAGCTGTCCGATGAGGGCCGCCCGCTCTCTCGGCGTGGCGCGACGCTCGGCGAGGGCCTCGTACGTGTGGTAGATCGCGCGGTATTTCTCCAGCACGGTCACGCGCTTCGCCTCGGTCGGATGCGCCGTGATGACTGGCGTGATATGCAGTGCGGCGATCGCGCTCTCCACCGCTGACGCGGGCATCCCCCGCGCACGGGCGTCCTGCAGCGCGCGGCGAAAGGTGCCCACCGGCGCCTCTGCCGCCTCCGATGATTCCCTTTCTCGCCGCGCCCGGAAGGCGGCGTATTGCTCGCCGAGACTGAGCAACTGAAACCAGAGGCCCTGTGCCTGCAGCGCGCGGGCGGTCGCGCGCGGAGAGCTGGCAGGGGCGACATCAGCGCGGCGTAGTGCGGCCCCGGCCTCCGGGTCCCGCTCGCGAACCACGGATTCGAGCAGCGAGAGGAGCAGCTCGTCGGGCAGCACGGTCCCGCCGCCGGCTGCGGGTGAAACCGCGGTCGCCATGCGGTGCAATCTTGGGAGCCCCTTTCACGCGGGCAAGCGCACTCGGCGGCGGCTAGCCAATGGCCGCCGAACCCGCCGGTAGGCGGGATGATCGGCTTAGAGTGTCGCTATTGATGTAGGTCGAACATATATATTCATTCCAGCAATCAATATGGGATGGGAGGTGTCACGCATGCGGCCAAATGACGCGAGGGAATCGGCGCGACGGAAGAAAGCTTTCGGGGATGCCCTCGACACGCTGTTGAGTCCGACGGCGCACGAGGCCGCTGAGGCCCTGGGGATCTCCGAGAGTGCGCTTTACGCACTTGCCAACCGCTCCCGCCCCCAGATGCCCTCGGCTGGGCGCCTGCGCGACCTGGCCCTCGTGTGTGAAGCCGAGGCGGAACGGCTGACACTGGCCGCGCGGACACTGCTGCAGGAAGCTTCGCGCGCTGATGCGTTGGGTAAATGACTATCTTAGTGAAAGATCATCTGTGATAGTTCGTGGTATGCATCCATCCCTGCTCGATTGTCCTCGCCGGGAGAATCGAGTGGAGGCGAGCGTGCTGGTCGTCACTTTGCCCCGCGCAGCCGGCGCGAGGCCCACTCGGCGAGGAGCGCCGCCACGATCAGGGCGAAGAGCCACGTCTGGTCGCGAGGACCGGCCGGCTCGCGCGGACCGGCGGGATTGGCGGTCATTGGACCGAGCGCGCCGAACAGTGCGGCGGCGGGTGCGTTGTCGGAACCGACGCCCGCAGGACGCACAGCCACCGGCGCGTATGCGACGGCACTCACGAGTCCTGCCCACCAGTCCCGGTGCGACCGTTCCCCCGAGGCCGACCCCATGCGCCATCGCCAGGTGTCGAGATAGCCCGACTGCACGATCCGGCCCGGTCCCGCACGACGCGCAGCGACCGCGACAGCACGGTCCCGCAACTCCAGCGGGACGGCATCGGATCGCAAGCCGGAGATCGGTAGGAGGGCGAGCCGCCTCATGGCAGCGGATGCCAGGGAATCGCCTGGGCCGATGGGTGTCGATGGCACCAACGTCCCTGTCGTTCCCGGCACAAGCTCGCGCAGCACCGGGATCGCCGCGGCCGATCCCGCGAGCACGAGCCCGCCGCCCGAGCGAACGTACGCAACCAGCCGGCCGGCCGTGATCGCCCCCGACGAGTCGGTGACGACCACGGCGGCATAGCGCGCCGTGTCGATCGGGGATGCGGTGCCCTGGCGCATCTCGCTGCCAGGCGCGAGTCCGAGCCGAGCATCCACCTGCCATCCCCGCTCTTCGAGCGCATCGACGACGAACCGGGATTCCCATCCCACCTGCCCCAGTACGAGCACGCGCCGCAGTGACGCCACGCCAGGCGTCATCGCGCGAGCTGACGCGCCAGGCGCCACCGCCTCCACCGCACCGCGGACTTCGCGGGCCAGGATGCTGGCGCCACCACCTGAACCGACCCGCACCGTGTCGAGAATGCCTGCCCCGTCGCGCAGGATCACTCGCGCGGCCGGCGGTGACGCCACCCGGAGGCGGGTGATTCGGGCCGGATCGGCGACCGGGCTGGCCACGAGCGCAAGCGGGAGCAACGAGCGGGCATTCCACGAGACGCGAGTGCCGGCCCCGGGCAGCGCGGCCAGCCAGTCGCGGGACACCGGAGGCGGCGCAGAATCGAGATCCGCGGTCACCGCGGACGGTGCTTCGACTGTGCTCCAGCGCACGAGTGTGCCCGCGAGCGTACTGGTATTGGCGCGCTCGCGAACGTTCGCCGGGCGCCGGCCGGCCGCTTGCTCGACCACCCAGATAAGTGCCGCTGCAGCGACCGCGTGCAAGAGCCATTCGAGCGCGACGCGCCACGTCCGGACGGCGTGCCCAACGGCATCCCGATCGTGACCCGGTGGACGAGAGCCCGCATCGCGCGGGGCAATGGCCGCGCGCATCGCCGGCGTCACACGTTCAGCGGGTGAGCGCATACACGATGATGTTCACGCCGAACTTCGTGTTGTCCACTGTGTTGAAGCGCTTCGAGTCAGGGTGGTATCCCCACTCCGAGCTGTAGTCCTTACTCGAATAGAGCACCTGAATCACGTCGCCGTGCATCACGGCCTGGAGATGAGTGTGTACGAGATTGTCTCCCCATCCATTCAGCTCCTGCGTGGTCGTCGGCGGGCCGTCCGGGAAGCGAAAAAAACACGAGTACAGGCGGTGCGATGTTGGCACGTCGACGAGCGGACCCACCGTACGAGTGATCTCCTCGGTGACCGTCTTGTGGAAGATTCCGCCGACGTCGTGGTTGTGATCATCGATGAACAGCATTCCCCCACGGTCGATGAACCCCCGCACTGTCGCGCGCTCGTGGTCGGTCAGGCGAAACGGGAGGTGTCCCGTCAGATAAATCAGCGGGTACCCCGGCACGGCGGGGGATCCGAGCGGTACGACGACTCCGGCCGGCGCGACATCCAGGCTGGTGTAGCGGGCCACGGAGTCAATGAGGTTGGCCGGCACCAGCGGCGCCGCATCCCAGTCCCCGGACTCGTACTGCCCGGTGGCGAAGACGAACTGGCTCACTGGCTGCCCCCATCCCAAGCCGGCAGTCCCTGCGCCACCGACGGCGCCCCGGCTATGGCTCTCCGCGCCCGCGCGAGGCTGGCGGCCGGGTCCCTCCGCGTTCGAAGCGCGGTCGCAGCATCCGCGAGTGCCGCGGCCGCCGATGGCCACGCACCACCAATGGCAATGCGAAACACCGCGATCGAATCGGCCGCTGCGGCGGGTGCATCCACCGCGAGCGCGGAAATGGATTCGAGCCGGGCGACTGCGGCCAATGCGGCCGTGTCAGTGGGGGCCTCCGGCATCCTCGGCGCTGCGTCGGGCTTGCCTTGGCCAGTGAGCCGCACGCGCGCCGTGTTGACGACCAGCGCCGGAGCGCCACCCCTCAGGTAAAGACGATTGCCGGTGCGCGCGCTATCCAGCACCCGGAGCGCCAGCAGTTCGGGTACGAGGGCGGCCGTCAGCCGGACGGCATGCAATTGCGCGGCGGCGTCACCCAGAGCGCGGAGCGCCGTATCGAAGAGTGGGCGCTGCCAGTCGGGCAGCACGAGCGGGCCCCCGCCCTCGTCCTCCTCCGGACCGTTGAGCAGCGATTGAACCCGCTCCGACAATCGCTCTTCCTGCTGGCTCAGCCTCTCCGCACGTCGCGCGGCCGTGTCCTTGTGCAGGCGCGGCACCTCCTGTCGCAACGCCCGGGTGCGCACCACAACCATGCGCTGGGTGACCTCCGCCGAATCCACGGGCGGAGGTGCCCCGGGCTCGACGGCGAGCGAATCGTATTCGCCAGGCGCGGCAATGCGATACGTTCTGGTTTCCGAGGAACCTTCGCCGGGGCCGCTCACCGCATTGTCGTCACGAGCCACCGCTCGTATTGACAGACGCCCGCCCGGCGCAAGTCCGAGCGATGCGAGGTCGATCGCCGACGCCAGCGATGCTCGCGGTGCATCCGCGAAGCTGGCTGTCCCGACTCTGCGCTCGACGCTGTGGTAGCTGCCCTCCTGATCGCCCGCCGAGATGATCAGCTCGAAGTAGCCATCCCGAAGACCGATGTCGTCCATCGCGCGCCCGCCAAGCCGCAGGATGCCTCGCGGCGATCGGAGCGTGCTGTCCCGGGCCGGCTGATCGAGTACGACGACCGGCGGGTTGTCGGGGATCGCGTCGAGCGCCACGACACGCTCGTGGCCGCGGTCGTGGATCCGCACCACGCCGGCGTGCGCGGGCATGGTAACCTGAAGGGCCCATCGCGGTCCATCGCTCGCGCCGGACACCGAGTGCACGGTCACCGAATCCTCTCCGGTCGTCGCGCCCAATCCGGCTGCAGATCCGTGTCCTGACAGCTCGATCGCGCTGCCCACGAGCGCCGTGATCACCAGGGGATCGCGTATCTCACGGGCGGCCTGGCGGGCGTATGCCGGCGGTGTCACGCGAGCGACCAGTCCGCGCAAGCGGTCTGGCGCCGTGATCGTGGGCTCCCGCATGAGTCGCCAGGGCGCGCGTGACGCGCCTCCGGCCGGGACCACGAGTACGAGCACCAAGCCGGCAGCGGCGGCAGCCCCGGAGCGCAGCACCGCCCTCGCTCCGGCTCGCAGGACCAGCCCGCGTATGTCCACGCTGCCGGCGATCCGCGCGAGCTCGTCGCGCACGTGAACCGCGCGGGGGTCGATCGCCGTTACGAGCGCGTATTGCAATTGCGGCGCGCGCGCTTCGATCCAGAGCGCGGTCTCCTCGGCCGACCGCGTGGCGCGGCCGCGCCACATCATTGCGGCGGCGACCACGGCCCAGGTGCATCCGGCCGCCACGCGCGGCAGCTCGGAATGGCCTTCGACGAAACCCACCGCGGCATACGCCGCAAGCGCCGCGGCGACCGCCCAGAGCACGCTCCGCACCACCATGATGCCCGCGAGCGCCGAGCGTGCCTGCCGGACCCGATCGAGCGCGGTCACGCGGTTCCCGCGAGATGGACCGGCATCGCGGACAGCCGCGCGCGGCCTCGCCGAATCACTGCCTCGACGATCAGTAGCACGAGCGCAGCGCCAGCAAACCACGGGACGAGCGGCTCGTCACCGCTGGCCGCCGCGACCGAGTCGCTCGCCATCAATCGTCCGGAACCCGCGATCATCGCCACGCTGGACTGTGCGACCGGCAGCACGGGTCGCCATGCATCGCCGCACGGTCGCAGAAGTGCCGCGACGAGCTCCTCGAACTCCGGGCGCAGCACGAGATCGCCCGCCACCGGCACCGGGATCGCGACATCGCGGATGCACCCGCTGCCGGCGGCATGTTCAACCACCGCAGGCTCGCCGTCGATCCAGCGGGCGCGGACGCGTCCATTGCTCGCGGCGACGCGCCACCGCCGCGCAAAAGCCGCCACGACGGCGATCGGACCCGGGCCGAATGCCACCACGGCGCCGACTGTATCGACTGGTTGTCGCGGGAGCCAGCCAGCCGGATCGCCAACTCCGGGCCACACGACGAGCACGCGTCCCTCCCCCGCTCGCGCCCACGCCGAGTCCTCCGCCGCGGGAACATCGCGGACGATCCGTACTCCCGGCGTTGCCCCTCCGGCCCCGCCCGCACCGAGCATGCGCTGCCGTACCGGGGCTGCGTCCAGCAGCGGGTCACCGGCCGACGCGCGCATCATCACCCGCGGCGGTGTACTCGAGTCGCCGGCCGCCGGCACACGAACCACGTGAATCCGCCCGGCCCAGAGCGTCCGGATGGCTGGCGTCGCCGCATCCAGCTCGTCACCGGTGACCGGAGAGATGAGATCCATCTCGATCGAATCGCCGGCGGTGCGGAGCCGAGCAGCTTCGCGCCGCGCGACGATCAGGGCGGCCGACAGCCTGCCGCGCACAGACACACGATCGAGCGAGTCCGCCGCGGCGTTCGCTCCGGCCGGCGGCACCACGCGCGCTGCCGAGTCGAATACCACGAGAACATCTCCCTCGCGCAGGATTTGCCTGACGCTGTCCCGCACCTGCCCGATATCCCCGGCGTCGCTGGACCGGTCCGCCAACACGATCCGCACGGTGCCGTGCCGGTGGGAAGTGAAAACGGGCCGGGCAAACGCCAATCCCGCGAATCCGAGCGTTGCGACGCGTATCAGGAGCACGACGAGGTCGCGCGGCCGCCTCGTCACCGCGACGATGGCGGCGGGCGCCGCCGGGACGAATCGCGCTGTCGGCAGAACAGCGGACGGCCCATGCCGCGTAACCAGGAGGTGCAGCCCCAGCGCAATACCTCCCGCGACCGCCGCAGCGGCGAGATAGCCTGGCGCGAGCAGCGTCATGGGACCGCCGTCGGGCGATCGCCCGCGGACTCAGGCCATCCGGCAACGATCCGTCGCACGGCTCGAGCCGCCGGCTCGCCGTCTGGACCGCTGACGACCAGCGCATAGTGCGCGCCCGCGCGGTGAAAGTCGTCGGCGAGTCCGGCGCGCCACCGGGCGAAGTTCGCGAGATAGGCTGGCCTCGTCGCGGGGGTGAGCGGGCGTTGCAGGTCCGGTGCCTCGGGATCCGCGACGACCACTGGGCCGCGTGGCGGATCCAGCTCGGCGGCGTCGACCATGTGAACGGCGTACACGACGACCCCTCGCGTACGCGCGGCCCGGGCGAGCGCCACGACAGCGTCCGCGTCAGCGAGAAAGTCCGACAGGATCGCCACCCGCCCGTGCGCCGCCGTGAGCGACGCCGCCACGCCGGCCGTGCCGTCCGGAACGGCAGCCGCGAGTGCCAGCGTGATGGCGCTCACGACACGCTGGCTCATCCGCGGCGCCAGCATGCGCCCGCCCGTGATGGAGAGTCCCACGGGGTCGCCCGTCGCGTGGGCCACCGCGGCCAGACCGGCGGCCAGCCGCGCCGCATGGATCCATTTGCCGTTGGTGGCCGAGGGGAACGCCATCGACGCACTCGAATCGACGACGATCGTCGTCGGGAGGAGCGCATGGTCCTCCGCGAGCCGGACGTAGGCGCGGTCGGTGCGCGCCAGCACTTTCCAGTCGAGGCGCCGCACGTCTTCGCCCTGGCGGTAGCTCCGGTATTCAGCGAACTCCGCGGAGCTGCCACGCGTGCGCGCGCGGTGCGTACCGGGCGACCCGCCCGGTACCGGCCGCTCAGCGGGCCACCGGACGCCATGCAGCGCCTCGAGGACATCTCCGGCGGCGAGCACCGTGGCGCGCGGCTAGACCGAGATCGCGCTCGTGGGCTCCGGGATCGCTCCGAGCAACTCGGTCACGATGCGTTCGGCGCTCACGCCTTCGGCCTCGGCGGCAAAATTCACGAGCACGCGGTGCCGCAGCACCGGGAGCGCGACGCGCTGGATGTCCGACGGCGCGATGGCGAGGCGGCCGGCGAGCACCGCGTGGGCTTTGGCGCCCAGGATCAGAGCCTGCCCAGCTCGCGGGCCGGCGCCCCAGCGGACGTAGCGCGTCACGATCGCGGGCGCGCCCTGAGCGTCGGGACGGGTCGCGCGAACCAGCGCCGCCGCGTAGCGCAGCGCGGGTTCGGCGGCGGGGACATCACGGACCAGCCGCTGCAGGGCGATCGCGTCGGCGGGCGAGAGGACCGGCACCAGTGGAGGCACATCGGCGCCGGTGGTCTCGCGGAGAATCGCGATCTCTTCGCGCTCATCGGGATAACCCAGGCGGATGTCGAACAGGAAGCGGTCGAGCTGCGCCTCCGGAAGGGCGTACGTGCCCTCCTGTTCGATCGGGTTCTGCGTGGCGAGCACGAAGAACGGCTCGGGGAGCGCTCGCGTCTCACCCGCTGCCGTGACGCGGTGCTCCTGCATCGCCTCGAGTAGTGCCGCCTGGGTGCGCGGTGGCGTGCGGTTGATCTCGTCGGCGAGCAGGATGTTCGTGAACACGGGCCCTTCGACAAACCGGAACGCGCGGTGCCGGGTGAGCGGATCCTCCTCCATGACCTCCGTACCCGTGATGTCGCTGGGCACGAGATCGGGGGTGAATTGCACGCGCCGGAACGCGAGGTGCGTCGCTTCAGCGATCGACCGCACCATCAACGTCTTCGCGAGTCCGGGCACGCCGACGAGGAGCGCATGCCCGCCGGCGACGAGGGCCATCAGGATCTCATCGAGCACGGCGTGCTGGCCGACCACACGCTTCCCGATCTCGGAGCGCAGCGCAGCCGCAGCGGCGAGCAGCCGCTGGCGCTCCGAAGCGTGGAGACCGGGCGCGGTCGCGCTCGGCGTGCCTGCGGCCGGTGCCGGCTGGGATGGAGCGCGCGCCAGCGGGGTCGCGGTGGGCGAACCACTACCGCTCATATGTCCTGCATGCTCCCGTTAAACGAGTTGGCGCCGACCGTAGACGGGGACACTGTCCGAGTAAGCCGTCCCATCATTGAGTCACCCCGCTGTCCCTTCGCGTTCCCCGAATCAAATCGGTACGGGAGTAGCCTCACTCGACGCCATTGGAAAGGCAAGCGGTAGCGCCCGCCCCTCAGGGCGTCATGGGACCACACAGGCGGCCGAGAGCAACCCGCGACTGGTGGGCAGCCGCGCACGTACGTAAAATGCTCGATCCACATGATCCGATTCGTCTTACCGCGTTCCGTCCGCGCCGCCGGCGCCGCCCTGTGGCTGCCACTCGCGGCCGCTGCCGTCGCGAGCTGCCATAAGAACAACAATGCGGCGATCGTGGCCGCCGAAACGAGTGGCACACTGATCGTGACGGTCGCGTCTCCGCCGAACGTGAAGTTCCCGAACGTCACGGTCAGCGGCCCGGCGAATTATGGTGTGACAATCGCGGGCACGGATACGCTGATCGACCTCAGCGCCGGGAAATACAAGATCGCGGCCGGGCCGGTGTCATCCACCGATGAGGTTGTAAGCACTGTCTACACCGGTGTCGTGACCGGCAGTCCGGCCACTGTCGTTATCGACGACACCACCCAGGCGTCGGTCGCTTTTACGAGCCGGCCGGGAACTGGCGGCCTGTGGGTCGCGAGCAGCAACGGCGGCTCGCCGATCGCCGCACAGTACTCGGCCGGCGAGTTGCGCGCGGGGCAGACGCCGGGCGTGTCGGTGCGTGTCGCGGATGCGTATGCGGTGATCGATGCGGCCGGCAACCTCTGGGTCGCGAGCAACAGCGCCAACACGGTCAGCGAATATCTGAGCACCTCTCTCGCGACGAGCGGGACGCCGCAGGCCGCCGTCACGATCAGTGGCGCCGCGTTGAACGGGCCGGATGGCCTCGCATTCGACCCTGCGGGCAACCTGTGGGTGGCGAACGCGTCGGGAAATACGATCGCCGAATACACCGCGGAGCAGTTGGCGGCCTCCGGAGACCCGGCTCCGGCCGTTGTGATCAGCGGGAGCGCGCTGAGCGCGCCGGCACGGCTCAGCTTCGACGTGGCCGGCAACCTCTGGGTGCCAAACCAGGGGGCGAACACTGTCGCGGAGTTCAGCGCCGCGCAGCTCGGCGCCGGGGGGAATCTGACGCCGGTGATCTCGCTCAGCGCGGACAGCGGGTCACTCGACGCACCGGACGCGCTGGCGTTCGACACCGACGGAGATCTGTGGGTCGCGAATCGGTCCAACAGCACGATCTCGGAGTATAGCCCGGGACAACTGCTGGCCGGCGGTGCCGTGACGCCGGCAGGGGTTCTCAGCGTCGCCGGTGGCGGTGCGACTCTGTCGGCGCTCGCGTTCGACAACTCGGGTGACCTGTGGACAGTGAGTACGACGACGTCGCAGCTCTTCGAGTTCACCGCCGACCAGGTGATCGCGGCCGGCAGCCAGCCCCCAGGATTGACATTGCTGGTCGCGGCCGGGCCCAGCACCCTCGTGTTCAACCCGGCGCCGGATGGCCTGCCAATCGTGAGCCCTGACGCGCGGACAATCCGTCCGTCGGGTCACGTTCGCCGCCACCGCTGAGCCGCCGCGCGATTCGCTTCGCTACGCAGATTCGCGTCACTGCGCAGATTCGGGTCACTACACGTCGCCTGACGATGCGCGACACGGGAACGCCGCGCCGGAGCGCCGTCGCCGCGCACTGCCGTCTGCGCTCGGTCGCTTGTGCCGGGATCGCGTTGCTTGCCAGCGTTGCTCCACGCGGCGCAGCCGGCCAGGGCGCCAAGTCCGAGCGGTTTACGCACGCCGACACCTTGCGGGGTTCGATCACGCCCCAGCGCGCCTGGTGGGACGTCACGTTTTACGATCTGCACGTCGCCATATCGCCGCCCGACAGCACGATCCACGGGTGGAACGGGATCACGTATCGGGTCGTGACTCCTCCGGCGGCCGAGATGCAGATCGACCTGCAAGTCCCGCTCGTCATGGACAGCGTCGTGCAGGGCGGCCGTCACCTGTCGTTCCGCCGCGACAGCAACGCCTTCTTCGTTACGCCCGATGCCGGCGAAGGGGTGGGGAGCGAACAGACAGTCACGGCCTACTACCATGGGCGGCCGCGGGTGGCCCAGCGGCCGCCGTGGGACGGCGGCTTTATCTGGACCCGCGATAGTCTCGGGCATCCGTGGATCGCGACCGCGGACCAGGGCCTGGGTGCCAGCGTCTGGTGGCCCAACAAGGATACGCAGGCAGACGAGCCTGACAGCCAGCGGATCGCGATCACGGTGCCCGATTCGATGATGGACGTCTCCAACGGGCGATTGCGACACACGATCCGGAACGGCGATGGGACGACGACGTACGAGTGGTTCGTTCGCAATCCGATCAACAACTACGACGTCGCGGTGAACGTCGGTGCGTACACCCACCTGGCCGACACGTACGACGGACTGCAGGGCCCGTTGACGCTCGACTTCTGGCCTCTTGCCTACCACCGCGATGTAGCGGCGTCGCAGTTCAGGCAGGCCACGTCGATGTTGCGCTGTTTCGAGTGGTGGTTCGGTCCGTATCCCTGGTACGCCGACGGCTACAAGCTGGTCGAGGCGCCTCACCTGGGAATGGAGCATCAGAGCGCCGTCGCGTACGGCAACCACTACCGCAACGGGTATCTGGGAATCGATCTGTCGGGAAGTGGCTGGGGTCTCAAATGGGATTTCATCATCGTGCACGAAAGTGCGCACGAGTGGTGGGGGAACAGCCTCACGACCGCCGACGTCGCCGACATGTGGGTGCACGAGAGTTTCGCCAACTACGCCGAGGCCCTCTATACCGAATGCCTGTTCGGCAAGGAAGCGGGCGCCGAATACGCGCGCGGCTCTCGGGCGCGCGTCCGGAACGACCGTCCGATCGTCGGACACTACGGTGTGAACAACGAAGGTTCCGGCGACATGTACTACAAGGGCGGCAACATGCTGCACACCATCCGCCAGATCATCGGGAACGACAGCACGTGGCGTGGGATCCTCAGAGGATTGAACTCCACCTACTACCACCAGATCGTGACCGGTCGAGAGATCGAGGACTACATCTCGCGCCAATCGGGCATCGATCTGAGCCGGGTGTTCGACCAGTACCTCCGCACCACGCAGATCCCGGAGCTCGAATACGCGACTTACGGCGGCGTGCTCCGCTATCGGTGGGGTGATGTCGTGCGCGGATTTGCCATGCCGGTGCGCGTGGATCTGGCACCGGGCCAGCCAGCGGTGCTCGTCCCTACGACACGGTGGCAGTCCATCCGCTTGCCCAGGGGAGCGGGTGACACCATCACCGTGGACCCCAACTATTACGTAACCACCTGGCGAGTGGACGCGCCGCCGCGTTGCATGCTCGTCTGCCGGGACTAGGCGCGCAGCGGCGGCCGGGACGCCGAATAGCCGTCGCCGTCTGGCACGCAGCAATGGGTAATTAGCGCCGAACCACCGAGGACCACGCCACAGCGGCGCCCGGATACTGCCCAGCTCGCCGACGTGGGGGCGCCCTCTTGCTGCGGCCGCCCAGGTGCCTGAGACTTGGGCGCTGGCGCACGATCCGGATGCAGCACCGTGGTGATCGCCCGTCCCCACCTCGCACAGGAGATGTCGCAATGCGACTGAGCAGGTTCCTCCTCATCAACAGCATCGTCGCGCTCGTCTTCGGGCTCGGTTTCGTGCTGGGCCCAGCTCCGCTGCTGTCTCAATACGGCGTACAAACGGACGCCGCGGGGATCGTGATGTCGCGCTTCTTCGGCGCGGCACTCATTCAGCTCGGCGTCCTGCTGTACATCGCCCAGGCCACCGGTGACAAGGTCGCGCTCCGCGCAATGGTGGTCGCCGGTCTCGTCGGATCCTTAGCCGGTTTGGCCGTCGCCCTGTCGGCACAGCTCACGCACGTGGTCAACTCGCTGGGCTGGTCCACGGTTGTGCTCTACGCGCTGTTCCTGGCAGGGTACGCCATGTTCGCGATGAGACCGGCCGCCGCGACAACTGCCGTGTAGCGCCGGGCGAGTCTGCCGGCGGCCGCCATCGCCCGCCGGCCGCAGCCTGACCGTCGGGGGCGGCCTCACGCTCGCCTGGGAATTGCAGGCATCCGGGACAGTCCCGGCCTCGCACAATGTCAGTCTCGGCCGGGTCCCGCGCGGGCTCACCGCGCGCGGGCCAACTGCTATCGGCTGGAGGCCGTTCATGAGGGCGTTGCGGCGTGGGACCGGCATGCTGTTCGCCGCCATCTTTCTGGCGAATGGCTCGGGCGCGCAGGAATACGTGAATAACGGGCCGTTCTGGCAGCGCCCGTTTCATGCGGGGATCGATATCGGAGGTTCGATCCCGACCGGACAATACGGCGATGCTTTCCAGTCCGGCTGGGACGTCGGGGGCAACGTTGCGTTGCCGGTGAGCCCGCATGGCGGCATCTGGATTCAGGCCGACGCGAATTACGCATCGGGGCTGGTGAACGGTGCGACGGCTCGGGCGTTCGGCGCCGACGGCGGTGGTTCGAGCATCACCTCGGGCACGCTCAACCTCGTGCTCAACAAGCGCGACTACATCGGCCGGATCACGCCCTACCTCCTGTTCGGCGGTGGCGCCTACTGGCGGCTGGTGGAGCTCGACGATTTCGGCGGCGGCACGTTCTGCAACGCGTTCTACGGATTCTGTGGCGTGTACGGCGCGCAGGTCCCGGTGCGGAGCCGGAGCCAATTCGATCCTGGCTGGGATGGGGGCGGTGGGTTGCGCTTCCGGCTCCCGCCGGTCCGTCTCTTCGTCGAAGCGCGCTACAACGCCGTGTACGGGCGGCATGGCACGACGACATACGTGCCGATCGTGTTCGGCACGGAGTGGTGACGCCGGCTCCAGGCCGGCCGGCCAAATCAGCGGCTAGCTCGCCGGCGACCGGTTGTTGAGCAGGCTCCGCGAGCGGCTGTAGGCGAAGTACACGGCGAAGCCGATCGCCATCCAGACGATGAGGCGCAGCCAGTTGGTCCAGCCGAGTCCCGCCATGAGGACCACGTTGACGAGGATACCGAGGACCGGCACCAACGGGACCCACGGCGTTCTGAATGGGCGCGGCAGATCCGGATTCGTGCGGCGCATGATGATGATGCCCGCACACACGATCACGAACGCGAACATGGTGCCGATGCTGGTCATCTTTCCGACGACCGAGATCGGCGCGAACGCCGCGAACAGCGATACGAACACCATCAGGATCAGGTTGCAGCGCCAGGGCGTGCGAAACCGGGGGTGGACATCGCGAAACACCTTGGGGAGCAACCGGTCGTTCGCCATGGAAAAGAAAACGCGCGACTGGCCGAGGAGCATGACGAGCATGACCGAGGTGAGGCCGGCGAGCACCGCCAGGTTCATGGCCGTCCGGAGCCACGGATACGGCATCTGGCGCAGGGCGAGTGACAGCGGTGCGGCGACGTTGAGGTCCCGGTAGTTGACGATGCCGGTGAGCACGTGTGCGTAGAGGATGAACAGGACCGTGCAGATGAGCAGCGAGCCGATGATGCCGATCGGCATGTCGCGCTTGGGGACCTCCGCCTCCTGCGCGGCGGTCGAGACCGCGTCGAATCCGATGTAGGCGAAGAACATGACGCCGGCGCCGGCGAGAATACCGCTGTATCCGAACTCCCCGAACGTCCCGGTGTTGGGCGGAACCAGTGGCGTCAGGTTGGCCGGATGGATGTAATGCCAGCCGATCGCGATGAAGACCAGGATCACCGAAACCTTGAGGATGACGATGACGTTGTTGGCGCGGGCCGATTCGCGGATGCCCAGCATCAGGAGCAGTGAGACCACGACGACGATGGCAACGGCCGGCAGATTGAACAGACCGTAGATCGTCGCGCCATCCGGCAGCGTGGTGGGCTGAAATGGCGATGCGATGAGCCGGCTGGGCAGGGCGATACCGAAATCCGCGAGGAGGGCGACGAGAGTCTGCGACCAGCCGATCGAGACCGTCGCGGCACCCACGCAGTACTCGAGTATCAGATCCCACCCGATGGTCCACGCAATCAGCTCGCCCATCGTGGCGTAGGCATAAGTGTAGGCGCTACCGGCGACCGGGATCATGGTCGAGAACTCGCTGTAGCAAAGGCCGGCGAACACGCAACCGACCGCGGCGAACACGAACGAGATGACGAGCGCCGGACCCGCATTCTGTGCGGCGGCGACTCCAGTGAGCGTGAAGATCCCGGCGCCGATGACGGCCCCGATGCCGAGCGAGATCAGTGAGACAGGGCCGAGCGTCCGCCGCAACTGGTTGTCGGACGCCGACTCGGCGATGATGCGCTCGATCGGTTTTTTGACGAACAGGCCCATACTCTGCACCTCAACCCGGGGTAAAGGACCGGGGAATATGGGCAGTGTGCCGGCGCGCGGGAATATCGAGATCGCGCCTCGGGGCCGGCGACGATGCCGGGCCGGGCGCCCCGAGGCGGCGAGGCGCGCTACGGCGTCAGTGGGCCCGCAGGCCGACTCCCGCGTCGGTCAGGTCTTTGGCCGTCCGGGATTTCGCGCGAATCCGCCATCGTTTCGTGTAGCTCGCGCCGGCGCGCGCCCGCGGTTGCCCTGTTTGCTAGATTGTGGTTCTCCGGCAGCTCCTTCGCTGCACCACGCGCGATCCCCGCTTCCGAATGGTCACATCCCATGAACCGACGCCTTTTTGTGGCGACAGCCTTGGTCATCGCATGGCCGCTGCCGGCGCAGACACCTGCGAAGAGCCTGCCCCAACGACTGGCCGACGACTTCGTGACGCTGTTCGGCTCTCATACCGGGTACCGAATCAACCATGCCAAGGGCATCATCGTCACGGGGACATTCACGCCGGTGCCCGGCGCGGCGGCGTTGAGCCGAGCGGCGCATTTCGCGGCGGTGACGCCGGTGATGGTCCGGTATTCTGATGGGACGGGACTCCCGACGATCCCCGACAACAATCCACACGCCTCGCCGCACGGCATCGCGATCCGGTTCACCTTCCCGTCCGGCGCCTACACCGACATCGTGGCCCTCGCGCACAACGGGTTCGTCGTCGGGACAGGCGAGGAATTCGCGGAGTACCTCGAGGCCGCGGCCGCGACGAAACCGGGCAGTCCACACCCCACGCCGATCGAGAGGTTTCTGCATGGCCATCCACACGCGCTCAAATTCGTGACCGACCCTGAGCCGAATCCGGTGAGCTTCGCGGATCTGTCGTGGTTCGGCAACAACGCGCTCACCTTTGTCAACGCCAGGGGTGTGAAACAGGCCGGCCGGTACAAGTTCGTGCCGGTCGAGACGCCGAAGTTCCTGGACTCGGCGGCGGCGGCCAAGATGCCGCCGGACTATTTGATGGATGAGATTACGCATCGGCTGGCTGCCAAGCATCCCGTGCAGTTGCGGATGTTCGTCCAGGTCGCCAATCCCGGCGATCAGACTGCGGATGGATCCGTGGTGTGGCCCGACGACCGCAAGCTGGTCGAGATGGGCGTCCTCACGCTCACGACCGTTGCGCCGGACAACGCAACGCTTCAGCGCTCGTTGGCGTTCAGCCCGATCTTCCTGACCGACGGAATTCAGTTGGCGGACGACCCGCTGATCGCGCTTCGCGGCGCTGTGTATGCCCTGTCTGCCGCGCGGCGGCATTAGCGCGGGCCTCACCACGAGCCGGTACGGCGAGTCTATGAATGCCGCGCGTGGAAGCGCGGCGAGGAGCAGCAGGACCAGGCGACGTGCTACCCTCTCTCCCCTGTCACATCTATTGGAGAACGTATGGTAGCCGGTGCAAGCGCTCAAGACTCGTTGCGGCGGTTTGGATGGCGAGCCCCGCGCCGGTGCGACACTCCGTCTCCGCGCGCCAGGTGACGTAGCGTACCGCCGGGTTACATCGGCGGTGTGTCGCGCGCCGACTCGCTTGCCACGCCGGGATCGGCGCGGCGGCAGCGTCATGGGCTGAATGCAATCGAGTTAACGTCGCCTACCACAGCGTGAGCGCGCAGCGCCTCGCGGCGGCGTCGACATCAACCGGACGGTGCCATATGTTGGCGCACCTTCTGGAGGTGCGCATGATCGTGCTTCGGCCCCGCCGCACTGTAGATCTTCCCCCTACACCGCCGACGCCTCGTTCGATATTGGGCCGAGCGGCCGCGTGGCCACCGTTACGTCTGGGTCAGGCCTATGCGGTGATCGCCTGCGCGGCTGCGTTTCTTCGCGAATTCGGCTTGGTGGGTGGCCGCCCGGCATTGAATGAGCTTGGGCTCCTGCTGACGGGCCTGGCCGGCCTCGCGCTCTACATCGTGGTCGCATTCTACCGTGACGACGACGTGTTGTCCGCCGCGGTGCTGCTTGTCGTAACGCTCCTGGTTGGCACGATCGCCGCCGGAGTGGTCGCCGGCGTGGTAGTGACACGCTCTCTCGCGGGCGGGATGGCGATGCTGATCATGAGCCCCATCACGTACGTGGTGAGCGGGTTCCTAATGGTCCCTGTTGCGGCCGCGATCATCTGGCTCAGTCGCCAGGTATCGCGAATCGTCGAGCGGCTGGGCGGCACTGACGCACCCACGCCGCCCGTAACCGCGCCGAAGCATCAGTCGTAATCGTCGCGCGTCGGGCTCAACCTCCCTGTTGCGGCGGGGGGGCTGGCGTAAGGCCGTAGCGGCGCATGATGTCCGCCATCTTGGATCGGTCCGGCGGCCCGCCGGCCGCTGCGTCGAGCACCTCGGCAACTTCGCGGAAATACTCCGGACCGATCGCGGCTGGCGTGACCAGACAGAGCGCCTTCGCGTCGACGCTGCCGTTGTTGTCGAACCGATGAATCGCGCCGCGCGGCATACAGAGCGCCTGTCCCGGCCCGACATCGATGGGTTTCCCATCGACCGTCCAGGTCAATACGCCCGCGATGCCGTAGATCGTTTCTTCGTAGTGGTCGTGGCTATGGGCGGGACCGTTCAGGCGCTGTCTGGCGGGGACCAGGAGCTCAAAGGCCGCAAGGGTCCCGCCTGAGTGGTCTCCCGCGAGCAAGAAGCGCACGGCGAGCGGCCCGAGGCGGATGGTCTCGTCAGCGGGGTTGGCGCGGAGATCGAGCATGGACGACGGCATGGGGACTCCTGTGGTAAACAGAGTTGACTCGCCGCGATAGTAAACGTAGTTTACCCAGATGTCAAGACACCCGTTGTCCGAGAGCCCATCGGTCAAGACCCGGGACATGCTCATCGGCGCGTTACTGCGCGTGCCGGGCCAGGCCATTCAACGCCGCATCATCAAGGAGCTCAACGCGGCGGGCTTCGAGGAGCTTCGCATACCGCATATGGCGATGCTGCAATTTCCAGGTCCCGATGGGGTTCGCCCCGGCGTGCTCGCCGAGCGCGCGGGGATCAGCAAGCAGGCGATGAACCAGCTCCTCCGGAGCCTCGAGGGCCTCGGTTATGTCGTCCGGTCCGACGCGCCCGGCGAAGGACGTGCCCGGATTGTCCGCTTGACCAGGCGCGGACGCGCCGTCAACGCGAAAATGATCGGCATCCTCCGCGATATTGAGCGCGAATGGCGTGCCGAGCTCGGCGCGAAGCCCTTTGCCCAGCTCAAAGAGTTGCTGTTCCGCGTCTGGGAAAGTCCGTTGAGCCGCTAGATGGGAAACAGAAAACGCCGGGAGGGGATTCGCGATCCGGCTTCGGCACCAGGCGGGGGATACGCGCCGGTGTCGCGAACAGGCGGGCCGAAGAAGCGCACGGGCACAGGCGGAATCCAGTTTACGCGCCTTCGCCATTGCCGGCTGATACCTAAAAAGGTATCATTGACGTATGGCCCAGCGTTCCACGGCCGCCGCCCTCCTGCGTGCGGCGAGAGCACGTGCCAAGCTCACTCAGCGGGCGCTGGCCGGTCGCGCCGGTACGACCCAGGCCGTTGTCGCCCGCATCGAGAGCGGCCGGACCAGCCCGGGCTGGGACACCCTCCAGCGCTTGCTGAGGGCCTCGGGATTCGATCTCCGAGCGGAGATCATTCCCCGCCCCTCAATTCAGAGCCACATGATGCAGGACGTCGCGCGCATCCTTCGGCTTTCCCCGGAGGACCGACTGCGCGAGGTCGCCGCGCTGAGCCGCTTCGTGGCGAACACCCGGCGTGTCTGAGATCGCACCGTTCGACCCGGAACGGGTGATCCGGACGCTGGCCCGCCACCAGGTTCGATATGTGCTCATCGGGGCACTCGCGGCGCGACTTTATGGCTTCCCACGGGTTACCGCTGACATCGACATCACGCCGGACCGGGAACCGGGCAATCTGGTTCGGCTGGCCGCGGCCCTGCGCGAATTGCGCGCGAAGGTGTTCACCGAGAATGTACCGGAAGGCCTCGCCTTTGATTGCTCGGCGACTGCGCTCAGCCGGGCCGACATGTGGAACCTCGTCACATCGGCGGGACGACTCGACGTCGCATTCGCGCCGACAGGTACCGAGGGATACGACGATTTGTCGAAGGGAGCCGTTCGCTTCGAGGCGTTCACTGTGCCCATTCTCGCCGCAAGCCTCGAGGACATCATCCGCTCGAAGGCCGCCGCCGACCGGCCGCAGGACCGTCAGGATGTTCCTCTGCTGCGCGCGATTCTTCGGCGTCCACCCCGCCAATAGCGTCGCCGGCCAGTCAGGACAGACGCGCCCTGCGACCGGGCCTCTCGAACCTGCGCGCGCATCTCAATTCATTGCGACCCGCCGCGCGCCCATGCGAAACAGTTCGTCGTCTGGCGGTGCGCGACGCCGCTGACTTCGCCGCGCAGTGAGCCGCTTCGGTCGATGAGAAACAGCCTCGTTCTCGGGCCGATGGCACGGACGTGAATCAGGCGCCGAGAGCCAGCCGGCACTCCGGGATGGCTATCGTCGCGGGGACCTAGCGCCCGCCCGAATCTGCGTGCCGAGTCGTCTCGAACAGGAACCATGTGCGTCGTTCCGTCTCGTCCACCCATACTTCGATCAGACCAGCCGTGGCGATGTCGCCGTATTCCTCGCACACATTGTGCGCCTCGCGCAAGCGCACGGTGAGGGATTTGTTGTCTTCGCGCACCTCCGCGAGCATGTCCGATGGCTCCACATACTCAGCGTCATTGTCAGCGATGCGCTGAGTGCGCGCGATCTGCCCGATCGATCGAATGGTAGGGCCGCCCAGCTTGCGCACGCGCTCAGCGATCGGATCGGTCATCGCGAATAACTGGTCGCCCTGCTCGTCGAGCAGCAGATGGTAATCTCGAAAATGGGGGCCGCTCATGTGCCAGTGGAAGTTCTTGGTCTTGACGTAGAGGGCGAACACATCCGCCAGGATGCCATTCATCGCCGCGGCGATGTCCGCTCTCCCGGAGGCGGCCAAGTCGTTGGGGGTGGTGAGAGCCGCATCCAGCGCGCGCTTGCCATCCGACGTCATTTTCGCGGTTAGCGTCTTCATGAGTCTTATCCTCATTGACCAACTGATGAGAACTGCAGCCAGCAACCGCCGGCCATCCCGCTCCAATCCCGCGTGATGGACAATCTATTCGAGCCCGGAGTTCGCGCGCCAATGCAGCCCGTGGCGGCCGCGAGTGCGTGCAGCCCAGGCCGCCACATCAAATCATCCGTGACGCGTGGGGTTCGATCTGGCCCCGGCGCCGGTGGATATTCCAGTCGTGTTAGTGCACGATCATCGCCGGGAGGCGCGACAGGATACACGAGAGTCAGTCGTCGTCCGGGTGGGATCGTTGACGGCGAAAGACAGATTTGCTCGGTGGGTCACGCCAGACTAAACAGCGTTGCTGGATGCAGTCTCGGCCGGGTAGTTGAAGAAGAGCTGATTGCCATCCGGATCATCGACCACCAGAAGACGGTAGCCCCACGAACCCTCCTTGACCGAAACGCCTTTGGCCTCGAGTTCCGCGCGCAGCGCGTCCAGCACCGCGATCTGCTCGGCGATCGCTGCCTCGCGCGTCTCCCGCTCGGCGTTGACGGAAATGAACATCAGGCCCTTGCCAATCTTCTCGGGCCACGTGTCGGCCAGAATCAGGGCGCAGCCCTGCCGGTCGACCTCTGCAACGCGCGCTCTGCCGTCCTCCTCGTGGCACCATGGGCTCGTGAAGCCGAGCCGGTTGACGTAAAAGCGGAGCGAGGTCTCGACATCGGTCACGTGCAGGACGGGGCGCGCGAACCAGTCTTTCATAGGCTCTGTACCCTCGAATGAAGGGAACTCCCTGCTGCTCGTCGAATTCTACGGCTGTCTCAAACGCAATCAAACACCGCGAGAGCAAGGATCGACCGCCCGACTCAACCGATAGCAGATGCGCGGCGGCCGACCGGTCTCTTGGCTCGAGGCGATCGGCCCGCAAGACGCCACGGCGTACACGCAGATCGCGGACCTGCAGATCGCGGACCATCGTGGCGCGCACGCCGCCCGGCGTGCGTGAGTTCTTTGACCGCTGTGTCGTAGGCGCCGAGCGGCCGCCCGTGAAGGAGTCCTACGCGAAGCTCGGTATCACGTTGGTCGAGGACCAACGCGGAACTCGTGGCGGACACTGGATTTCAGCGCCCGCCACGAAACAACTCGGCACCGCCTCTCGCGCGACAGACCCTAGTGCCAGCCGGCCAGCGCCCGAGCGTACGGGATCCTTATTGAACCAGCTTGTCGCCGCCGTCGTTCATGCCCCGGTGACCAGCGGTGTTTCCCGGGTTCGTAAACACGTCCGATCCGAAGCTCGCGAGCCCCGGCTGAGCGGCGAAGCCAAGCAGCGGAAGGTCAAAGATCTCCTCGACGCTCTTGAGCATCGAGTAGTGATTGTACCCTGTCTGCGAGACCGTCCCCGGTTTGATGAACCGCGAGAGCAGCACCGCGCCGACCGGGCCGCCGCCCGGGCCATCGCCGCCGGGAAGCGCAGCATTGGGGCCGGGCATCTCGTTGCAGCAGGCGGTCGACCCGCCCGCGCCTTCGGCCTCATCGGTCGTGATGAGCAGCACTCCATCCTTCTTGAACGCGGGCGAGTTGAGGATGAGCGGGACCCATTCCCGCAGAAACAAGTCTGCGGACACCAGGCCGCCAGGCTCGCCGGTCACGCACGGCGAGTCATGGCCGTCGTGACATACATTGGGTGTGATGAACACGTAGCGTGGCGTCCGGTCTTCCGACGCCAGGTCGGACTCGAGGAGCGAGAGGGGAACGACGCTCGTCTGGCAGACCCGGAAATCCGTAATCGCGTGGAACCACACGAACGGATTGTGGCGCGCCGCATACTGATCTTCCGGCTCTTCATTGTTCGTAATATCGACAGAGCCGATCGGGACATGGCCACACCGGTCTGCTTCCCGTGCCGGATCGTTCCCCATGTCTTCCATATACGCTCTCCACCGTACGTGCCGGTCATCGAGCTGATTCGCAACCGTCTTGACCGTCCTCGGGAACACGCATCCACTGCCGATCGCCTGGCCGAACGCGGCCGTACCAGTCTGCTCGAAGTTGGTGTAGATGCTACAATCCGCCTGCGATGCGCTGTCGGGTGCCTGCCCGCTGATCATCGCGATGTAGTTATCGAGGCTGGCATGGCCGATACCGAAGTAGTTGGGGAGAAAGGCGCCCTGTTTGACGAGAGTATCCGCCAGGAACTGAGCGGGCGACCCGGGGCCAAACGTCGCGGTGGCGCTTTCGTTCTCGAGGATCAGTATGAACACATGTCCGATCTTGGGTCGCGCATTCGCACCCAACTGGGTGGCTTGGGGGCTCGTGACGGCCGCACTGGGCGCCGCGTCCGTCGGGGCGCGGGAATCGGTACACGCCGCGACGACGAGTGTGGCCGCACCAGCGGCCGCTGCGAGACTCCAACCTGTGATGTGAAAGCGAGTCGGCATCCCTTCCTCCTGGTGTGCAGGTGATGATGAACGGGAGGGAGATGGATGGCGCCGACGCTGACTCGCGAGCGCCACAGGCACGTTTCAGTTTCGTATCGGCAGGTTCGGATGGTTGGGGCCGCGTCCTGGTCTCGCGTTCGCCATCCACGGCCACGCGATCGCGCATCGTTACCATATGATCGGCGTACCGTGACCGATGGTCGCCACGTATCACATCAGATCGCCGTGGCTGTCCTGGCAAGAGCGGTACGAATCGAGTTGGTACACCGTCGCGGCACAGCGTCCGCCATTGCCGTGGCAGCCGAGCGGTCCCACTAGCTATAGAGATCGAGCGGCGAGGCAGTGAAGGTCGTCTGGCCGACTTCAATGAGATATCCGTCCGGGTCTCGGACATAACAGCGGATTTCCGAGACGTGCACCTTGGGTGCGGTGATGAACGTTGCACCGCGAGAACGCCACAGGTCGTAGAATCGCGCGATATCCGTGACCCTCAGGTTCATGAAGCCGCTCAGCTCGTTGGGATGTTGCGGCGGCGTCGCGATGACCTCGGGCTTGTCGTCGGTGGGGCCGCCGCCGACATTGATGCTGAGCCAAATGTTGCCGAGTCGCAGATACGCCGGCTCTCCGAGGGATGCATTGCTGTCGCGTAATACCGTGGCGCCAAACACGTCGCGGTAAAACGCCTGCGAGCGCGCGACGTCGGCGACGATGAGCGTCATGGTGACCACAAACGTGGGCGCGTCGGCGTTCGTTCGTGGTGATGGCATGTTGTCTCCTGATGTGAGGTTCGGACCAGGAATGAATTGGGGGCACGATGGCACGCAAGGTCGCCGGAATAGATCTTAGTGTCCGGCCGAGTGGGGACGGCTGCGTAGAGTGCCTGGCTGCGGGCGGTTGGTGGTTGCACCTCAGGCGCTGTGCAGAGTGCGGACACATCGGCTGCTGCGACTCATCGCCGAGCCAACATGCGACCGCACACCATCACGAGTCCGGCCATCCGATCATCGCGAGTTTCGAGCCGGGCGAGGACTGGTTCTACGATTACCGCACGCAGGCCTTTGTCGACGGCCCCTCCCTCGCGCCACCGCGTTGGCACCCGGCGACGCAACCAGTGCCGGGGCCGCAGGCTAAAGTCCCCCGGGACTGGCAGTCACGCCTGCACTAATTCCCCGGTCTCCCGAGAGAATGCCAGGCTCCCTCGCAGGAACGAGACGCGGGATCCAACCGGCTGCCGTGCGGATCGCCTTGGTCGAGGAGAACAGAAAGTAGACGGCGACCACCGGACGCTCGCCGTCGCGGTCAACCGAAAACCGAAGGGGTGGTGACGGCGTACTGAGAAAAGGCAGACCTTTGTGCCAAGCTGTGCTCGCCTACTTGCCGAACCCGACCGTCGCTTAAGCCTCGTGGTTGCGGGAGGTACGCGGACGCCGTCCTAGGTGGCGCCACTCGGGCGGGACATCAACTGCCTTCCCGAGCCGGCCCCCCGCGATCGCGGTGCCACCCGTTCCCGATACTCGCGTGCGATTGCCCGACGGCTGGACGGAACGATATCCCTTTCTCGCGCGGCTGGAGACCGACTGGGGTCCGGTGCCGCGTGGCGTCGTGACCGGCGCGTGCGCCTTCTACGGATTGTTCATCCTGCAGGCGCGGCGAGGCTCCGGCGTGCTGTTGATGATGGACCTGGTGTTCGTTCCTGTCCACGAGGGCGGTCACCTCTTTTTTGGCCTCTGCGGGAACCAGTTTCTCACCGTTGCGGGCGGCACGCTCATGCAGCTCGGCGTCCCGCTGATGCTCGCGGCCTATTTCATATTGCAGCGCCAGGTGCAGGGCGTTGCATTCTGTCTGTTTTTTTTCTTCGAGCAGTGTCTTCCGATCGCGACGTACATGGCGGATGCGCGTGCGGAGTTGCTGCCGCTCCTCTCGGTTGGCGACTCCGACGACGTGATTCACGACTGGAACTATCTGTTCGGCCGGCTCGGATGGCTCGCGCACGATATCCAGATCGCGCACGTCGTGCGTCTGATCGGATGGACAGGGATGTTTGCCACGGTCGCGTGGATGGTGGCGCGGAGCCTCCAGAGCGGGCCGGTGTCGGGCGCCGCGTACTCCATCGGGCGGCGGCCCGAGAATCCCAGTGGTCGCGAAGAAATAGTGAGAGCACCGAACACGACCGATCTCACAATCGAGTTGACCCGAGCTGACTGACGCTCGGGCCTCATGATGCGGCGCTGGTCTTGAAGTGGCACGGCGGCTACGTGACCTTATTCGGACTGGAGTATGGTGATTGGATCGAGCTGCATGGCACGGAGCGCCGGGACATAGCTGGCGGCAAGCGCGACAGCGGTCAGTACGAGGGTGACGCCACCGAAGGTGGGGAGATCAGTCGGCGACACGCCATAGAGTAGTCCGGCCATGAGGTGCGAGACGATGAGCGCACCGGCCACACCTATCGCGGCGCCAGCGGCGGCCAGACCGAGTCCCCGGCGCAGGACCATCGCGAGGATATCGCCTCGTTGAACCCCCAGCGCGAGGCGAATGGCGAACTCGCGCCTTTGTTCGTTCACCACAAAGGAGATGGTTCCGTAGATGCCAAGTCCGGCGAGCAGTAAGGCCGTGGCCGCAAAGAACGCCACCATTTCCATCGAGAATCGCCTGACCGAGAGCGAGGCGGAGAGGACGTCATCCATGGTCTCTGCGCCGAAAACGGGCAGTTCCGGGTCGACGGACTGAATCTGCTGGCGAACTTGTGCGGGGATGGCGCGGGGATCGAGTTGTCCGCGAAGAAAGACGGCCAGGCCTTGGAGGCCCTCCTGGTTCACGCTGCCTTGGAAGGCCCGCTGGTACATGCTGAGGTAGATCCGCGGCGCGACCGCTTCGCCCAAGGATTCCGTGCGCGCATCCCCAATCACACCGACGATCGTGGTCCAGGCGGGGCTGGCAGACCCGATCTCGTCGTCACTGAGGTGGACACGTCTGCCCACCGGATCCTGGCCCGGCCAGTAGGTGCGAGCCGCGGCCTGATTGATGACCGCAATCGGGGGCGTCTGCTCGAGGTCCTGGTCGGTGAACGTGCGTCCCCGCTCGAGCGGCATGCCCAGCAGGTGGAAGTATTCGGGCGTAACGAGGGCACCACCGATCACGGGAGCCTCATTGGCCTTCGTCCCGAGGCCTTCGCGGATCAATACGAGCGGCACCAGATCGCCCTGGGTGTGGTCCAGCGGAAGAGCGCCCGCGCTGCCGATGGCCACTTCTTCTACGCCCGGCAGATTGCGGCTGCGACGAAGAATCTCGCGCAGCAAGACCGCTTCCTGCGTGGCGGTGTGATAGATATCCGCTGTGGAATCGTTGGGCCGAGGCAGCCAGGTCTGAACGACCATCGCGCGGCTCGGATTGAAACCGGGCCGCACGTTGAACAAGTCCCAGAAACTGCGCAAGAGAAGGCTCGCGGCGACCATGAGCACCAAGGAGAGCGCCAATTCACTGATGACCAGAATCTGCCGGGCGCGCGAGCGTTCCTTGGAACCCTTGGAGCTGCGTGAGTCCTGCCGAAGCGTACCGATCAAATCGGCACGGCTCATGAGCCAGGCGGGAGCAAGCCCGCAGATCGTTCCGGCGGCGACGGAGACGGCCACTGCAAATCCCAGCACGCCCCATCCGACGCCGATGTCGTTCATGTGCGGGAGGCTCTCCGGAACAAGTCGCAGCAGGAAACGCTGGCCGCCGAAGAGGATGGCAAAACCAGCGATTCCGCCAAGCAGGAAAAGCAGTAGGATCTCGGTCAGAAGCGCTCGGATGAGCCGGGTGCGCTGCGCTCCCAATGCGAGGCGAAGCGTGACCTCACGACCGCGCGCGCTGGCCCGTGCGAGCAGAAGATTGGCGACGTTGACGCAACTGATCAGGAGGACCAATCCGACCGCGCCGAACAGCAGAATGAGCGATTGGTGAACGCTGGCGACCACGCTGTCGCTGAGCGGAATCAAGTGCACGGTCCATGCAACCTTGGTTGGGTAGTCCGCGGGATATTGCTTTTTCAGCGATGCAACCAGCGCATCGATGCGTCTTTGGGCGGCCGTCATCGAGAGACCAGGGCTCAAGCGCGCTGTAACGGCTGGACGCAGACGGATATCGCGCTGCGGAATCGGAAACGGCTCGCCGCCAAAGCCCGCTCCCAACCACATCTCCACATTCTGCTCGTCGCTCGTTGAGCCCTGATCGCGAAAGCTACGCGGCATGACGCCTATGACCTGATACGGATCGTTGTCCAGGCGAAGCGTTCTGCCGATGACGTTTGGATCGGCTCCGAATTCCCTCCTCCAAAGCCCGTCGCTGATCACGGCCTGCAGGTTGAAGCCGGGAGTGGCATCGCGCGGATCGAATGTGTGACCCAACTGGGCGCCGACACCGAGGACCGCGAAGTAATTTGTCGTAACAAGCTTGAAGCTGAGACGCTCGGGCTCCGCACCGCCGGTGAGGTTCGTGCTGGCGCCGTGGCTGGCAATCGACACGAACTGGAAGATCCCGGAGCCCTGCAGGTCTCTGAACTCGGGGATGGAGATGCCGGCGTCCTTCGCGCCCGTGCCCGGAAGGTCGTCCTCGACGTGAATCAGCTCGGTGGGATTTGGGTACGGCAACGGGCGCAGCAGCGTGGCGTCGATGACGCTATAGATCGCCGTCGTGGCGCCGATGCCCAGCGCCATGGTGGCGATGGCAATGAACGAAAATCCCGGGGATCTCAGCAGAACGCGAATCGCGTACCGCACGTCGAAGAGCAGATGCTCTATCATGCGATTGGCCGCTCCGTTGGACACACTGTGATGACGCCGATTTCTACCAAAGCGCCCGCCCGGCAGCTGGAGCCGTCAGGGACCTTTCAGCGCGACCGCCAAAGGGAACGATGCGCGATCATCATGCGGTCAATGTAGGATTCGAACGGCGTGGGGAAAGAACGAGCCGGCCACATTAGAGGATTGTCATCTCTCTCTCATAATCGCAGGTTAGAGCATGCAGGTTCTGGTGGTGGAAGATGACCGCAACTTGCGGCGGTTTTTGAGCAAAGCTCTCCGAGAGGAAGGCTATGGCGCGGTCGAAGCAGAGTCAGGCGATCACGCGTTAGATCGGGCGATCGGCGCCAGCTATAGCTGCATCATTCTCGACGTCATGCTCCCGGGCCGCGACGGATTCGGCGTCGTGACTGAGCTGCGGTCTCGAGGCGTGTTCACACCGGTGCTCATGCTGACCGCGAAGGATGAGTTGGAGTCGCGTGTACGAGGCCTCGAGGCCGGGGCGGACGATTATCTGACCAAACCATTCGACTTGGCGGAGCTGCTCGCGCGGGTGCACGCCTTGATTCGTCGCGCGGAACTCCGGCATAAGGATGCGACTTTGAGAGTCGGGAGCCTGACGCTGGATCCGCTGACCCGGCACGTCACGCAGGGCGGGCGGCGGGTGGACCTGAGTGCGCGAGAGTTCGCCTTGCTGGAGTTCCTGATGCGGAACGCGGGCCGCACGGTCTCGCGGTCCCGAATCGCTGAGGCGGTGTGGAATTACCAGTTCGACCCAGAGACCAATGTTGTGGACGTGTACGTGAATTATCTCCGGAAGAAACTCTCCTTCGAGAAAAAGACCGCGGCGATCCAGACCGTGCGGGGCAGAGGTTACCGGCTCGAGGCCCCGTGACCGAACCCCGGCTCGCCACCGTACTCACGAAGCGCACGCAGCGCGTGACGTGGACCGCGCTCACCGGCTTCGCGATCCTGGTGGTCGTGGCGTATGCGGTCGCGGGTGAAGTCGCCATGCGGAGTTCCCTGCGGCATACCGCCAGCATTATTCAATCGCTGCTCAGGACCTATACCGACTCGACGCGCGCACCTGGTGGTGTGATGACCGATGCGCTGGCCGACCGGCTCCTGAGCATGGGGGGGCAGGTATTGATCACCCGCACGACCACAGACTCGGGCGGCACGGCACAGGTCTACTATGTGAGCCCCGGGACGCCCCAGAAACGTCTGGATGTTCCCAAAGGTGCGTCGCCCGAGCAGGTCCGGCGCATACTGCTTGGTGCCATCATGCGGCGGTCATGGTGGCGTTTCGGCCTGCTTCGGCAAGAGTTGGATCCGTTCGACATCTATGTCGTGGCGAGCCGAGGTCCGTATCTCGTCGGGCTTGCTGCACTGATCGGTGTGGTGGTGGTGCTGCTACCGATTGCGGCGCTGGCCGCGGGCCGCGGCGCGCGCGAGGCGGTGGCGGCGACACTTGGGCCGATCGAGCGCATCACGGCGGACACGCAGGCGATCAGCCCAGCGGAACTTGGTATCAGGATCGCGAGTCCGACGGGTCAGGCCGAGGTGACGGCATTGGCTGACAGCATCAACCGGATGCTGGACCGGGTCGACCGTGCGCATCGGGCGCTCAAGGCGTTCACGGCCGACGCCAGCCACGAGCTGCGCACGCCACTCACGCTCGTGCGGGCGCAGGCGCAATGGGCGCTCGCGCATCAGGGGCAAGAAGCGGAAGTGCGTGACGCGCTGACGGCGATCGAGCGGGAGATCGAGCGGACCACCAAGATGGTGGAAGAACTCCTGCTCATCGCCCGGGGCGAGAACCGGCAACTCGCACTCGCGCGGGTTCCGTTCGACCTCCGGCCCGTCGTCGACGACGTCAAGGAGATCACGGAGGCCATGGCAATCGACAAACGGCTTGCGGTACACGCCGAGCCGGCGGAGCCGGCATGGGCATTGGGCGATGCCGACCGTACCCGGCACATCCTGCTGAATCTTGCCACCAACGCGGTGCGCTACACGCTCCAGGGTGAGATTCGGTTCCGTGTTCGGAAGGACGGAAGCATGGTCGGCGTGTCCGTTCACGACACCGGACCTGGGATCGCGCCTGAGCATCTCGAGCTGGTCTTCGACCGATTTTTCCGGATCGACCAGTCGCGGAGCCGGGAATTGGGCGGCATCGGACTCGGTCTCGCCATCGCGCGACTGCTCGCCGAGCTCCAGCAAGGCCGGGTCACGGTCGAGAGTGCGGTCGGAGACGGAAGCGTGTTCACTCTGTGGCTCCCCGCATCTCCGGCCTAAGCCAGCGCCTGCTCAAGCGCCCGCTCAAACGCCTGCTCAAGCGCCTGCTCAGTTGTTGCGGGGTAGTGCCGAGGGCGAGACTCGAACTCGCATGGGAGTCGCCTCCCGGGGGATTTTGAGCCGCCTGCGGCACGGGCGAATGGATTTCGTCGCCGCGTTCCACGGGCATAGGGTGCGGCCGTCGGTGGCTCATGAATCAGTTGGTTACGTCGACGCTGACGGTTGCCGAGCTTGGAAAGAAATAGTATTCTGCACCCGCCACGCTCACAGACCACGTGTATTTGACCATCGAAATCGACCGAGAGGACGATGGCCGCTGGCCGGCCGACGCAAGCGACCTGGTTGCGGCCGATCGTGTCGGGCCTCGGGGCCGCCATACTATCCCTGCACTGGGGGCCTCATCGACCGCTCGGTGGTTGCCCTCCGTCGGACACCATCATCGTGCGCATGACAACGACACCCTCTCAGTCGAGGACCGCGCCATGCTTCCTTCCTTCGGCCGTATCATGCGGGTCCGTGCCCCGGTAACGCTCATCGCGACGACGTTCGGCGCGATGCTAGCCATTCCGGGGTGCAGCTCCCGCTCCCCTGGCGGCTCGATGGGTCCCCCGTTGACCGGCAGCCTCACGGTCACGATCACTCAGCCTCCGCTTCCTGGGGTATCGGCCGACGTAAATGTGTTCGCGCCGGGTTCCCATACCGGTATAGTGCTGGTCGCCTCGGGCACGCTAACCGGTCTCGCGCCCGGCAACTACACCGTGACAGCGGACGCGCTGTTGAATAGCGACTCCGTCGTCAGCACGGTCTATCAGGGGACCGTTTCCGGGAGCCCTGCTTCCGTGACCGCCAACGACACGGCGAAGGCGAGCGTCACCTACCCGCCGCTGGCAGGCACCGGCGGCCTGTGGGTCGCGAATTCCGGATCGCCCGAAGGCGTCGACCGATATTCGTCGGCGCAACTCTCCAGGTCCGCGGCCGCTGCTTCAACGACCTCGCTCGGGACTGGCGATCCCCGGCCGTTTGGCGTTGCATTTGACACCGGTCTCAATCTCTGGGTCGCGCTCTCTCACGGTAACCTCGTCGCAGAATACGCCGTCGGCCAGCTCTCTACCAACAATCTCGCCGCCACGCCCGCGGTCACGCTGAGCGCGAACGCGGGGTCCTTAAGCCAGCCTGCGGGAATCGCCTTCGATGGCAACGGCAACCTGTGGGTCGCCAACGCGGCTGCCAACACGGTGGTCGAGTTCTCAGCCAGCCAGCTCGCCTCGGGTGGAGCCCCGACTCCAGCTGTCACCATCGCTGCTTCCGCGGGATCCCTGGATGGGCCGCTCGGCCTTGCGTTCGACTTCGGGAACAATCTGTGGGTTGCAAACGCGAACGCCGGCACGGTGGTGGAATTCGCCGCCCGCCAGTTGGCCGCGAGCGGAACTCCCACACCTGCGGTCACCCTGAGTGCCACCGCGGGCTCGATCGTTGGCCCGATCGGGATCGCGTTCGACGCCGGCGGCGACCTTTGGGTTGCCAACGGCAACACCGGCCATAACACGGTCGTCATGTTCGCCGCGAGTCAGCTCACCGCGAGCGGCGCACCGATCCCGTCTGTCGTGCTGAGCGCGAACGCGGGCTCCCTCGCCTCCCCGGCCGGCCTGGCTTTCGACAACAGCCGCAATCTCTGGGTCGCCAACGCTGCTGCGCCCACGGTGGTCGAGTTCACCGCCGGCCAGCTCGCGTCGAGCGGGAGTCCTGCGCCCAACGTCGTCGTCACGACTCGCGCCAACTCGCTGGGCCTGCCGGTCGGAATCGCGTTTGATCCGTACCCGGTGAGTCTCCCAATGTGGCAGTGCATTCCCCCGCCCAACGACCCGTGGGACGACTACTGCGTGACGGCCAGCGGCTCAACTCGAGTGAGGAAGCGTTAGCCCTTGATCCGCTCGCGGCAAATGACCGGCAGATTTGCTATACCCCACGCTATCGGTGGGTTCGAGAGATCGTGAGACAAACGGCGTAAATCAATGCCGAGGGCGAGACTCGAACTCGCATGGGAGTTGCCTCCCGGGGGATTTTGAGTCCCCGCCCCGCCCCTGCCAATCTAGGTTGCCTCCCGATTGGCCGGAATAACTAGGCAACTACCGGAACCCAACAGCACCACCGTGGTCATACTCCTGGTCATACATCTGGATGGGACTGAACCGTCCAATAGTTAGGGACCGGCGAGGTGGAAGAATTCGAATTGGCCGCCAACAGTGACACGGCTATTGTGGGTCGGTAAAACCGGTTGAAACTCTTGATGTTGTTAGTGTCACAAGATCCGGCCGCGCTCCGCCCCGAGCGGTAGCCGGTGGTGAAACGGAGCGGACGAGTCCCGACCGGTTCACGTTGAAGTCAGCAACCAAGGTGCTCGACGTGTCGGCTTGAGCCGCCGCCGCCACCGTCACAATCGCGCCGCACTCGGCATCCCTGGCCGCAGCAATTCACTGCGCTTCTTCTACGCCGGCGGGAACGTCCCAACCCGCTGTGCACTGACGGCCAGCTCTGCCGTCAGAGTGCGTGGCTCTGACGCGAGAAATCAGCCGTGCCTAGTCTCCGTCGGCACTGGGCGGTGAGGGAGCAATCTCCGGTTGACGAACATGACATTTATGACAGACTCAGCGTGTTAAACGTTGACATTGTCAGGCCGAGGCATATCTTCCAGACTACCCCTTTTAGGCGGAGTCGACCGTGCCAGATGGAGACGTGATCGAGAGAGGCGTCCGGTTTGCTTGGCGGCCCGCTTACGAGGGGCTGTCCGCCGGTCGGTCCGATGTTGATGCGCGTGGACTCGTCGTCAGAAGCCTGGCCGCGTCGCTGCGAAAGGATCGGGTTCCCACGATCACCCACGCAGCGGCGCTCTTGGCCGACGTTTGGAACGGTCGCGTCTCAGTGTCTGAGGGTCTTAGACGCGTCGCCGCCACTGTCGGCTCCGTTGGTGGCACCCGGAACTCGGCAATGCTCGATGTCGCACTACGTCGCGCGATCGCCGCTGGACCTACTGGCGCGCTGCCCGATCAAGCAGTCTACGAGTCATACCTCAACGCAAAGGTGGACGCGGATCTCATGGCCAAGGTGCGCCCTGCCTTGCTCGAGAGCGGGCGGCTGGAACCCGTCGCCGTTGAGGAGATCATCAATGGATGGACCGCTGAGATTCAGGAACTGATTCGGCGAATAGCGCAGCAACTCGTCTCAAATCCGAGCGCGAAGGAGCTTAGGGCACCCCCGTCTCGGCGGTCTGCGCCGAAGAACACTGCTGCGATCCTCGATGAGACAGTATGAGTAAATCGCAGATCGGACCAGGCGATGCAGCTCCCGGCGAATACACTGTCACCTTTACTAGCTCTGGCCAAGCGACGGTTCGAGGGCCCGGAATAACGCGACAGACTGAAGTTCGCATGTTGGTGGAAGATCAGGGAATTTCCCTCGCATTCGGGACCACGCTGCCGCCCCATCTTGCTGACCTTCTCGATATTGCGGTCGCTGCGTACGTGGCCGATCGGCTCTGCGTGCGGCGACCGAGATCAGCGCGTGGTTTGCAGTCCGATCAACTGTGGCAACGCCGGATCACGCTTCGGCTGCCCCTTCGCAATCCTGGCTTCTGGTCATCTGAGCGGTGCCACCGAGTTGCGATGCTGCTTGGATTTATCACCGACGACACATGGACACTGGAATTCACTCAAGGCCGTCCGAGGCATCGCCTGTCTGAGACGCAGGGAAGTCTTTTCCCAGACGTGCCAGTGGGCGACGTGACGTCGTGCCTGCTGAGTGGCGGCCTTGATTCAATGGCCGGGCTTACCGCAGAACTCGTGGGACACCCATCGCGAACAATAGTCGCGTTCTCAGCTCGGACTAACCGACGAATCGGGGCCTATCAGCGGGATCAGGTTCAAGCTTTGACGTCTCGGTTTGGCGCACGGCTCCGTCATATTCCGGCCACGATCAGGTTGAAAGATCGAGTGCGAGGTGCCTACGATCGCGAGGAGCCGTCGCAACGCACTCGAGGATTTGTGTTCCAGATCTTCGGTGCAGTTACGGCTGCGCTCGGTGGCATCGACTCACTTCACGTCTATGAGAATGGAGTCGGAGCGCTAAACCTGCCCTATTCGGCGTCTCAGCTCGGCGCGCAAGCCACGCGTGCGACCAACCCTTTGACGATTGCCCTGGCATCAGATCTGGTTAGCGGCGTCATCAGTCAACCTTTTCGTGTTTGTCTTCCGCACCGGTTTGATACTAAAGCGGAAATGGTTTCGGTGTTTCGTGACGCGGGCCTTCGGGATCTTATCCAGCTCACCATTTCCTGCGACAACTTCCCGCAACGGTTCCCGCGCACCCCGCAATGCGGACTCTGTCCCTCGTGCCTGCTCTCAAGGCAAAGTCTGTATTCCGCCGGCCTACGCGATGCTGATCCGTCCTTCCGCTTTCGCCATAATGTCTACGACATGGAGGATGAACACTGGACCGAACACAGCTACCATCTTCGCGTGATGACCATGCAGGCGGCCACACTGAACGTAGATATGCAAACGCCGGCTCCCTGGGCAACCCTGATATATCGGTATCCCCTCCTCCACGGGGTTGCAGAGGAGATCCCGGCGCCAGATGTGACCCCTGATCTGCGCGATAATACAATGGCTTTGCTAAAGCGATACAGCAACGAATGGTTGGCATTTTGGACTACCGTGCGGCCACGCACCAAAGTGCTGACATGAGTGAGAACACTAAGGTTTCGGGCGATCCGCGCGAGTTGGGTGCGCGTCTTCGCGAAGCAAGGAAAGCATCGGGCCTCACGCAAGAAACGGCGGCTGAACAACTCGGCGTAGCGCGCACTACTCTCGTCGCGCTCGAAAAAGGCGAGCGGCGAGTGCACCCGCCCGAGCTCATCCAGCTTGCTGGACTTTATCACCGCTCGGTGAACGAGCTGCTGCGACCGGGGGCGCCCGTGTCGCCATTCGCCATTCAGCTGCGCGCCACACTAACAACCGATCAAGCGATAGCCCAAGCACTTGACGCGCCAACGTGGACGTTTCAAAAGTTGTGCGAAGACTACTTCGAGTTAGAGCGGCTTTGCGGTGCTCCTTTGCCGAGGAATTACCCATCGGAGCGAACGACCTCCGCCACCCCCCCCGAGACCGCCGGAGAAGGTTTGGCGGTGCGTGAGCGCCTCCGATTGGGGCTTGGTGACGGCCCGATTCCGAACCTGCGCTTGCTCTTTGAGCAGGATGTTGGCCTGCGCGTGTTCTTCATGGCTTTGCCAAGCGAGATCGCCGCGATGTTTTCCTACGACCCTCACCTCGGCGGTTGCATTGCGGTCAATTCTCGTCATCCCTACGAACGAAGGCGACAATCATTGGCACATGAATATGCGCACTTTCTTTCATCACGACACCGCGCAGAGGTGACCATTCTCAGGCGTTATCGCCGGTATCCTGACCATGAGCGCCTCGCGAACTCATTCGCTCGGTCATTTCTCGTACCAGCGGACGGCGTTGCCAGGCGAGTCAACGAGATCAAGGCGGCCAAGGCAGGCAAAGTCACGTATGCAGATATATGCACCTTGGCCTACTACTACGGAGTGTCGCTCGAGGCATTCACGAAGCGTCTGGAAGATCTGCAATTAATTGGTGTCGGTGCATGGGAGAAACTTAAGGCTTCCAATTTCAAGGCAAGCGAGGCTCGTGCTCTCCTTGGTATCGCTGCGCCTCCGGCGATGGATGACCTGCTGCCGCCCCGCTACAGATTTCTGGCCCTCGATGGATATCGGCATGGGCACATCACGGAGACTCAGCTCGCCCACTTCCTGCGAGTTGATCGGATGGAAGCCCGTCGAATAGTTGACGAGTCGAGCCCCTCGTGGAACGACGCGCCCATGGCGGCCAGCGCCGATGACACGCAGGATGAAACCCTCGAGTGACTTGCCAAATCACGTCGGGGCGCCACTGCCAGATGTCGTCGTTGTCGACGCATGCGTGCTACTGAACCTGTATGCGAGCGGCCGCGTGGAGGAGATCCTAACGTCTGTGCATTCATGCTGTCTCGTGTCGCGGTATGTGTGCCGTGAAGCACTTTGGTTCCTCGCCTCGACAGGCCAAGCAGGTGATAAGATGGAGCGATCTGCGATCGTCCTCGATCCTCTCGTTAGATCAGGTCTGTTGACGATCGTTGATTTAACTCTGGACGAACAGAGGCTCTTCGTCGTTCTCGCACAGGAACTCGGCGATGGCGAGGCTGCATCAGGAGCGCTGGCGATTTGTAGATCCGCCGGCCTTGCGACTGACGACTCGAGGGCACGCCAAGTGTTCGGACGCCAGATGCCTCCGGTGCGTGTCATCGGCACGGCGACACTTCTCCGCCTCTGGGAGAGCAGTTTGGGGGTCGACGCCAGTACGGTCGCTACGACTCTTAAGTCAATCCGCTTGGGTGCGCGATTCCACCCACGGAGCGATGACGAGGATGCTACCTGGTGGCGAAACAGGATCCGAGGGATATCTAACGAATAGCTTAGCAACTCGTTCGCGACGGGGGTAGATATTCACGAGCCCGATGTTTGCCGGACCGATCCACGTTGAACCGGAGCGACAAGGACAGACTTGGAATACCAATACTGGCTCCCCACCCATCCACGTCGGCGCGACTGCTGAATTGGTTTGAGCAGGACGCATTCGCAGACGAAGTGGCGCGGGGCGTCAATATCCCATACCTCGCTATTACGTCGCATTGAGCGGACACCACGATCCAATGCGAGGCCCGCACCGATCGCAGTCATGCACGCTTTGTTGAGCCGACCCCGATTGCTCACCCTACACCTGCCTCGCTTGGGGTGGGAGACGGTGCTTTCCCGACGATAAGCCGCAGGATTGATGGGGTATCCGTGGCGGGACTCCAGCACAGACCGGCATTGGTCGTGTGTGCGGACAAGATTGGTGCTTCGCGAGCAGACGTCTTGATTACGGGTTGATGGTCGCGCTGACCGAGCAGCAAATGCGGGAGGGGCGTCTCTCCACAGCCAACATCCCGAGTAACCGATTGATCTTGGGAGTAACTGTACTTTCCCGACAATTCAAGAAAAGGGCGGCCGTTGGCAGCGCCCCCGTGACATAGCGTATCGGGACGTTACCTCCGATGTCAGTGCCGCACCAGCCGACGTGCTATGGTACCTGCTCCCTTCGTTCCGGGAGCAACCCGATGCCTTTTTGCTGCAGGTGGCTTGTTACTCTAGATATACAGACCGAAGCGCTCACCTGGCCCCCGGTCCGGGTCGGCCCGGTCGTGGCCGCTCGGGCTGCTGCCGTGATATTGTGTTCAGCGTCCCTGGGCCAAATGGGTGCTGCGCAGACGCTAACAGCTACCCGCGGATCATTTACACCAAGTGCCGCGGCCGTAGCGCACATCGATAGCGTCTATCACACGTCGCAGGCTCGATATCCCTGCGACGGCGCTCCAGCGAATGGTGGGCCGAAGATTGACAGTAAGGCACCCGAGATATCCCAGCCCAAACTTAAGAAACACCCCACCAAAGCCGACATTGATAATAGGGCTGTCGATAGTGCGTCCGCGATAGGAGCCGCCACTCCGGCATTCAACTGCAAAGAACGCAGTGACGATTCCGTGTCCGTGTTACGCCGTCAGATAATCAAACTTCTCAGTGACTCCCTAACCGTCGCGGTGATTGCCGACGCCAGCCTGCGGTCGGTGCTGACAAACGGCCCCTCCGGCAACACCCCGGTCTCCGGGTCAATCGGCGTCGCTGTCGGTGAATTCCAGCACAACCTCACAGTACTGGTGAATGTCGCCGGGTTAACGGACACGCTGAGACGAAATGTCGGTGCCGCCATGTTGCCGCCAACTGCTGGCGGCTTAACTTCGGGCACTGTGAGCGCGTTGGTTGATTATCGCCAAATGATACGCTTTAACGGCGCCGGGTTTCACATTTACGGAAGTGTCTCCCCCGCGATACTGATTGACTCAACTACTGGCAGACAGGCAAATGCGGTCATAGCCGCTCTCGGCGCCCAAGCCAGCTGGGAGGTGTACAATCAGACTGTTAGTGGCACGGCTGTTTCCACGGTATTTGACCTTGGGCCAAGCCTCAGGACACTTGTCGGAGATATCGCCAACAGCGCGAACGACGGTCTGCGCGATTCTCTATTGGCCACAAAGACGAAGCAGTTTGTCGGCGTCGAGGCCGGTATGACCCTATTTGTTAAGGATGTGCGGGTGGGTGTGAGTACCTATTATTTCGGAGGGAACGTCGCCGGGTTGAGCCACGTGCAGGCAGTATTTGGCGTAAGCGTCTACGACGCCGTCATTGACGCTCGCTCAAGGCGGGCCGGTGCTCTCGGCCTGTTCTAGCAACGGGTGATTGCCACGTCGATGGGCGACGCCGACGCTAGGGATCGACGGTCGGCCTCGCCGGCGCGCTCGATTGGGTCAGAAACGACCGCACTCGATGGAGGACCCTCAGTCAACGCGACGTCCCGGGTCGCGCGTTGTCGATCCATTCGGATACGAGACCGTCTGAGGTGAAGGTGGCCGTGCCGGAGCTGTATCCCCACGTCTCCCGACCGGACTCCGAATGCGCATTTACCCACGCCGGGGTTCCTAGGACGTGCACAACATCTTCTTTTGTCGACCCAATCTGGATTGAGTCGGCCGAGGAGAGCCGCCGATCCTCCAGCTCAACCTTTAGTTGACCATCAAAATTGCCCCAGCCTGCCACGAGACCTGTGCTCGCGTTGAACGACACTGTGCTCGCTCCGTACCTCCACGTTTCATCGTTCGGAGCGGCCGAAGATGTGACCGCGGTGGGGGTTCCCTGGAGGTCTAGGACTGCTGTCTTGGGCGAGCCGAGTGTATAGAAGGACGCGGACCACGCCCCGGGCGGACCAAGGTCAACATGTAACTCGCCCGCCAGGTCGTTCCAGCCCGTCACCTTTCCGCTAGCGGCGGCGAATGTCACCGTGCTCGCACCGTACGTCCAGATCTCCTGTCCCGTTCCCTCGATAACGTGGGTCGTGGTCGGCTTGCCCTGGACAGACATTACGTCGGCTTTTGTGGACCCCAAGGCGAACGCCCGCTGCGCGGCCGACTCACTCGTGACCATTTTCACTGTGTCGGATTGGCCTACGTGCCCGGCCGCAGGAGAAGAACTAAGCGTGCTCGGCGCGAGCAAAGGCGATCCTCCGCTGAGTGTAGCGTGCCAACGGCCGCGTTGGCCGACAAACCGCCCGCCAATGATCCGATAGGCGCCCGCTAGCTGGTGCGGTCCCGGCACCGCGGCCCAACGGATGGTGTCGCCACTCGCGTCAGTGGTTCGTAGAATCAGCGAATCCCGCGCCCAGCGGCCGCTAAGCGCGCCGCTACCTGCCAAGGGCGGATCGATCTCCATCGTGCCATTGGGGTGGCGACCGATCGAGGAGAATCTGAGGTCGATCGCAGCGGGGCGCGAAGGGAAAAGAGAGTTAACCACCTGTCCGTTGTATCGTGATAGATACGTCAAAGAGGAGCGGGCGGCGGTATCGGTCGCGGAGGCGGGGTTCGACGCGGGCTCACCGCCGTTCGGCCCCGTTGCCCTGCCATCGCTCGGCCACCACAGAGCAAAGCCGAGGACCCCTACGACAAAGATCGTCTTCGTCACAGTGCCGATCCGGTCGACCGAGTCGATTATGCCGGTCACGGATGGTCTCCGGATTGAGGCGAGCTGGCGCGGATCCCTAAGGGCGGCATTCTCGGCACGGCCTGTAGCCGTAAGCAATTGCATCCCTGGCCGACCCAAAACTGATGCGGTTTCGAGTCGAGATTTTCTGCGCCCACCGGCACTTGGGCGTGTGGTATATCAGACGGATCCGGCTGCCGACGATGTTGGCCACCGGGACTACCACAGGGCGTGCCGCAGCGGGCTGCATCACCACGGGTCGTGCCGGTAATGACGCAACTGGGGCTCTCGTCGTAGCTGTAGCTCCCCAAGGCACCGATGCGGCCATGGACGGAGCGGTGGTCGTCGAACCCACCGGAACAACGCCCCGCGAGTCTCGGTACGCCCGTGTCACTCCGAGCAGCGAGCACGTGAGAAGAAACAGTACGCACGTGATCAGCCGTGCCTCTGCGGTGGGCATTCCGATGCCGGTGAGCATCGAGCAGCTAGCCGGAAACCAGAACAACGCACAGCAGGCACCCACAAACGCATAATTGATCGTGTGTCGGGCAGTCGAACGCTCGAGTGAGGGCTGCTCACGAGACGCCATAGCCACGAGGCTTCCGCCGCCCATGGTTTGTCCGGGAGACGCCGTCGAGGTCGATGTCATCGGAGCGGCCACCGACGGTTGGACGCGAGCGGCCGACTGCCACCAGGGTGCGGTTTGGTTGGCCGCCGCGGTAACGTGGGCGGGTGCGGCTGGTGGTACCGAATGGACAGGTGCGGGTGGTGGCACCGTGCGCTGCCCCGCCTCCCGCGAGAAGCCAGGGACCGCAACCGCGGGAGCCCGCATCCATGACGGCAGGCCCGTTGTCGAAAGCGTGGTCAGGTCGAGGACTGAGGGGCACCGCTGAGGATCATCACGGCATGCCTTTTCAAGCACACCGGCCAACCGAGCACTCTCTCCCCCGAGCCGCCGTAGCCGAGCGAATAATTCCGACGACGAAGGATTTTCGAAGTCCTTCCTACAGAAAATCAGGCTGTCATCGTGAAATTTATCCCACAACGTCGGATCGACTGCCAGCGCAATGAGGGAGACGTAGATAACCAGCCCGGCGAAGTTGTCGAGGGTCCCATCGAAGTACTCGGAGGTGCGCCTCGGATGTTGGTAGTCACGGTGCCCCAGCTCGGTCGCCTTCCAGTTGGTCATTGCCGGGACAAACATGCCGTCCACGTCGACCAAGCGGAGAGTATTGGTGGTGTCGACGATGACGTTGCCGTGCTGCAGGTCGCCATGAGCGATCCCGGCTGCGCGTAACGACGCGAGCACTCGCAGCCACGACTCAGCTAGGAACTGCAGGACGTCACGCTTTTGGCGGACGCTCGAGACGTAGACGTCGAGCGCGTTCCCTTGAATCCACTCCATGACGACGATCGGGTATCTCCTCCCGGCCACAAGAATGCCCTGCGGCTCGTACTCAAAGTCGACTAGGCACGGCGTTGTCATCGCATCGAGCCGCTCTTCAATGGCCTGATATCGCCGGCCACGCTCGGCACTCTCTCCGCGAAAGCAGCGGATCGCCTCGCTACCCGCGCCGCTGATATCGAGTTTGAACACGTACGCGAAGTTTCCTGAACTCACGACCGGCATGCCATTGCGGTCGAGCGCTGGCTGCCCGCCCTTCAGGTCGGGGTCTGGAAAGCAGATGTTCGGGGCTTGAATCGCCTCAACGAACTCGCCCGCTGTCGGCCACCGCACTGGCGCACCCGTTGTGGTACTCATACATCAACGGCCGGCTGCCGCCCGCGCGTGCTAATATCTAGGCGGACGACGGCCACATCGTCGTTCCGAAGGCGGCCGCTCTCTCTCTCCGCGCCAATCAGTCCGATTGCCGCCTGGCGATCTCCGGCGCCCACGACCTCCTCGAATTGGTCAGCCCGGGATGATGCATCCGCACGCGCCTGCAGATACCAGCACGCTATCGCGTCCGTCAACAGCAGAAAGGTGTCGCCTGGCTCCGCGGTCCCGTGAAACACGTCTACTTGCTGGGCGATGCCAGCTTGCCGTGCAGGGTCCGATGGAACGAGCAGCGGGTGATAGCCAAAGCCGCCTGGGTCGTCGATCGGCCGCGACGACACCAGCCCTTTCCTCGGCTTGTGGATGAGACAGGCGTCTCCAAGAGCGATGCAGTTCCAGCGAAGTTCATTGGAGCCGGATTCCACGAACTGGATGCCGGCGAACGCCGCGAACGCCCCTTCGCTCGCCTTTTCTTGGGCGTACCAGGGCAACGATCGGCTCCCCCACCGCCGTTGCATGCGCTCACCGAGCGGACGCCACCAAAAGTCCAATTCTTCACGGGCAATCAGCTGCTGGGCCCGAGCCCAGGTGTAAACGAGAAGCCGGGCCCACCGTCGCGAATCGTACGCCTCCGTGGCTCCGTCCGCAACGCAGTACCGAAGGCCGTCAGGGTTGACGCTTATCGCATCTTCGCACTCGGATGGTAAGAGCCCCTCTTTTTGGACGAGTAGCCGGGACACTCTGACCATCCACGAACTCACTTGAGGTTCGCGGGCCGCGTACCGATCTCGAAGAATTGCGTTACCGACACGGGATCCCCATTAAACACGAACCCTCGCGCTCCCTCGGGCGCGTTCACTCCGGTCTCCTTGGCGGCACTTCGAAACGATTGGGGCAACGGCGCGGAAAACCCGAACAGCATCCGCGCGAAGTCGTCGGGGAGGTTCGACGCGTCGCCGGGGTATTCAACCTTCGGAGCGGTTCGCGAAGACACGTGGCAGTTGAATAAGAGTGTTTGCCCATCCGCGGTGCTCGACGACAGAACTTGATTGGCGATTTGCGTTGGATCGCCGTCAGTCGACTCGCCGTCGGTCAGGTGCAGCACCGTGGGCGGGAAACTGCCGCGATGCGCTGCCGTCCATTGATCGACAAGGTTGCGGACCATGTCGAACGCTTGGCACATTGGGGTCCCGCCACCAGACACGGGGTCCATCCACACGGGGAACTTCACCTGTTGCTCAGCGAGCCCCCCCGCTCCATCGGGCACTTTCTTCGTCCTCACATCAACTCGCGCCGGCGAGTCCGCCACGGCACTGATCGGCACGTTCGTTTTTCCGCCCAATGCCCCGCTAAGGGCCGGTCCAACGGCGCTCCCATATCCGATAACGGAAATCTCGTAGTAGTCGCGAATCGCGTCGGTTTTGGTGCACCGAATGACCAGATCGTGGAGTGTCCTATTAACGACATCCGCAACGAAATCCGCCTTGCAGAGCGAGGCCTCGCCTCCAAAGGGGCTCGCCATCGACCCCGACTGGTCCAGCAGGAAGATGAAACACGTTGGATTCTGGCGACTTATTTCGGCCGAGTACGGCATCCAAATCCTCCTTCGGGGTTTATGTAGCAATAGCACCAAGCGAGCGTGGCGAATCGCCCGATGGCGGCTTCGCGCCAGTCCTCAACGACCCACCGCACACGGCGTCGCGCTTCGCGCATCTCAGGTCACTGCGATGCGGTCACATCAGGGCTGGGCGAAGGACGAAACGATGACGGCAAGCGTGAGCGCGCCGCACGCCACCAGCAGGGCGGCGATGACGATCGCCTTGGCCAATACGCTAGGCGGGGCGCGCACGATAGGGCTAGCGCTTCCGCGAGGAGCGGGGCTGGTGCCTCTGCCAGGAGCGGTTGGGCCGCCGCTGTGCCACGGGTGATGGGCCGTGTACGACATCCCAGTACCGGGCAGACCGACCGTTTGTCGCACGCCAGTCGGCCCGACCGTAACATGGGCGCCGCGTACTCCAACGGACACACTCGCGCCGCGTTTCCCAAGGTTGATCCTAACCCCCGGCAGTACCCTGATCGATCGTCGAAAGCGGAAACCCATTAACGGCCTCGCATCTGCCGGAGGGGAGTCACTTAGCGCGGTCAAAACGTACGGCAGACGCGAGCCAAAGCGCCAGCGAAGGAAACACCCGAGGAAGCGGGTGATATCCTAGGTAACCTCGTGATATCCTAGGTAACCGGCCGGATGGATCACGTCGGGGACATTGTCCTGCGCGATGCGTGGCGCCACCGAGCGTCACGACCATGGGATCCAGGAACCGCCGGCTTTTCGCGTCAGCTACGTAACAAGCCGTGGTGGCAACGCGTGAACCGCGTCGCCGATAAGCACGACCAGCTCTTTAAAGGCCATCCACCCGAACTCGTCGATCCGCCGACCGGCCTCAAACGGGTAGCGAGAGGCCACAAACAGAGGTCCGGCTGCCTCTAGAACCAGCCTTGCGCCGGCGAAGCGTTGCAATTGTGATGAAGCAGTTACACGACGTTCGATGTCCGCCTTAGCATCCGCTGGGGCCTGATCGAACAGTTCCCCGAATAGATGAGAGGGGCGCTCCATACCGGCGTACACGGCTACCAAGCCTGGCATACTAGTATCGGGCACCTCTTGAGCGCGAGCCGAAAGAGACTTCAGATACAGTTCTATTGCGATGGCACCGCACTGCAGGGCGGGAAGCAGGACCCCGGAGCCTGGCGGTTGCTGCGCGAGAAGCTGAAAGCCGTTGCGAAATTGGTCGGCGGCATCTAGGACCTGAGGATTCGGAATGTCATGGTGATCCCTAGTATCCGCAGTACTGCTATTCGTGGGTGACATTGGAACTCCGCTATTGCATGGCACTACGAGTTATCCCGACTTCTTGGGGGTGTGTCGGTGCGGACCTACCAGTTGATCGCCATAAATTCTCGCTCAATTGCGTACACGGCACCGAGCGCTGCGTAGGCGGTTCCGCGAGCACACATTTGGGACAGACGTTGGACGCGGCCTTGGTGGATGAGATTGCGATAATTCTGCGTCAAGCGGGCCAGCTGCGCGGTGTCGGTTGAATCATGGATTCGGTCTCGCTTTTCGTGATGAGTTCGCCGAGGGCATTTCGCATTAGGGCCGTGGCCTCGGCATCCCGGCCGGCCGCGGTGTACCTCGCGGTCAGTCCCCACCAGAGGAGTGCTTCGACGACGGATCCGGCCATCACCGTCGCCGCCTTATACCCACTATTCGCGAGCGCGCTTTCGGCCCGCGTAATATCCGTACGCAGTTCGAGCTGGAGCGCCAGGTCGGGGATGAACGGCAGGCCCTCGGTGGCCCCCGGTGCCTCGTCGGGACACTTGGCCATGGTGCTCCGCAATGCCACGATTGGGTGCCCGTATTGCGGCAGCATGGCCCTATCTTCTGAAACGTTAGGACCGTGGAAGCCACTGGCTGTGCCCTGCGTCCATGCCCGCAGCGCCTGAGTGAGCATCGCCTTGGCGGTTACAAATTCCGCGAAATCATCGGCGGCAAGGACAATTAGATGATCGGGCACCGCTTCCACCGCCGCCAAAATCGCCGAAACCTGCATCGACACATGCCCCTGCAGGGTTTGTGGCTTCTGCGATTTGTACGCTTGGCTCGCCCATCCGAAGCATCGGTCGATCAATGGAGGGATCTGACTCGGCACAACTTTAGGCATCAAAAATTCCCTGGTCGTTCGGTCTCTCCCGCTTCGTAATTGATTGGCCTTGCCGGCTCCCAGCGTCCCTGCGTTGTTCTCGTCATGAGAGGCGTCGGGGGGTGCTGGGTGTATACGGGTCTAACTACGGGCCCTACGTCTAGCGCTGTGGCCGCGATGAACGTCAGACCTCGGCCCCACACCGAATGCGGGGACATTGTCATTTCCTATCTCGATCGCGCCACTCGATCGACCCGCCCATCAACTCCTTGAAGTCGATACTCGCCTTTCGCATCGCGGGATTCTCGGTGGCCATTGCCTTGAACGGCGACGTCTGGCCCGGCAGGATCGGGTTGTAGTCGATCAGCGCGTCGTCCGAGGTAATAAATCCGCCCACGAGTGGGGCTGGTGCGACTTGGCGGGTGTACACGCGCAACTCCTCACGTTCTATCCGATGCCGGACCCCGCCATGGGTGCTTGGGTGGCTGAGTACCGGCACGAAACGACACGCCACCACGAAAGATGCGTCGCTCTCGTCCCCCACCCCGCCATTCCGCGGCGGCGGTCTGCTCGAGCGCGCGGGGATATGCGGCGATGGTACACGTCGAACCGATCGGCTGTCGGGTAGGCGCTGGCGACGCTGCGGATCTTTTCGTGCTGGCCCGCCGCCTCAACTAACCCACGTGCGCCGCGGCGCGGGCTCTAGTCACAGTCGCCAGGCAGTCAGCGACATCAGGACAGGAGCGACGGCGGATGCGCGTCGGGGCTCACCGATCCTGAGCGGGCGCTGTCCGACCGCTCGGATCACCCGATGATGGCCCGCTCGCCAGTCGGGTCGCGCAAAACAGGCGCCGTTTGCGACCGATTACGGCAGGCTCGGTGCGTACGCGGGCCCCCACCACACGTATCAGTCGCCCGCAATTTGCAGGTGCCCTCGACGGCGACTTGAGGACTGCCATCGGCCGTCCGAGACCATCAGCGAGCGACCGTCCTCGGAATGGAACCCGAACCTGCCGATCGATGATGAAATCTTGAGTACGCTACGGTGGGGGTTCCCATCACCGTCCCCCCGGGCCTGACACGTTAGCTCATCAATACGCGCAACGTTTTGGCACCGGGGCGGGTCTGGACGCGTCAGATCCCGGAGTCGGCCGGGGTGCGAACTCCGAGAGATTATTACCACAATTGCAACAAATGTGTGCAACAGCACATCGAAGTCTTTACAACTTGCCGGTCGGAACGCCGTGGGAGAACGGGCCTGGTCTTTACAACAGGGACAACAAATCTTGGCAATCCTCTCATTAGATGTATGGAATAGGCAGCCACTAACTCGTTGTAGGTTAACGCTTTCCGCGATATTCCTTTCTTGACTTTTTGCTCGGCGAACCCCCATGTGGTGGTCAGCAGATTTACTGCTCTTACCACGAAGGGGGTCGGTCATGAGTGATCACGGAGACGCAAGGCCAATCGACGCGGGCCTGTCGAGCCACCACACCGGTCCGACGCTTTCACGACACGGCCTCGCCAGGTCGAAGCGGTCCGCGGGCCAGCACACTGGACGCAGGTCGGCGTCCTCTGCAATACCGGCCCGCCCGACCGGCGAACGGCTGACGGACACCGAGCGCGCGGACTTCGAACGGTGCGACGCGACCATCGAAACCAGTCTGGCAACCACTGCGGAGGCACTACACACCACCCTCAGTCGGCATCTCTATCGAGAGCGTTACGGCTCGTTCGAGGAATACTGCAAGGATCGGTGGGGCTTCAGCCCCACGCATGGGTATCGACTCGCCCGGGCGCATCCGATACGATCGGCGACCGAAGCAGTATTGCGCGACAGGACAGCCGGTGGTGAAACCAATTGGTTACAGCGCCATTCGCTGCCCTCCGGAGAGAGCCTCTACCGCGAGATTCCGACTACGATTTCAAGAGCAAACGCGCCTCGAGCCGGGCGGCCACAGCCCTGGCGCGGCCGACCGTAATGCCCGCATCCGGGTGTTTTCGCGTGAGCCAGCGCTTCGGCGTGCTCATCGAGGGCACGGCACAGCCAGGTTCTCCCGCGACCGCGGAGGGACGCGTCTCGCCGACGTGGCTCGAAATGCGGTGGGAGGAAGTGCTAAAGCCGCCGGAGCCAAATGTCAGGTCAAGATATTCGATAGACCACCCTCCACCCGTTCCGTGGCCTCTGCACGCGAAGCGCTGCCCATGGGTCACCGGCTGCCGTCCCGGCGGGGCTACGTGCGAAAGATCGACGGCAGGATCTCGCCGACGACCGCGGCGACCAGGTGTCCCGCCCGGGTGCCGATCCGTGTTAGCCCGGGGGTATTGCGAAGGCCACCTGTTGCGGGGGTCGAAGAGAATCCAGCGCCGCACCGTGAGCGCCCGCGTCGAAGGCGCGACCTGCGAAGAACCCACACCGTGGTTACCGGTAATCGGCGACTCAACGCCTGCTGCTCAAGAACAATCTGAGCCACACGTGCAGTGCGTGAATCGTCCGGCAGTGGCGCCTGCATTTGAGGTCGACATGCCCGTTTCGCCCATTCTTCATCCCGGCCGCCTTCACCGCGGCCAGACACGCATCACGACAAGGACAATACGAGATGTCCACGACACACGACTATCAAGATTTCTTTCAAACCACCATACGTGTAAGCGGGACTCCTGCCGCAATTGCCGGCTGTCGAGCAGCCTTCAGCGCGGAAGCCCTGCCGCCGTATATGCATGCGGCCAAGTCGCCGCTGCTTGGTGACGAAGGCGGAACCGGTAACGGACCTAGCGACTGCGGCGATGACGCCGACATGGACGACTTGTCTCTGGATGCGCCTGAGTCGGTCTTAACGCCTGAGGTTCCTGGGAGTATCGGTCGATCAACCGAAGACTATTCCTATACCACGGTGGGGCAACCGCCGCTCACGTGGTTTCTAAACCTCGTTCAGGAGTTTCCAGATCTCCGATTCCTTCTGGCGTACGAACGATACGTCGTCGGCGCCGACAACACTCTGGCAAAAAAAGGCGGCGGTTTGGTTGAGAGTTCTGTCAAATCGGGGCGCCTCATCTCCAAGCACACGTGGATTGCGCCTGCGTCAACCCGCCACGGTACCGGAGGAGCGTGATATGCCGAATTGGTGCCGCAATATGCCCATTGTCACTGGCGACGAGCCTGACGTGACCCAGTTCCGAGACTCGAGCCACTGTGCAGACGGTGGCGTTATCTCGCTAGAGCTCGCCGTTCCGGCTCCCGCCGACCTCACGAGCAACGACTGGCAGCCATGGGCCTATGACCTGGGGAACTAAGTGGGACATAGAAGGCGGCCGGCTTGATACATGGGAGGGCCAGTTGACCTACGAGTTCGACCCCGCCAAGTGCGCACCGATCCCATGGCTCAGAGTGATCGGCGAGCGGTATCCGACGTTGGACTTTGAACTCCGAAACATCGAACCCAACATGGGTGAATTCGGCCTTGTCCTCATAGCGAGGGGCAAGCTTACACCTTCTGTGCACATTGGCAGTGACGAGGGGTGGATCCGCTAGATCGGCCGTCGAGTTCATCGCTCAATATCGTCCACTCAGACAAGAGAGGTCCGTCGTTGTATGTCATTGGAACTGCTAAATGAGGACGGGGCGCACACAGTCATGGCGGTCTGTGACGTGTGCGGTCAGGTCATCGCGAATCTTGGGCTCGGTGCATTCACGTCGTGCCGGCCATTATCCGACAACGAGCGAGCACCCTTGATCCTACTCCATAAGCGGGGCTGTACGGACGCTTGGGAGCGCGCGCACGCAGGAGTTGTCGGATGGCAGGAGTTGTCTTGTCTGGCTCGGGAGCTTGGCGGCGACTGCCACGATGAGGGCGAGGCCGACCACGACCCTACGCAGCGGTCAGTCGCCGAGACACAGGAGGAACGGCCGAGCACCCCAGAGCCGAGCAGCGAGGATGTCGACGACTGATCCACTGACCCATTTGTAATGGAGTGCCGGAAATTGGCGACTGTCATTCCACGGGGAGATGGCACACGGTTCGGACGATATGTGTTGGTCACGGTCAACGACCTAATTGGATCTGCAAAGTATTATGAAGGAAATGCCACCTATAGTCGGCACATGGAACTAGAACATGAGGACGAATATGCAGCGAATGACCACATCGAGGGCGCCACATGCCAAGTGCCGTCAATCAGTAGAGACCTTCGTACACTTAGAGCTCCCGACGGCGGGTACGAGGACGCCCAGTGACTGAAACCGACATGCCGCGCCGTGAGCAGCCCAGGGTCATCAATCACACTAAGGCTAGTGTAGAGGGGCCGTACCGGATCAAGGTGTCCGGTCAGAGTGAACACAGTGGAGTTCCACTGACGTTGGCCCAGTTGAAATCACTAGTGGTCAGTTCCACCGTGACGATAGAGGTCAGCGGCGGCACGATCACCTTTGCAGCGGGGGAGCTGGGGCGTGCCGAGAAAACTGGGGAATCCTATCAAATGCGAAATGCCCAACTGAGCCATGGCAAACGATCGGCGCAGGTCACCGTTCAACTCGACTAGCTGGCGTCACTCCCCTCGTGCCACCTCGAAAATGGCGCTCTCGTCGGCGCGCTGGGACGGACTCAGTCGATGTATACATAGCGTCGGGGATACAGTGGGCTGACCTTGCCGGCCGCCACGAGACGCCAATCCCCTTCAATATCGACCTGGCTGCGCTCTTACTGGACACGATCATCGGGCAAGTAAAACCCTGTGGCGCCCCACGCGTTCGTCAATCTCAAAGGACAGTATCTCCGAGAATGCCACCGGGACTATGCCAAGTACGTGGAGTGGCTACGGACAGCGGCGATCATTGAGTGTGACCATCGCTATGTTGTCGGGCGGAAGAGCTACGGCTACCGTCTGACCTCCTGCTATCGAGCGAATGGTGCCCTCCCTCATCGCTTAAGATCGGGGACCAGCATAAACGCCGATATCCGAAGAAAAGCCTTAGCTACCAATCGAAGAGTACAAGCGTAGGCGGTCAGCCCTACTCGATTTCTTTCTGATAAGGGAGCAGTCAGACCACACCGCCTCGAGAAGGATGTTCTGATAAATCCATATTCAGACCAGCAGACCTACCCGTTCTCATCTTTCCTTTTATTGAATCCTCCTCGCTTCTCTTCCCTCTCCCGCCACCGGTCCCTCCTTCTCGCCTGGTACAACTACGATGCACCTTTTGTAGATGGGGTGCTGGCACGTCTGGCCCCCGACCTCTGGAAAACGATGCGGCATCTGTGGTCGAGCCTTAACCGAGTCACCCTTGATCCAGCTGGCGCACAGAGATAGACCTCATAGGACAGCGGGGTTGGTCGAGAAACGCCACGGAGCAAGGGAGGCGGAAGCTCTTGCGACTCGAAGCGGACTTCCAGTGCGGCACGGCCCGATTCACCCGCAACACGACGAACGGGCGACTCGACACGGCGCTTACCAATATTGGCAAGGAATGCGACGCTTCCTGCGGTTCGACCGCTCGGCGGACTGGGTGCAGTTAGA
>Ga0070733_10000034_pt1 | contig 168792 bp, 161 predicted proteins | sample Coa_R1_9_FD_66450 | JGI IMG/M metagenome (GOLD analysis project Ga0070733, IMG submission 66450) | Surface soil microbial communities from Centralia Pennsylvania, which are recovering from an underground coalmine fire - Coalmine... | ecosystem: Environmental > Terrestrial > Soil >...
TCCGGTGATCCCCAGCGCGGTGATGCTCGCCTTCACCTCATCGAGCTTTGAAGGCTTGATCACGGCCTCGATTCGTTTCATCTGGCTCTCCTTTCCTAGCGCACGCACTTTATCGAAAGCTCGCGCCGTCGGGGCCTTCAGCAAGGCGAATGCCATCCTAAAGACGGCGCACACGTGGCACTTGCCGGCAAGCTCTGCCTACAGAACGAGCAATTGCATAATGCAATGCCATCGTTGAGAAGCGTGCGAGGAGGTTGCGCGCTGTCCTCTGCTCGCCCGAGTTGGGCAGGCTCAGGACACGTTTACCGATAAATATCTCTCCGAATCCCGGAAGCGCCGCGGCCGCGCTTTGAAATCGCGCGCGCTTCCGCTAACCAAGACAGTCAAGGGACGCGCGCGGTTCTCATCACCGGCACGCTGAAATCGAACCATTATGGCAATGGCATGGCTCGCCTTCTTTGACAGTATGATTGCGGTAGCGCTCGCGATGGCCGGGATCGCCGCGGCGCATTACTCGCTCACCAAGCCGTTCATCGGCTTTCAGCTATTCGCGGGCGGTCTGCTGTTCGCGCTACTTGCCCTGGTCTTCACGCTCATTGCGCTCGGGATGATGGCGTTCTCGCCAGCGCGACGGACCGCGATGCCGCGGGCGATCACCGGCGGCATCTTGTCGCTCGCAATCCTGGTTCCGGTGGTTTTGGTGATCGTCACGCACCCCTATCCGGCGATCAACGACATCACGACGGACACGAAGAATCCGCCCGAATTCATCCACGCGCAGGAGTTGCCGGCCAACCAGGGACGCGACCTGAAATATAATGCTGCGGCCTACGCGCCAGTGCAGGAGGCCGCGTCCGCCTACAAGGATTTAGCGCCGCTCAAGCTGGACGGGTCGCCCGATGACGTCTTCAAAAAGACCGAGATTATTGTCGGCGAGGCGCCGGTCTGGCAGATCACCTACACAGACCCGCAGCGGCGGCAACTCGAAGGCGTGGCTACTTCCTGGCTGTTTCGCTTCCAGGATGACTTCGTGATCCAGGTGCGCCCCGCCGACGGTGGCGGCAGCCTGCTCGAGATGCGCTCGAAGTCGCGCGACGGCAAGGGCGACTTCGGCGCCAACTACAATCGGATCCAAAGCTTCTTCCGCCTGGTGCAGGGTCAACCACGCGGCGTCGTCGCCCCGTAGCTCCGAATCAGAAACTTGCGGCCGGTTTCCTCTCGTCAGCGTGCGCCAGGTGGCGCGCAGAATGCGCCTGCCGGCGGATCCATGTAAAAACAGGCGTCCGTAGCGTCCGTGATTCCCTGGAACGGCAGATTCCAACCGGTGTTGTTCGGGTAGCAAGTTGCCGGCGGCGGCGGTATCGGCGTATCACTAGTGGTGAAGAGCGGCGACAACGTCACGCCGAAGCCGTAGCAGCCGCCCTCGGGGCAATCGACGTCACGAATCGCCGAGCTGCAGATTGCGCTGTCTTGCGCGGTGCACTCATTGCCGAGGAAAGCCGGCAAGATTCCGCCGCCCGACGACGCCGCGCACTGACATTGATTGCTGGTGTTGCTCGCGTCCCACTTGCAGAATGAAGCGGGCTGACAATGCGCCTGCTGCGTGTCGCTATATTCGGTCTTGAAGTTCGCGATCGCACTCATGTCCATCGTGACGGTGAGAATTCCACTGCTCGGGTCGTAAACCCGGCTCCAACCATCCGGCCACGGATTGGCGCCGTTAGACGAGAAGTTGTAGGCGCCCGGCAGATCGACGCGGGTCAGAAAAACACTCTTGGTCCGGTCAAACGCGGGATCCTTGCCGACGTACAGCTCGTAAGTCTGCTTGGTGTCCGCCTGGGCGAAGAGCAGGAATACATAATAGGTCTTGCCCGCTTGGAAGACGTTGAGCAGTCCCGCATTCTGGGCGGCCGCGCTGGGCGTGGTATCGATGTAATAGGTATTGTTGTTGGCGGTCAGCGTACTGCGTTGGAATTTGTCCTGACCCATCATGCGGATGAAAGGCGTCGGCAAGGGCTTTTCCTGGCTTTCTTCGGCAGTGAGATTGAGGCGATAAAGCGGCACGCCGGAGCAGTTCGGACTACCGCAGTTTGAATTCCATTGATCTTCGCCGGTGCATTTTTTCCCTCCCGCTGCGCAGTCCGGAAACACCACGCTGCTGACATAACTGTAGGGGCTGGTTTTCGCGGTACCGGGATAATTGGTCGGATCAGCGGCCCGCTCCGGCGTCACCCCGACATCAGAGAGACACTCGGCGGTCGAGACGGGCGCGTTGAAGAAAGGATCTTCGTTCACCGAGATAGTATCGACGAGCCCGGTCAGGCTGCCATCGTCGTCGTTCAGCTCGGTCTGGCGATCGACATCGGTGAAGCCGGTGAACATGCCGTCGTTCCAGGTGCAATAGCGCTGCTTCACCTGGTCGGGATCAGTCTGGAACCGTCCGGTCGTCTTGAACAGCGGCTCGATTACGAAGTGGCGGATGCCGACATTGTCGAAGAACAGATTCTTCGAATGAAAGGCCGGGGGATAGTAGAAGCCGTTGGGCTGCTTCCATGCGATCGCGGCGTTGGGCAAATAGCAAGTCTTGGTATTGGGGTCATAGGGCATCCCGAGGATTCCGCCGGCGGACCATGCACTCTGAAAGCAGGTGTTGGCAGGTGCGCTCATGTTCGGCTGGCAGTCGGTGATATTGGTTGGGGTGATATCGAGATAGGCATTGGCGTCCTCGTAGGACGGCCCGTCGTAAATATTGAACAGACGTTGATTGTCGCCGAAGTTGCTCAGTGGCACGCTGAGCTCGTCGTCGGCGGAGAGACAATAATTACCCGGCGACGCGCCGTTCGTCGCCGTCGCACACTTGAGCCCGCTGGCCTTGCTGAAGGCGCCGCCATTAGTCGTGTATTGGTTGTTCGGCCCGTTCTGGGTCGTGCCGACGAAGGCGTTCTTGCGCGCGAGCGCCCAATGGCCCGGAATAACGTCGGAGCGGGTGTAGCCGCCACCGGTCACGAAGGTGATGCCGCCGTTCTGCACGTCCGACAACACACTATTTAGAAATAGATACCATTGCGGGCGCAGCCAAACCGCCGCGAAGTTCGTCTCCGTCCAATGAAACGCCGAAGTGTACTGGTCGAGCGCGGTAATGACGCAGTTGCCCTCGCTGCCGTCGGCGCAGACCGGTTGTTTGCTGCAATCGCCGCTCGCAGGACATTTCGTCGGGAAGCGACCGCCGCCGCCCACCTGGGGATAGAAATTTTTCGCGTTGAAACCGTTCTCGTCGGGCGTGGTCGAATTGGCCGAGGGCGCAAGGTCGTTCTTGACCGGATTGAGTACTGGGAAGATCGGATTCGCCTGATTCGGCCCGACCTGCACCCCGAAGCAGGCGCTGGTATTAGCGACCGTGTTAAAGGAGTTCATCGCCGAGCTGCAGTAGTTGCCGAGAAACTCCTGCAGCGGCGAAGTGCCTGCGCGGCCGGCATCCGATTGCTCGGAGGCGTAGGAATCCCAGATCATCGTCGATGACACGCCACTGTTGATGCCCGGTAGCAGCCAATAGCAGATGCCGCAGGTACCTGCGCCCGCGGCCATGTTGTATTCGAAGTCGTTCCAGCCGTTCATGATCCAGAAATCCGTCGGATGGTCCCAGTCTGAATGATAGGGCACGACGTCGTCGGCCGGCCCGAGCTGTTTGGGTGGCGGACCCGGCAGGATCGGATAGTCGGGGGCGGCGAGGATGCCGGGGACGCTGCGCGGGTTGACCATCGCGTCGTCAACCGCGCCGCGCGCCAGCACTCCTAGATTCGAATAGAACTTATTGTCCGTCTCAGTGCCATCCTCGAGATAGTAACCATGCCCGACCGAGAGATAGCCGACGTTGCGCTGCAGCAAGACGTTCTGCGTCGCATGCAGCACGTACCAACGGGTCATCGACTCGTTGATCGACGAGTCCTTCACGTATGTATTGGGCGGGGCCTTGCGCGAGATATGAAAATGCACCGGATAATGGCCGAGCTTGCCGCCCTGTCCGAGCCGCGCGAACTCCACGCCCTGCACTTGCAGATTGAGAAAACCCTCGCGGAAGATCGTATGGCCGCCGAAGAAATTGCCCGGTTGGGCCGGGAAGCTGGTGTCGCCGAAATTGTTCGCCGACTCGATCACGATACTGCGCGAGAGCAGTGCGACTGCGGCGCGGGTCTCGGCGGCGCCCAGCGGATCGCCGTTGGGCAGCGTCGGACCCATCCCGGCAGGAATTTTCAGCGGATAGCGCACGCCATTATGCGGCCACTTGAGCACAGCGCCGGCCGCGATGTCGGTGGTTATCTGCGAAACATTCTTGCCGGTTTTGGGGTCGGTGACGGTCGTGTTGGTTGCGATCGTGAGCTGCTCGGCGTGACCCGGCAGATAATCCGTGCTCGAGATCGCAATCTCGTCCCCAGCCTGCCAGTCGACCACGCGATCGAGCATGAAGGTCGAGGGCGCCGGCGCGCTCGCCGGCGGCGGAGCCAACACCGTGTTGAGGCGCGCCCAACTGGCGCCGGACTTCGATGGATCCTGATTGATGGCGGCATCGTAACTGGCGCCCTTGGCCCCGAACAATTGCAGCGTCCCGCCATACGAAAGCGCCAGCACCTTATAGCCAAAGAAGCCCTGTTGCTTTGTCGTCGGATCGGCGCCGTCGTCGTAGGGGAGCGGAGTATAATTGTAAAAGTAGTCGGTAACGCCATTGCTCATCGTGACCGGCGACGTCGGATTCTGATTGTTGGGATTCCAGATCGAGTTCGGAATGCCGCACTGCGAATCAGTCTTGCAGAGAATGCCCAGCCCATGGCGTCGATCGGCGGCCTCAGGTCCGTAAAGGTGAATGTCCAAAACGTGCGAATTGGTACCGGCGGCGTTGCGCCCGAGAGTGCCGAGCGGCGTAATCGTGCCCGTGGCAGCGTTGATGTCGCCGGCTTGGAGGGTGCCGCTGTTCTCAATCAGGATCGACTTCGCCCAAAAATCGACCGGCGCGTCCGGGAACTTCAAGGTCCCGCCGTTGTAGATGTTGACGTTCCCGAGATGGTGCATCCCGGTTAACACATTGCAAACGCCGCCGGTGACCTCAAGATCCTCGCCGCTGCCGCCCGGCGGCAAATCCTGACCGGTCGCGCTGCCGCAAGTCGGGGTGGTCGCAGCAAAATGGCTGGCCGCGGTCTGTCGGACCATCGCGACCACCATAATTACGACTGCGGCGAGGCGCAGCAAATTCTTAATCCAATGGTTTAATTTTGACTGCGCGCTCATCGTGCTGTCCCTCGCCTAGTCCCTTGACCTTAGTCTTTGCTTGTCCTCATAGCACAATTCTAAGGCAGAGTTTAATTGCGACCCACGCCGCCAATCAGCTTCGACTTATTTGGTGTTATGCGCGCGAGAACATTATCGAGCGACCGACGGGTCGTCGACGGGTCGATACAACTTCGGATGGATCGCGTGTGAGAGTCGCCCGCTAGAGTTTCCTGAAAATCAGCGAGGTGTTGATTCCGCCGAAAGCGAAGTTATTCGACATCAGATATTCGATGTCGCGGCGGCATCCTGCGCCAACCACATAGTCGAGCGCGGCGCAGCGCTCGTCAACGTTAACCAGGTTCGCGGTGGGCGCGAACCATCCATCCTTCATCATTTCGATTCCGAGCCAGGCCTCGAGGCTCCCGCAGGCCCCCAGCGAGTGTCCGAAGTAGCTCTTCAACGCGTGGATCGGGATGCGTCCGCCGAGGACGTCAAAGGTTGCGCGGCTTTCAGCGATATCGCCCCATTCGGTCGCGGTGCCGTGACCATTCACAAAGCCGATAGCTTCGGGTTTGAGGTCCGCGGCTTCGAGGGCGAGGCGCAACGCCGCGGCCATGGTAATCGCCGACGGCTGGGTGACGTGGTTGCCGTCGGAGTTGGTGCCAAAGCCCGCGACTTCGGCATGGATGCGAGCGCCCCGCGCTGCGGCATGTTCGAACTCCTCGAGCACCAGTGTCGCTGCGGCTTCGCCGATCACCAGCCCATCGCGATCGCGATCGAACGGCTGAGGGGTGGTTTCGGGCGCGTCGTTGCGCGTGCTGGTCGCGAAGAGGGTGTCGAAGACCGCAGCGCCGAGGACGCTGAGCTCGTCTGCCCCGCCAACTATCATCATATCCTGCATGCCATAGCGGATCGCCTCGGCGCCGTAGCCAATCGCCTGGCTGCCCGAGGTGCAACCGCTCGAGGTGGGCATTATGCGTCCGCTGATGCCGAAAAAGAGTCCGATGTTGATTGCGGCGGTCTGACTCATCAACTGCAAATAGTTCGTGCCGGTCAGATTGTTGGAGCTGCCGTTCATCATCAATTCCGCGAAGCCGCGGAGCGCCTCCGGGCTGCCGAACGACGAGCCATAGGCGATACCAGCGCGCCCCTGCCTTAGCGACGGATCGCCGGCGAGTCCGGCATCAGCGACTGCGCGTTCGGTAGCATACACCGCCATGCGCGACACCGGACCCATCGTGCGCAACTGCTTGCGATCGTAGCGGCGGGAGACGTCGAAACCATCGATCGGCGCAGCGAGGCGTGTATGCAGATTTTGAAAGCGATCCCATTCGGGCATGCGCCGCACCGCGGTCTTCCCAGTGGTGAAGCTTGCACGGATCGCCGGCCAATCCTCACCCAGCGCGGTCACGCCGCCCATCCCGGTGACAACTACCCGCCGCCTCATGCCATTCCGCCGTTGACCGAGATCACCTGGCGCGTAACGTAGCTCGCGTCATCCGAGCAGAGAAAACTCACTGCGGCGGCCACTTCTTCGGGCCGGCCGACGCGGCGCATCGGTATTGCTCCGAGCACTTCATCGAGCGGTGCGCCCTCAAGCATCTGCGTTTCGATCAGGCCGGGGGCGACGCAATTGACGGTGATGTTGCGCTTCGCCAACTCGATCGCGAGCGCCTTGGTGGCGCCGATTATGCCGGCTTTGGCCGCGCTGTAATTGACCTGACCACGATTTCCCATGATGCCGGAAACCGACGCAATCGATACTATGCGGCCGCCGCGCCGCGCCGATACCATCGGCATCACGATCGGGCGCAGGACGTTGTAAAAACCGCCCAGGTCAGTATCGACGACACTGTCCCAATCCTCATCTTCGAGGGCCGGGAAGGCGTTGTCGCGCGCGATACCCGCATTGAGGACCACGCCGTAGTAAGCGCCATGTTCAGCGATGTCGGCTTCGATCTGTTCGCGACACTCCCGTCGATCGGCAAGGTCGAAGTGCATGATTCTGCCAATCCCGCCATTCTCGCAGATGCCTTTTAGGGTCTGCTCCGCGCCTTCACGATCGCGGTGGTAATGCACAATCACAGTAAAGGCTTCACGGGCGAGGCGCTGCGCGATCGCGCGCCCAATCCCCTTGCTCGATCCGGTAACGAGGATGCTTCGACTCATCCTTCGCCTGTCCTCATCGAGGCCAACGAATCGCCATCTGGCTGATAAACGCTGAGCCGCGCATCAGCCGCGAGCTGGCCATTAATCTCGACGTTGCAATCGAAAACCGCCATCTGCTCATCCAGAAAAACGATCGATGCCGAAATCAGTAGCTGATCGCCGAGGCGGAACCACGGTCTCAGCACACGGCACTCTCGCGCGCCGATCAAGAAGCCAATTTTGACCGGCTCGCCGGCCTCGAGGGCAGTGATCCCGGCGTAAGCCGCGCAGGCTTGCGCCATGTATTCAATCGCAATATGACCCGGTACGCCTTGCGGGGTGAGAAACAAGCTCGATTCGTCGACTGTAGCGCGTGCGACGAGGTGGCCTTCCTGATAGCCGACGACCCGCTCGAGCAGGAGCATCGGCGGCCGATGCATCAGCAAAGCTTCGATCGCATAGGGACACTCGCGCATCGCTTCACCAACCTCGTCCCAGCACGAGGCTCGCATTGCTGCCGCCAAAAGCAAATGAATTGCTGAGCGCGGCGCGCCGCGTTGAATGTCCAAGATGAAACTGTGGCGGGACCAGATTAAGCCGGGGTATTGCCGGGTCGATCTCGCCGTCCCAGACGTGTGGCGGTACGCAACCGCTCGCGAAGCCCGCGTCGAGCATCAGCCACAGGAAGGCGGCCTCGTTTGCACCGGCGGCGCCCAGCAGGTGACCGGTTATCGATTTGGTTGAGCTGCACGGCGTTCGCTCGCTGAAGATTCGGTTGATCGCGCGCGCCTCCATCGCGTCGTTGAGTGCGGTCGCGGTGCCATGCAAATTGATGTAATCGATCTGCTCGGGCCGCAGATGGGCAGCTTCAAGCGCACGGGTCATCGCGAGCGCGGCGCCCTCGCCCTCAGGATGAGGGGAGCTGACATGGTAGGCATCCGAGCTTTCGCCCACGCCGAGCAGCGATACCGCAGATTCCTCGGTCGTCATCAAAAACACCGCGGCGCCTTCGCCGATATTGATGCCGTCACGGTTGCGGCTGAAGGGATTACAATAATCTTTGGCCAGCAGTTCAAGCGAATCGAAGCCGCCGAGCGTCATGCGGCAGAGCGTGTCGGCGCCGCCAACTACCGCGGCGTCGCACAGTCCGGCTGCGATCAAGCGCTGCGCCGAGGCGAAGACTTTCGCGCTCGACGAACAGGCGGTCGCGACGGTATAGGCCGGGCCGCTGAGCTCGAGATAGGCGGCGACGCAGCCGGCGAGATTACCAATCTCCTGACGGCTGTAGCGGAATTCTTCCGGCCACTCGCCTTTCGTAATGCGCTGGAGAAGGGCAGCTTCCCCGTCGGCAATTCCCGAGGTGCTGGTGCCCATCACCACTGCCACGCGATGGGGGCCGACGCGCGCGGCGATGGCTCTAATGTCATTTTCGATCTGACCAATGGCTGCCAGGGCGAGGCGATTGTTGCGGCAATCAAGCGGCGCGAGTCGCGCCGGCAATTCGGGTAGCGGCCCCGATACTACTCCTACGCGAACCGATCGATCAGGGAGCAACTCGTTGCGACTAATCAGGCCTGTGCGCGACCCTGCGAAAAGATTGCGGGCGACCTCGTGCTTGCTGCGACCGAGCGGATTGATCACTCCGAGCGCGTTCAGATGGAGCTTCATGGTCCGGTCACCGCCGACTGCAGATCGAGCTCATAACCGTATTCGAGATTGTGCAGATGCGCGAGTTTTGTCCAGGTGTTTTCATGCGGCGCTTCATAGGTGACCTGCACCACGACACGGCCGTCGAGGATGATCGTGCGCCCGCTCTGATCGTCATCCAACGAGGCGGAGCTGCCCGCCAAAGCGCGGCGAACCGCCGGTGCGGGCCAATAGACGATCGCGAGATCGGCGAGAATGTTTCCGGGGCGGAGCGCCGCGGGCGCCGTCGGCGCCGCCGCGAAAGTGAGCGCCTCATCGGTTGCAGTGATAGTGAGTGCGCGGCCGCCAAGCGGATCGAGCGCAATCATGGTGATTTTTTCGGGCGATACACTGACGTAGGCCTGGAACACCTGCACCTGATCGTGGAAATGGGCGGTGATGAGTTGCGTGGCCTCGACCGAATAGCCGAGTTCGCGGCCGGTGGGCATGGCGAATTCGAGTCCTGGTGCGATTGTGACGTTAGTGCGACTCGCGGGCTTATGGGTGGCGCACGCCGCGAGGGAGATTGTGAGAACGATCAACAATAACCGCGCGGGCGTCGTGCTCATCCGTCGGCCTCGACCGCACGGATTGGACGATTTTTAACGCGCGTGCCCGCCAGTGGAGAGAAAGCGAAAGCCAAAGTTGTTCCGACCAGGATGGTCGCGCCAAACGCATGCACGGCATAGGTACTGCTCAAGACCAGCAAGCCGAAGGACAGCAGCGTCGTCATCATCGCGAGCCATACGCCGAGCATCGTGACTGAACGGCGTGAGGGCACGGTCTCGCGACAGAAGACCGCGTAGTCGAAGCCGATCGACACTACCAGCACGAGCGCCATCGCGTTAAAGAAGGTAAAGCTCACCCCCACCAACGCCAGGAGCGGCGGTGTTGCGAGCACCGCGATAGCCGGCGGCAGCGTAACGTCGAGACTGCCGCGTAAACCGTAGCGCCAAATCAGGATCGGCATCATCAGCAGCACGGAGACCGCGATGAGGAGGATCGCGCGCCGGCGATACTCGCCGAGAAGTCGCGTGACATCCCCGGCCGGATCGACGAAACGGACGCCGGGTATAGCCGCGAATAGATCGCGAATCTCATCGGGCCGCGTGACACCGGTGAGGATCACGACCTGCGTGGCGCCCTTTGAGTCGACGCTCAGGTTGCGCAGGAAGGCGAGGGGCGAATCATCCGGGATGGCGTCGGGGGTAAGGAATCCGGCGGCGCCGGTGTCGGCTTGTGCGGCGCCGGTCATGCCGAGACGTTGGTAAAACGACATCAGGTAGGGGCGCATCAGCTTGTCGCGCACCAGGGCGCGGTTCTGGCGTTGACGGGCGACCGAAGGGAAGAACTGCGCGAGCGCTTGAAAACCGCGAAGTGCGCCGTCCTGCATGGCTGCGGTGAGACGCGTTTGCAAACCCTCTTCGGCCTGCAAGGCGCCCTCAAGATCCGGCGCGCTCACGAGAAGGAATTCAGTTCCTCCGGTAATTCCGGTGAGACCGCGAATTCGCGCCTCCTGATCGCGCAGCCCGGGCGCGAGCGTCTGCTGATGCCGCACATCGTCATCGACGCGAAGCCTGGCGGCGCCCAGCATCGCGCCAATTCCAATCAGCGCAACCAGGCTCAAGCGCCAAGGGCGATAGCGCGCCTCTTCCCAAAACGTCCAGAGTTGATTCGCGATGCCGAGAATGCGCGCGCCGTGGATCAGCGGCTCGGGGCTATCAAGCCGCGGCAGCCACAAGACGACCGTGATGAAAGAACCGATCAGCCCGATCGCAGAGAAAACCGCGAGCTGGCGCAATCCTGGAAAGGGCGCGAGCATCAGGGTCGCATAACCGATGAGGGTCGTGGCGACTCCGAGAGTGATGCCGGGCAGCACGCGGCACAAGCGCTCGCGCGGGGGGCCGGCATCGGCGCCGAAGCGTGCGGAGACGTACTGCAGGCAGTAGTCGATCGCGATTCCGATCAAGCTGACGCCGATCAAAAGCGCGGCGACGTGAAGGCCGCCGAAGATTGCGAGGCATACCGCGAAGGCGCAGACCACGCCGACCGCGATCGCGAGCAGGGTCAGCCATAAGGGCCGCAGCGCGCGGAAAACACTCAGGACCAGGACGATCGTGCCGATGAGGGAGACGATACTCAGGCGGGTGGTTTCGCGGGTGGCGCGGCTCGCGCCATCGTGAGCGTAGAAGATCGCGCCGACGCGCAGGACCTGCAAATGCGGCAAGGTCGCGCGCAGTCTTTGCACGGCCGCGTCCAACTTCGCAATGAAACGATCCTGGAAGGCGCCTGAGTAGACCCGGCCGTTGAGTTGCGCGACCAACAGGGTCCAGGTCGTCGCGCCGGCGCGCGTCGTCAGCACTCCGTCATCCGGGGCGAGCCGCCCCTCGGGCATCGGCAGATTGCTAAGGAATTCGGGCAGCAGCAGGAACGGATCGCGGCGCAAGAGATTGGCATCCGCGATTGACGACGGCCCGTAGACGCTGGCGAGCGCGCGCTCGACAATTTGCGCGGCTTGATTGTCTTGCAGGCGCGCGCGATCGGCGTCGCTGAGCAGCCCGCCGCGATAGGGGAAATAGATCGCGCCGAGCGTTTTCAGACGGCCGGAATTTATATGATAGGCCACCGATTTCGTCAGGCCGGAGTCTTCGAGAGTCCGCGCCAGAGTCGCACCGGCGGCGCGGGCGTTGGCGCGATCGCGATCGCCGACAAGAATAAAAACGCGTTGCGATAACATATTGCTGACGCGGTCTTTTGCCAGGTGCACGAACGGGTCGCGTTCCTCGACCGGCAGGAGCGCGGTCATGTCGGTCTGCAGCTCGACGCCGCGACGCAGTTGCAGCAGCAGCGTGATACCCGCGACGGCGACCAGCAGAGCCCAGGCGTACGCCGCGATCTTCATGCTCAGCCGGCCGGCTGGATTTCCTGATTACTCAGCAAGCGCTGGTCGTCACTACTGAGGGGAAGACTCGAAATGGTCTGCTGCAGAAAGGTCAACCGTTCGGTATCGCCGTTCGCGCGCGTGATGCTGACACTATCGACCATTTTGCCGCCGGTAATAACGATCGATGCGAGCATCGCGGCGACCGGATCGTCGGGACGGATTGGCGTCAGAACGGTGTTCCAGGAGTTGCGATCGCCGATGGTTTTGATCGCGAAGTCACGCCGCAGAGCCGCCAGGTCTCCGGCCAACGTGCCGCCAAGCATGTCATAAAAGCTGGCGATGAAGGGGACTTTTGCCGCCTCGATCTGTTGCACCTGGCTGCCGTTGATGAGCTGCCGGATGCCGCTGGGCGTTATCACGGTGGTGGTTTGGAGCGGGTGTTCGAGCCGCCAGATAAGTCCGCGGCCGGGTGCGAGGACGAAGCTGCCGTCACTGGTCAGCGGGGACGGCAGCCCGATCAGACGCCGCGTCTGGACGAAGCGCCCGCGCAGGGTCTGCCCGGGCGCCAACCTCGGTCCGGCGATGAATTGCGCACGGCCCGCAGTGGCGAGCGCGAGCATCGCGACCGTCACGATGAACGATCGCGCCGGAATTCGAATCACAACGCGCGCCGCACTTTTTCCACCAGCGCCGCCGGCGTTTCAAAGCACAGTTCGTTGCTCGCGCGATCAACTGTCACCTGTACCGTATGCGCTCTGGTCAGAATCTCATCGGTCGCGTTGTCAGTAATGAGGTAGTCAATCTTGAGACGATTCTCGTATTCGACCAAGGTCGCCGTCACCTTGATGGTCTGGAGCGGATTGATTGCGCGGATGTACTTGATGCGGAGGTCGACAATCGGCCAGGTGAAATTGCTTTCGGACATCTCGCGGTAGCCGAAAGAGATTTTCTCGAACAAGGCGGCGCGCGCCTGTTCGAGCAGGCGCGGGTAATTGCCGTGCCAGACGACGCGCATCGGATCGAGGTCGTAGAACTGAATGCGAATGACGACCTCGGCGGAGATCATGGCGTCGCCGGCTTTTCCGGCGCGGGCGGCTGCTGCCAGAAGTCAAAAAAGTTATACCACTGAAACGGATCGATCGAGCAGAAGCTCTCGAGCCGCGCGGCATAGCGCGCCGCCCACATTGCAATTGACAAGTGGCGGTCGCGGCGCGGCAGCGTTATGCGCTCGGCAAAGATTTCAAAGTACAGGACATAGCCGCCCTCCTGGCGGAGACAAAACATGAGATAGACGGGACATTCGAGCAGGTGGGCCAGGACGTAGGGGCCTTGGGGAAAGGGCGCGTCGCGGCCGAGAAAAGGCGCCATGACGATGCGTTCATCGCTGCGCACGGGAGTGCGGTCGCCCGCGATCGCCACCCAGTCGCCGCGCGCGATAGCCTCCTCAAGTGCGATCATCGCCCCGGGATTTATCTCTGTCACCTGGATCGTGTCAGCCATCGCTTCGGGTCGGAACTGGCGCAGAATACGCGCAAAGTTTTCGGCGTGAACCGTGTGCACCAGGATTTTGATGCGTGATCGTTGCGCGTCATTGAGCAGCGCGCGGCTGAGCTCGATATTGCCCAGGTGCGAGACGATCAGCAGGATACCCTGTCCGCCCGCCGTGACGTCATCCAGCGTTCTCTTATCTCTCACAACCACGGCTGCCGGATCTATACCGCCAACCCACGCCGCGAAGGTGTCGACGGTTTTGCGCGCGAACCCGAACGAGTGCCTGAAGGTTGCAAACAGTCCAGGATGGTAGTCGATGCCCTTTGCCCGGTAGGCGCGGCGGAGAAACTCGCGCGAAGCGCGACGCTGTTCGGTTCCGGTCAGATGGCAATAAAGCGCGACCGGAACGACCGCGACGGTGCATCCCCAGCGTCCGGTCAGGCGATAGAACAGCGCCAAGACACTGAGGCCCCAGGAGGCCCCGCGTTCCGCGAGCGCAGCCCAGTGGCGCGGCTGGCCAATGGGCCGCCGGCGATTGCGCAAAATCTGCCGCAGCCGCCACGGTATCGCAAGCACTAACCGCGTGTGCATCACAGTGATTAGCCAGTTGTCGTGGACCATGGCAAAGTTCGAGGTGTTGTCCGGGGGATACGCCACCCGCACCGGAACCAGAAAAATCTGGACACCGTCCCAGATCAAGCGGACGAAAATCTCAATATCGAAATCCATCCGGCGGCCGAGCCGATGAGTCGTATAGAGCCTCGCCACGCGGTCGAGCGGATAGAGGCGCAGACCGCACATCGTATCAACCGGATGTAGCGTCAGCGTTTCGACGCCGACCCAGAAGTGAGTGATCGAGCGGCCGATGCGCCTCACGCGCGGGGTGGACGCATCGAGCGTGGGAGCTCCCGCAATCAAGGCCTCCGGATGGGCTGCGCCAAGCGCGAGGAACTCGGGGAGCTTCGCGAGATCGTGTTGCCCGTCGGCGTCGATCTGCAATGCATGGGTAAACCCGGCCGCGCGCGCGAGCTCAAAACCCTGCATGACGGCGGCGCCTTTGCCGCGATTGGCGTCGAGACGATAGACGGTCACCCCGCAGACCGGCGCGTGCAGCGCAGCAAGCACGGCGCGGGTGGGCGCATCACTGCCGTCGTCGATGATAAAAACCGGCAGCTCGAGCTCGCGCAGGCGCCGCACTAGCTCGCCAACCATTTTGCTGTGGTTGTAGCTCGGAATAATCGCGCAACACTTGAATGTCATGCGATGGTGAAACCGATTCGCCCGGATGAGCAGGGGCCGTCAACGTCGCTATAATCGAACTGAACGCGGTTGCGCGCGGGCGCGTATTTGAGTGTCAGGGTGACGCGATGATCGGGCCGGATCGGCCTTATGAATTTGATCTGGACAGTCGCCGGAGCGCCCGCACCAAGCACAAAGGACTGGCGTGCATAGTAGATCGCCCAATCCAGGTGAACCACGCCCGGAAGAATCGCGAAGCCTGGAAAGTGTCCGCGAAAGTACGGCAGCGCCTCGGGTATGGCCAGCCGCATCTCGACCAGATCTCCGGATCGTACGACCTCGGTGATTTCGGGATGCTTCGGCTCCGCTTGCACGGCGGGCGGCGACGCCGCGCTCACAGGTTCTGCTCCAGCAACGCCACCACGTCTCGAACCCGGCGCTTGCCCAGCCCATCCATCGGCATCGAATTGACAAATCGCCAGCGCCGCGGGAGTACTGCGGGATCCTCGGTCGAGGAGAGCTCCCATCGCAGCATCCGCTCGAAGCGAAATTTGCCGAGCCGCTCGAGCTCGGCAGCGCCCATGGCCGAGAGCCTCACGACCGCGCCCAGATAGGCGTCGTGCTCGCCGAGGCCGGCCACCGCGGCTTCCTCGACCCATGGGAGCGCGGCGAGCTCACGCTCGAGGCGCTGGAGGCTGACCCGCTTGCCTTCAATCTTTAGCACGCGATCGATTCGCCCTTCGAGGCGGAAACGTCCATCGGCCGCAAACGCAATTCTGTCGGCCTGTTGAGCCCAGCCGTCGCCGGATGCGTGCGGGGAGCGCAGCAGCAGAACGCCGTCGGCATCGGCAGCAACCTCGACCGAGGGTAACGGCTGCCAGAGCACGGGTTCCGCCACCTCGCGCCGCCAGGCGATAACGCCGGCTTCGGTGCTGCCGAAGATTTCGGTGGGCGCGCATCCGAAGATCGCCGTAGCTTCACGCGCGGCGGCAGGCGGCAACGGCGCGCCCGCGGTAATGATTAGCCGCGGACGCTGGGCTGCAGCGAGCGGCGGGAGGCCGCCCAGGCGCGTCAGTTGCGCCGGACTCGTGACTACCATTGCGGGGCCGTTCAATTGGGCCGTCAGCGGCTCCCAGGCGACGTGAAATTCTGCGTGGAATGGTCGTCCCGCCACCAGCGGCCAGACGATGCGAAAGGTCATGCCGAATACATGCTGATGCGTGACGGTGCCGAGAACTGGAACATCGCCGAGCTCCCCACCCCACATCTGTTCAAGCACCGCGGCCTCGCGCTCCAACCGCGTCAGCGACCTCGCGACACGCTTCATCTCGCCAGTCGAACCGGAGGTAAAAAACTCGATTCGGCCGGCGACGGTATCGAAAGCAAAGGGCGCGACGGCGGCCGGGCCGGCTTGCAACGCGACCTGGTTGCCAAGCTCGATCGGCTCTGCAGCAGTCAGCAAGACGTCGACCTCGCCGGCGAGGCGGCGCAAGGCGCCGGCTTGCGCGTTCGGCGGCAGCATGACCTCGGCGCCAATTTTGATCAGCGCAAGGAGGCCGACGAGGAACCAGTAGCCATCTTCGGCGACGACGGCGCCGCGCCGGATGCCGTCGGCGGCAAGGCGATCGGCGTTGTGGCAGATGTCCGCACGCAGGCGCGCCAACGTGATTGGGCGGCCATTTTGGATCGCAACGCAGTGGCTCTCGGGACGCGCGCCGGCCAGCAGATCGGCTAATGCGACGAGGCTCACGCCGGGCCTCGAAGGCGTTGAGGGACCACCCGCCGCGCCAACCTCGCGGCTGCGAGCATCCGCGGCGGAAAAATCTCCAGGCCGAAGTAGATCAGGAATGGATAGGCGACGCCGATCGCAAACCGGGCAAGATCAAGGGCGCGCGCCATGGTTCACCTGCGCATAGATCCTGTCGACGACATCCCCGATGGTGCGTGCGGTCTTGAATTCAGACGACGAGATTTTGCGGCCGGTATATTCCTGCAGCTTGACCATTATGTCGACCGCGTCGATGCTGTCGAGGTCGAGGTCCTCAGCTAGGCGCGCATCCAGCGTGAGCTTTTCCGGCGGCAAGTCGAACAGTTCCTGCAGATATTTCGACAACAGCGCCGCAATCTCATCCTTAGAGACCATTAATGAGATTCCTGATCCGCCAGATATTGCGCGATGGTGCGCACGGTCTGGAAGATCGCGCGGATTTGTTCCTTCGAGCCCTGCACCTTCAGTCCGTACTTCCTGCGGATCGCGACGCCGAGCTCCAGGCCGTCGATGGAGTCAAGTCCGAGACCGGTTACGAACAAGGGTTCGTCGCTGTCGATGTCGTCGGGGGAGAGATCCTCGAGGTCAAGGGCGCTGACGATGAGCTCTTTCAGCTCGTGTTCGAGGTCAGCCATGATTTAACCTCGCACCAGAAACTAACCTCGCACAGTAGTCCGCTTGCAAATACGCGACGAGACTGCGTGCGCTGCGCGCGCGTGATTGGGTCCCCAGAAAGCGTCCCGGGTCGATCTCCTCGGCGACTTCGAGGCGAAAGTTGGGGCGTGACCGGGGGATTTTGTAGAACGGCTCGCCCTTGATCAACGTCACGGGTTCGCACGTGATGGTAACGGGCAGCAAGGTTGCGCCAGTCAGCGTCGCGATGTGCGCGAAGCCTCTTTGAAAGTGGATCGACTGACCCGGTACGGAGCGGGTGCCTTCGGGAAACACGATGAGATTACTGCCGGCCACCAAGATCTCGCGACACTTCTCGATCAATACCTCAGGTTCGTCGTCGTTGCGAATGTAACCCGCGGCGCGCACCGCCTCGCGCAGCAGGGGGTTGCGGAAGAGCTCGGGCTTCACGATGCACTTCGCTTCCGGCACCATCGCCATCAGCAGGACGATATCGATCAGCGTCGGGTGATTAGCGACTATCAGACTGCCGCGACAGGCTGAGAGTTTCTCGCCGCCGACGGTCTCGAGTTTCAGCACGCCCAGTGCGCGCAGTATCGCGAGGTAAAGGCGCAGGCTCGCGCGGATGACGGCTTGCGCGCGCCGGCTGCGGGCCTGCTCGTCGCGTATGGACAAGGTAGCGAGGGGAATCACCGCAATCGCAAGGACGAAGCCGCCGAGCCCAAGTAAGGCAAACGCTATCGCGGTCCAGCAGAGGCGCCACAGGTAGAAGCCACGGCTAAGCACAACGCCGCCAGCGCCACTGCGCGCGCTCCCCGACAAAGCTGCGTTCGCGCTCGCCTGAGAGCATGAAGCTGAGGAAATCGAGCGCCTGCGCGCTCGCCGAGAGCTGCACCGGCGCGCTCGCGTGCGACTCGAACGCGAACATCAAATCGTCGCCGTCGTCGCGCGGCGGCTCGAGCAGAAGCGCGAGGGCAAGGCAGTTGTCGACGCTGTCAGCGATCTCGTCATACGGCGGAGGCACGAGGTCGTCAAAATAAACCAGCATCACGGGAGCGCCGGATTCAGCCTGCAGGGAGGCGACGGCCTCCATCAGGCCGTAAGCAAAACTATCCGCGCCCGCGGCGATCGCGGTATGCCCGGCGGTGTTGCCCCAGATGATCGAGAGCAGGCCCGCGAGCGCATTGTGGACGGAAAGCGTGAAGTCTGTGGGCGACATCTGCTCGCTCGCGATCAGCGAACGCAGAACCCGCAGCGTCCGATCAAGCTCGCCGTGGCGCGAACAGAAGACCAGACGGGCCGTCCGCTGCTCGGAAAGCGCATAGCTCGCGCGAAAGGCCATCTGGCCAACCTTGCTGATGCGCCGGCGCAGCATCGGCGGCAAGGTTGCCGCGGTTCGTGCGTTATCCGGTTCGGGATTTCCCAAGCCGCGCGCCCAGGCGCGCCAAGCTTCGCGGGTCTCCAGCCCGAGCGCGTAAGCCATCCAGTCGGCGACGCGGAAGCGTGTCGCCGGGAACGCCTTGACCGCCGCAACGGTCATCACTGCAACTTCCGCGGCAGCTTCGGCGTCTTCCAAAACTGACAGCATGGTTTTGGCGTCTTCAACGATTCCGGCTGAAATTTACATCAGCATCGGAGATAAAGGTAGGGGGAGGGGCTGAAAGATAGACCGCGACGATGAACCCTGGCGCGGAAAGATCGGACACTTCGCGCGGCGTTTTCATGCTTGACGCCGCGGCCGGCGGAGTCTTGTCCTTCACTGAGCCGCGCGGCAGCCGCGCTCCACTAGTGTTATTTGGCGAGCTTGACGATTGTTCCTTGCAGCTCGACGTGCCCGCCGGTGCCGCCCGCGTGACACTCGTACTTGGTTTTGTCTGCGATCGGAGCCTCATGATAAAAGCTGTGGATATTGATGACCGCGTTACCGCCTCTGGTGGTGGCCTCGTTGCGCAGTTCAGACAAAGCGCCGATTGCCGCCGCCTGGCACCATTGCTGATCGGATTCGCCGCGCTTCTTGGCGATATTCTTGGCAACAGCGTCACCAAGGTTCTGCGCGGCTTTCGGCGCCGTCTGATCGGCAAAATAGAGCGCTACATCACTGCCGAGCTGTTTGAACGCCGGATCATTGACAACGTCCGCATTATTCAAAGTGTACGCATCGTTGCGCGCCGCGGCGCTCGCGGCTAGCGTCATCAAGGCCAGACCCATGAACAAGCTGCGTCGAAACATCGTCGCTTCAGCTCCTCCGCTGCGAAGACTCGGGTAACATTTCGTTGACGGAGGCTACCAAGCCCCAGTGGCCATAATCAACTCGGGCACGACCGCGATTAGCCCTTCGCCCGCGGGCGAGCCGTGCGATGTTTTGATTATCGGAGGAGGACCGTGCGGCTCGACCGCTGCCGCACTGATCGCGGCTGCCGGCAAGGACGTGGTTTTGCTCGAGAAGGAGGCGCATCCGCGCTTCCATATCGGCGAATCGCTGCTGCCGCGCAATCTTGCCGCGCTTGAGCGGCTCGGGATGCTCGAAGAAATCGCCGGCATGGGCGTGTTGAAACCGGGCGCTGAATTCATTTCGGACGAGACCGGCCGGAGCGTGGAATTCAACTTCGCGACCGGGCTCGATCGCGAATACACTTATAGTTACCAGGTCAAACGCGCAGATTTCGATCAAGCGCTATTCGCTAATGCACGCGGCAAGGGCGTCCGCACCTACGAGCACACTGCGGTCGCAGATGTGACCTTCGGCGCCGGCGGCGCGCGGGCGCGAGTGTCGGCCCGGAACTCGAATGGTATGCAGCTTTTCAGCCCCAAGCTGGTGCTCGACGCCTCCGGGCGCGACGCTTTTCTGGCGACCAAGTTCCGGCTGCTGGAAGCGGACAAGCGGAACTCCACGGCCGCGGTGTTCGCGCATTTCCGCATGGTGGAGCCGCGCGGCGGCCGATTGGCCGGGTCGATCAGCATTCACTTGGCCAGCGACGGATGGTTCTGGGTAATCCCGCTACCCGGCGGCATCATGAGCGTCGGGTTCGTCGGCGATCAGGCGGCCTTCAAAACTCGCCGTGGTACGATGGGGGATTTTTTCTTCGAGAAGCTGCGGAACAGCCGGATGGTCGGCCCGCGGATGCGGCGGGCCGAGCTGGTCTCGGAAGTGACGGCGACGGGAAACTATTCGTACTGCGCGCGGTCGGCGTGCGGAGAGGGTTACTTCCTGATGGGCGACGCCTTCGCCTTCGTCGATCCGGTGTTTTCCACCGGCGTCCTGCTGGCGATGACGGCGGGCGAGAGCGGCGCCGCCGTGGCGCTGCGCTGGCTCGACAATCCACGCGCCGGGCTGGCGCTCGCGCGCAAGGCCGAACGGCGCATGCGGCAAGCGCTGAACAAGATCTCGTGGCTGATTTACCGCATCAACCATCCGGTATTGCGCGATATGTTCATGGCGCCGAGCAACCGTTTTCGGATGCGCGCCGGGCTGGTTTCGATCCTGGCGGGCAACCTGCAACCGAGCTGGCGATATTCACCGCCTTTGCTCGCGTTCAAAGCTGCGTTCTTCGCACTGTCGCTGGCCTACCGCTTTGGCTTTCGACTGCCGGTGCCGACCGCTCCCGAGATGAATCCCGAGTGAGTGCGCCAGGCGCAAAGCGATCACTGCAGAGCCTTGACGCCGCCGCCCGCGACGAAGGGCGGGCGCGGCTTCACGTGGCGGAATCCCGCTTCGGCTTATGGTTTCTCGGCACTGAGATTTGGACCCGCCATGTGCTGCAACCCGCGCTCGCAGAACTCGACGGTCTGATCGAAAATCGACGTGCTTCTTATCCTGTGATCGTCGATGTCGGCTGCGGCCACGGACGTTCGTTCAAACTGCTCAATGAGCGCTTCCGGCCGGTGCGGATGATCGGCGTCGACATTGACCGGGAGATGCTCGCGAGTGCGCGGGCGGAAGCACATCGCCACGAACTCGCGGTGGAATTCAAGCGAGCCTCAAGCGCCGCGCTGCCGATTCCCGACCAATCGGTCGATCTGCTGTTCTGCCATCAGACGTTTCATCACCTGGTCGATCAACAGAGTGCGCTGCGCGAATTTCATCGCGTGCTCAAGCGTGACGGCGTGCTGTTATTTGCCGAATCGACCCGCCGGTATATCCGTTCGTGGATCATTCGCCTGCTCTTCCGCCATCCGATGGAGGTGCAACGCACCGCGCCGGAATATCTCACGATGCTTCGCGCGGCCGGCTTCACAATTGATGCGCAGGCGATTTCGTATCCTTATTTGTGGTGGAGTCGCGCGGACTTCGCGATCATGGAACGCTGGTTTGGGATAACGCCGCCCGCCGATCGCGAAGAGACCTTAATCGATTTGGTGGCGACTCGCGATTGATAGCTGCGAGGATTCATATTATCCCCTCAGCGAACTGAAGAGGACTCTCATGCGGGTTTTTGTCACCGGCGCGACCGGGTTCATCGGCTCGGCCATCGTGAGCGAACTGATTGGTGCGGGGCACCGAGTTCTCGGCCTTGCCCGCTCGGATGCGGCCGCTGCATCTCTCAAGGCCGTCGGGGCCGAGGTGCATCGTGGCGCTCTCGATGATCCTGATAGCCTGAAGCGTGGAGCAGAGGCATCGGACGGCGTGATCCACGCCGCATTCGTCCACGACTTCTTGTCTGACAACTCAGTCCGCGACTTCTCCTCCCTCTACTTGGCTGCAGCCGAAACGGATCGGCGCGCCATTGAGACGCTGGGCCTAGCGCTCGCCGGTTCCGATCGCCCCCTCGTGGTCACCTCCGGTACCGCGCTTCTGGCGCCCAATCGTCTAGGCACTGAAGACGACGGGCCTGATCCGGCATCGAGCGCGGCGCCCCGCGTCGCCTCGGAGGAAACCACTCTGTCAATGGCGTCGCGTGGCGTGCGCGCCTCCGTCGTGCGCCTTCCCCCGTCGGTCCATGGGGACGGCGATCGCGGCTTTGTCCCAGGCCTGATCAATTTTGCCCGCGAGAAGGCCGTCTCGGGCTATGTGGGTGAGGGATTCAACCGCTGGCCGGCAGTGCATCGATTGGATGCGGCGGTGCTCTATCGGCTGGCGCTGGAGAGCGCGCCAGCTGGTTCGAGGCTTCACGCGGTAGCTGAGGAGGGGGTGGCACTTCGCGACATCGCAATCGCCATCGGCAGGCATTTGAACGTGCCGGTGGTCTCGGTGCCGAGCGCCAGGGCAGGAGACCATTTCGGCTGGCTGACGAACTTCATTGCGATGGACAATCCCACGTCCAGCAGCCTTACCCGGAAGCGCGTGGGATGGCGTCCGGCGCAGCGGGATCTGATCCAAGACCTTGACCAGGGGTCCTATTTCGACAGCCGCAAGTCCTAAAGGCTTCGAGGCCTCCGGACAGCTTCCCGCGTCAGCTTAGACGATGCCCATCAGGCGGCAGCGCCGGGGCGGCCTTTGTCGATCCCGGTCGCGAATTATCCCGAAACGCCTGACCCGTAACTGCGGTCCAGGTCGTAGCGCAAGAGCTCCGGCCCTCGAACATCTCCACGAAGTTGCAACGCGAGGCGCGAACCGGCCGTCACGAATCGCGACCGTCGCCGCGGGTTTCGGACACCGGCCTCAAGCACGCTTCCGGCACGACAATCTCTGATCGTGAAGCGGACCTCATCGCCTGAACAGCTTTTTCAGTTAGATCGGCGCAACGTCAAAGCGGCATGACCGTTGCGCTAAGGCTTCCTTTGCAAAGCTATTGCAAAGGTAATTGTCAAAATGAGAGATTCCGCGATTCGTCTGTTTTTCGCCGTTCTGTTGAGTAGTGGACTCGGTTCATCGATCGCCGCGGCGCAAACGTCTGAAGTAAAAGGCATTTACGCCTATAATTCGATCTATTCGCAGTGGTCAAGAGCCCACGGGACTCAGTGGTTTATCACCTCGTCAGTACTGACCAACAACAATATCGACGGGGTGGCCTTGAAGTTCGCGTGGAACGCGATCGAGACCGCGGACGGCGTTTACGCCTGGGCGCCACTGGATAATATGATCGCGCAGGCGGCCGGCGCCGGCAAAAGCGTCACGATCGACGTGGTCGGAGGCTATCTGGCCCCGAGCTGGCTGTTCGCTCAAAGGGCGCAAGCGTTCAGCTTTGTGTGGTCTCAGCCTTGGGGTCCGAAGATGTGCTCGGTAACAAAGATCCCGGTGCCTTGGGATCCCGTGTTCATCGAGAAATGGACGGCTTTCGTGGAAGCCCTGGGCGCGCGCTACAGCGCCAATGCCACCGTCACTGGCGTCAAAATCTCGGGCTTGAATTCGGTCGACGAAGAGACCTCGGTGCCGTTCGGCGTGAACCAGGCGATCCACAACGGTAAAACGAGCTGCACCGGTTACAATGATGTAGCTAACTGGCAAGCCGCCGGCTACACACGCTTGCAGGTTGAAGCGGCGTGGCGACAGATCGCCGCGGCCTTTCAGAGCGCCTTTCCGACCAAGACCCTGGTGGCGACGATGGACATGGGAGGCTTTCCGCCGATCGACGATAACGGCCTGGTTTTCACCCCAGGTAAGTACGATGCCGGACAGGATAGTCAGGCGACGCTGGATATAATTGCCGATGGGGTAGCAGCTTATGGCGCGCAGTTCGCGTTGCAGAACGATGGACTCGTGGGTTACGGACAGGCGTGGCCGACTGAGACCAGTTATGCGAACCAAATTACGACGGGCTATCAGACGGTCGCGGCGCTGGGCGGCGGCTTGCCCGCGGCGATGAACTTGGCGGCCAACGCCGGGACACATTATCTCGAGCTCTACCCGTCGGACCTCGACAACTCTTCATTGCAGAGCGCAATCGCGAAGAGCCGTGTGGCGCTGATCGCCAACGCGCAATAGGACAACTCCCGAGCGTAGTGGGAATCGCGAAGTGCGACCACTGTGATCGGGAGCATGCGCCATCAATGGGCGAGGAGTGTGGCAATTGCGGCGCTCCTCGCCTTAGCGCGTTTTAGTGTCGGAGCTTGACTTTGATCATCGTCAGAGTCTATCCACAACCACGCAGACAGATCACGGCGTCACAGGCCGTAACGGGAGAGGAACAGGCGCGATGGCATTACTCGAGGGCAAAGTTGTTGTAATCACGGGCGCGGGCCGCGGAATCGGGCGCGAAGAGGCGCTGCAGATGGCCAAGCAGGGCGCGAAGGTCGTCGTCAACGATCTGGGCGGCCATTTCGACGGCACCGGCCAATCGCGTTCGCCCGCCGAGGACGTCGTCAAGGAAATCCGCGCGGGCGGCGGCGAGGCGGTCGCGAACTTCGAGAGCGTCACAGACTTCAAGTCCTCCAAGCGCATCCTCGAATGCGCAATCGACAACTTCGGCAAGCTCAACGTCGTGGTCAACAACGCCGGCATCCTGCGCGACCGCATGATCTTCAACATGAACGAAGATGACTTTGACGCCGTCATCGGCGTTCATCTGAAGGGCACCTTCAACATGGCGCGCCACGCCTGCAACTATTGGCGCGAGCAGCATAAGGCGGGCAATCTGCTCAACGGCCGGCTGATTAACACGAGCTCGGATTCGGGCTTGCTCGGCAATGCCGGACAGGCCAATTACGGTACCGCGAAAGCCGCCGTGGCGACGATGGCGATCATCATGGATCGCGAGATGGCGCGCTACGGCGTCGCGATCAATGCGATCGCGCCGGTCGCCCGCACCCGCCTGACGATCGACGCGACGCCGCAGACCGCGGCGACAATGCCAACGCCCAAGACCGGCGAAGTAGACATGTTCAGCCCGGCCCACGTGGCCCCGCTAGTGGCGTGGCTGGGCAGCGACGACGCCAAAGACTGTCATGGTGAAATCTTTCGCGTCGGGCTCGGCAACGTCTGGCTGATGCGCGGATGGCATAGCGTGGCCAAGATCACCCAGAGCGGGCCACTCAGGTTCTGGGATCCTGCAGAACTCGGCGCGCGTGTCAAAAAGGAACTCGCGACTGGGGTGACCAAGAAAGAGAATCTCGGCGAGGTTCTGTCGGGAAAAGTCTGACTTTGATCGACTGGCGCGCGACTTCAGAATTTTGACGCAGCTCGCAGACTCGCCTGCTCGCTTCGCGCGGCAGCCGCGCTCCGCTAGTGTCTAAGCGGCCGCGTTTTCGTTCAGTTCTGATCATTTGCGCGGCTAACACCGCGCGCAGCGTGATGGCCGAACATCTCATGGTTCGCGAGCTGACTCGGCACGACGCCACCCACGCGGTGCGCATCCGCTCAGCCGGTATCGCACCCTATGCGCGTGACGGCGCGCTGGTTTCGCTCGATACGCGGATGGCGCTGCGCGAGGTCGGGATCGACATCGGCGACGAGGCCACTTCCACTGATTTGAAGCGCCATCCCGAGCTCCTCGAAGAGGCAGATCTCGTGATCGCGATGACGCAAGCACAGGCGCGCGAGCTGCATGAGCGCTTCGCCGTGCCGGCCGGCCTCGAAGTCTATACGCTGCGCGAGTTCGCCGATGAAGCGGGCGATATCGCGGATCCCTTCGAGCAGGGCGACGCGGTCTTCGCCGCCTGCCGCGATGAAATCATGCGGCTCGTGCCGCGCACGATCGATCGGATTCTCGCGTCCGCCTAGTTAATTTCGCGCGATCGTATGGATCTCCGGTGCGCTCGAGGCCGCTTACTCGCCGGTGATGCCCACGTATTGGGGCGTGCCCGAACCGTCGGTGACGATGACATCCCCGAGCACCACGTACCCCGTATAGTTCCATCCGACCGTGTAGGAACAACTCGCGCCGGGCGCGAGACTCGCGCCGCAGGTATTCGCCACCTGGAAGAAAGGTTTGGTTGCTTTGATCGAGGTGATCCCGGCCGTCGTCGTCAACGGGTTGGTGATCGTGACCACCCCACTCTGGCCGTCGTACAGAACGAGGTAACTGGGTGAGAGCGAGACCAGCGCCCCACTACCTCGTACGCTTACCTTCACAGCACTTTTGGCCGTCGTGAAACTGAGCGAGTCCTTCAGCAGGCCGCCGACCACCGGCTGAAAGACGACTGACGCGGAACAGTTTTGGCCGGCGAGGAGTGTGGTCGGGCAATTGTTGGTCGCCGGAAAATCCGCCGTTGCGGTGCCGACGCCGGTCAAGGTCAATGGCCCAGTCCCGATGTTGCTCAGCGTGGCGCTTTCGGCCGGACTCGGCGAACCAACTAATTCCGTCGGGAAACTGAGGCTCGCCGGGCTGACAGACGCGACCGCGCCTTTCCTCGTGCTCGGCACGACGAAGAGCCCCTCCGGTTTGGAAAACATCCCGACACCGGTTCCGGGGGTGGCATACGTACCAAGGATGAGGATGCCGTTGTCGGTTAAGTCAAAAAAACGCATGATCCGATCTGCAGTGTCGGGGATGTAGATGGCGCCGTCAGGATCGACAAATACCGCCGAGCTGCCGTAGGGGTAATACAGATAATTGGGGTTGCCGAGCCCCACATAAACCGGATTCGCCCCGGTGATATTATCAGTGCGGATCACCTCGCTGATGCCGAATTCATCGTCGGTGACGTAGATCCTCGATGCCGCATCGAGTGTGATCGCGAGCAGTTCGTCGTACATCGGGAAGATTGACGAAAGCGTCGTCCAGTTGGTTCCGGTCAAATCGTCAACCCGCACGATGCGGCCATTGATTGTGTCGGCGACGTAAATCTTACCCGCACTATCGCGCGCAACGCCGCTTGGATCGTCAAACTGATTCGTGCCGTTCCCGAGGCTGCCGAACGCCGTGAAGTTGGTCCCGCTAAGGTCGCTCATGAAGACCACGCGGTTGTTGCCGCTGTCGGCGATATAGATGCCGCTGGCATCGACCCATAGCCCCTTTGGACTGGAGAATTGGCCGGTACCCGCGCCGCAGGTCCCATACGAGGTCCAGTTTTTGCCGCTGATGTTGTCCATCCGGACGATGCGGCAATTGGTGCTGTCGGTTACATAGATTTTGCCGGCGGAATCGACTGCGATGCCCCACGGCGCCGAGAACTGATTAATCCCCGATCCAGCCTTGCCCAGGGTGGTCCAACCCGAGCCCAGCATGTCAAGCATCCGGACGATGCGATTATTGCCCGTGTCGGCGACATAGATCGGCTCATATTGCTGGTTGATGTCTATCGTTCCGCTCTGGATCGTTCCGCTGGTCAGATCGAGCGTCGTCGTTAGCGGCGCCAGCGTCTCGATTACCTCGCCAAGCACCGCGGTCGAAGCGCCCTTGATCGTCTGCGAGCCCGAGAAGTTGGCATAAAGCACATAATCATAAGTCGTGGCGCCCCTAGACGTGAACTCCTGGAGGGTGAGACGACCCGTCGTGAAGCTCCCGCTGATGCTCGTAGTACCGTCATTCGATTGCGCCGTCAGGCTGCCGCCAATACAGGTCCACTCTTCGGAGTAGGGGAAATAAATCGGCGAGTAGGCGACCAGCGGGCACGAAATCGTCACCGTGCCGGCGGGACTCCCGAGGGTCGCGCCTGTGATGGTCAACTCGGTCGCGGTCGAGCTGACGCTGCCGCCACTATCGGTATAGGGATATTGTGTCGCCGACGCCGAGGCGGCTGCGGTCAAGATAAGCGCCGCAATCGCGATAATCATCGATTGAGGTTTCATAATGAAAATGCGCGCGTCCTTTAGCTAAATCGGTCCAACGTGGCTTCCGCCAAACTACCTGAGCTTCTTACGAAAGAACAGTACCACAGCATTGTTTTTTTGATACCAGCGAAACCTTTGCACCAGCTCTGCGGCTCTTTGACATCTGCGCGCGAGATGGAAGGATAGGCTCTGAGGTATGCCGATGCAGAATTCAAGCGCGGCGTTACAAGAGCTTCTGGACAAGCAGGCCTGCGTCGAGCTGGTGCAGCGCTACAGCCGGGCGCTGGACTGGCTCGACGACGATGCGCTGAAGACGGTCTTCTGGCCCGACGCCGAGATCGACTTCGGCTTCTTCAAGGGCCGCGGCGATCAGTTCAGCGTCGAAGTGATGAAGGTCGAACACAGCCTCGTGCGCCGCTGGCATATGACGGCGAGTCCGCTGGTGCGCGTCAGCGGTGACGTCGCGGAGGGCGAGTGCTACGGACTCGCCGCCGGAATCGCGATGCGCGACGGGCGCGCGGTGCATGATATTTTTGGCGGGCGCTACCTCGATCGCTTCGCGCGGCGCGGCGGCGAATGGCGGATCGCGCGACGAATCTATGTCGCCGACTGGCAGCGTTCATTTGACGCCGACGCGGCGGCTGAAAACGGTCTGGTGACAGGCTTGAACTGGTCCAATGATTTCAGCCCGGCCCATCCGTGGTTTCGCAAAATCTGAGCGATAATGAATCGTACGAGGCCGTTATGACGTTCGACAATCCGCCTGATAGCGAGATTCATGCGATTCTCGCCAAACCCACCACCGTCGCGGTGGTCGGATGCTCGGATAATCCGGAGCGCGACAGTTTGAATATCGCGATGCTGCTCAAGCGCCGCGGTTTCCGCGTAATTCCGGTGAATCCGCAGCTCGCCCCCGAAGCCCTGCGGGCGGAACTCGGTGAACGATGCTACCCGGACCTCGAATCGATTCCGGATGCGGTCGAGATGGTGGACGTCTTCCGGCGGCCGGCGAATTTGCCCGAGATTGCAGAACAAGCGATCAGGAAAGGGGCGCGGATTCTCTGGGGCCAACTCGGCGTCGTCCATCAGGGGGCGGCCGCGCGCGCGCGGGCGGCCGGACTGACGGTCGTAATGGATCGCTGTCCCGCGATAGAATACCGGCGGCTCTTTTGAACGCGAACAATCTAACCGTAACAAGCCCTTCGTTAGCGAGATGAAGGCTCGGCGTTGGGAAACGCTCGCCAGCGAGCAGGTCTACAGCACGCCGATTTTCGATCTCCATCGGCGCAAATCGGGCCATCCGACGCGCGGTGATCGCCACTTCTATGTGCTTGAGGCGCCGGCCTGGGTGAATATCATCCCGCTGACCTCCAAGCGCGAGGTGGTGATGGTGCGGCAGTATCGTCACGGTATCAGCGGGTTTACGCTTGAGATTCCGGGCGGGATGGTTGATCCGGAAGATCGGACGCCGGCGATCGCGGCGCGGCGGGAGATGGTCGAGGAGACCGGCTACGACGGCGGCCGGGTAATCGCGCTGGGCAAGGTGCATCCTAATCCGGCCATCCAGCCGAACATCTGCTACTCGTTCTTCGCGCGCGACGTGCGCCCGGTGGGCGGTCCGCACGCCGATCCAGAAGGTTCGGAGGAGACCGAAGTAACGCTCGTGCCGCTGACGCAAATCAAGGGGCTGATCGCGTCAGGCAAAATCACGCATGCACTCGTGATCGCAGCCTTTTCATTTTTTCACGTCTACAATCCGCCGCCCCGCGCCACCTCGAAGTCCTGAGGCTTTTTCGGGAGTGGGCCGCCATAATAGCGGCGCAGAAATGCGTAGGCCGGCAGAACCGCGAGGGCCATCGCGAGCGCGACGATGAGATCGATCTGCCGCGCTCCGTGGGTGGCGATCAGGCCAAAGGTCGCGAGCCAGGTCAGTAGCGGCGCGGCGGCGACTACGTAGAGTCCAAGCCTGCCGCCGCCGATCACAAAGAGTCCGCGGCGCTGCGGCTGCAGGCGGCGCAGCCGAATCAGCGCCGCCATTTCGAGGACCAGTGCCAGCATGTAGAAAAAGACGTCGAGCACCACCAGATTCATGAAGCCAAGCGGCGCGAGCAGGGTGAAAACCACGCAGCAGACGAGGATCGAACGCGCCGGGACGTCGCGCTTGTCTGACATTGCCGCCAGCGCGCGGGGTAGATAACCCTCGCCGGCCAGCACGAAGGGCAGGCGCGAGACCCAGAGTATCGCGGCCTCGAACAGCGCGAAGGCCGAGATAGCGCCGCCGACGCTGATGGCCGTCCCGAGAAGCGGGCCGCCCAGCCGAACACCCTCCGCGGCGAACCATCCGGCGCGCCACTGCGCCGCCGCGCTCGCGCCCGCGAGCGTGACGCCAAGCGGCAGAAGATAGCCGAGGGCGACCAGCGGAATCGCGATCGTGATCGCGCGCAGGTAGTTGCGCTGGGGCGCCTGGATTTCGCCGGCTACGACACTGAGATTTTCCCATCCGCCGTAATTCCACATCACGACCGTAAGGCCGCCGCCGAGCGCCGCGAGAAAGTCGCGCGAACCGTGCGGCTCCAGGGGCATCCGCCAGTGGATCAGGTGCGGCGCGCCGACGAGCACCATCGCGACGAATGGTGCCAGCAGCGCAGTTGTAAGAATAATCGAGCTATTGCCGACGACGCGGACGCCCAGCAGGTTCAAGAGTCCCGAGCACCAGACCAGTGCGATCTCCAAGACCAACTGGCCGGCGGCGCCAAGCGGGATCAAAAAGGCCAGATACGTGGCGAACAGGACCGGATAGATCGCCGTATCCACCGCAGCGAAGAGCAGCGTCAGCCAGACCTCGGCGAACCCGGCGAACGGTCCCAGCGCCTCCTTGACCCAGAAGTAAAAGCCGCCCTCGAATGGAATCAAAGCGGTCAGTTCCGCGGCCATCAGGGCTGTCGGCAGGCTGAGGGTGAGCGGGATTATTGCGCACAGGAGCAGCGTTAGCCGCGGTCCGGCGAGGCCGACAGCGTCTTCGATCCCATAGGCGCCGCCGCTGACGACCAGATAGATGAGGCAGATCAGCGGGAGCAGGCCGATGCGATGGGGCAGTTGCGGCTGGGAGGTTGAGGCGAGCGTCATCAGAGGGTGTTGGGCAGATCAAGCTTTTGCCGCCATCCGGTCAGGGATTGCACGGCAGGCAAGCGGCGCGCCACACTGATAAGATGCTTCCGGCGGTGCGACGGGTGAATTTCCCGCCGGTAGTCGCAGGAGCCGCAAGAGGTTCGACCGATAGTGTTCCGGATCATGTCACGGGGTTATGGCTCGGTGGGTCATGGCCGCAAAATGATAATGCAGTCGCCCTGGAGATCGATAGCTGCCGCGCTCGCGCTGGCGACCGTCGCAGGATGCGCCGGGCTTCACGTCTTCGGCGGCCCACCGTCGCCGGGCGGCGGCCTCGGGCAGCATCCGTTCGGCGCCGCACCGGCAGTGGATATTCCCGCGTCAGCCTATGCAATGGGCGCTTACCTGAAGGCTGAGATGGCGACCGCGAACGGCGATCACCAAGAGGCTTTTCGCGAATACGAGGCCGCGGTCAAGTACGACCCGAATAACGCCGCCTTGCGGGTGAAGCTCGCTGATCTCTACGTGCATGAAGGCCGCCTTAAGGACGCGCTCGAGCAGACCAATGCGGCAATCAAGCTTGATCCCAACTACCTGCGCGCGCAATTGCTCGACGCTGGGATTAGCTCGGCGCTCGGCGACGACGAGGCGGCGCGCGCGCGCTATCAGACGGTGATCGAGCAGGCCCCGAAGACGCAGGAGGCCTATCTTTTTCTGGGCACGCTGGCGGCCAAGAATGGCGACTACGCCAAGGCCGAGCAGATCTTCAATCAGCTCATCGCCGAGGATCCGTCGTCGTTTCTCGGCTACTACTATGCGGGCCGCGTCACGCTCGCGGCGAAGCGTTATGACGACGCCGATCGTTACTATCAGAAAGCGCTGGCGCTGAGCCCACAATCGCAACTGCTGCTGATGGACATCGCGGTCTTGCGCGAGTTGCAGAACCGGCCCGCTGAAGCGAGCAATATCTACCACAAAATTCTGCAATCGGATCCCAATAACGATGAGGCGCGCAAGCGCCTGGCCGATCTCTATGGCGGGGACGCGAAGCTCGAAGCGGCGCTGGCGGAACTGCAGCGCCAGGAGCAGCTCGAAACCACGCCGGCTGACACCCGCACCAAGATCGGCCTGCTGTTTTTCGAGCGCGGCGACTTCGATCGGGCAGCGACCGAATTCAACCTGGTGCTCGGCGCCGAGCCCGACAACTACCGCGTGCGCTACTACCTCGGAGTGGTTTACACGGAACTCGAGGAGTACCAGCAGGCGCTCGTCGAGTTTGACAAAATTCCGCAAAGTGACGAACGCTTCCCCGAAGCGCGCCTGCAGCAGGCGTACATCTATGACAAGCAGGGCGAATACGATCAGGCGATTGCGAAACTGAACGACGCGCTGCGGGTTAAGCCCAATGACACCGAGATCATGGGCTTCCTGGTCGGCCTCTATCAGGAGAAAAAAGACTACCCTAGCGCGATCGCGCTCGCCCAGAAAATGGTCGGCCTCGATCCGCGCGACGACAAGTTCCGCTTCACCCTCGGCGCGCTCTACGACGAGAACAAGCAAAAGGACCTCGGGGTGGCGGAGATGCGCCAGGCGATCGCGCTGAATCCCAAAAACGCGGCGGCGCTGAATTACCTAGGTTATACCTACGCGGAATCCGGCGCGCGGCTCGACGAGGCCGAAAAACTGATCAAGCGCGCGCTCGTGATCGAGCCTGAGGACGGTTTCTACGTGGACAGCCTGGGTTGGGTTTACTATCAGAAGGGCGATTACCGCAAAGCGGTAGAGGAACTCGAACGCGCGGTCAATCTCACCAGTAGCGACCCGACCATCACGGAGCATCTCGGCGACGCCTACGCCAAAGCTGGCAAACCCGACGACGCCCGCCATCAGTATGAGGACGCTCTCGTCAAGGCGGCGGACGCCGAGCAGGCGACGCGGCTCAAGGCCAAGCTGATGGCGCTCGGCGATACGGAACGACGCGCCGCGCACTGATTCGATGGGCCGCGGGGTCAGGATTCATCGCTTCGCCTGGATTGCGCTGCCGGCCGCAGTAACGCTGCTTACGGCTTGCGCCACGCAGTCAGCGACTCCGGCTGCCGCGCCCGCTCCGGCCAGCGCGGAGCTCGCTATCCTCGACGCGCGGGAGCGCAATCTGACCGCGTTGCAGACTCCCGCAATTATGGAATACATGGGCCCGGGCGGCCACTTTAAGGCGCGCGAGCAGATTACCGTGCGGCGACCGTCGAGCTTGCGGGTCGAGGCGCTGACGCCGTTGGGCATAGCTCTGGTCGTCGCCGCCGGTCCGACTGAGATAGCGGTATTCGATCCGTCGAAAAATACGATCACGCGCGGCGCGGCGACCGCGGCGACGCTCGAGCTGGTCGCGCGCATCCCGTTGAATCCGGCGCAGGCGGTCCGCCTCCTGCTAGCACTTCCACCGGACGACGCGGCCCTCGATTCGGCGCCAACTTCCTCCAGCGAGGATAACGGCGCAACGCTGCTCAAGTACTCGCGCGCAGAGGACGGCCGGATCGAAATTGCGATCGCCGCCGGCGACCTCGCGATGGTGCGTGAGATCGCGGCCGACGGTGCGCTAGTCTACGAAGTGCGTTACAGCGACTATCGCGATATCGGGGCGATGCGCTTTCCTTACACAATCGCCGCGAACTTCGCACCCTCGGCGACCACGCTGAATTTGCACTACGAGCGCCCGCTGATCGACGGCGCGATTCCTGACGCCGATTTCGTATTGGCACCCGGCCCGCAGACCCGGGAATTGCGACTCGGCTTCAACTCGATTACCGAGCCGCGCGGCTGAGACGAACTTGCGTTCCTATCAGTTTCCCGGGATCGCAATCCTGATGCTCGCCGCCCTGCTGAGCGCCGGATGCCGCGTCAATCGTCCGGCGATTAATCATGCTGCGGCGCAAATTCTCTATGACTCGATGACCAGCGACCCCAACACCTTCAACCCGGTCCTGGTCACCGACGGGGCTTCGAATGAAGCGATCGGCGATCTGTTCGAAGGGCTGACTAAAGAAGATCCAAAAACCACATTGATCGAGCCTGACCTCGCGGAGAAATGGGAGCTGAGCGACGGCGGCAAGACGATCACGTTCCATCTGCGCCACGACGTGAAATGGTCCGACGGTGTGCCCTTCACCGCGCGCGACGTGCTCTTCACGATGCGCGTGATCTACGATCCGCGCGTACCGAACAGCGAAAGTTTTGTGCTGACCGTTGACGGCCAGCCGATCAAAGCCGAGGCGCCCGACGATTACACCGTCGTGATGCGCTTGCCGCGCCTCTTCGCGCCGCTGCTCAATTCCATCGGCTTTGCGATCATTCCCGAGCACTCGCTCAAAGATGCGCTCGCCGCCGGCAAGTTCAATCGCACCTGGGGGATCGATACTCCCGCCAACCGGCTGGTCTCGCTGGGCGCCTACCAGATGCTCCGTTACGTGCCGGGCCAGCAAATCGCTTTTGCCCGCTATCGGTCCTACTGGATGCGCGCCACCGACGGCCGCGCGCTACCCCTCCTGCACGGCCAGACGTTGCTGATCGTGCCCGATCGCAATGCCCAGTACTTGCGCTTTGTCGGCGGCCTGACCGACACTTACTCGCCGCGCCCCGAAGAGGTCTTCAGCCTGCGCGAACAAGCCGCGGCGCTCGGGATTACGATCCAACCCGTCGGCATTGATACCGGTTCGCTATTCTTTGCCTTCAACCGGAATCCACGGCGGTACGTTCACAATAATGTCACCGACCCGCGCTACCGCTGGTTCACCGATATAAATTTCATGCGCGCGCTCGCCCACGCGGTCGATAAGGCGGGAATGATCAATCTCTGTTTCCGCGGACTGGCTATTCCGGCGGTTAGCGACATCTCGCCGGAGAACAAAATCTTCTATAACCCGAACCTCAAGGATTACGACTATGATTTGGCCCTGGCTGGACGGATGCTCGACGAAGCTGGTTACCGGATGCTGCGGCCGGGCGTGCGCGGCGACCCGCAAGGCCATCCGCTGGTCTTCGATCTCACGACTTCAACCGGCGATGAATCGGTGCGCGGCGAAATGTGCGTCATCTTCAAACAGGATCTCGAACAGTTGGGCATCAAGGTCAACTACCGCCCGCTGGAATTCATCACGCTGGTCAAACGGATTGAATCAAGCTTTGACTGGGATTGCATGCTGATGGGCTTTAGCGGCGGCGGGGTCGAGCCCAACAACGGCGCCAACTTTCTGCGCTCTTCCGGCAATCTGCATATCTGGAATCCGTCGGAGCCCAAGCCCGCGACGCCATGGGAAGCCGAGATCGATCGGCTGCTCGACGAGGGCACGCGGGTAATGGATCCGCATGCACGTGCCCCATACTATTGGCGAATTCAGCAAATCCTGCATGACCAGTTGCCGATTATCGAGACCGTGCGCCAACGCCGCTTCGCCGCCTACCGCAATCAGCTTGAGAATTATATCCCGACTGTCTGGGGGCTCTACGAGCCCGAGTATATCGAGTTCCGCAACTGAGGTGGGCAATACTCAGTCGAATAGTCATTTGGAACAGCAAAGCGAAAGATGATTCGATTTTTGCTCAAACGCCTCCTTCTGATGATCCCGCTGATTCTCGGGATCACCTTCATCTCGTTCTGCGCGATGTCACTGGTGCCGGGCAATTTCCTCACCGGGCTCGCGCTTAATCCACAAATCTCACCGGCGGTGATTCATCAGATGGAGGCCGAGTTCGGCCTCGATCAACCGCTGTTGATCCGCTACTTCCGCTGGCTGTGGGAGGTCGCGCATCTGAATCTGGGCGTCTCGCTCGCCTATCGCGTGGACGTGACCGGCCTGATCGCTGGACGCGCCCTCAACACCGTTATCCTGGCGCTCGCGAGCATGCTGTTCTCGTGGGCCCTCGCGATTCCGATCGGTATCGTCGTCGCGATGCGGCAGAACTCGATCCTCGATCGGACGCTGTCTTTTTTCAGCTTTCTCGGGATGTCGGTGCCGGCTTTTTTCCTGGCCTTTCTCGGGATGGACTTCGCGCTGCGCACCGGATGGTTTCCGGTAGGCGGCAGCTTCTCGCCCGATTACGCGAACCTCGATGCCTGGAACCGGCTAGCCGACCGCGTCAACCATCTGATTCTGCCCGCCGCGATCCTGGGTCTGGCCGGGATGGCCTCCCTGATGCGCCTGATGCGCTCGCAGATCCTCGAAATCAAGAACGCCGATTTTGTCCGCACGGCACGCGCCAAGGGTCTGCCCGAGTCGCGCGTGATTTACATACACGTGCTGCGCAACGCGCTGAATCCCTTCGTCACGATGGCTGGCTATGCGCTGGCTGATCTGTTGAGCGGCGCCGCGCTGGTCGAGTCCGTCATGAACCTGCAGGGCCTCGGCCTGCTGCTGCTCAACGCCGTGCGCTCGCTCGATGTTCCGCTCGTCATGGGTTCAGTGCTGATGGGCACGGTGCTGCTGCTGCTCGGGAATCTGCTTGCCGATCTCGCGCTCGTCGCGGTCGATCCGCGAGTGGATTTCGCAACCCTGGCGTCACAATGAGCGCCCTGCCCAAGCCAATCGCTTTCGAGCCAGCCCCAGCCCGCGACGGCCTGATCGCGGGACTCGGCCGGGAATGGGGTGTCGCGCGCTGGCCCGCGCGGCTCTCGATCATCTGTCTCCTGATCTTCTATCTTTTCGCCGCGGCCTCGCCCGTGATAGCGCCATACGACCCGGCCTATCAGTACCGCAATCTGCCCGACTGTCCGCCGATGACGCTGCATCTCAGCCGCGGCGCCGATCGCGATCGCGGTTTCTTCTTTGCCTACCCGCTGACGATGGTCGATCCGCTGGCGCGGCGCTTCACCGAGGATCACAGCCGCAAAACCTTCATCCGGTTTTTTCACGATGGCCGGCTCTTCACCACCGCCGACGCCTCGATGCCGTTTTTTATCCTCGGCAGTGAAGGGCTTGGTCGCGACCTCTTTTCACGCATCGTCTATGGCGCACGCGTCAGCATGAGTATCGGGCTGGTCGGCGTGTTCATCAGCTTCTCGCTCGGCATTTTTGTCGGCGCCTTCTCGGGCTACATGGGCGGGTGGACCGACAACCTGATTATGCGTTGGTGCGAGATCGAGATGTCGCTGCCGCAGTTCTATTTCCTGCTCGCGCTGGCGGCCGTGATCCCTTCGGGGCTGAGCACCGTCACAACCTTCTTCATGATCGTCGCGATCATGTCCTTCATCGGCTGGGCGGGCTTCGCGCGGGTGATCCGCGGGATGGCGGCGGCCGTCAGAACGGCGCCGTTCGTCGATGCGGGACGGGCGCTCGGCGGCTCGCGGATGCGGATTCTGCGCCGCCACGTGATTCCCTCGATGCTCGGCTTTGCCGCGATCAACGCCTCGCTCGCGATTCCGGGCTATATCCTCGGCGAGAGCGCGCTGTCGCTGCTGGGACTGGGTATTCAGGAGCCGGCGTCAAGTTGGGGGAATCTGCTGTCGCAGGCGATGGACCCGCAGAATATCGAGCACTATCCCTGGGTGCTGATCCCGGGCCTCTTCATCTCCGCCGCGGTGATGTCGTTCAATTTCCTCGGCGATCATTTGCGGGATCGTCTCGACCCCGGCAATCTGCGTTAACGTCAAATTCAGTGATTGGAGTGTGATGAGGTGAAGACCGGAATTATCGGCGGGCGGGGCGTCGGCAAATCGATGGTGTTTCATGCCCTTACTGGACTCGCTCCACTGCCCGGGCACGCGGACGCGCGCAATCGCGCCCGCCCCGGACAGCTCAAGGTTGCCGACGAGCGCCTCGATTTTCTCGAAGTCACCTACGGGTCGAAAAAGAAAGTCGAGATCGAATTGACCGTCCTCGACTTCGCGCCGAATCCGAAGGAGCAAAAGGAAGGCGCCGCGCTCGATCCGAGCCTGCTGCCACTGATCCGCGACCTCGACGCCCTGCTGATCGTCGTGCCGGAGTTTGCGGGCAAGCAGATGCCGCTGGCGGAGACGGTCGCCAGCGTCGAGGCCGAATTGGTCTTCGCCGATTATGAGCAGGCGGAGCGCCGGGGCGAGCGCCTCAAAAAAGAGAAGGGGCAGACCGATTTCGAGCGCGCGGCGCTCGACAAATGCCTCAAATGGCTCGAAGCCGGACGGCCCTTGCGGCTGCTCGAATTGACCGCGCAGGAACTCCAGGCTTTTGCCAGCTTCGGCTTTGTCTCACGCAAGCCGGCACTCGCGGTGGTCAACTGCGAGGTCGATCGCGCACTGGCTGAGTCCTCACCTGCGGATCAGAAAATCGTCACTGAGCACGGACTCGATTTCTTGCGGCTGGCCGCGGCCTTTGAGGCTGAGCTTTGGGAGCTCGACGCGGTCAGCCAGCGCGAGATGCTCGCAGAGGCCGGGCTCGCTGCGCCGGCGCGCGACCGCCTGATAACGGCGCTCTTTCGTCATCTCGGCCTGATGACTTTTTATACTGCGGGAGAGCCCGAGGCCCATGCCTGGCCGCTGCCGCGCGGAGCCTCCGCGCTGGAGGCGGCCGGACGGATCCACAGCGATATCGCGCGCGGCTTTATCCGCGCCGAGGTCGTCGGCTACGAGGATTTCGCCGTGCTGCGGTCCGACGCCAAGGTCAAGGAAGCCGGCAAGCTGCGCCTCGAGGGCCGCGACTACGTCATGCGCGACGGCGACATTATCCATATCCGCTTTAAGGTTTGAACATATGTCGAACAGCAATCCTGACCCGCAAAATGCCGTTGCGCTTTTCCGGATGGCTAACGGTTATGTCGCCGCGCAAGCCCTGTATGTCGCCGCCGACCTTGGCCTCGCCGACTACCTGACCCACGGGGCGCTGACCGCGCAGGAACTCGCCAGCAAAACCGGCTCGCATCCCGACGCCCTCGCCCGCCTGCTCCGCGCGCTCGTCGCATTCGGGATACTAAATGGTGACGCCGAGGAGCGCTTCACGCTGGCCCCGATTGCTGAGTTCCTTCGCAGCGATCTCCCCGGCTCGATGCGCTCCGCCGTCCGATTTGTTGCGGACCCGTCGACTTGGCGAGCGTGGGAAAATCTGCCACACAGCATCCGCACAGCCGAGCCCGCCTTTGATCACGCATGGGGGATGTCCATCTTTGAGTATTCGCAGCGTCATCCCGACTTCTCAAGAATTTTTGACGAAGCAATGGAAGGACTGTCTACGCTAGGGTCGGCAGCCGTTCTGGCCGCATATGACTTTTCCCAGTTTCGCACGCTCGTCGATGTTGGCGGCGGGAACGGCGCTTTGCTGGCGACACTGCTGCGTCAGCACGGCGCTTTGCGCGGAAAGCTCGCCGATCTCCCGCATGTCGTGAGCCGCGCCGCCGAGGTCCTTAATCGTGCCGGCGTCGCCAATCGATGCGAGATTATTGGTTGTGACTTTTTTGAGACCGTGCCTTCCGGCGGGGATGCCTACGTGCTCAAAAGCATCCTCCACGATTGGGACGACACCCACGCGATGAAGATCCTGCGGAACTGTCACCGTGCGATGACGCCCTCATCGACTTTATTGCTACTCGAACGCGTGCTTCCCGAGCAGCCCGCTGTGGAAGCCGCGCTGCGCTATCTTATCGATCTGACTATGCTGGTTATGACCCCAGGAGGCCGCGAGCGCACGCCCGCCGAGTTTCGTAAGCTGCTCGAAGGCGCAGATTTCGGGTTCCTCGGTATTACGCCCACCGGCGGTCCCTACGATATTGTCACCGCTCGCAAAATCTAGCCGTTTTCGAGTCAACCCTAGCGCGCGGTATCTGATTTCTCCTCCTTAGCAAAGGAGTGGCCGGACGCCGCGACATAGCTCCGCCGAACCCGCTGGGGGTTTCATTCGCGAAATAAAATTGCGGCGTCAGCCGCGTGATTCCGCATAGCGCAGTCGGGCAAGCACGAAAAAGAAAATTGATGTTGAACCCCTCCATGAGGCACTATCAAGCCGACAACGCGCCTTGCGCGGGGCCATCGCGGCTGAAAGAATGCCGCGAGCACTCCAGTTGCGCTCGCCAGCCGCGCCCTACAAATGCGTCGCATTGAAACCCTGATAATCCTGCTGGCGCTGGCGTTTTATGCTTGGTTTCTGCGGCGCTTTGGACTGAGCCAGGTTCTCGAATACGTCAGGCTGATTGGCTGGGGGCTGCTATTTACGATCGCGCTCGAAGCCGTCGCGCGCTTCGCCAACACGCTCGGATGGCGCGTCGCGATTGCAGATTGTCCGGCCGCGCTAGGTCTCGGTGAACTCTTCATGGCGCGCGTCGCGGGCGAGGCGATTGACTACGTCACGCCTTCGGCGCAACTCGGCGGGCAATTTGTGATGGCGCTGACGGTCCGGCGCAAACTCACGATGGCGGTGGGGCTGGCGACGGTGATTATTGCGTCGCTGGCGGAAGCGATCGGCCAGATCGGCTTCATCAGCGCGGCGCTCATCGCCGCGCTGCCGTTTGCTGCTCACCTGCATCACCGTCTGCTCTTGCCGATCATCGCCGGTTTGCTGATCGCTGTCGCGCTCGCGGGCGGTTTTTTTTATGTGCAATTGCGCCAGCCCTTCTCCCATCTCTGGAAGGTCGCCGCCAGGTTCAATGTGCCGCAACTGGCCGACCCCGAAGTGAAAGCGGCCGCCGCCGAAGCCGACGCGATTCTGGTCGATTTCTACGCGCGCCAGCGTGGACGGTTCGCGCTCTCGTGCCTGTGTTACCTGCTCGCCTGGAGCATGGGTCCGCTCGAAATTCTGATATACCTGACGTTGCTCCATCAGCCGTTGAATTGGACCACGCCCGTGCTCGTCGAAGCCTTGGGACTCTTGCTCGAGCGCGCGACATTTCTGATACCGGGCAAGCTGGTCAGTCAGGAGGGGGGTAAGGCGCTGATACTCGCGCTCTTGGGCTATCCGGCCGCGATCGGTTTCGCGATCGGATTTTTACGGCGGCTCAAAGAGCTGGTTTGGGTGCTGTTCGGTCTCGGCTGGCTGACGCTCCATCGGGTGGTCGCTGAAAAGCAGTCTCTCGTCACGCGGCGCGCCCGCCGAAATCTGCTTAAGATGCGCGGTGCGCATGAAGGGGATATCTGATGAAGGAATTTTTCGCCGCGCTCTGCGGGATTCTGATGCTCGCGGCCAGCGCGCGAGCCGGCGTCGTCGTCGAGGAGCAGCAGGTCAGCGACCGCGGCGGCGGCGCGCCGATCACCCACAAAATCGTCGTGATGGTTCAAGGCAACAAGCAGAAGTCCGTCATCGATGACGTCAAACAGTCGCTGATCATCGACCTCGATCAGGGGATGCGGATGATGATAAGCGACGCGCGCAAAATGTACGTCGAAGTGCCATTTCCGTCCAAGGGTATGCCGAAAGGACCCAACCCGACGGCGATATCCTTCAAGAAAACCGGCGGCACGCAGACTCTCGCCGGTTATTCCTGCGATGAGTATACCGGCGCCGGTAGTATGAACGGCAACGACATGACCATCGTTGGCTGCTTCTCGTCCTCTGCCCCCGGCGCGCAAGTCTTTACTAACTTTCAGAAAGCGATGGCCGACAAAGTCAAGGGCACGCCGATGGCGTTAATGAGCGATTCGCCACCGGGCATCCCACTCAAGATCGATACCACGATGAAAGTGACGCACATGTCGATGCCCGGCCTGACCCCGCAGCAGATGGAAGAGATGAACAAGCGTCTGGCGGGTCGTCCGCCGACGGTGATTCACATGACCGTCACTAAAGTCACAGAAGAAAATCTGGCCGCCGATACCTTCCAGCCGCCGAAGGGTTACACCAAGCAGCAGATGCCGATGATGGCTCCGGGGATGATGGGCGCGCGTCCGCCGATGGGAGCTGCCCCGGGCGCGATGGGCCAACGGCCGGGCTCGGGCGCGCCAGTATTTGGGCTTCCGCCGCAGGCGCCCGCGACGCCCGCAGGGAAGGTTCCGGAGTAAATCTCTGCTCGCCGCGGTTTCAGATGACGATTAGCGAGCGCGGCTGATCGCTCAGGCGCGGATTTCGTAGAGCACCGAAAACGCGTCCTTGACCGGCAAGCGTTTGAAGCGGGTGAAGCCGGCCTGTTGCGTTAGCTCCTGCGCTTTGGGCTCGCCCATCATCGCGCCGATTCCGGCGCCGCCGTGCGCCAGCGAGACAGTCATGCAATAGAGCGTGCTCGCCGAATACATCATGCGGCCCATCGGGTTGATGTTGTCCTCGGGATTGCTCGAGACGTTGACCTCAACCATCAAATAGGCACCGCCGGGTTTGAGCGCCGCACGAATCGATTTCAGCAGGCCGAGCGGATCGACCGAATCGTGAACCACGTCGAAAGTTGCGATGAAGTCGAATTTCTCCGCCGGCAGCTTCGTGCAATCGACTACGTCGAAAACGACGCGATCGGCAACGCCGGCCGCCGCGGCGTTGGCGCGCGCCCGCTCGACCGATCCCGGATGGCCGTCGTAACCGAAGAGCTTCGCCTTGGGGTAGGCCTGCGCCAGTGCGATCACCGCGCGGCCACTGCCGCAGCCGACGTCGAGCGCAACCCCGCCGTTGTTCAGCGCCTCGACCACCTCCGGCATCGCAGGCATCCACTTGCGCACGAGCGAGTGGCGATACATCGGCGCCGAGCCGCGCTCGATTCCCTCGAAGACTTCGGGCGGATATTCGCTTTGCGGGATACCTTTACCGGTGCGGAAGGATTCGAGCAGCTTGGGCGCCATCCCGACTTCCAGCGCGGCGATCTGCATGAAGCCGCCCATGAAGAATGGTGAGGTCTCGTCGGCCAGAATCATTGCGTGCTCGCGCGACATCGAGTAGCGGCTGCCGGCGGGGTCGTAGCTGATATATTTCGCCGCGGTCATGGCCCCGAGCCATTCGCGGAGGTAGCGTTCGTTGAGTCCGGTCTTCGCCGCGAGCTCGACGCTGGTCACTGCGCCGGCGCTGGCCAAGGTCTTGAAGATGCCGAGACGGTCGCCGACGTAACTGAGCGCCCCCTGCATCGCCGCGCCAAGATCGTTGGTCATCAGGCCGGCGAATTCCTTCACCTTGCCCCAATCGAGACTTTGCTCTTCGGCCATCGTGGTTCTCTCCTCTGCGATCTTTAATAGCGGTGGCTGGAAGCCCTGGTCGGCGCGGGTCAGCCGAGCTCGCCTTCCTCAGCGCCGGTGACGATCTTCGGCGGATACATCCGCTCGCGATCGTGCTCGACCAGCACGATCCCGCAGTTCGGCGGCAGATGCGAGCCGTGCCAGGCGCCGACAAGATCCGCCCACACCGAGAGCATCACGCCGCCGTGGCTGACAATCACAATCTCGCGCGCGGCGTAACGCTCGCGCAAGTCAGCCATCGCGACCATCACGCGGCGGCGCACGTCCTCGTAGCTCTCGCCGCCGTCGGGCTTCCAGGCCCAACCGTTGGCCGGATCATAATTCGGGTCGGTGCGCACCATCTCACGCAGGGAGTCGTATGATTGGCCCTTCAGGCAGCCGAGGTCGCGCTCGTGGAGGTCGTGGACGATTTCGATCGGAAGCTGCAATTCTTCTGCGATGATCTCGCTGGTCTGACGCGCACGCGCAAACGGACTCGAGACGATCCGCTCGGGACGGAACCGTAGCGCGATCCGCCGGCCGGCTTCCCGCGCCTGCTGGCGCCCCCGGTCGGTCAGCGGGGTTTCCGTCGTCAGCGTGAAGTGACGATCGCGGTTGCCCTCGCTTTCACCGTGGCGAACCATGATAAAGCGGCCGCGCGCAGTAGGCGTCGGATTTGAATCCTTAAGCGGTGGCATCGTTGAAGCAATACTCTAGCCGAGCCATTCGGAAAATGCTTTAGCGGGAGATTGGGCGCTGAACGCAACATGAACCGTCCAGCTACCGCTGCTTAGCGAGCAGAGCTACAATCTGAACACTAGCGGAGCGCGACTGCCGCGCGCAGCGAGCACAGGGGGCGGCCGAGTCTGCGAGGCGCGGTCAACGTCAGAAGTCTGCGAGCTGCGTTAAGATTCTTGGTCGGAGGAGCGCGGCTGCGGAGGCTCCGAGTGTGAGCTTTGCTGCGGTGGTGAGGTGGCGGAAAGAAGGAAGTTGCATCTTGCGCGGCTGAGCTTGGCCGCGCTTGGTCTCGGCATCCTGATCGCACTTGCCGGATGCGGTGCTCCTGCGGAGGTAACCGCGTCCGCGGCCAGCGCAATCGGTACCGGCGGCACTCATACCGTCAGTCGCGGCGAAACCATTTACCATATCGCGCATGAGTACGGGGTCAGCCCCGATCGTCTAATCGCAGTAAACCATCTGACTCGTCCAGAAAACCTCTACGTTGGCGAGGTTTTGGTGATCCCTGGCCGGATGTCTGAGGCATCGGCGTTAGGTTTCAGTGATCCCTGGTCGGTTGCGCCTGCCGATCGACAATTTGCGTGGCCAGTATTAGCGGGCGTGGTCTCATCGCCGTTCGGAATGCGCAACGGGGTGATGCACGATGGGGTCGATATCGCGGCGCCCGCTGGAACTCCCGTATGCGCTGCCGACGACGGCCGTGTGGTCTTCTCCGGACGACTGCATGGCTATGGCAATGTCGTAATTGTGCAACATGTGGACGCCTACATAACGGTGTACGGGCACAATCGGCGCAACCTCGTGAGTGAGGGCGAGCGCATCGGCAAGGGACGCGAGATCGCCGAGCTGGGCGCGAGCGGCCGCGCCTCCGGTCCCAACCTGCACTTCGAGGTCCGCTATCACAATCATCCGCAGAACCCGCTCGCTTATCTGCCGGCGCCGGGACCCGCCAGCGGGATCAGCTTTGCCCGCAACGGCGGCTCCTAGTATTTTGGTTGACCTGATCGGCCGTGCGTTGGCTCGGTCGGGAAGTCAAATAGTGAATGCATCTCTAGCGCAAGGGAGCGCCGCGCAGCATGTTGTCCGCCGAAGAACTCAAGCAGCTCGTCCGTAACATTCCGGACTTTCCTCAGCCCGGAATCCTGTTTCGAGATATCACGCCGCTGATCGGCGACGCCGAGGGACTGGCCGCGCTGATTGACCGGATCGCCGAACCCTGGCTGGGCAAGATTGATCGCGTGGTGGGGATCGAATCGCGCGGTTTTATCGTTGGCGCACCGGTCGCCTACCGCCTCGGAGTCGGCCTCACGATCGCACGCAAACCCGGCAAACTGCCTTTCAGCACCCTGTCGGAGAGTTACGAGCTTGAATACGGGAGCGCGTCGCTGCAGATGCATCAGGACAGCTTCGCCGAGCGTTCACGCGTGCTGATAGTTGACGATCTTCTGGCCACCGGCGGCACCGCACAGGCAGCCGTCCGGCTGGTCACGCAGCTTGGCGCCGAAGTCGCGGGCTGCGCCTTCGTGATCGAGCTGAAGGCGCTCGGTGGCCGCCAGCGCCTCGCACCGCTCAATTGCGCGGCGCTGATCGAATACGATTAAGCGAACGCGCGCCATCAAACGGCCGGCGCGACGACCAACAATCCGACAGCAAACCCGTGAAAGACGCGCACGACCATCGTCTCGAAGCTGGCAGCGACAGTGGCCGAATCCGCATCGTATTGACGATCACGATCGTCTATTTCGCCACCGAATTGACTGGCGGCTTTTACGCCAACAGTCTCGCCCTGATGACCGACGCGATCCACATGCTCACCGATATTGCCGCGCTGTGCATGAGTCTCTTCACGCTGTGGATTTCGGCGCGCCCGGCCAATTCGGACAAGAGCTACGGCTACCTGCGTGCGGAAATCCTGGGCGCTTTGTTCAACGGGCTATTCCTGTGGATGCTGGTCGCATTTATCTGGTTCGAAGCGGCGCAACGCCTGCGCGATCCGCCGCACGTTCGGGCCGCGGTGGTTATAGCGATCGGGGCAGTCGGGATTGTGGTCAACAGCATCTCCGCGTGGCTTACTTTTGGGACGAGTCGCGACGGCCACGCGAATCTCGCCGTGCGCGCGGTACTGATCCATGTCATCTCCGACTTGATCGGATGCGCCGGCGTGGTGACTGCGGGCGCGATCACCTATTTCACCGGCTGGCGCGCGGCCGATCCGCTCGTCAGCTTCCTGATCGGCGGCCTGATTATTTATGGGTCGTGGGGTTTAATCCGCGACGGCGTGGACATCCTGATGGAATCGACACCGGCGCATATCGATCTGGAGCGGCTGCGCGAAGGCTTGCTCGCAGTCGCCGGCGCTGAAGAGATTCACGATCTGCACGTCTGGTCGCTGGCCAGCCATCAGCTAGCCCTCTCAGCGCACGCCGTTGTGGCGGGGGCGGGCGATCAAGATCGCGTGCTCACTGACATGACGGAGTTAATCGAAAGCCAATTCAACATCCATCACATCACCTTGCAGATTGAACGCGACAATCGTAAGGAGCGCGAGCCCGGTCATTTCTAAAACCCTCGGACTGGGATTATGACGGTCAACGAGAAGATCGCACTCAGCATTCTCGCCGCCGTCGGGATTCTCGTTCTGCTAACCCTTATCGCCGCATTTCTGATGATCGGAATGGCGTGGCAGGACTTCGAGAGGTCCGCCGCCGAACGCAGAGGTCCTGCGGCTGCGCGCTCCGGTTTCGGCTTCGTCAGGTTGGCGCTGGCGCGACGATGCCCGGTATGCGGACGCGGCGCGATCTCGCGTTCGCTGTTTCAAATGAACCAGACGTGTCCGCGATGCAGCGTGACCTTCTGGAGCAACGAAGGGGAATGGATCGGCCCGGCCGTGATTAACTACAGCGCGGCGCTGGCGGGGGCGCTCGCCGCCTGGGCGCTGCTCGTCATGTTCGACTGTTCCGCCACGGCACAGATAATCGTGGCTTCATTGGCGGCAGTCGGCGCGGGCGTCATGATCGTCCCGTGGTCGCGGAGCTTCTGGACACTCTTTCTTTATCTAAGCGGTGAAATCCGACCGCACAAAGTGCAGTAATGCCGAGGCTAGCGTCCGCCCAGGTACCGATGCTAATGCGCGGCTGAGAGGGCGCGCAGCAATGCAATGGTCGCGGTGGCCGGGTCTTCGGCACCGAAGACCGCACCAATGACGGCGGCTCCGCGGGGGCGGTCGCTCCCTGGAGCGGCCACCCCCGCCCATCTGTCTATGCGCTCGGTGGTAATGCCGCCGAGCGCATACACGGGCATCGGAGCGCCCGCGTGGGCAGCGGCGAAGAGCGCCGCGACGCCGCGTCCCGCGCCGGCCGCGGGCTTTGACAGCGGTGAGTAGACCGGCCCGAAAACCGTGAAGTCGGCGCCCGCATGAGCGGCCGCCACGACCTCGCCGGCGTGGTGCGTCGAGACGCCTATCAGGCGCGACGGTCCGAGGAGGCGGCGTGCATCTGCGACGGCGAACGAGTTCGCCGGCAAATGCACACCGTCGGCCTCTGCGGCCATCACAACATCGAGGCGATCGTTGACGAGCAGCGGAGCGCCATAGCGCGAGCATAGTTCGCGCAGCGCGCGCGCCAACTCGTAGAGCTCATGCGCGTCGAGGTCTTTCTCACGTAACTGGACGGCGACAGCGCCCGGGGACGCGATAGTGGAGGCGGCGCGCAGCGCCGCCTCCACTATCGCACGCAGCCCGCCATGGCGCGCCGCCAGCTTGCGATCAGTGATCAGGTAGAGTTGGAACACAAGTCTGCGAGGTGTAGATATCCGGGATTCTTCGCAATGAGGATTCTTAACACAGCTCGCAGACTCGCCTGTTCGGCTGCATTCGCCAAGCCTCACTTCGCCTAGCGAGCCTTCTCTCAGAATGACAAACTGGCTTGCGCGAGTGAAACGGCAACTAGCGAATCATGCCGCTCAGCGGACTCGACGCGGTCGCATAGAGCTTCATCTCGATGCGACCCGCGCGATACGCCAGCCGCCCAGCCTCCACTCCCAGGCGGACCGCCCGCGCCATCGCGATCGGATCTTTCGCGGCCGCGATCGCGGAATTCACCAGCAGTCCGTCGCATCCGAGCTCCATCGCTTCGACCGCGTCCGACGCCGTGCCGACGCCGGCGTCAACAATCACTGGCACGCGCGCCTGCTCGAGAATAATGCGGAGATTGTAGGGATTGCGGATACCCATGCCCGAGCCGATCGGCGCGGCTAACGGCATCACGGCCGCGCAACCGATTTCGGCAAGCCGCAGACAGGCGACCGGATCGTCGGTAATGTAGGGCAACACCTTGAAGCCTTCCTTGACCAGAATCTTTGCCGCCTCGAGCGTCGCCGGAACGTCGGGAAAGAGGGTCTGCTGATCGCCGATTACCTCGAGCTTGACGAGGTCGCCCACCCCCGCCTCGCGCGCCAGCCGGCAGGTTCGCACAGCTTCTTCGACAGTGTAACAGCCCGCGGTGTTGGGCAGGATTTGATAGCGCGAAGGATCAATATAATCGAGCAGGTTTTCCTTGCTGGCGTCGGTGATATTCACGCGGCGCACGGCTACCGTGACAATTTCGGCGCCGCTCGCCTCGATGGCAGCCTTGGTTTCCGCGAAGTCGCGGTACTTACCGGTCCCGACGATCAGCCGCGATTGATAGATGCGGCCCGCCAACTCAAAAGAGTCATTGTTCATTTCAGCCTCGCAGGGCAATTCACCCGCCGCCGACAAAGTTCACGATCTCAACCTTATCGCCGGGCCGGAGCACGACGGCGTCCCAGTCAGCTTTGGGTATCACGACTTGATTTATTTCCACGGCAACACGGCCGCGCCGCAGGTTCAAGTGGTCGAAGAGGGCGGTCAGCCGCGCATCATCGGCAACCGCGTGGGGCTCGCCGTTGAGCACGACTTGGAAGCTGTCGGTGTTGGATGCCATGAGGCCGTTTCTCAGAATTTTCTGGGAAGCGGCCCCGGTGGAACACGATCGTTCCACAAAGTCGGCTTCCCTCCGCCGGTATTATCCGGATCAGGTTCAAGGGGTTCTCGAGCGAGTTCTCAGTGCTTGCGCACACCCCCAGCCTGGATTCCTTATATCACCGCGTGCGAAATTTTGTCAAAAATGGTCCAGACGACGGGCGGGCACTTTTCGACGATGCGAGATGACAGCGGGCGGCCGACTGTAGCCGAAATCGATCGGGCAGCGCTGCGCGCCAATTATCGCGCGCTCGCCGCCTACACCAACGGCGCAAACATCATGGCGGTGGTCAAGGCTGACGCTTACGGGCATGGCGCGGTCGAGGCTGCGCGAGTGCTGCGCGATCAGGGTTGCGGGCATTTTGGCGTCGCCACGATCGAGGAGGCGCGCGAGTTGCGCGCCGCCGGCGTGCGCGAGCGGCTCTATCTGCTGGGCGGGTTCTTCGCGGCGCAGGCCGAGCTGATTGCTGAACTCGATCTGACGGCGGCGATCTTCGATCCTGCGCTGATCGAGCCGCTCGACCGGGCGTCGGCTCGCGCCGGCCGCGGCGCCCTGCGGGTTCATCTCAAGCTCGATACGGGAGCGACCCGCCTCGGGATCCTGCCGGCTGATCTCGATGCGGCGATCACACTGATGAAGCGGGCGCGCGCGCTGTGCTTCGAGGGCGCTTTCACGCTGCTCGCCAGCGCGGCCGATCCAGCCAGCCCGGTGACCGACCGGCAGCTCGCGATTTTTCATGACGCCATCGCACGACTGCGAGCGGCCGGATTCGCGCTGGCGGTAAATCACGTCGCGAACTCGGCGGCGATTGTGCTGCGCCCGGATGCTCATCTGAATCTGATGCGCCCCGGGCTCGCGCTCTATGGCCTGCCGCCGGTGCAGGCGGTCCGCGAGCGGATCGAACTGACACCGGTGATGACCTTCAAGACGCGGCTGATGCAGCTCAAACGGGTGCCCGCCGCAACCGGCGTCAGCTATGGCCATACGTTCACGACCTCGCGCGCGAGCACGATCGGGGTGCTGCCGGTGGGCTATGCCGACGGCTACCGACGGGGTTTGCAGCATGGCGGCGAAGTGCTGATCCGGGGACGGCGCGCACCCGTGGTCGGCGCGATCTGCATGGACTTGACGATGGTCGATCTGACCGGTGTCGCGGAGGCGCGGGTCGGTGACGAAGTGATTCTGTGGGGGACCAGTGGCGGGACGATCCTGAGCGTCAACGATGTCGCGCGCATCGCACGGACTATCTCATATGAGATGCTCTGCACGGTCGGCCGCCGCGTTGCGCGGGTCTATCTGAATTGAAAGGATGACGCCCATGCCTTCCGACAAGGTCATGTCTTCCGACAAGATCAAGTCCCCAGACAACCTCAAACCCACCGACAAGATTAAAATCGGCCGCGCGCTGCTTGGCGTTTCAGATAAGGCGGGCTTGGCTGATTTCGCGCGCACACTCGAGCGTCACGGGATCGAGTTGATTTCGACTGGCGGGACCAAGGCGGCGCTCGAAGGCGCGGGGGTCAAGGTGCGGGCGGTAGAGGATTTCACGGGCTTTCCGGAGATTCTCGATGGTCGCGTCAAGACGCTGCATCCAAAGATCCACGGCGGCATCCTCGCGCGGCGCGACCAACCGGCGCATCGCCGACAGATGGCGGAGCATCAGCTTCAGCCGATCGACCTCGTCGTGGTGAATTTCTATCCATTCGAGGATACGGTCGCGAAAGCCGATGTGAGCCGCGAGGAGGCGATCGAAAATATCGATATCGGCGGTCCGGCGATGGTGCGGGCGGCGGCAAAGAACTACGCGGACGTAGCGGTGGTCGTCGATCCGGGGGACTATGCGGCGCTCGCCGCGGAGCTGGAAAGCAACGACGGCGCGCTCGGCGCGGCGACCCGCTGGCGGCTAATGCGCAAGGCTTTCGCGCGGGTCGCGGCTTACGACTGCGCGATCGCGAACTACCTCGGCGCGGCAGGCGACGAGGCGGCGCCTCTGGGCGCGAGCTTCAGCCTCACGCTGGAGCGCACGCAGGCACTGCGCTATGGCGAGAATCCTCATCAGCGCGGCGCGCTGTATGGAGATTTTCATCGCGTCGCCGAACAATTGCACGGCCGCGAGCTTTCCTTCAACAACGTTTTCGATATCAGCTCGGCGCTCAACCTGATGGCCGATTTCAGCGACTATCGCGAAGCCGTGGTCGCGATTCTCAAACACAACACGCCCTGCGGCGTGGGCGTCGGCGCGACCCTCAAGGCAGCGTGGGACAAGGCCTTCGCCACCGATCCGGATTCGCCGTTCGGCGGGATCATAATCGCGAACCGGCCGTGGGACCTCGAATTCGCGCGCGCCGTCGACGAACTCTTCACGGAGGTTTTGATCGGGCCGGATTTTCCCGCCGAGGTGATCGACTTCTTGCGCAAGAAGAAGAACCGCCGCCTGATGCGCTGTCATCCGGAGCGCATCAGACGCGACGAACTCGACCTGCGCAAAGTCGTCGGCGGCCTGCTGGTGCAGACCGCCGATCTGAGCCTCGAGGATGCGCGCGCGGGCAAAGTGGTCACGCAGCGGAGGCCCTCGGAGGACGAACTCGACGCGATGAATTTCGGGATCCGGGTTTGCAAGCATATCAAGTCCAATGCGATCGCTTTCGTCAATGCTGATCGCACACTCGCGGTCGGCGGCGGCGCGACCTCGCGGATCGATCCGGTATATGCGGCGCGCGAAAAGGCGGCGCGCCTTGGCGTTGCGCTGCGCGGTTCGGTGCTGGTCTCGGAAGCGCTCTTCCCCTTCCCCGATGGACCGACGCTGGCGGCCGAAGCCGGCGCCACCGCGATCGCGCAGCCCGGCGGCTCGGCGCGCGACGACGAAGTGATCGCTGCGGCCGATCGGCTCGGTCTCGCGATGGTCTTTACCGGCGTGAGGCATTTCCGCCATTAACCCTGAACGGCGAGCGCGCTATGAGAGCTGAGCGACTTGCGCTGGTGATCGCAATTGCCGTCGCGTTGGGATTGCCTCGATTCGTTTACGCGCAGGAGTCGCCGGCGGCGGTGCCCTCGTGGCTTCCGTCGGGGGCGACCGAGGTCCCCGACGAGAGCGCACCTGATAGCGACGCTGCTGCCGGTGCGGAATCCGCAGCCGTAGCGGCGCCCGCCGGCTCGATTCCGCCGGGCACGGTAATCAACTCGTCGAATTGGTCGGCCTATCAGCAGTACATGACGGTGGGCGAAATTGGTCTGTGGCAGGGCAAGTGGTTCTGGAAAATGCCCGCTGACGCGCAAATCAAGGTCGCCGCGACGACGGTCTATCCCCTGCCTACCCCGTTTGTCGAGGACTCGGAGAAATACGGCGATCAGACGCGTATCGAAAAGCAGGCTGACGGCCGCTGGGTCTTGAAGAATTACGTCGCCGGCGTGCCCTTTCCGATTCCTGACGATCCGAACAAGGGGCAGAAAATCCTGACCAATCTCAACTACCGCATTCAGCCGCATCTGATCGCGGGCTTCGACGATTCCGGCACGCCGCTGACCGTCTGCAACATGGACCGGCTGGCCGATACGTTCTGCTGGAAACTCGGCTACGACGTGCGCCAACTCGCTTACAATTGGGAACCGGGCGTGCCGCGCACGGAGGCAGAGTCGGGCGGGGCCTGGCTCGGCGAGTGGATCGACGTCGACGAGCCGGAGCAATATCGTTACGCCACCGATCTCGTCCTGCTGTATCAGGACAACCTGCGGATCGAGGATAATTTCCTCTTCGTGCCGTCACTGCGCCGCTCGCTGCGACTGTCGGACGCCGCGCATTGCTCGAAGATCTTCACCTTTGCCGATTACACGCACGACGACATCCGCGGTGGATGGAACGGCGGGATCGCCGACTTCGATTCGACGTTTGTCAAACGGATGCAGTTGCTCGCGCTCGTCCAGATGAATACCGATGACGGCGCTTTTCCCGACCACTACGACATGCCGCTCGGGTGGGCCAAGCCCTCATGGGGCGACTGGGAGTTGCGCGATACGTGGGTGATCGACGTGCGGCCGCGCGCCGCGATCAGCGGGCGCTATTGTTACGGCAAGCGGGTGCTGTATATCGACACAAACACCTACGCTCCGTTGGCCCAGGACCTCTACGACAATCAGCTCAATTTCGCCAAGATCATCGTCGAAAGTCTGACGCCCGCAATGCTCCCGCCCTATGGGATGCAGTCGTGGGCGGGCGGCGGGATGGTGCAAATCTGGGACGTGACGACGAATCACGCGGCGTTCGGCTTCACCGCCGGCCCCAACCATCGCAGCTGGACCGTCGATGCGGCGGTGAAGCCGCAGTACAACAATATCAAGGAGTATCAAAATCCGGGCGCAATCATGAACATGATGCGTTAGACACTAGGCGGAGCCTTAGCGGAGCCGCGCAGGCGAGTCCGCGAGCTGCGTCAGGATAAGGAGTCGGAATTTAATCGATGGTGGCAAACGAGATCGAGACAATCCGCGCGCGCGAGATAATTGACTCGCGCGGAAACCCGACGATCGAAGTGGACGTGCGTCTGCGCGGCGGTGCGCTCGGCCGCGCGGCCGTGCCGTCGGGCGCTTCGACGGGCCTGCACGAGGCGCTCGAACTGCGCGACGGCGACAAAAGCCGCTACCTGGGTAAAGGCGTTTTGCGTGCGGTCACCAACGTCAACGACGTGATTGCGCCGAAGCTGCGCGGGACTGACGCTGCCAATCAAGCCGGACTCGACTCGATTCTGATTGCGCTCGACGGCACCGAAAACAAGTCCAAACTCGGCGCCAACGCGATGCTCGGAGTCTCGCTCGCGGCGGCGCACGCGACCGCCAATGCCAACGGCGTCGCGCTCTTTCGCCAGCTTGATCCGCAGGCTCATCTGATGCCGGTGCCGATGATGAACGTGATCAACGGTGGCCGCCATGCGGATTCGAGCGTCGATATGCAGGAATTCATGATCGTCCCGCATGGCGCGGCGAACTTCGCCGAGGCGATCCGGATGGGCGCCGAGGTCTTTCACGCGTTGGCGGCGGTGTTGAAGCAAGGCGGCCATTCGACCAACGTCGGCGACGAGGGCGGCTTCGCGCCCAACCTGCGCAATAACGAGGAGCCGATCGAGGCTATTATGGAAGCGATCGTGCGCGCCGGTTACGAGCCGCGCACGCACGTTTCGATCGCGTTGGACCCGGCTTCGAGCGAATTCTTCGAGAACGGCAAATACGTCTTTGCGCGCTCGGACAAGCGGGCGCGCTCGGCGACGGAGATGGTCGGCCTGTACGCAGACCTGCTCGAGCGCTATCCGATCGTGTCAATCGAAGATGGCCTCGCCGAGGAGGACTGGGAGGGCTGGAAACTGCTGACCCGCGAACTCGGCGCGCGCGTGCAACTGGTGGGCGACGATCTCTTTGTCACCAATCCGAAATTCCTGCGCCGCGGGATCGCCGAAGGCGCGGGCAACTCGATCCTGATCAAGGTCAATCAAATCGGCACGCTGACGGAGACGCTGGAGACGATCAAAATCGCGCGCGCAGCCGGCTATAGCGCGGTCATCTCTCATCGCTCGGGGGAGACCGAGGACACCACGATCGCCGACCTCGCCGTCGCCACCGGCGCGGGTCAGATCAAGACGGGCTCCATGAGCCGCGGGGAGCGCACCGCCAAGTACAACCGGCTGCTGCGGATCGCCGAGGAGCTGGGTCCGCGCGCGACCTGGCCGGGCAGCAGCGTTTTCAAGGCGCACAGCGGAGCTGCGCGGTGAGCCGTCCCTCCGTCGCCGCCCTGGTGATCTTCGACGGTTGGGGACTGCGCGCCGCGCCTGAGGCCAATGCGATCCTCGCCGCGCACACTCCCGTCATGGAGCGGTTGTGGCGCACGCAGGCGCACACCGAGATCGAGGCTTCGGGTGAGGCCGTTGGGCTAGAAGCGGGCGTCATGGGGAATTCCGAGGTCGGCCATCTGACGATCGGATCTGGCCGCGTCATCTACCAGGACGTGATGCGGATCAGCAAAGCGATCGCGACCGGCGCGTTCTTTCGCAACGAGACGATCCTTGGCGCGATTCACATCGCGGCACAGAATCACCGCACGCTGCATCTTTGGGGGCTGCTCTCCGACGGCAGCGTGCACAGCCATATCGATCATCTGCTGGCGCTGCTCGAGATGGCGGCAAGGGAAGGGCTCCGCGACATCGCGGTTCACGCAGTGCTCGATGGGCGGGACAAGCCGCCGCGGTCCGCGCTGCCGTTTATCGATCGCGTCGAGACGAAGTTGCGCGAAATCGGCTGCGGCCGGATCGCGACCGTCAGCGGCCGCTACTTTGCGATGGACCGCGACAAGCGCTGGGAGCGCGTCGAGCGCGCCTGGCGCGCGCTGGTGCTGGGTGAAGGCACGGCCGTTGCAACCGCTCGCGCCGCGGTCGAGGCGTCCTACGCACAAAACAAGGGTGACGAGTTCGTTGAGCCGGTGATCGTCGCGAGCCGGGCGCCAATCGAGGATGGCGATCAGGTGCTCTGCTACAACTTCCGCGCTGATCGCGCGCGCGAATTGACCGCGGCGCTGGCGCTCCACGATTTTACCGGGTTCAGCCGGCCGCGCGTCCCGCAAATCGGCTACGTCTGCATGACGGAATACGATCGCGGCTTCAGGCTGCCGCTGGCTTTCGGAGCGGAGGATGTGCGCAACACGCTGGCGGAGGTTTTCGCGCGCGCGGGCGTCGCCAATTTGCGCATCGCGGAGACCGAGAAATACGCGCACGTCACCTACTTCCTCAATGGCGGCGTCGAGCAGGCGTTCGCGGGTGAGGAACGGATTCTAATCCCGTCGTCGAAAGTCGCGACCTACGATTTGGAGCCCGCGATGCGCGCGGCGGCGATCGCCGAACGCGCCGCGACGGAGATCGCCTCGGGAAAATTCGGTGTGGTCGTCATGAACTTTGCTAATCCCGATATGGTCGGGCATACCGGCAAACTGGAAGAGACGATCAAGGCGGTCGAAAACTCAGATGCTGCGCTGGGTGTCGTGATCGAGGCGCTCGCGCGGGTTGCCGGCGTCGCGCTGATTACGGCCGATCACGGCAACGCGGAATTCATGGCCGACCCGGCGACCGGCCAGCCGCACACCGCGCATACGACATTTCCGGTTCCGCTCATCCTTTACGATCCATCATTCAAAGGTGGGCTGAGAAACCATGGAGGACTCGCCGACGTCGCACCAACCTTCCTTGCGATGCTGGGGCTCGAGCCTCCGGCGGAGATGACCGGGCGCGACCTGCGCGATCCGGCGCCGCGTTAATTCTGCGGGCTGTGCGGAGGCCGTGGCAACGCTCAGTCAGGCTTCGAAATACAGAATTCGCTGACAGTTCGGGCAGTAGTTCACCTGCAGATGCTTCTGCAGTTCGTTGTACAACTGCGGCGGCAGGCGCATCCGGCATCCTTGGCACGTGCCGCCTTTGGCTTCCGTGACCGCGACCCCGCCGCGGCGGCTGAAAATCATCTCGTAGCGTTGCAGCAGGCTGCTCTCCATCCCGCGCGCCATCAGATCGCGATCGACGCGCTGCTTGCTGATCGAGACCTTCAGATCTTCGACCTGGGCGGCGATTTCCTTTTCGGCGGCGAGCAGCTCCTTGCGTTTAGCGGCGACCAGCTCCGTCAGCTCCGCGATCCGCGGGGAGCGGCGCTCGGCTCCTTCCATCAACGCCAGCGCTTCAGCTTCGAGCCGCTGATTGGTTTCCTTTTGGGCCTCGACTTCGTGTGTCAGGGCCTGCATCTCTTTGTCGTTGCGCACCTGATTCAGCCGCATCCGTTTGTTGCGGATGCGCGCCTCACCCTCCGCGAGCTCCTTTTCGAGCGACCGCCGAGTGGTCGAGCTTTTCTGTTCTTCTTCGGTGAGGCGGCTGAGTTCCGCCTGATGCAGTTCGGATTCGGCTCGGAGTTGTTCGACGCGGCCGGCAACGGATGAGAGGGATTGTTCGAGCTCGTGCAATTCGCGGTCGATCGCCTGCAAACTCATGAGGCGGGTTATTTCTTCACGCAATGCGTCCTCCGGAATGGCCCGGGACTGCGGCAGCGCAGCAGTTCAATGCGCGTGCTGCAGGCTCTCGCCCGGACTCGGTTAAGGATCTTTGAGTGGACACTCTTGGATTGGATGGGCCCACCAGGATTTGAACCTGGGACCAGCCGGTTATGAGCCGGCAGCTCTGACCAGGCTGAGCTATGGGCCCCAGTAAATGCATTTCGGGTGGCAAGGCAGGAATGATTCTAGCGTTTTCGCGGGCGCAAATTAAGCCATGCTGACTGGGAGTCCCATTGCCATTTTCTACGCTAACGGAATTCGCTCGCCGATCAGTTTCCCTCGGTCCTACAGAAGTCGTTATTGGACTCCGCGCATCGTGGCCCTTTTCTTCAATTCCTGAGGGTCAGACTCCTTCAAGATTCTCAGGAAACCAGCCAATATTTTACGCACCAGCGCTAATTCGCGGGCTCTCGCGCTTGGTCCCTCTTTTTCATAGAGCCCGCCGAAAAATTCTTTAAAAATCTCGTTGGTAGGAGGTTGCTGCCCAGCCGTGACTGGTTTTTTTGCTTCCGCTACGATGTCGTCTAGATCTTTTTCTTGCTTTGCGATCCACTCCTTTTGAACTTGAGAGAGTCGTTCTGTTAGAACGCCTCCCAACTCCGGCGGTTCAGACATGGATTCGAGCAAAAACTGAAGGAGATCAGCGAGCGCCTTATTCCTATAGTGTCTGAAAGGCTGTTCGGAAAAAATTTCGGCGCGCAATTCCGGATAAACATGGGCTATGGCGATGAGGCCCAGTTCGGCCTTCGCGACCCGATCGAGCGGTTCTGCGATGATTGCTCTCGGCGCTGGCACCGACGACCTCCCGCGCATTGCTAAGTTTCGCAGGACTTGTTCCTCGGCGGTGCCGAAACCCACGAGACTAACGGCCCTGCGCAGGAGCACATTAAACTGAACCTCGTCCGAGATAAGTCTTAACTTTTCCCCTACACTTTGAAGTACGTTCTGATGCAATTCGGGCGAGCTTTCTGGCCCGGACGCCTTACCGCTCATTTCTCGGAAAAAATAGTCAACCAGCAGCTCGGCAGAATCGATCACTTCGCCGAAGGCCTGCGCCCCGCGCTCGCGCACGAGCGTGTCGGGATCATAACCGGGCGGCACGAAAGCCCCGCGCCCAAGCAGTCCGGCCTCAAGAAAAACTTCGAGCGCGCGCATGGAGGCCTTGCGGCCGGCGCCGTCGCCGTCGAAGCAGGCAATCAGATTACGCGTATAGCGTGACAGCAGGCGGAGCTGATCGGCCGTCAACGCGGTCCCGAGGCTGGCGACGATCTCCTTGAAGCCAGCCTGCCAGAGCGCGATCGCATCGATATTGCCTTCGACAACAATCGCGCGGTCGGCCTTGACGATCGCCTGCCGCGCCTCGTAGAGCCCGTAAACCATCCGCGCTTTGGAATAGAGCGGAGACTCGGGGGAATTGATGTACTTCGGCAAACGGGCGTCGAGCACGCGGCCGCCGAAGGCGAGCGCGCGGCCTTGAGCGTCGCGAATCGGGAACATGAGCCGCGCGCGGAACATATCGTAAAGCGCGCCGCGCTCGTCGCGCTTGATCAGGCCCAGCTTGAGCGCGGCCTCAGTCAGCCCGCGCTTGTGCAGGGTCGCGGCCAGATTGGCGGCGCGAGCGGGCGCGAAGCCGAGCATAAAGGCTTGCGCGGTCTCGACCGTAATGGCGCGCGACTTGATGTATTCACGGGCCGGCGCACCGTCCGGAGTTTTCCAGAGCACGTGCGCATAAAATTCCGCCGCGGTCTGATTGGCGCTGAACAAGGCTTCGCGTTCGCCGACCGGGGGGCCGGCGCCGCCGGCGTCGAGCTGCGGCAGCGCGACGCCAAACCGCCGCGCGAGCGATTGCAGCGCCTCGGGGAAACTCAGCGCCTCGACCCGCATCACGAAATCGAAAACCGTACCGCCCGCGCCGCAACCGAAACAATGGAAGAAGCCGCGCTCGGCGCTGACGCTGAACGACGGCGTCTTTTCATTATGGAACGGACACAGCCCGACGTGGTTACGGCCGGCGCGACGCAGCCGCACGTGCGCGCCGATGACCTCGACGATGTCCGCGCGGGTGCGAACCTCCTCGATCTTGTCCTGGCCGTAGCGCGCCATCACGACTCCATCACGACTCCGTCACGACTGCATCACGGCGCGCAGGCGCGCGGGATGATTCGTCATGATGCCGTCGACGCCGGCGCTGATCAGTTTCCTCATCACGTCAGGATCATCCACTGTCCACGGGTAGATCGCGAGTCCGTGCAGATGCGCGCGGGCACAGAAATCGGCGCTCGCCAACTCGAAGGCGGGATTAATCGCCGCCGCCTTGAGCTGAAGCGCGCGCGCGAGCGATCGCGCGGGCATCCTGCTGGTCAGCAAACCGACACGAATCTCGGGGGCGAGCGCTCGCACTTCAGCCAACGCGTTAGCGTCGAAGCTCGAGACCAGAGTCGATTCCTCGACGCGCGCCCCGCGGATCATCGTGCAAACCTGCTTAGTTAAGCCCGCCGCCTTCAATTCAATATTCAGCGCGCAGCGCCCGTGCACCAGCTCAAGCACCTCGCGCAGCAGCGGAATGCGTTCAGCCGCAAAGGCCGTGGAGAACCATCCGCCCGCGCTGAATTTTCTTAACTGGGCGAACGTCAGCTCCGCAACCTTTCCGCGGCCGTCGCTGGTGCGATCAAGCGTATCATCATGAATTACGACAATTTCGCCGTCGGCGGTGCGATGCACGTCCAGTTCGCACACGCCGGCGCCCGCCGCGATCGCGCCCGCGAACGCCGCCAAGGTATTTTCGGGGAAATCCGCGCTGGCGCCGCGATGCGCTATGTTCAACATCTTGGGTTCTCTGCTCATCAGACAACCACGCGCGCCGAAGGCCTCGCAACTGACTGGGCGCGGAATCTCAACAGGGTCTTACGCGCTGGCGTGGGTTCGCCTATCCTCTCCTCGAACTGATGTCGCACCGGATCGACACGCCATGCGGCGCCAAAAGCCACGCGCCTACATTTCTCTGATGATCGAAACGCCGGCGGCGTTGCAGGACGAGACGGCCGGAATCCTCGCGGGCTATGGCGCCCTTGGATGTGAAATCCGGGGATTTGCGCGCGGGCGTCGCGACGGCTCATCGGTGCGGGTCGTCGGCTATTTCACCCGCCTCGACGCGGCTGCGCTGCGCCGGCTGTCGACGATGTTGAGCAAGGCCGGGATGCTGACGCCGGGTTCGAGGCCGGCCGTCATGCGCGTCGAAGATCCCGGCTGGGCGACGATGTGGCAGAAGCGCTTCGAGCCGTTTCCGGTGGGCGCGCGCCTGCTCGTCGTACCGCCGTGGAACCGCGCCGGCGCCGATGAGCGGATCGCGATTGTGATTCGGCCCGGCCAGGCCTTCGGCACTGGCCATCACGCGTCGACCTTTGGAACGCTATCCCTGGTGGAGCAGGTTTTCGACGGCGGACGCTGTGAACGGGCGCTCGACGTCGGCACGGGTTCTGGCATCCTGGCGATCGCGATGAGCAAACTCGGTGCGAAGCAGGTGGTCGCGATCGACTTCGATCCCATCGCGCTCGACAACGCCCGGGAAAACGCCAAACTCAATGACGTCGAGACGAATCTTCGTCTCAGCGTCGCGCCTCTGAGTTCGATTCGTGGACGCTTCGACATCATCACAGCCAACATCTTGAGCTCGGTGCTGATCGAGATGGCGCCGCAGCTCAAAGCGCGGCTCCGGCCGGGCGGTCACCTGATCCTCGCCGGCATCCTCGCGCGCGAAGCTGACGCCGTGATGAAGGTCTATAACACGGACCTCAGACGGCTGCGCACGCGCGCCGACGGCGCGTGGTGCGCCTTGGATTACCAGGGATGAGCCGTCCGCCGCGTTTTGCGATCACCCGCAGCATGATCGCGTCGGGCGCCGTGCGGTTGGCCGGTCCCGAGTTGCATCATCTGCGCGACGTGATGCGGCTCCATGCGGGTGCGGACATCGCCTTGATCGATGAAACCAACATCGAATACGTCGGACGAATCGAACGCCTCGAACCTCATCAGGCGATCATCGCGCTCTCCGATTCGGTGCCGCGCGCCGCGCCCACGACCGGCGAGTTGATCCTTGCAGCCGGGTTGATCAAGGGGCCGCGGATGGACTTCCTCGTCGAGAAGGCGGCGGAGCTGGGCGCGTCGCAATTGATCACGCTGCTGTGCGCGCGCTCGGTGGTTCGCGGCCCGGGCGCGCAACGGGTCGAGCGCTGGCGGCGGCTGGCGACGGCCGCGGCCAAGCAATCGCTGGCGCCGCAGCGGATGGCGCTCGCGCCGCCGATGACGGTTGCAGAACTCGTTCGCGCCGTGCCACAAGAGACCTTTGCCGTGGTATGCGTAAGCGATGGGCCGCCGCTCAGTGCGATCCTCCGCAAGGCGGCGCCGCGCGGGCTACTGCTCGCATGCGGGGCGGAGGGCGGTTTCGATCCGGTGGAGTTGGCGCTGATGCGTGATGCAGGCTATTGCGCGGCGTCGCTGGGGCCGAACCGGCTGCGCGCGGAAACCGCGGCGCTCGTCGCACTGAGTATCGCGGCGGCGGAAATCCACGAACGCTCCGGGAGATAAGCGTGGCTTACAAGTTTGCCTTCGTGATGGATCCGCTCGATACCGTGCTGCCTGACAAGGACACGACCTTCGTCTTCATGCTCGAGGCGCTCGCGCGCGGCCACGAGATTTTTTTTCTCGGCCTGAAGGATCTCTACAGCCGCGGCCATCAGGGCTTGGCGCGCGCCCGCCGCTGCGAAGTGATGCGCTCGGCTCCATATCACCGCTTGCTCGACGATGGCGCGGAATATCCGCTCGAGCATTTTGATGCGATCTTCATGCGCAAGGATCCGCCGGCTGACGCCAACTATCTCTTCGCGACGATGTTGCTCAGCCTCGCCGACAACCGCCGCACATTCGTGCTCAATCATCCGGCGGGATTGCGCGAAGCCAACGAGAAGCTCTACGCGCTGAATTTTCCGGGCGCAATTCCGCCCACGCTCGTCACCTACGAAATTCCGCGCCTCAAGCGCTTCATGGAGGAACAGGGCGGTGAGATGATCGTCAAGCCGCTCGACGGTCACGGGGGCGAAGGCGTCTTCCACGCCCACGCCCGCGATCGCAACCTCAACGCGATCCTCGAAGCGGTCACCCGCTTCGAGACCCGTCCGATCATGGCTCAGCGCTATATTCCCGAGGTCCGCAACGGCGACAAACGCCTGATCGTACTCGACGGCCAACCCCTGGGCGGGACGTTGCGAGTGCCACGCGACGATGAGCATCGTGGCAATATCCACGTCGGCGGCAACTGCGTCAAAGCACCGATTACCGCTCGCGATCGCGAAATCTGCCGGATGCTGCGTCCGCGCTTGGAACGCGACGGGCTCTACTTCGTCGGGCTCGACATCATCGGCGACTATCTGACCGAAGTGAACGTCACGAGCCCGACCGGCGTGCAGGAGGTTGACCGCCTCGACGGGGTCAACCTCGAAGCGCAGGTCATCGATTTCGTGGAGTCCCGCGTCGCCGGCTTGAATCGATAGCTTTAAGCAAACTTGCGGATCAGCGAGGCATAGCGCTCTAAGACCGGCCACTGCTTGTCCGGCTTGGCGACGGGTATGAGAAATCCGACGCGATTGAATCCCAGTTTCAGAAGTTCCTGAATCCGCCCTTCGAGCCCGCCCGCCGGCGCCATCTCGAAGCCGGTAAGCACGCTGAGATCGAACGCCTCTTTGGGCCGCCCCAGCCGCGCGGCTTCTGTGCGCATCGCTTCGAGGCCGCCGGCCAAATCGGCTCCCACGTCCAACGGAATCCAGCCGTCGCAGTATTCGGCGACGCGCTTGGGCGCCCACTTCGACCACGCGCCGAGGATAACCGGCGGCCCACCGGCCTGGACCGGCTTCGGCCAGCACCAAAGCGGGTCGAAATTGACGAACTTGCCGTGATACTCAGCGACGTCCTTGCTCCAGATTTCCCGCATCGCGAGGATCCGCTCGCGCGTGATCTTCCAGCGATCTTTGAATTCGGCGCCGTGGTCCGCCATCTCCTCGGCGTTCCAGCCGGCGCCGATCCCGAAGAGCAATCTGCCGTTCGACACGTGGTCGAGACATGCGACCATCTTCGCCAGATTCATCGTGTTGTGCTCGGGCACCAGGCAAACCGATGTTCCGACTTTGATTTTCGTCGTGACGGCAGCCGCGGCGCTCAACCCGATGAAGGGATCGAAGAATTCCTTGTAGTAGACCGGTAGTTCGCCGCCCAACGGGAACGGGGTCTTGCGGCTGGTCGGAATATGCGAGTGTTCACCGAACCACAGCGATTCGAAGCCCTGCGCCTCCGCCCAGCGCGCGAGTTCTGCGGGTTGAATCGTGTAGTGCGTCGGAATTGCGATTAAACCAAAGTCCGGCATGGCTTATTCCTCCGGGCGCTTTCTTTCCTTCGTGCGCCTTACTGCGGTTTGAATTTCGGGATCGAGATTTCTTCGGTCCAGTCCTCGAACGTCACCGCGACGGCCATCCCCATCGTGACCTGCTCGGGCGGGCAGCCGACGATATTGGTCATCATCGTGGGACCCTCATCGAGGGTCACCAGCGCGACGACATAGGGCACGTCGTCGGCGAAGGCCGGAGAGACCGGCCGGCGGACGATCGTGAAGGTCGTCACTTTCGCGCGGCCCGAAGCGCGCACCCATTCAACCCGATCGCTGGAGCATTTCGCGCAGTAGAGGCGCGGATAGAATTGATGCACGCCGCAGGCCGCGCATCTCTGGATCAGCAATTCATGTCGTTTGCAGCCTTCCCAGTAGGGTGCGGTTTCAAGCGTCACGACCGGAAGTGGTTTGGGGACCCGCGCCTTGGATGCCTGCGCCGCCATCAGATTTGCTCCGCTCCGAAGATTCCCGTGCAATGCGTCGAGAGGATACCGCCCTGGGCGTGCACCAGCGCAATTTTCGCGTTGGCAACCTGGCGCGGACCGCATTCACCGCGCAACTGGCGAACCGCCTCGGTCACCGAGAAGATCGACCCCGGATGGCCCGGATGGCAATGCGAAAGCAGCCCGCCATGCGTGTTGACCGGCAGCTCGCCGCCCAACTCGATACGGCCCCCTTCGACGAAGCGACCGCCCTCGCCTTTCGGGCAGAAACCGAGATCCTCGAGTTCGATAATCACGACCGGCGTGAAGCAGTCATAGAGCTCCGCGACGTCGATATCCTTCGGCTGCAGTCCCGCCATCGCGTAGGCGCGCTCGCCGGCCTCCTTGGCGGCCGACGCGACGAAGCTGTGGGCTTGGCTGATATGTTCGTGCGAGTGGCCCTCGCCGATGCCGAGCAGGTAAACCGGCTTTTGCTTGAAATCGCGCGCGCGCTCCGCCGAGGTCATGATAATCGCGCCGCCGCCATCGCTCACCAGCGAGCAGTCCAGCAGGTGGAGCGGGTCGGCGATCAGCCGCGAATTCAGGACATCATCGATCGTGATCGGATCACGCATCTGCGCCGCCGGATTCATCGAGGCGTGCTTGCGGCACACGACCGCGACGGCCGCGCGCTGCTCGTCAGTCGTGCCGTAGGCGTGCTGATGAGCCCGCGCGACGAGCGCATAAAAGGCCGGAATCGGCGCGCCATAAGGACGCTCGAATTGCGGATGACCGGCGCCGGCCATCGCCTCGATCGCCTTCGCGCGCGAGAGCCCGGTGACCTGGCTGTCGGCCATCGTGATCAGCACCGTCTTGCACATGCCGGTCAGAATCGCCGAGGCGGCGTGATGCATAATCGCCAGCGTCGTGCCTCCGCCGGAGGGCGCGGTGATGCAATAGCGCGGGAAAATCTGCATGTACTCGGCGATCATCTCGGCGTGGTAGAGGAAGGGCTCGACGAAGGAGACGCAGGTGATCAGGCCGTCGATGTCGTCCTTGGTCAGGCCGGCGTCATCGAGCGCGCGGCGCGCCGCCTGCACGTAAAGCTGCGTCGCGCTCATCCCGCGCACGACGCCGACGGCGGTGTCGCCGACGCCGACGATCGCAACTTTGTTCTTGAGTGATTCCGTAGGCGACGCTCCTAATTCATCGGGAACCCGAAGACCCGGCCGACGTTGTCATGCACCATCTTGCGCGTATCCGCCGCAGGAATATCGGCGAAGTTCGACGCGACCTTCCTGCGCGAAAAGGGCCAGACGCCTTCGGTATGCGGATAGTCGGAACCCCACATAAGATTGTCGACGCCAATCATTTCACGTGTCAGCACGCCCGCGCGATCATCCTCGAAGGTGGCGAAAAATTGCCGATGAAAATAGTAGCTCGGAGTCTCGACCAGCTTCGGCTGCATCCAGCCCTTGTGGTCATCCCACCAGTGGTCCATGAAACTCAGCACTGAGGCGATCCAGCCGATGCCGCCTTCGACCATCGACCATTTCAACCTCGGGAAGCGCATCGGCGCGCCGCCCCAGATGAGCCGCATGATTGTGTCTGACATCCCGAATTTCACGACGCCGACGTTGATTCCGCCCGCGCCGGGACCGTGCGCGATTCCGTAAGGCTCGCGCCCGCTGAGATGGAGTCCGGCGATCATGTTCAAATCCTGCAACGCTGCCCAGAGTTCGTCCCACTCGGGCAGGTTGTAAGCGCGATCATCGACCCAGGCCGGCAGCATGATCGTCACCAAACCGAGTTTCGCCGCGCGCTGCGCTTCCTTCACTGCCCATTCGACCGGACCGCGATTGGGCAGCATCGCCGCGCCCTTCAACCGATTCGGATGGACCGCGCAATACTCGGCGAGCCAGTCGTTGTAAGCGCGGCACGACGCATAGATGTATTCGGCGTCAGGCGAGCGAATGATGTGCAGGCCGACGCCGGGATAGATCACCTCGCCGGAGACGCCATCGAGATCCTGATCCTTGAGGCGGGCGTTCGGCTCCCACGAGCCTTCGCGATTTTGCTCGTAGCGATAGCCCTTGGGCACCGGGATTTCGATCCCCTGCGCCTTCAGGTCCGCCATCGGCCCCTCGAAAGCCAACGGCCGCGGCCGGAGGCCCTCGATGACGATGTAGTCGCCGGACTCGTCGAGCGCGCGGATGCGCGGGGCTTTGTCGCGCCACTTGGCGTCCATCCGCGTCTCCCACAGATCGCGCGGCTCCATGATATGGGAGTCGGCTGAGAGCAAACGTTCCGTGTATTGAGCCTCGGCCATGAAATCCTCCGCCGGGTCGAGCGCAGCTCTGCCCGCCTCATCACTCTTACCGCGTCACGGGCGTTGCCGCCAAGCCTGACGGTCGATTTCGTCAGCACTCGCATTCTGAAGCGGTCGTTACGGTTTGTCTGGCGTGCCGCTTATCCTGATAATCAACCCCATCGCATGTGCGGATGGGGAAAGCTAATGGCGGCCGACAAAGTGGTCTTTCTGTTCGACGTTGATAACACCCTGCTCGACAACGATCGCGTCGTCGCCGACCTGATGCGCCATCTCGAGCGCGAAATCGGTCCCGAGCGGCAGCAGCGCTACTGGGAGATTTTCGAGGAGCTGCGCGGCCAGCTCGGCTATGCTGATTATCTCGGCGCGTTGCAGCGTTACCGCGTCGAGCATCCGCGGGACTCGAACATTCTCGCGGTCTCGCGTTTCCTGATGCATTATCCTTTTGCGACGCGGCTCTTCCCGAATGCGATCGACGCCATCGACCATTGCAGTCAGTTCGGCAAGTGCGTGATTCTGACCGATGGCGACGTGGTTTTTCAGCCGCTCAAAATCGATCGCTCCGGCGTCGGCGAAGCCGTCGGCGGCGAGGTCCTGATCTACATTCACAAGGAACTTGAACTGGACGACATCGCCGCGCGTTGTCCAGCCGATCATTACGTGCTGATCGACGACAAGGTGCGTATTCTCGCGGCGGTCAAGCGCGTTTGGGGGACTAGTTTGACGACCGTGTTTCCCCGTCAGGGCCATTACGCCCTCGACCAGAAGGAAGTCTCGAAGTACCCGCTTCCCGACCTCACGCTCGAGCGTATCGGCGCGCTGCCGGATTACGATCTGGCCGCGATGCTCGCCGCAGCCGGGTGAATCGCGATCGTCGATCGGTTCGCGCGGATAGACGCTACTGCCGTTTATTGCGCCTTCCAGATCGAGAGATCGCGGCCGAGCAAAGTTTCCAGCTCCTCAATGTCCGATGCGCAACGCTCGCGCAGGCGCCTCGCCAACTCCGCGTCGAGCGGCGGAAACTCCGCGCCGCCGTCCATGCAGGCTTCGAGCAGCGGCTCGATTCGATTCAGCGTCCGCAGCCAGCCGCGCACCTCCAGCGCATCCTTGAGTTGGCGCGCGCGCCGCGCCAGATGGCGATAGCGGGGGGCGCGCTCGAAGTGCGCGACCATCCGCCGATCGGCGGGGATCGTATCCAGATTCAATGGCGGTACGCCGATAAACTCGCAGATGCGATCGATGTAGCCCTGCCGATCGCGGCGGCTCTCCTCGTAGATCAGGATCAGTACGTTCTCGCGACCGAACCGCTCCTGCCATGCGCGGACGTGCGGCGCGTAGTTGATGCGCGCGGCGAGCGCGGAATTGCCTTCCAGTTCAGCGGCAAAGGCGCCCTTGACGATCTCGAGCTTGCGCCACAGCTTATAGTGCGAATAAATCCGCTCCACCGGCTCGCGCAGCGTGCAGATGATTTTGCATCGCGGGATATGCTCGGCGATGTGTGTGCGGGCGCCGTCATCGTAGAAATAGGTCGGTGCAAATTCACCCGCGACCGGCTGACTGCAATCGCGAAAATGACGCGCGTACCACTCGATTCCCAACGCATAGCGCCAGCCGAAGAATTGCGTCTCCTTGATTCGCGCCGGCAGCCCAACGCGCCCGCGGAACAAGCCATCGAGCCAGGTCGTGCCGGTGCGCACCGGACCGATCGCAATAAAATCCGGTAATCGCAAACTTCTCTCTTTGCTCACGCGCTGAACAGTTCCCACTCGCGGCCCGCGGCTTCGTCGAAATCGTCCGTGGCTTGCTATTATTTCTCCCTACCGATGCCGCAATTTTCCGTCATCATACCCGCGTTCAACGCGGCCGCCACCATCGCACGCACCGTCGAGTGCGTACTGGCACAAACCTCCAGTGACTTCGAGATCATCGTCGTCGACGACGGCTCAACCGACTCGACGCGCGAGGTGCTCGAGCGTTATGCGGCACAGATTAGAATCGTCAGCCAGGCGAATCGCGGCCTCTCGGCGGCGCGCAATGCGGGCGCAAGCTTGGCGCGCGCGCGATGGCTCGCCCTGCTCGACGCCGACGATACCTGGACGGCAGACAAGCTCGAGGAAATCGCGCGGGCTCTCCCCCTCTATCCCGACGCCGTGATGTTGTTCTCGGACGCGATTTGCTTCGACCTGAGCGGGACGATCGCGCACGGCCCCTTCATGCCGCCGCAGCTCGCGCACGCGCCTTCGCGTGAGGAAATGATGGCCGGGCGCTTCCAGATTCTGCCGAGTTCGGCGGTAATTCGGCGCGACACCTGGGAGCGCGCCGGCGGCTTTTCGGAGGAGTTTCACGGCGCTTCGGGGTTCGAAGACGCCTGGTTCTGGCTGCTCCTCCGAGAGCAGGGACCCTTCGCCTACCTGCCCGCGCGCTTGGTCAACTATCGGGTCGCCCCGCTAATCACTCGACTCGAACGCTACCGGCCCGGCTTCGCGATCTTCACGCGCCTCGTGCGTGAGCGTTACGGCGTCGCCGGGGAGCCACTGATCCGGGCGCGGCGCGACGCACGGGTGAGCCTCTGGGCGCGCGCTGGTCTCATCGCGCTGGCTGAAGGGCGCGCAGCCGAGGCGCGCTACGCCTTTCGCAATGCGCTCCGCGAAAATCCGCAGCGCCTGAAAAATCTGCTGCGGCTCTGCCGAACTTACCTGCCGACAGCGCTCGCGCGCGCACTGACGAAATCAGCTCGTGACCGGGCCTCGACGGACGAGCCGGAGTGAAATACCACATCGCCCGACCTGTCTTGAGGCAGCCGCACCACTGGCGAGGACAGCGCCATCGGACGGTCCGCTTGCCATCGGGCGCGAGAAGCAGCTAGGGTGATATGGACTGATCGTTCAAACTTACTTTGACAAACATTCATAAAGAGTAATCCATGTCGACACTGTATGGCGTTCCAGCTTTCCCCTTTGGGAGGCTGATGCGGCCCGGCCGCGTCGAATAGTCGAGCCTAGCGCGCCGTCTCATCGGAGGAGTTCGCTTGACCCCAACGGAAGAGGCTATGGGCAATGCCATTAGATCGAATGATGGGAGCTCGCGGCGGACGCGCCGCGAGGTGCTCAAAGCTGCGGCGGGGCTGTCGGCCGCATTTGGTCTCGAGCTTATCCTAGGTGGCTGGACGCGCGCGGCCGTCGCCGCCGACCTCGCGAAAGTCAAGCTGATCGATTTTTCTGACGCCGGCGAGAACCGCGGGCAGGTGTCACTGGACAAATTCGTCTTGAGCGACGCGCAATGGCGTCAGCGGCTGACGCCTGAGCAGTATGAGATCACGCGTGAGGCGGGGACCGAGCCGCCCTTCCACAACAAATACGACGAGTGGCACGAGGCCGGTATCTATCGCTGCATCGGTTGCCGCACGGCGCTCTTCAATTCGGCGGCAAAATTTGATTCCGGCACCGGCTGGCCGAGTTTCTGGTCGCCGATTGCCCCTGAAAATATCGCCACGCGGAGCGATCATTCGTTCCTGATGGCCCGCACCGAGGTTCTCTGCCGCCGCTGCGACAGCCATCTGGGCCACGTCTTCGACGACGGTCCGCCGCCAACCGGACTGCGCTACTGCATGAACTCGGCGGCGCTGACTTTCGTGCCCTTCGCGCGTCCCGCGCTTGCGCGAGCCTCGGGAGCAACCGGATGAAAGTGCGCGCGCCGCGCCGTGAGCAGCCGCTCGCGATTCGCGTCGCGCACTGGTGCAATGCGCTGTTTCTGGTCCTGATGGCCGGCAGCGGCCTGCAGATTTTCGCCGCCTATCCCTCGCTGGGCCCGCAGGGCGATGAATATTCGTGGTATCCCTTTCAGGACACGCCGCCGCCACACTGGCTGACCATCGGCCGATGGCTTGGAGGCGGCAGGCACTGGCATTTCGCGATCGCGTGGTTTTTCATCCTCAACGGTCTGTTTTACCTCGGCTACTTTTTTCTGAGTGGCGAATGGCGGCGGCGGCTCTTCCTGCCGGGCCGCGATGTGGTCAATGCGCTCCGGCAATTCGGTTACTATCTACGATTGCGCAAAACTCCGCCGCCGCCGGATTTTTACAACGGCCTGCAGCGCCTCGCTTATACGTCGGTAATTCTCTTCGGGGCCGTGATGGTCGTCTCAGGTCTCGCGATCTACAAGCCGGTGCAATTGCACTTTCTGACGATGTTGTTCGGCGGCTACGACGGCGCGCGCGTCGTGCATCTCGCGGGTCTCTGTTTGTTTGCCCTGTTTGTCGTGACCCATCTGATCCTGGTCGCGAGCCATCCGCGTGAGATCGTCAAGATGTTCACGGGAGGCGAACGTGGCTAGCCTGATTGCGCGCCGCAAGTTCCTCGCGGGCGCGGCCGCGCTAACGCTGCTGGCCGGATGCGAAAGCCGGCCGGCTAACGCGTTTCTCGAGCTGATGCGGGGATGGAACGAAAAGGCCGAGGGCTGGATGTTCTCGCCGACGCGCCTGGCGCCGGAGCTGCCCGAGGACGACGAGACCGACGAAGAGGATTTCCCGAAATATTTCATCTCGTCCACGACGCCGATCGCGCCCGCGAACTGGACGCTCAAAATCGGCGGCCTTGTGCAGAATCCGATGATCCTGACACTCGCCCAGTTGCAGGCGCTGCCGCCGACCGCGATGCGCGTGCGGCATCACTGCGTCGAAGGTTGGTCAGCGGTAGCCGCGTGGCGTGGCGTGCGATTGAACGAGATTGCGCGGCTCGCGGAAGTCGATCCGCGAGTGCGCTATGTCGAGTTCCGCTCCTTCGACAAGAACTACTATTCGGGATGGGATCTCGCCAGCGCGATGCATCCGCAGACCCTGCTGGCCTACGGGATGAACGGTCACACGCTCGGTCCTGATCATGGCGCGCCACTGCGGCTATATTCGGCAGTCAAGCTCGGCTACAAGATGGTCAAGTACTTGACCGAAGTTAATTTCCTTCCGCACAAGGTAGGCGGCTACTGGGAAGATCAGGGTTACGAGTGGTTCGGCGGCGTCTGAAGGCGGCACCATAGCCAAGCGCGCCCTGGAAACCCGGGGGAAAGCAGACGACGGTTCGATTACCCAACCGTGCTTTTATCGTAAACAGCCGCTGCGACGTTCAGGCTAGGTGAACGTCGGAGCGGCTGACTCAGGGGTTTGGTGATATTTTCCGCGCCGGTCGCTAAGAAATGGTGCGAAGGAGATGACGTTGTTGGCAAACAGATCATAGGTCGAAAGTAGGGTGTTGGAGCCCGCTCCGATCGTTGCCATCCCCGGTCCACCTGCGCCGCACAAGTCGAGAAAGACATCACAACGCAGTTCCTGCGGATTTTTTTAAATCGCTCGCTGGTTTGTTACGGATTGTCGTTTCGTTCGAAGATCCCAGATCCTTGAAAATCCATTGAAGAACACAAGCAGTCTGCCTTTTATTTGATGGGTGAAGATGATTTTTAGAATTGCCCAAGCGAGATAAGAAAGCCAACTAGCAATCGCCACGGCCATTATAGCCAAGAACAGTTTGTCCTCGATTGTGAACCATGGACCGGCGCGAACTGGACCCGCTGCCTCGTAATGGAAGACAGGAGCCATCCATTCGGCTTTGATTTCGAGAAGACCTATGATTGGCCCGTATACGAAAAAAATAATTATTCCGGTGAACAAAAATAAATAGAATGCCGACAAAAACAAATTAATCGCAAACAGCCCTGCTAAAGAAAGCGTGCTTCTAGTTGCCTTCTCAAGTCGCTGTACATTCTCTCCTAGTCGCTTCCGATACTCCCAGTCGAAATCGGCGCTAGTCATCTCCAACTGGAAGGTTTCTGCCGCGAGCGCGGATGCTACATGGCTTCTCCATCGCTTAAGTATCCCACTCACAAGTCGCCCGAAGATAATGCCGCGGTTTTACTTTGAGGGGTCGCCGAATTCATTGCGTGAGCGAGGTTTCCATAGGTTTCAATTCCGTTCCAGACCGTCGAGCTAAATCCCCAACTGCGCCTGAACAAACTGTTCCAGCGCTTTGACCCCCCCGGTCGGTTTGATGCGGCAATTCTCCTCTCGATTGCCTTTTACAACAAGTGCTTTTTCTGTCTGAATAGCCCGAGAAATTGAGAGCGCTGCGTCATTGAAAGCAACGCGTTACCGGAGTCGCGGCGCGCGGCCCGAGGACGCGCAGGAGGGTAATTCGGCGCCTGATCCTGCAAGAGCGCGACAACGGAGCGCGAACCTCCTAGCGGTGAAAAAAGCGGTGAGAAAATGGATTTCAAATTCAGCGAAGCTGACGAGGCCTTTCGCCTGGAACTCCGCAACTGGCTCGAGCACAACGTGCCGCGCGACTGGCGCGACGACGGCGAACTGAGCGACCCGGAAACCAAGACCGAATTTGAGCGGCGCCGCGCGTGGCATCGGAAACTCTACGACGCCGGCTGGATGTGTATCCATTGGCCGAAGGAATATGGCGGCCGCGGCGCAACCTTCCTGCAGCAGATCATCTACAACCAGGAGCTCGATCGCGCCAAGGCCCCGCCGGTCGTCAATTTTCAGGGCATCGCGCGGGTCGGTCCCACCCTGATGCAGTGGGGCACGCCCGAGCAGAAGCAACGCTACATCCCGCGCATTCCCTGCGCCGAGGAGATTTGGTGCCAGGGACTTTCCGAGCCGAATCACGGCTCCGACCTCGCCGCGGTCGAGACCCGCGCCGTTGATGAGGGTGATCACTTCGTGGTCAACGGCGCGAAGGTCTGGACCTCGAACGCCCATCACGCAGATTTCTCGACGCTGCTCTGCCGCACCGATCCGACGCTGCCCAAGCACAAGGGACTCAGCTACCTGCTGGTGGATATGAAGAGCCCCGGGATCACGGTGCGCCCGCTGATTCAGATCACCGGCGAGCACGGCTTCAACCAGGTTTTCTATGAGGATGTGCATGTGCCCAAGGGGAACCTGGTGGGGCAGAAAAATCAGGGTTGGATGGTCGCGATGACCAACATGATGTTCGAGCGCACGATCCACGGCGGCCGCACCGACATGATGGTCGAAGTGCGGCAGCTCGCCGATCTCGCCCGCACGATGCAGCGCAATGGCCGCCCGGCGTGGGAGGACGAATACGTCCGTCAGCGGATCGCGCGCTTCGCCACCGAGGCCGAGGGGCTCAAATATACCAGCTATCGCCAGCTCACGCGGCAAATTCGCGGCCTGCCGCCGGGTCCCGAGGGTTCGGTAATGAAGCTCGGGATTAGCGAGCTCAACCTGCGGATGCAGGCGTTCGCGATGGAACTGCTGGGACCTTACAGCCAGTTCGAGTATCGCGCGGAAGGCGCAGTCGATCGCGGCAAGTGGTCGCATCGGATGCTGGCGGCGCGGCGCGGGACGATCGCAGCCGGCTCGAACGAAATCCAGCACAACATTATCGGTGAGCGCGTGCTCGGCCTGCCGAAGGGCTGAGCGGCGAGAGGACGGCGATGAGCAAGTTCGAGGATTACGCCGGCAAATACGAATTCATCAAGATGGAGCGCGACGACGGTATCCTGCAGATGACCCTGCATAGTAAGGGCGGCGAGCTGCTATGGGGCGGGCGTCCGCATGAAGAGCTGTCGTATGCCTTCGGTGAAGTCGCGCGCGATCGTGAGAACCGCGTGGTGATCGTCACCGGCAGCGGCGACAACTTTTGCGCCGACATCATCTGGGGCAAAGCGAGCGCCAAGGCCGGCCCGACCAAGGTGCGGCCGCTCTCGATGGACCATACCCTCTCGGACGCCTACTACCTGATCATGAATCATCTCAATATCGCCGTGCCGATGATCGCCGCGGTAAACGGCCCGGCGCTGATTCATTCCGAGCTGGCGCTGCTGTGCGACATCGTGCTGGCGTCGGAGAACGCCGAGTTTCAGGACTTGCCCCATTTTCCCATGGGCCTCGTGCCGGGCGACGGCGTCCACGCGGTCTATCCGCTGCTGCTCGGGCTTAATCGCGGACGCTATTTTCTGTTGACCGGTCAGAAAATCCCGGCGCTCGAGGCGCGCGAGATCGGGCTCGTCGCCGAAGTGCTGCCACGCGATCAATTATTGCCGCGCGCGTGGGAACTCGCGCGCAAAATCGCCAGCAAGCCGCCCCTCACGCTACGCTACGCGCGCGCTTTGCTGAGCCGGCAACTGAAACGCCTGATGATCGACAATCTCGAGCTGGGACTGGCGCTCGAGGGTCTAGGCTCGGCGGATTACTGGCCCGCGCCTAACCTCAAGAAATAGCCGCCGCGCAAGCGGCCAGCGTCGCGAGAAATTCATATGAGCAAATTCGACGATTACGCGAACAAGTTCGAGCACATCCGGATGGAGCGCCGCGACGGCATCCTGCAATTTACGCTGCATCGTAATGGCGGCTCGGTGATTTGGGATTTCGCGGCGCACAGCGACACTGCGCACGCACTCGGCGAAGTCGCGCGCGATCGCGAGAATCGTGCGGTGATCCTCACCGGCGCGGGCGACGACTTTATCGCTGATCACGAATTCGGCGACGCCAACAAGATTCCCGCGGCGTCCTGGGACCAGGTCATCACCGACGCCAAGTACCTGATCATGAACCACCTCGACATCGAGGTCCCGATGATCGCCGCGGTCAATGGTCCGGCGCTAATCCATGCGGAACTCGCGCTGATGTGTGACATCGTGCTGGCCGCAGAGACTGCGGTGTTTCAGGATTTGCCGCACTTCACCAGCGGACTGGTGCCGGGCGACGGCGTCCACGTGATCTTTCCGCTCTTGTTGGGCTTCAATCGCGGCCGCTATTTCCTGTTGACGGGCGAGAAGATTCCCGCGCGCGAGGCCAAAACTTTGGGCATGGTCGGCGAGGTGCTGCCGCGCGAGCAACTGCTACCGCGCGCCTGGGAGCTGGCCCGCCAGATCATCGCGAAGCCGCCGCTGACCGTGCGCTACGCCCGCCAGTTGCTCACCCGCGAACTCAAACGCGCGATGATCGACAACCTCGGTCTGGGACTGGCGCTCGAGGGTTTAGCCGCCGGCGAATTTTTCATCAGCGACCCGAAGAAGTAGCGGTGGGTACGATCGGCGAGCTCGCGCTGGGTGGCCCAAGCCAGGCGGGATTGACGCGCAGCTCGAGCAGGTTCTGATCGCTCACCGTGATCAGACCGCGTGTCGGGCGGTCGAGATCGATAATCACGAGAATCACCAGGGAAATCACCGTCACCGTGATCGTGATGGCGCGGAGGTCTCGACGGCCGGCGAAGCCGTAGCCATAGCCGACCAGCCCCATCGTTAGAATGGCGACCAGAAACAGCAGACCATGGCCGCTCTGCAGTGCAACAATCAGATACTCGTCGCGCTGATACAGCAGCTCGGACGGCATCACGGACGCGGGCTACGCGTGTTTCTCGAACTGCTTCTTGCCGTACAGAATCGAGCGTTCCTCGTCAGTCAAAGGCGCCTGCGGGATGTCCGCCATCACGGCGAGGCCGCGCTTGACCGCGGGCCGCCCGCCGAGCGCGGCGAGCCAGCGCCGCAGATGAGGCAGCGGCTCGAGTTGTTCCGGCTCGCGCTCTGCGATCCGCACCCACGGATAGTTCGCGATGTCGGCGATTGAGTAGTCGCCGGCGAGATATTCGTTGGCGGCGAGCTGCTTGTCCATCACGCCGAATAGCCGGCGTGACTCGTTGGTATAGCGTTCGATCGCGTACGGGATCTTCTCGGGCGCTGCGTTTTTGAAATGGCCCGCCTGCCCCATCATCGGGCCGATCCCCGCCATCTGGAACATCAGCCACTGCACGACGTTGTACCGCGCGCGCATCTCGGTGGGCATCAGCTTGCCGGTCTTCTCGGCCAGATAAAGCAGGATCGCGCCAGACTCGAACAGCGCCAGCGGCTTCTTGCCGGGCCCGTCGTGATCAACGATCGCCGGCATCCGGTTGTTCGGGCTGATCGCGAGAAAGCTCGGCTCGAACTGTTCGCCCTTGCGAATGTTGATTGGGACGATCTTGTATTCGAGGCCGATCTCTTCGAGAAAAATTGTAATTTTATGTCCGTTCGGAGTTGGCCAGTAATAGACGTCGATCATAACTCACCTCGACCAATGATATCGGCCAGCTTCGCCTTACACAGCTTTGCGGTCAAGGGTACGCAACTGGAAAACGCGCCAACGGAGCGGTTAAGAAGACGCGCCGGTATTATCGAAAGTCGCCGCACGCTAGGCTTTTGCTATGGCGTCAAGCGCGGCCTGCGCGCACTCGATATCCTGATCGACGCTGCCGCCACTGACGCCGATTCCGCCCACGACGACATCATCGATCCGGATCGGCAAGCCGCCGCCGAAAGTCACGATGCGCGGAATGTGCGGCACGCCGGCCAGCAGCGACGGGTTGTCCTTGATCCGATTGAAGAAGTCCTGCGAGGGCGCACCCAGCAACGCGGTATAGGCCTTGTTTTGCGCGACCTCGATACTAATCAATGGTGCGCCGTCCATTCTATGGAAGGCTTTGAGCAGACCGCTTTCGTCGAGAATCGCGACGATCTGTGGAACGCCGATCGCCTTGGCCTTGGCTGCGGCCGCCTCGACCATGCGAGCGGCAAGCTCGGCCGTGATACTGCGTTTGACGTAAGTCTTTTCCATTTTGACACTCCTCTTTCCGCGGTAAGCGCATGTCCCCGCGCGCCGGCCTTTCGATTAGCACATCAGGCGAGCCGCGCTCTATCCCGCAGTCATGGTTGCTTCTATTGCGATCGCGGAGGCATCTGGCGGATCATCGCCTCGAACTTGGCCTCGGATTTGATCTCGACCCTGGAGGGCTATCACGATGCGAGTCGCGATCGGCGGATTTCTGGCCGCAGTAAATACGTTTGCCACGCAGCGCATGGGGCTCGAGCGTTTCCAACGCGCGATGATGCGCGAAGACGCGGTGCTCAAGCTCGCGCGCGGTGAGAGCGCGTTCGGCGGTTTTGCGCAGACCGCGCGCCAGCAGAACTGGGAGGTCATCCCGCTGCCGTTTGTCTTTCCGGGGATCGCCGGAAAGATCACCGACGAAGCCTACGCCTGGACGCGCGAGGAGTTCGTCAAGTCGATTCGCGCGGCCGGGCGGTTCGACGGCGTCTTTCTCCAGATGCACGGCACGGCCGCGAGCGACAGTCTCGAGGATTGCGAGGGGGACCTGCTGGAAACGGTGCGCGGCGCGCTTGGCGCGCAGACGCCAATCATTGTTTCGCTCGACGGTCACGCCAACGTCACGCCGAAAATGGCCGCGCAGGCGAGCATGCTGATCGGCGTAAAGACCAACCCGCACTACGACTTCGCCGCGACCGGACGGCTCGCGGCCCGCGTGATGGCCGGGATGTTCGACCGCTCGCTGTCACCGGCGAGTGCGTGGGCGCAGCCCGCGATGGCGCCGGCGCTGCAGAAGCTCTACATCGCCCCGGGCTGGCCGATGGAGCATCTGATGCGCCTGGCGCGCAACCGTCAGGCGAGCGACCCGCAAGTGCTCGACATATCGCTCCTCTGCGGCTTCTTCGTCTCCGAACGGCGCGAAACCGGAATCAGCGTGGTCGTGACCTGCGATCGCGAACCGGCGCTCGCGCGCGAGATCGCCGAAGAGCTGAGCCAGGCCTGCTTCAACGCTCGCGGCGCCTTTCACACCGATATGGTTGGGGTGGCGGACGCCGTCAGCGAAGCGATCGCGACCGATGAAAATCCGGTCATTCTCGGCGACCTCGCCGACAGTGGCGGCGCGGGAACTCCGGGCGACGGCACGGCGATCCTCGCCGAACTGCTCAAGCAAAACGCACGCGGCGCCGTGATCGGCAATCTCGCCGATCCTGCGGCGGTGCGGGCGGCGACCGCGGCTGGCGTCGGCAAGAATATAACGCTCTCTGTCGGCGGCAAGGTTGATCAGTTTCACGGCGCGCCGGTGCAGATCACCGGGCGCGTGCGCACCCTCCACGATGGCGTCTTCACCGCCAGCACCCAGTTCAATGCCGGCACGGTTCATCGCGGACCGACGGCGGTGATCGATTGCGGCGGCGTCGAGGTGATTCTGACCTCGCGCCCGGTGCTGGTGTTCGAGCCGAATCACTTCAGGAGTCTGGGGATCGAGCCTACGGCGCGCAAAATGCTGGTCTGCAAGGCCGAGATGCAGCATCGCGCGGGCTTCGCCGGCGCGGCGCGGACCTTTATCGACGTCGACGCGCCCGGCCTCGCGACGCAGGCGCCTTCGCGACTGCCCTACAGCAAAATCCGCCGCCCGGTCTTCCCGCTCGACAATATTTGACGCCTGTCGCGGATAACTTAGAATCAAGGACCTCAGGGATTTGTTGATTGCACAGACGCGATGAGGTGATGGCGTGCCGCAGTTCCAGTACACCGCAGTTTTCGAGCCGGCTCCGGAGGGCGGCTTCACCGTAACCGTGCCGGCTCTTGCAGGGCTTGTGACCGAAGGCGATACGCTCGAGGAAGCTCGCGAGATGGTGAAGGACGCGATTCGCGGGTATCTGGAAAGCCTGCTCGCGCATGGCGAGGAGATTCCGATTGAACCTGGCCTCGCGAGCGTCGAGCGCGTCGCGGTAACGATTTAGACCAAATGCCCCGCTTGCCCGTCTGTACGTCCGTCGATCTTATCCGGGCGCTGCAACGGGCAGGTTTTTTTCTGGATCACAGCACGGGTTCGCATCGGTTTTTTCGGCACCCTTCCCGCCGGGGCCTTGTGACTGTTCCGTTCCATCGCAAAGATCTCAAGCGCGGGACCCTCAAAAGCATCCTCGATCAGGCCGGGCTCTCCGTCACGGAGTTCATCGAGCTCCTATGAACTGCTCCAGCGACGTGGAGAAAGAAAGAATTGCGAAATTCCTGGCGCGGGCGGGCGTGGCCTCGCGCCGCGACGCCGAGCGGATGATCGAAGCGGGCCGCGTCGCACTCAATGGCGCCATCGTCAGCCACCCAGCGACGATGGTCGGCGCGGGCGACAAGGTCGCCGTCGATGGCAAAGCGATCGCGGCCCAGGAACCGACTCGGCTCTGGCGCTACTACAAACCGGCCGGATTGGTGACGACCGCGCGCGACCCCGAAGGCCGCCCGACGGTCTTCGCCAAACTACCGCAAGGCCTGCCGCGCGTGGTCTCTGTCGGCCGCCTCGACATCAATACGGAAGGGCTCCTGCTCCTCACGAATGACGGCGGGCTGGCGCGATACCTCGAGCATCCGGCGCAACTCTTTCCACGCACCTACCGGATTCGCGCGCACGGCCACGCGGAGACGTCAGTTGTCGCGCGATTGGCCCGCGGCCTCACGGTCGACGGCATCTACTATCGTCCGATTCAGGCGACGCTCGATCGCAATCAGGGCGGCAACTGCTGGATGACGATGACACTAAACGAGGGCAAAAATCGCGAGATCAAGACTATCTTGGAACACCTCGGGCTCCAAGTCGCGCGTCTGATCCGGATTGGCTATGGTCCCTTCGAGCTCGGCCCGCTGCCGCCCAACGAGGTTGAGGAGGTGGCATCGGAGCGCCTCGCCAAGCTGCTCCCCGGCCATTTCGCGTCACGGGAATCAGAGACTCGCCAATAAGTTCACTGCGCCATGTAGCCGCCATCAACCGGCATCGGCAGACCGGTCACGTATGACGCGCGATCCGAGCAGAGCCAGGCCACCGCCTCGGCGACCTCCTCGGGCTGGCCGATGCGCTTCATCGGCTCTGAGCGGGCATAGCGCGCCTCCATATCGGGCCGCTTCTCAAATGCGCTCATCAGCAACGGCGTGTAGATCGGCGCCGGACAGACAGCATTGATCCGGATTCCGTGACGGGCATATTCAAGCGCCGCCGCCTTGGTCAGTCCGGCCACGCCGTGCTTGGCGGCGGTATAGGCAGGCACGCGTATCGCGCCGGTCAGACCCATAATCGACGAAGTGTTGACGATGACGCCGCTGCCCTGCTTGAGCATCTGGGCGATCTCCGCCCTCATGCAGAGCCACACTCCGGTCAGATTCGTCGTGATGACGCGATTCCATTCGGTGAGCGTGTACTCGTGCGTCAGCCGCCCGGCACCGCCGATGCCGGCGTTGTTAAAGGCGCAATCGAGCCGGCCATAGCTGGAGACCGCGCTGGCGATCAGGGCTTCGACGTCGGCCTCGCTTGCGACGTCAGCCTTGACGAAGATGCCCTCGGCGCCGGTCTGCTGCTTGATCATTGCTAGCGTTTCGAGACCGCCCGCTTCGACCACGTCGGCGAGGACAAGCCGGGCACCCTCGCGTGCGAAAATCCGCGCGGTCGCGCGGCCAATACCGGAGCCGGCGCCGGTGATCAGCGCGACTTTACCCTCAAGCATTGCAGTCATCTGGCTTTCTCCCTTAAAGCACGACGCTCGCCGCATATCATCCCACTAGGGGGAATAGATCAATGTCCGAGGGCTTCGCAGGAGAGCGGCCCAAAATTTCGGCGGCGGGAATTGTTCTTGTTCAGGGCGATTCGGCTCTCCCCCGCCAGCAGCGGTGCAGCGAGGCGTTTGTAGCGGTTTGGTGAAAGCCTAGGCCCTCAACGCTGTCGCGAGCCTCCGGAAATGCGACATTATTCATTCTCGAGTAAACGTCCCGATGGCTCACCAAGCGCCTCCAATTGCTTCCGACAAGATAAATATTCTTTACGACTGCTCGAATCCGGTCTAAACTGCTAAAAACATCTAGTTAATGAAAAACAGGTGAATTTAGATGCTGAAAGAAGCTTCTACCTGCTTTGAAGGAATTTATTATACATGATGTGCTAGATCATCTTTATCAATGTGTTAACACGTAAGACATGCTGTACGAACCGAATAACAGCCTCGCAAACTATGATTACATCATAGTTGGGGCCGGTTCGGCCGGCTGCGTGCTCGCGAACCGCCTGTCGTCCGACCCGGACGTGCGTGTGCTGCTAGTCGAGGCTGGGCGCTCTGATCGCAATCCGTTGATTCATATTCCGGCGGGCGCGCTGCCGATGAAGCTCTATGGGTTGAATTCCTGGACTTACTTCACCGAGCCGCAACAGCATCTGAAGAGTCGCAAGTTGCATTGGCCGCGTGGCAAAGTATTGGGCGGTTCGAGCGCGATCAATGCGATGGTATATATGCGCGGGAATGCCAGCGATTACGATCGTTGGCGGAATCTCGGCAACGTCGGTTGGTCGTATAATGACGTGCTGCCCTACTTCATCCGCTCCGAGGACTTTGCTGCCGGTGCCGACGAATACCATGGCACTGGCGGGCCGATTAAGGTGACGGTCAACGCTGCCATAAATCCGATCACAGAGGCCTTCCTGAACGCTGCGCAGGCGGCAGGCTATCCGTATAACCCTGACGTCAACGGCGGCACGCAAGAGGGCTTCGGCCCGCTCTACTCGACGATCTGCGCGGACGGGCGGCGTCAAAGCACGGCGGTTGCCTACCTGCGTCCGGCGCTGGGCCGCACCAATTTGAGCGTCGTCACGAAAGCGCGGACGCGGCGGCTTCTGTTCGAGGGGACGCGAGCGGTCGGGCTGGAGTATCTGACTGGGCGGCGGACCCATGAGGTGCGGGCGGCGCGCGAAGTGATCCTTTGCGCGGGCGCGATCAACTCGCCGCAAATCCTGATGCTCTCCGGGGTCGGTGATGCCGCACAATTGCGCCGCTTGGGGATCGCGCCCGTGATCGATCTCAAGGGCGTCGGGCAAAATCTGCAGGATCATCTGGCGGTTGACCTGCAGGTGAGCTGTCCGTTGCCGGTCTCGCTGTATCGGGAGTTGGCGCCCCATCGGATGGCGTGGTCGCTCGTGCGCTATCTGATATACGGGACCGGGCCGCTGGCGAGCGTAGGGCTCGAAGCCTCGGGGTTTATCAAGACGCAGGCAGGAGAATGCGCGGCGGATACCCAGTATCATTTTAGCTCGGGGCTGGTTTATCGCGGGGTCAGCACCGGTCCGGTGCGCCGCCACGGTTTCTATGTCCGCAACTGCCAGTGCCGGCCGCGCAGCCGCGGTTATATTGCGCTGCGCTCGGCCGATCCATTGGCCGATCCGATTATCGAACCCAACTATCTGGAAGCCGAGTCCGACCGCCGCTTGCTGCGCGAGGGCTTCAAGGTCAGCCGCGAGATCGTCGCGCAGGCCGCGATGAGCGCCTTTCGTGGCGCCGAACTATGGCCCGGACCCGAGGTGCGCAGCGACGCGCAAATCGACGACTGGATCGGCGACGCGGGCGTGACGTCGTTTCATCCGGCGGGCACCTGCAAGATGGGTCATGACGAGCTCGCGGTGGTTGACGATCAATTGCGCGTGCATGGCCTCGAGGGGTTGCGCGTCGTGGATACCTCGATCATGCCCCGGCTGGTGAGCGGCAATACGAATATGCCGACCATCATGATCGCCGAGAAAGCCGCGGATCTGATCCGCGGCCGCGCCGCGGTTCTGTTGGCCTCGGCGGCCAACCAATAGTCGCGTCATCGCGCCGGCAATGCGAACGCCTGCGCGAGTAATTCGTAGGAACGCAGGCGCGCCTGATGGTCATGTACGATCGTCACGACCATCAGCTCATCTACTCGCAGCTCATCGGCCATCAGCGTCAACTGATCGCGCACCCGCTCCGGCGCGCCGACGACGTAGCGGGGATACTCGCCGGTCTGCTCATGCGCGATTGGCGCGGCGTCGGGACCAAGTTCGCGCAGGGCCTCCGCGACGGTCGGGATGGGCCGCACGTCACCCTGACGGATGCGGCGGCGGAAGAGACGGGCACTCGCGAGCAGCCGCTGGGCCTCGGCGTCAGTCTCGGCGCAGACCACGCCCAACGCCAGTATCGCATGCGGGGCCCGCAGGCCAGATTTGGCCGCGGCAAAGTTCGCGCGATAGTGTGAGATCGCCGCCTGCACCGGTCCGGGCTCGATAAAATGCGCGAAGGCGTAAGGCAAACCGAGCTGCGCCGCCGCCGAAGCGCTCCACATGCTCGAACCGAGCAGCCAGACCTCGGGCCCCCCCGGCATCTCGGGCGAAACCTTGATCTGGCTGAACGGATGTTTGGGCGGAAAATCATGATTGAGAAAAGCTATCAGCTCGACCATCTGCTGGCCGAAATCATCCGGCGGCGGATAGTGCGCGCGATCGCGCCAGAGCGCGAAGGAATCGAGCGGCGTGCCGCCCGGAGCGCGTCCAATCCCGAGATCGATCCGGTTGGGATAGAGCGCGTGGAGCAGGCGAAAGTTCTCGACCACCTTGAACGGACTGTAATGCGGCAGCATCACGCCGCCCGAGCCAACGCGGATGGTGGAGGTCTCGGCGGCGACTCGCGCAATCAGAATCTCCGGCGCTGGGCTGGCCAGGGCCGGGATCGCGTGATGCTCGGCAATCCAGTAGCGCGCGTAGCCAAGCCGATCGGCAAGGCGCGCCAGTTCTATCGTATTGTGCAAGGCGTCGGCGGGCGTGCAGCCCTCCGGCACCGGCGATTGATCGATAACTGAAAGCTTCACCGATTGAATCTTACGCTACTTGCCGGAGAGCTGCGCGAAGCGCTCCGGATGCGCGGCGCGGGCTTGCTGCTCGAGCGCGTCGAGGCGTCCGGCCAGCGCATCGATTTGCGCGTCCTTCTGCTTCAGCACGGACACCTCATGCTGGAGCGTGGCGATTTGCGCATCCTTGTGCGCGAGCTGGCTAACCTGCTGCTGCAGCGACTGATTCTCCCGTTTCAACTTCTGCATCTCGTTGAGCAGCATCGCTGGGAGGACGTGATAGGCGACCGTCTCATGCTTGCCGTCGGTGCCGTTGACCACCAGCTCGGGATAGACCTTCGCGACCTCTTCGGCGATCAAGCCGTACTGCTGAGTCCCGGTCGGGTCGGCTTTGTAGCGAAAGGCCACCGGCCGTAAGCGCATCAGGTTGTCGCTGGCGTCGCCCATGTCGCGGACGTCGCGCTTGTAGCGCGCTGAGGAGGATACGACCCCGAGCTGTCCGTCCGAATTGACCACGACGGCGGCTCCCCCCGAAACGCCAGTATCGCTAATGCCGGCGATAAACGTTGCGGTCTGGGTGCCCGTGGTGCCGATCCTGATCGTGTTCGATTCCCCCGCGACACCGGCATCGTATATATCGATGTTGCTGCTGCCGGTAGTGAGATTGCTGCCAGCACTTTCGCCGATCGCAATATTGCTGCCGCCTGTGCTGTTGTTTACGAGCGCGTTTGCTCCAGCGGCCGTATTGCCGGTACCAATGGTATTATCGTTTAGGGCACTTGCACCGCTAGCGGTATTGTTGCTGCCAGTTGTGGTGTTACTGAGGGCACTCGCGCCACTGGCGGCGTTACTGGTGCCCGTGGTGTTGCTGAACAAGGCTAAGGCGCCGAAGGCCGCGTTGGCTGCGCCGGAGGTATTGTTGTTGAGGGCGCTCAGGCCGCTGGCCGTGTTTTGGGCCCCGGTGGTGTTCTGGGTGAGGGCACCGTAGCCGGTAGCTGTGTTGTTGCTGCCGACGGTGTTGAAATAAAGAGCGCTCACGCCGATGGCGGTGTTGCCGGTGCCCGTGGTGTTGCTGAGTAGCGCGTTGAGTCCATCGGCCGTGTTTAAATCTCCTGTAGTGTTGCTCAGCAGGGCATAGTCGCCGGTAGCCGTATTGTTGACACCCGCGGTGTTGTTCTCGAGCGCTTCGAAGCCGGTGGCCGTATCGCCGCTGCCGGTGGTGTTGTTGAGCAATGTGTCGAGGCCGACCGCCGTGTTGGCGAAACCCGTGGTGACGTTGACTCCTGGTCCAGCGGGACCGGCGGGTCCCTCTGGTCCTGACGGTCCGGCTGCGCCCGCCGCTCCAGCAGGCCCGGTGGGTCCGGCTGGCCCAGTTGGCCCGGCCGGACCCGTCGCACCCAACGTGTCCGCCGTCTGTTTCGACGTACAGCCTTGCCCACTTTTGACAAAAGTGGGTTTCCCGGTCTTGTCGTTTACGCACACGGTGATGGCTGTCTGTGCTGCGGCGACTCCGCCTGCAGCTACCGTGACAATCATTACAAGCGCCGCTAGATAATTCCGTCGCAGCGCCGAACCAGCTTGCCCTGCCCGTGCCATAGATCGTTCCTCCGCTGGCGAATCGCCAACCGAGGGAGCCTAACAGAGCTTCGATGCGAGTGTCACCGCGTCACCGTGCAACTTGAAGCGCGGCGGCGAAGTGCGCTAAGCAATCATCAGGCGGAAGCGTGACGGCACATCGGGCCGTATGCGCGATATCAGCTCCGCCGTTCGTCAGGAGGCTTCAATGCACGTCGGTTATGGTGCGGTGTTTCAGAATCCCGGCAATGCTCTTTCGGATACTGAGGTTTGGCGGCACGAGGTGCGGCTGGCCGAGATGGCCGAGCCGCTCGGCTTTGATTCGGTCTGGTCGATCGAGCATCACTTCGACGACTACACGATGTGCCCCGATCCGCTGCAATTTCTCACCTACATGGCCGGCGCGACGAAGAAAGTGAAGCTCGGCTCGATGGTCGTGGTGTTGCCGTGGCACGATCCAATTCGCGTCGCCGAGCAGGTTTCAGTGCTCGACCACCTGTCGAACGGCCGCTTCATCCTCGGGATCGGCCGCGGGCTGGCGCGGATCGAATACGAGGGCTTCCGGCTCGATCAGAACGAAGGTCGCGCGCTCTTCGTCGAGTACGCCGAATTGATTTTGAACGCGCTGGAGAAGGGCTATATGGAGGGCGGCGCGATGACCAAGCAGCCGCGCCGCGATATCCGCCCCTTCCCGGCGCGATCGTTCCGCGGACGCACCTATGCCGCCGCGGTCTCGCCGGAATCGATGCCGATCATGGCCAAGCTCGGAGTCGGCGTGCTGGTCATCCCGCAGAAGCCGTGGGATGCGGTCAAGCAGGACTTCGCGGTCTATCACAAAGTGTGGCGCGAGGTGAACGGCACCGAGCCGCCTCATCCGTTGAGCGGCGGCTTCATCTTCGTCGACGAGGACAAGTCGCGCGCGCAGGAGTTGGGGATGAAGTACATCACCGACTACTACCACACGGCAATGCGCCACTACGAAATGACGGCGGAAAAATTTGGCTCGCACAAGAGCTACGAATTCTACAGCCACGTCGGCAAATATATCGCCAAGCACGGCATGGACGAGGCGGCGAAAGATTTTGCCGAGCTGATGCCCTTCGGGACGCCCGCGCAGGTGCTCGAAAAGCTACGCTTCATGCAGGAAACCATCAACATGGACGGGGTGATGGGCAACTTCGCCTATGCCGGAATGCCCTTCGACGAAGCCGAACGCAACCTCAAGTGCTTCGCAACCAAGGTGATGCCGGAGTTGAAAAAGTGGCAGGCGACGCCACTCAAGGAAGGCGCTGCGCTCAAAGGAATCGGCGCGCAAGCCGCCTGAGTAATTAACCCGGTACGGAGTTAGAATGGGGCCTTCATCCAGGCGGATGGGGCCCCGTTATTTTTGTCCTGATGCAGCGTATGCGGGAGGCTGCGGCAGAAAACCGGTACCGGCTTCGCTGACGCGAAGCTGTCCGAGATCCTTCGACTCCGTTCGCGTCGCTCACTTCGCTCAGGATGACAATAAACGCTGCCCGGGTGGTGAATGCCGACCACTTTTGCAAACACTTCTAACTCATGGCGCTCGCGTCAGGCCACCTTTGAGATGAACGTCTCGGCCTGCGTCGCGAACTCGTTCGCACTCGCATAGCGGCCCAAATCGAGAATGAAATAGGTCGCGCCGGCTTCGCGTTCAGCCTCGACTCGCGCCCGTGCCGCACCGAGGTCGTCAAACTTCATCCCGCGACGCACGACGATTTCGAGATCGTCCGTGCGGCCTTGCGTGCGCATCTGACTCTTCAGCGACGTAACGGCCGGGGCAAGTTTGTCGGCCGCGAGCATCGGATGCCATCCCGCGCCGAACTCGAGGACACGTCGCACGGCGGCGTCACCGTTGCCGCCGATCCAGATCGGCGGGGCTTGCGGGCGCGGTGAAAAGACGAAGGGCGGAAAGCTGACGAGATTCCCGCAGTAGGCTTCAGCGTCGCGCGTGAACAAATGTCTGATGACGCGCAGGGTTTCGTCGCTGAGCCGGCCGCGCATCCGCTTGTCGACGCCGAGCGCGGCGAATTCAGGCTTCATCCAGCCGACGCCGACCCCGAGGATCATCCGTCCGCCCGAGAGCTCCTGGATGGTGGCGACCTGCTTGGCGGTCAGCACCGCAGGCCGATACGGCAGCACGAGCACCGAAATGCCGAGACGAATCCGTTCGGTCGCGCCGGCGAGGTAGGCGAGCGTCGCGAGAACGTCGAGGTAACGGCCCCCGGAACCTTCAGTCTCGTCCGGCGGGATGCAGAGGTGGTCAGAGACGAAGACCGCGTCGAAGCCGAGTGACTCGGCAGCGGCTACGCAGGCGCGAATCGTCGCGGTCGTCGATTGCGGCCCCATGTTGCGCACGGCGATGCCATATTTCATTGCTGCGCCTCCGCGGTCCCCCTCTGTAATCACGCTGTTACTTTCAACGGCGCAGGCCCATCGCGTCGAGTTTCTTGACGATCCACGCAATCCGATCGTTGCCCCAGAATGGCTCGCCCGCGACGATCAGCATCGGCACGCCGAAAACATGATCGCGCTCGCCCTGCGCCAGCGCGTCGGCGAGCGCCGCCGGCCCATCGCGGTTGACGAAGCGGCGAAACTCGGCGGCGTCGAGACCAATTTCACTGATCACCGCGGCGAGCGCATCGACGCTTTCGAGATCGATCTCGCGCGCGAAAAACCGCGCGAAGACCAGCCGCGAGTATTCGCGAAAGCGTCCGTTGCGCTCGGCGAAGATTCCGCTGGTGAGCGCGAGGCGGCTGTCGAAAAGCCTCTGCGGCCCGCGAATGATAATCCCGCGGTCGCGAGCGAAACGGCGGGCGTCCTCGTAGAGGTAGCGGACTTTGAACCAATCGCGTTCCGTCCGCTGCGGCAAATCGCCGCCAAAAGCCCGAAAATCGAAGCCGTGCGGCGTGAAGACGATTTGCACGCGATGACTTCGCTCAAGGTCGAGCGCCGGCTCAAAGGCCAGCCAGGTGAAAGGACTCTTGTAGTCGTAGTAGAACCTGACGGTTTCGAGTACTTCGGCCATGGCTTATCGTGATAGCCGAATTTCCTTCGTCAGACAAAAGGGCGGTCACGCACCCATCGCGAAAAAGCATGATGGGCATGATGGCTATCCACTCTCGCGACAATTCGTTAGCATCGCGCCGATGCGCGAATCTGCCGTGCGCGGCGCCAATCGATGAAGCTCCGTCCGCTCGACCCGTCCCGCGCGACGACCCGCAAACTCGCGACCCTCTCGCGCAAAGTCGCGCGCAACCAGTTCGCCAAGCCGCTCTCCGCGGGCGCCGCGGTCGCCGATTTTCTCGACGCGCTGCCGGATGTCCTCGCCGCTCGCGACTTGCGCGAGCTCGCGCGCCGCGTCGCCGCGGCCCATCGCTCCCGCCGGATGGTCCTGCTCCAGATGGGTGCGCATCCGATCAAAGTCGGACTCGGCCCGATCATCTGCGATTTGATTCGCGATGGCATCATCACCGGCTTCGCCGGCAACGGCGCGACGATGATCCACGACTTCGAACTGGCCTACGCCGGCCGCACCTCCGAGGACGTCGGCGCCGGGCTGACCGACGGCAGCTTCGGGATGGCCGAAGAGACCGGCGCGATCCTCAACGAGTTTGCCAAGATCGCGATGGACGAGGGTCGCGGTTACGGCGAGATCGTCGGTCGCGAGATATTAAAGCGACACTTCAAGTTTTGCGACAGCAGCATCTTTGCCACCGCCTACGATAAGGGCGTGCCCGCGACGATTCATGTTGCGCTCGGCTCGGACATCGTACACATGCATCCGGCGGCCGACGGCGCCGCGATCGGCGCAGCGACGATGGCGGACTTCCATCGACTCGCCGCGACGGTCGGCGAACTCTCGCGCGGCGTCGTCATCAATCTGGGCTCCGCGGTGCTGATGCCCGAGGTCTTTATGAAGGCGCTCAACCTCGCGCGCAACCTCGGCCGCACAGTCGAGGCCTTTACCGCGGCTGACATGGATTTTCTCCGTCAGTACCGGCCGCGTATGAATGTTGTCGAGCGTCCGACTCAAGGTGGGGGCCGCGGTCTGATGCTGACCGGGCATCACGAGCTGATGTTCCCCCTGCTCGTCGCTGCGATCCGCGAGGAACTCGCGCGTCCCCCGAGCCGAGTCCGCAAGAAGCTTGGCTGATCGGCAGACCTTGAACCGCCGCGGTTACTTAAGGGTCTGAGACCTGACCGGCAAAACTTGCGGGTCGCGTCGGTCTTACCTATAATCTTACAATGACTTATCGCACGCGACTGTCGAGCAAGGGACAGATCGTTTTGCCGAAACCGCTGCGTGTTGCCCGTCGATGGAGTCCCGGGACGGAATTCCTCCTCGAAGAACACGGCGCCGGCCTTTTGCTCAAGCCCGGCGTCTCAGGCTCATCCGATTGGGCGTCGCTGATCGGCGCCGCCGACTATCGCGGACCGCGCAAAAGCCTCAAGGAGATGACCGAGGCGATTAACGTCGAAGCGCGCAAACACCGGTGATTGCCGTCGATACTAATGTCCTGGTGCGCATCATCGTCAACGATGAACCATCGCAAGCGGCGCGCGCCGCGGTCTTCCTGCGTGCTCAGGAGCGCGTCTTTATAGCCAAAACCGTCATGCTCGAACTTGAATGGGTGCTGCGCGGCGCGTACCGCCTCGCCCGCGGGACTATCGCGGCCGCGCTCCGGCGGGTGCTTGAGTTTCCGAACGTAGAAGCCGAGGATCCCGCGGCCGTGACAGCGGCGCTGCGCTGGTACGACCAGGGACTGGATTTCGCCGACAGCCTGCACGTTGCCTCCGCCGGACATGGATGTAAGTTCGCAACCTTTGACGGCGCCTTGCGGCGGCGCGCCCGCCGCTTGCGCGCTATTACGCTGGCGGATCTTTGAAGCGCTCGGCGATCCCGAGGGTTGCGGCGCCTGCGTTTCGCCGAAATAATCCGCAAGCTGTCCTCGTGCTTCCAGAAGCGCTCAAGGAATTGAAGCCACGCGATGACTATTACACGACCATCCTGGGATCAATACTTCATGACGATTACGCGGCAGGTGGCCGAGCGCTCGACCTGCACGCGGGCGAAGGTCGGCGCGGTGATCGTGCGCGACCGCAGCATCCTCGCAACCGGCTACAATGGCGCGCCTGCCGGGCTGCCGCACTGCCTCGACGTCGGCTGCCTGATCTACGAATCGCGCACGCCCGACGGCGAGATTGAGCAGAACTGCTTCCGCACCATCCATGCCGAGATCAACGCGATCACGCAGGCGGCCCGCAATGGCGTCGCGATTCGCGACGCCGATATCTACGTCACTCACACCCCGTGCATCCATTGCCTGAAAGTTCTGATCAACACCGGCATCCGCAGCGTCTTTTACGAGAAGCCCTACAAGCTGCACACGATCGAGGAGTTGCTGACCCACGCGCGTATCAAGCTGATCAGTGTTCAGCCGGAGCCACCGCCCGATGCCCCAGCCTGAGGGCGCCGCCCGCCCCTGCGGCATCTGCGCGATCATCGATCGGCTGCGCGCCGGCAGCTTTCCCGATCTCGTCGCCGAGCTGCCGAGGAGCTGGATGATCCTGGGAGACGCGCAGTTCTATCGCGGCTATTGCGTGCTCTTCGCCAAGCGCCACGTCGTCGAGCCTCATCTGATGCCGCGCGGCGAGGCCCACGAGCTGCTCGACGAGATGCTTGCGGCAGGCAAAGCAATCAACGCGGTCACGTCGCCCATCAAGCTCAATTACGAATGCCTCGGCAATCAGGAGCCGCACGTGCACTGGCACATTTTTCCGCGTTCCTCCGCCGATCCGATGCGGCTGCAACCGGTCTGGCTGCGCCCTGAGAGTGAACGTAAAGTAACACTTGAAGAATCGGATCGACGCTCGCTGATTGCCGAATTGCGCTTGGAACTCGGCCGTCTGCTGCCGGCAGCGCGATGGGGTTGAGTGCTCCGATCGTCGCCGTCCTGTCGAATGAATCTTCGCCAGTGGCTCAAGCGTGGGCTGACCCTCCTCGCCACAGCACTCGCGCTATTCGGATGTACCCGGTCGCTGCCCGAGGCCGGCAGTGCCGTCGAACAGCTATACGTCGCACGCTGCGGCGGCTGCCATCAGGCGTACGATCCGCGGTCGCTGACCGCCTCGATGTGGGAGTTGCAAATGCTCGCGATGCGCTCGAAAATCGCCGAGGCTGGACAGGCGCCGCCGACGCCCGCGGAGCAGCGCGCCATCCTCGCGTACCTCCAGCGCAACGCCGGCCAGCAATAGTTCGAGCGATTTGATAAATATTGAAGAGCGCGCAGTCGTCCGGCGCATCAATCGATGTCAGAAGCAACCGCCAAACTTTCCGCCATCCGCGACGAACTCAATCAGTTTTTTCTCGAGCGCGCCGAATTGATCGACGGAGCATTGTGCGCGCTGCTCGCAACTCATCACGTCTTGCTGATCGGGCCGCCCGGTACGGCCAAATCGATGCTCGCGGACGAACTCTGCCGCCGTATCGAGGGCGCCAATTATTTTCAATGGCTGTTGACGAAATTCAGCACGCCGGAAGAGATTTTCGGCGCGGTCAGCCTCAAAAGCCTCGAGCAGGACGACTACCGCCGCGTCACCGATCACAAACTGCCTGAGGCGCACATCGCCTTCCTCGATGAGATCTTCAAGGCCAACTCCTCGATCCTCAACGCCCTGCTGGCCGTAATCAACGAACGCATTTTTCACAACGGCCGCGAAAGAGTTGTCGTCCCCCTTGTAACGATGTTCGGGGCGTCGAACGAGCTGCCCGACGAGGAAGAGCTGACGGCGCTCTTCGATCGCTTCATGATGCGCTTTACGGTCGATTACATCGTCGAGGATTTCCGTTTTCTGAAGATGCTCGAAGGAACAGGTCCGGCGCGCCGGACGATCCTCACCTTCGAGGAGCTGAACGAACTGCGCGCGGACGTTGCTGCGGTGCAGATCCCCGGTGGGATCCTGCGCGCGCTGGCGGAGCTGCGCCGGATCCTCGCGACGAGCCAGATCGTCGCCTCCGACCGGCGCTGGCGTAACACGCTCGCGATCATGCGCGCGCACGCGCTGCTGCTGAGCCGCACCCAGGTGAGCGACGACGATCTCGCCTTTCTCGAGCACGTGTTGTGGAAGGATCCCGAAGAGATTCCCAAGGTCCGCGACGCGATCCGCCGCCTCGTCAAGGGCTTCGAGGATGAGGCCCGCGAACTGCTGATCCAGGGTCAGGAGTTGCGCGAATATGCCGCGCGGGCGTGGGAGAGCGATGAGCTGCGCAAGCGCGCGGTAATCGAGGCGCACAGCAAACTCGCCAACATCCTCGTCAAATTCGAAAACCTGATCCGCGACGCTGCCGAGGGCGGACGCACCACGGAAAGCCTCGAAGCGATGCGGGCGACGGTCAAGGGCATCCAGCAATCGATGCTGCGAGCGGCGGTCTAGCTGCTTCACCGCCATGCCGGCCGAAGAATCCAGTCCTGCGATCGTGCTGCGCGCGCGCGACTACTCGGAATCCGATCGCATCGTGACGTTGCTGACGCGGGACTTCGGCAAACTCGGCGGCATCGCGAAGGGCGCGAAGGCCTCGCGCCGCCGCTTCGAGCGTAAACTCGAGCCTTTTTCGTGCGTGACGCTGTTCTTTCGGCGTCGCCCCCTCGGCCAACTGGTCTTTATCACCCGCGCGGAGCCCGGACCGATGCCGCAGCCGGTCCTCGAGGACGATCTCAGAAAAATCGCGCTTGGCAGCTACATGGTTGAACTTGCCGACGCGCTGACGCGCGAGGAAGCCGACGCCGCGGCGGCATACAACGTCCTCGCGGCGGGCCTCGCGGTCCTCGGACGTGGACCGGCGACGGCCGCGCTGCGCTCAGCTTATGACATGAAGATGCTGCGTGCGGCGGGGTTCGGCCTCGAATTCGACAATTGCCGCATCTGCCGAAGCCGCGTCGGTATCGACGCTGCCGCGGCGTATTTCGTCATCTCGCGCGGCGGCATCGTCTGTATGCGATGCCGTTCGGAAGCGCCCCAGGGCGCCGTCCGACTCGATGCGTCTGGGGTCTTGGCCTTGTCGAAGCTCGGCGGCGTCGAACTCGGCGAGGCGGCTGACCTCCCCTCGGCCGGCGCCGCGGCGGGCCGCGTGCTCACGCAGTTCCTGGGCGACCTGCTCGATCGCAAGCTGCGCTCGGTGGAGTTTCTCGATTCGGTCCTTTAGTCATTACTCAGTCACTACTGGTCTTAAAGTCTTCGTAATTTGCGGCTATAACTATTTACCAATACTCAGCCGGAAGCTATATTTTTTCGACGGGAATAGCAGATTCAACAATCTTAGCTTATCACGAGCATCTATTTGATTGAATTAGGGCGTGGGTACGATAAATGCTGCGCCAGCCTTCAGCGATTATCTAATAAAATAGAGGTTCGTCGCCAAGGAGGAGTTCTTCAGTATGTATAAAACCCAATTACTTCGCTGCCTGATCCTCGGATCATTTTTTGTCATCAGTGGCGCGATGCTCGCGCGCTCGGCCTCGGCTCAGAGCAGCCTCGATCCGGGGCTGGCATTCGCCGCGGTCTCAGATTCGCAGGTGAAGTTGGACAAGAATGCTTCCATCGGGGGCGCCACCGGTGCGCTCGGCGACCTGATTCTGGGCGAGAGCGCGAGCGTCAGCGGCAACGGCACCTCTCTCGGTAACAAGATCAAGCTTTCCAGGCTCGCCGTCGTCAGCGGCATCTGTGAGACGACCGGAGGCAAAGTAACGCTTGGCAAAAACGCGACGTGCACCGGTGGTGTTGATACTGCCGGAATCAATCCCGCGATTGTCCCATTACAAACCTTCTCCACCAGCGGAGCGAAGGCCTGTCCGCCTGGTGGCGTCAGCGAAGGAGCGTTGACTCTCGACAGAAACGGCGCCGCCACGCTGACCGCGGTGAGCGGTTTCAACGAGTTTGATTACACGAACATCACGCTGAAAAAGAATGCTTTTCTAACCGTTTCCGGCCCCGCGGATGCGTTAGTGGTAATCAAGGATTCAGGCTCGCTGACTTTGGACAAAGGCGCGGCGATAGCAGTAGGTTCCGGCGGCTTAACGCCGTCGAACCTTCTCATTCTGGTGAACACGGCGAAATCCTCCGCCAATAGCATCGTCAGCGGGTCTCTGGTTTCCGCAGGCGTCTGCAATCTCAAGGGTAACTCGTTCATCAACGGCCAGCTAGTTTGTGGGGGCAAAGTGACACTTGGCGCCAAGGGGAACGTGAGCGGTGGCAAGTTAAATGAGCAAGTGGCGACGGATGTTACCTGCCCATAACCCTGTACGCCCCTCGCCGCTGTGGCTAAAATTGCTCTATGGACTTCAACTACAGCGCCGAGGATGAAACTTTCCGAGCCGAGTTTCGCGCCTGGCTCGCAGTCAACCGGGAATATGCGACGCCGGCGCGCGAGCCGCTGGCCGACGAACTCGAGGGCGACTGGGACGCGCGCGTAAGCTGGCATCGCCGGCTCCATCAGGGCGGCTGGATGGGAATCCATTGGCCGCGGGAATACGGCGGACGCGGCGCGACTCTCTTGCAAAATGTCATTTACCAACAGGAGCTGGAGCGAGCCGGCGCGGCGATGCCCTTCACCGGCTTCGGCATCTCACTGCTTGGACCGACCCTGATTCACTGGGGCACCGACGAGCAGAAACGCCGTCATCTGCCGAAAATCCTCGGCGGCGAGGAATTCTGGTGCCAAGGTTACTCGGAACCCAACTCGGGCTCTGACTTGGCGTCGCTGCAAACCCGCGCGGTCGAGGACGGCGATTATTTCGTGGTCAACGGCGCAAAAATCTGGACCTCGGCGGCACAGCACGCCGATTGGATTTTTCTGCTCGTCCGCACCGATCCGGCCGCGCCCAAGCACAAGGGGATAAGCTATCTGCTGGTCGATATGAAGACACCCGGCATCGTCGTGCGGCCACTCGTGCAGATGACCGGAGCGCGCGGTTTCAACCAGGTCTTTTTCGAAGATGTGCGCGTGCCGCGCAAGAACCTCGTGGGCGAAAAAAATCAGGGATGGCAGGTGGCCATCACCACTCTGATGTTCGAGCGATCGATGGGCCATGATCGCGGCCTGCTGCAACAGATTCGCGAACTCGCGACGCTCGCGCAGGGGATTCCGCGCAACGGCGCGTCGGCGTGGGACGACGCCGAGGTGCGCCAGCGCCTCGCGAAACTCGAAGCCGAGGGCGAGGCGATCAAGTACACGGGCTTCAGGCAGTTGACGCGCCAGCTCAAGGGACTGCCGCCGGGCGCGGAGAGCTCGATGCTCAAGTTGTGCGGGACCGAGTTGGCGTTGAAAATCGCGCTATTCGCGATGGAGTTGCTGGGTCCGTATAGCCAGCTCGAGCCGAACTCCGCCCATGCGCTTGATGCGGGCAAATGGTCGCAGCGGATGCTCGCCGCGCGCGGCCCGACAATCTATACCGGGACCAACCAGATTCAGCGCAATATCATCGGCGAACGCGTTCTCGGCCTGCCCAAAGGTTAAACGAGTCCCGGGTGGAAATCCGGGATTCTTCGCTTCGCTCAGAATGACAAAAATGGCTTAGTTTTAGTGAAAGTTGCTATGTCATTCTGAGCGAAGGCTGCCGGAGCGAAGAATCCCGGATTACATACCGGGCTGACTCCGTTCAGGACGAAAAACTCCGCTGGTACGAAGGTTTCCGGTCAGGCGCCGGAGGCTCAGTTCCGCGCGGCGCGCGGGCTCGGCGCAGGTAGCAGGATTTTTTTTGCCTTCGCGATCAGGTTGCGTTCGCTCTTGTGACTGGCGCGGCTGAACGCGGCGTCGATGGGCCGCCAGACGACTTCTTCGATTTCGTGGTCATGCGCCGACGGATCGCCGCCAACGGGTCGCATCAGGTAGAAGTGCACGCGCTTGAAGATGCGCACGGCGCGATCCGACGGATGGGTCCGCCATGAATAGAGGTAGGCGACCTGACCGAGGGGTCCATCGGCAACGACCTTGAGCCCAGTCTCTTCGTTGGCTTCGCGCAGCGCTGCATCCAGCAGTGTCTCCCCGGCTTCGACGTGGCCCTTGGGCAGCACCCAGGTTCCTTTGCCGGCCGGGCGGACTAACACCACCTCGACCGTACCGTCGTCGGCGCGCCGCCAGATGAGCCCGCCCGCTGACAGCTCGCGCCGCACCTCAAGCGGTTGCTTGCTTTTGACGGGCGTCGGGGTGCGGGCCTTCTTGCAAGTTGGTGGCATCGGTGAACGCGTGCGATCGTCTCGCTCTAGCCTATATCGGCGAAGCTCACGCCCAAAGCGAGCAGTTCGTTGATCGCCGCGACGGCACGAGCTGAAGCCGCGGTTGTCAAGGCCGGGTCGCGTCGCAGCCATTCCTCGGCGAGGTCGCCAGCGCGCTCGATGAGACGCAGATCGCGAATAAAGCGGCCGAACCTGAGCGGCAGGACGCCGGTCTGCCGCAGGCCAAACAGATCGCCCGGGCCGCGCAGGCGCAAATCCAGCTCGGCGACTTCGTCGCCGCTGGAACTTTGCGTCAAGGCCGCGAGGCGCTCCCGGGCCGGCCCGCGCGCGCCGCGCGAGAGGATCAGGCAGCATCGCGAGGCAACCGCGCCCCGCCCGACCCGGCCGCGCAACTGATGGAGCTGCGCGAGACCGTAGCGCTCAGCCGCCGCGATGACGATGATCGTGGCTGCGGGAACATCGACTCCGACCTCGACCACCGTGGTCGCCACCAGCACGTTGATTTCGCCGTCGCGGAACTGGCGCATCACGCGATCCTTTTCCGCCGGACGCATCCGTCCGTGCATCACGCCGATTCCGAACTTGCCAAAGCGCCCGGCCAACCGCTTTGCTGCCGTCGCTACGGACGTGGCGTCATCGTCTTCCTCATCATCGTCGATCAGCGGAAATACATAGTAGGCGCGCCGGCCCTGTTCAAGTTCCACGCGCACCAGACGATCAACCTCGGCGCTCTCGTCCTCGGTAAATATGGTAGTCGCAACCGGCACGCGGCCCGCCGGCAATTCGTCGAGGCGCGATACTTCGAGACTGCGCAAGAGCGCCAGCGCGAGGCTGCGCGGAATCGGCGTCGCGGTCATCAGCAGGACGTTGGCCTCGGCGCCCAGCGCCAGCAGCCGCGCGCGATCGAGCACGCCGAACCGATGCTGCTCATCGATGATCGCGAGGCCCAGCCGCCCGATTCGCACATTCTCCTGAAACAGCGCGTGGGTGCCGAACGCCACTGCGATGTCGCCGCGGCCGAGAGCGCGGAGGATTCGCGCCCTCTCGGCGCCGCTCAGCCGGCTCGTCACCAGTACGCTGCTGACGCCGAGCGCGCCGCAGAGCGCTGTGAAATTGCGAAAATGTTGTTCGGCGAGCAGCTCCGTCGGGGCCATCATGACGGCTTGCCAGCCGGATTCGGTCGCACGCAGCATCGCGTGAAAGGCGACGAGAGTTTTACCGCTGCCGACATCGCCGATCAGCACGCGGTTCATTTGCGCGGGTCCCGCGAGGTCCGCGCTGATTTCAGCAATCGCCCCCCGTTGCGCATTCGTGAGCGAAAAAGGCAACGAGGCGATCAGCGCCCCACTCTGCTGGGGCTCGCCGTCGAGCGGCGCGCCGGCCCGCCGCAGACTGCGCGCGCGATCGCGAGTGAGCGCGAGCTGGAATGCGAACATCTCGTCGAGCGCAAGCGCCTGATGCGCGGGCGTCGCCGCGCCCTCAAGCACAGCCAGGTCGGCGTCGGGCGGCGGCTGATGGAGATACTTGAGCGCCTCGATTACACGCGGGAGCCCCGTCGTCGACGCTACATCGGCCGGGATCGCGTCGAGCTGCGCGCGTTCCGCTTGCGCCAGGCCTTGCGCAACAATCGATGAGAACAGGCGCTGCGGGATCTCCGGCGGGAGGCTGTACGCCGGACGAATCGCAGGCGGCGGCGAGGACTTGAGTCGATAGACTTCCGGATGAAGGATTTCGAGCGCCCCGCGCGATGCCGTCGTGACCCGTCCGCAAATCAGCACTGTTTCACCGAGCGGCATCCGGCCGTCACCGTGGAGATTGAACCAGGCAACGGCCAGCGTTGCGCCTTCGGCGTCCTTGAGCGTCGCCGTCGTCAAGCGCCGCCAGCGCATCCCGCGCATCGGCCGGGTTTGCAGCTTATCGAGCGTGCCTTCGACAATTGCAGTTACGCCCGCACGCAGATCCGCGATGCGATCGCGCCTGCGCAGATCGTCGTAGCGGCGCGGCAGATGATACAGGGCGTCGAGGAATGTACTGAGACCGCGCGCTTGCAGAATGGCGAGGCGCTTGGGGCCGACGCCGGCAACTTCGACCAGACTTGCCGCGAGCGCCGCGGACGGCTCGATGCCCGGTGCAGATTTCCCGCGTTCCGGATGGGCCGACTCGCTCAATTCGCGTGATAGTCCTGGAGCGCGCAAACTTCGAGCCCGCGCAGCTTAAGCGCAGTCATCGCCTCGACCGCCGCCTGCGCCCCGGCCATCGTGGTGAAAAACGCGAGCCGCAGCTCCAACGCGGTGCGCCGGATCGAGAAAGAGTCGGCGGTGCCCTGCTCGTCAGGCGTGTTGATCACTGCCGCGACCCGATTCGCGCGCATCAGATCGACGATGTGCGGACTGCCCTCGGCGACCTTGTTGATCATGTCGCAATGCAGCCCGAGCCGTTCGATATAGCGCGCGGTGCCACCGGTCGCGATGAGACCGAGTCCCAGCGCCGTCAGGCCACGTACAATTGGCTCCAGGAGCGGCTTATCGGCGTCGCGCACACTGATGAAGACGCTGCCCGCCGTCGGCAGTACGGTACCCGCCGCAAGCTGCGCCTTCGCAAAAGCCGCGGCAAACGATGTGTCGATACCCATGACTTCGCCGGTCGACTTCATCTCGGGGCCCAGCAGCGTATCGACGCCTGCGAAGCGCGCGAAGGGAAACACCGATTCCTTTACGGCAACATGCGCCGGAACTTGTTCACGCTCGAAGCCAAAATCGGCGAGTTTCGCGCCCGCCATCACGCGCGCCGCTAGCTTGGCCAGCGGCACGCCGATCGCCTTGCTGACGAACGGAATAGTGCGCGAGGCCCGCGGATTCACTTCGAGAATGTGAATCACATCATGAAAAATCGCGTACTGTACGTTGAGCAGGCCGATCACCCCTAACTCTTGTGCGAGCATCCGGGTCTGCCGCATCAACTCATCCTGGATCGCCGGGCTCAGCGAGCGTGGCGGGAGCACGCACGCGCTGTCGCCCGAGTGGATGCCCGCGTGTTCGACGTGCTCCATGATGCCGCCGATCACCACGCGCTCACCGTCGGCGATCGCATCGACGTCGACCTCGATCGCGCCGTCGAGGTAGCGATCGACCAGCAATGGCCGGGCTTCCGAAGCCTGAAACGCCTGATCGAGGTAGCGGCGCAGGCCGGCCTCGTCAGCGACAATCTCCATCGCGCGCCCGCCGAGCACGTATGAAGGCCGGATCAGCACCGGATAACCGATCGCGGCGGCGCCGGCGATCGCCTGGTCGGCGCTGCGCGCGAGCACGCCCTTGGGTTGGCGGAGTCCAAGCCGTTCGACCATTTGATTGAAGCGTTCGCGGTCCTCCGCACGATCAATCGCGTCCGGCGGCGTGCCGAGAATCGGCACACCCGCGTGCGCCAACGGCATCGCGAGCTTCAGCGGAGTCTGGCCGCCGAACTGAACGATAACGCCCAGCGGCCGCTCGCGCTCGACAATCGCCATCACGTCCTCGAAGGTTAACGGCTCGAAATAGAGCCGATCCGAAATGTCGTAATCGGTCGAGACGGTCTCGGGATTGCAGTTGACCATGATGGTCTCGAAGCCATCTTCTTTAAGCGCAAGGCTCGCGTGCACGCAGCAATAGTCGAACTCAATGCCCTGGCCGATCCGGTTGGGTCCGCCGCCGAGAATCATAACCTTGCGCCGATTATCGGGCGGCGCTTCGTCTTCCGATTCGTAGGTCGAGTACAAATATGGCGTAAAGGCCTCGAACTCCGCGCCGCAGGTATCGACGGATTTATAAACCGGGATGACGCCGAACTCGCGACGCAGCAGCGCAATCGCAGCTTCGCTCGAATTTTTGAGTTCGGCGATGCGCCGGTCGGCAAAGCCCATCGCCTTCATCTCGCGCAGCAGCTCGGGGTCGAGCGCGTTTGCGGCGATCCGCGACTCCGCGCTGACGATTTCCGCGATCGCGTCAATAAACCACGGATCGATCCGGGTCAGGTGGTAAACCTCGGCGGCCGTTATGCCAAGTCGGAGCGCGTCTGCCAGATAGTACAAACGCGCGCTGTTAGGCACGCGCAGATGATCGCGCACCGTGGCCAGCGCCACTGCCGGCGCGAGTCCGAGTACGCGGCTTTCCAGCCCCCACGAATCGATCTCGAGCGAGCGCAGAGCCTTCTGCAGGGATTCCTTGAAGGTCCGCCCGATCGCCATCACCTCGCCCACCGACTTCATTTGCGGCCCGAGCTCGTCCACTGCGCCGCGGAACTTTTCGAAGGTGAAGCGCGGAATTTTCGTCACCACGTAGTCGATCGTGGGCTCGAAGCAGGCCGGCGTTTTCTGCGTAATGTCGTTCGCAATCTCGTCCAGGCGGTAGCCGACCGCGAGCCGCGCCGCGATCTTCGCGATCGGAAAGCCGGTCGCCTTGGAGGCCAGCGCGGAACTGCGCGAGACGCGCGGGTTCATCTCGATCACCGCCATCCGCCCGTCAGTTGGATTAATCGCAAACTGGATATTCGACCCGCCGGTGTCGACGCCGATCTCGCGGATGATGCGCAGCGCGGCGTCCCGCATGATCTGATATTCCTTGTCAGTCAGCGTCTGCGCGGGGGCGACCGTGATCGAATCGCCAGTATGCACGCCCATCGGATCGAAATTCTCGATCGAGCAGACGATCACGACGTTGTCGGCCGCATCGCGCATCACCTCGAGTTCGAATTCTTTCCAACCCTCGATCGACTGCTCGAGCAGAATTTCATTAATCGGCGAGAGCGCGAGGCCCCAGCGCGCCTTGACGCGCAGGTCCTCGGCGTCCCGCGCGATCGATCCACCGGTGCCGCCCAGCGTGCGCGAGGGCCGGATGATCAACGGCAGACCGAGCCGCGTCGCCGTTTGTTCGGCCTCAGCAAGCGAATGAACGACCTCGGAGGCGGGAACGGCCAGCCCAATTTTGATCATCGCCTGCTTGAAGAGATCGCGATCCTCGGCCTTCTTGATGGCGGCCAGATTGGCGCCGATCAATTCGATCCCCAGACGATCCAGCACGCCGCTCTCGGCCAGCTCGATCGCGAGGTTGAGCGCAGTTTGACCGCCGACCGTCGGCAGGACCGCGTCGGGACGCTCGCGCTCGAGAATCTTCGCGATGATCTCCGCGGTCATCGGCTCGATATAAGTGCGATCCGCGAGTCCCGGATCGGTCATGATCGTCGCCGGGTTCGAGTTGATCAGGATCAGCCGCAGTCCTTCTTCGCGCAGCGCTTTCAGCGCCTGCGTGCCCGAGTAATCGAACTCGCAGGCCTGCCCGATCACGATCGGGCCGGAGCCGATCAGCAGGACAGACTTGAGATCCTTGCGCAGCGGCATGTCAGCCCGATACCGCCTCTGCGGCTGCGACGTGATCGAGCGCTTCGGCGCCGAAGCGCGGAAACGCCTCCACCAGGCGCCGGAAGCGCGCAAACAGGTGCGCCGAGTCGTGCGGCCCCGGCGAGGCTTCGGGATGATACTGCACGGAGAAAAATGGCGCCCCGATACCGCGCAAGCCCTCAACCGTGCGATCATTGAGATTGAGATGCGAAAGCTCGGCGCGGCCGGCGACCGACTCGGCGTCGACGACGAAGCCGTGATTTTGTGACGTGATCTCGACGCGCCGCCTCCGCAAATCCATCACCGGATGATTGGCGCCGTGATGGCCGAAGCCGAGCTTGTAGGTTTTGCCGCCGAGCGCCAGCCCGAGCAGCTGATGGCCCAGGCAGATGCCAAAGATCGGCCGTTTACCAAGTACTCCTCGAATCGCCTCACAGGCATAGGGCACCGCCGCCGGATCGGCTGGCCCGTTCGACAGAAAAATTCCGTCAGGATTCGGCGCAAGAATCTCCTCCGCCGTTGCGGAAGCCGGCAGCACTTTCACACGAAAGCCGCTCGCGACCAGCCGCCGCAGGATGTTCCGCTTGATTCCGTAATCGAGGGCGACGACCAGCGGTGCGTCATCCTGCGCCGTTTGCGCAGACGCAGGATAGCCACGTCCCAGCTCCCAATCCCCAATCTCCCAGGAATAGGATTCGCTGCAAGTAACTTCCTTGACAAGGTCGCGGCCGATCAGGCCCGGCGACGCCTTCGCCCGTGCTACGAGCTCATCCGCATCAAGATTGACGCTTGAGATGACCGCTTCCTGCGCCCCCGCGACGCGAATGTGGCGCACCAGTGCGCGCGTGTCGATCCCGTAGATCCCGACGACTCCCGCTCGTTCGAGATGTTCACCCAGCGCGCTCTCGGAACGCCAGTTCGACGGTCGATCGATATACTCTCGCACCACGAAGCCCTCGACGAAAACCCGTCGCGATTCGTCGTCTTCAGCGTTGATTCCGACATTGCCGATCTCAGGGTACGTCATGCAGACGATCTGGCCCTTGTAAGACGGATCGGTCAGTACTTCCTGGTAACCGGTCATCGCGGTGTTGAAGACCACCTCGCCGACGGTCTCGCCGATCGCGCCAAAGGCGCGGCCGCGAAACACCCGGCCATCCGCAAGCGCCAAAATCGCCTCGCGCGCGCTCATCAGTGCAGCCTTCCCACGCGGGCGTCATAGACGATTTTGCCTTCGACGATGGACAGCATCGCCCTTCCCTTGAGCTCCCTTCCAGCAAACGGGGTGTTCCGACTGAGCGAGAGAAATTTACTCGGATCGACGATCCACGGGTAATTCGGATCGATTACAGTAACGTCACTGCGAGCGCCAGCCGTCAGCCTGCCCGCGCCCTCGAGGCGAAGCAAGCGCGCGGGATTCAGCGACATCATCTCGACCATCCGCTGCGGCGTGATTAAGCCTTCGTGGACCATCGCGAGCGCAAGCCCGAGCGCGGTTTCGAGACCGACCACGCCATTTGCAGCAGCCGCCAGGGCTTGCGCTTCATCGGACGACAACCGCCCCCCCCGACGGCTTGCACCAAAGAGCGGCCCCAAAAGATTCAACCCCTTCGACATAGAATCGTGTGGCGCGTGATCAGTTGCGATCATGTCGATCGTGCCGTCCGCGATCGCCGCGCGTATCGCGTCACGATCGCGCCGGCTTCTGAGCGGGGGCGACATGCGCGCGTTTGCGCCGCACTCCAGCACCGCGTCGTCCTCTAGCATGAAATGATGCGGCGTGGCCTCGCAGGTCACGGCGAGGCCGCGTTGTCGCGCCTCGCGCACCGCCCGTACAGCCTCCGCGGTCGAAATGTGCGCGACATGAACCGGCGCTCTTGCACCCAGCGCGATCTCCAGATCTCGCTCCACGCGCGCACTCTCGGCGCCAGACGGGATACCGCGGACACCGAGCCGACGGGCCGTCGCGCCCTCGTTCATGGCGCCATTCGCGGTCAGCGCGCGGTCTTCCTCGTGCAATGAGATCACAAAGCCCGATGCGGTGACGCTGCGCAGCGCGGTCGCCAGCAGCGCGGCATCGTCGATCGGGATGCCATCGTCCGAAAACAGCCGGGCGCCCGCCGCGGCCATCGCCGCGACGTCGATCAGTTCGCGTCCTGCGAGTCCCTTGGTCACCGCCGCGACCGGTACGAGGTGCGCCCCGCCCGCCTGCGCAGCGCGTTCGATCATGTAATGCGTAATTTCCGGGGTATCGTTGACCGGGGCCGTATTCGCCATCGCGGCGACGGTCGTAAAGCCGCCGGCCGCGGCGGCGCGCAAGCCGCTGAAAATTGTCTCCTTCTCCGGATTACCCGGATCGCGCAGATGAACATGCGGATCAATCAGACCCGGCACGACCCAACACCCCGCACACTCGATCGTCGTTACGGGTTCCTGCCCCGGCCATCGCGCGATCACTTCCGCAGATGCGATTCGACCGTCGAGCAACAGAAGATCGGCGACGCCGTCGAAACCACCTGCAGGATCAATAACCCGCCCGCCCTTGAGGAAAATTCCGCTCATCGCACCGCGCGCGCCTCAGTAAAAGGCTCGACCATCGAGTAAATCACCACGCGATCGGCGAGTTTGCGGCCGTCAGCGCCCGCGGCTTTAAGGCGCACCTGGACGCGCTCGGTCTGCGCAGTCGGGATACTTTTGCCGATATAATTCGGCCGGATCGGCACTGCGCGATGGCCCCGATCGATCAGCACCGCGAGCTGCACCGACGCCGGACGCCCGTGCCGCCATAACGCCGTCATCGCGCGTTGCACGGTCCAGCCGCTGTTAATCACGTCGTCAACCAGGACGATCGCGCGGCCATCGACGATAAACCTCCCCCCGCTATCCTCGATTCGGCGCAAACCGGCGTCGCTCGCATAGACGTCCACCGCGGCGCAGGCCGGGCGCACGCCGGTGCGGGCTTGCACGAGCTCCCGCAATCTCATCGCAAGAATTGCCCCGCGGCTGATCACGCCGACGATCGCGAGCTGCGCCGGGTCCGCCACGCCGGCCACGATCTGATCCGCCATGGTCTGACAGGCTTGTTCGATTTCGGCCGCGTTCATCAGCTCGCGCTGCGGGCCTCGCTTGTAAGGCTCGTAGCCTCGCTCCTCCGCCTCTTTAACGGTCTCGAAAACCGCCAGGGAGCCCTCTGCGATCCACTGCTGCACGTAGCCGTAGAGATTCTCGTCAAAATGATAGTACCGATGCGCCGTGGCATGGCCGACGTACTCGGCGCGCAGCTCGCGTTCGCAGAGGTCGCAGCGGATCGCCAATACCGAACGATCAGCCGCTCGCGCCAGTCGGAAGCGCGGAGAAAGATAAGCGGGTTCGTGCCGCGAAATGCAGCCGGCGTTAACGCAGCGCGGCGCCGCTTCGTGCTTGAACGCGATCAAGGTTTCACGCGCCGCCGGCGGGCGCTCGCGTTGCGCGGTCTCGAGCATCCAGACGATCAGCGCCATCCGCACCGGAACCCCGGCCGCAGCCTGCTCGAAATAAATTGCGCGCGGATCCTTGTCGAACTCATAGGCGAGTTCGTCGGTCCGCGGCAGCGGATGCAGCACGACGGCCTCCTGCGCACGGCTGCTCCGCAGCGCCCGCGCGTCGAAGTGTACGTAAGCTCCCGCAGCGTCGTCCTTGTCCGCGAAACGCTCGCGCTGGAGCCGCGTGACGTAAAAGGCGTCGAGCGCTGTCGGCGCCGCTACGGAAACTTTCACCAACAGGTCGTCACCGGTAAACAACGCCATCTGATGAGGCCCGCTGGGTGTGAGGTACAGGGCGTCGAGCGCCCCGGATTTAGAGCGGAGCTCGTCGAACGTGATCGAAGAGGGTGCGTAATCGTGCTCCGCCGCGATCCGTTCCAGCACGTATTCCGGCACCCCCATCCCGCCGTAAGGCACCGTCACGATATTCGCGCCGAAGCGGGCGAGTGCATAAATCAACGAGTGGACGGTGCGGCCGAATTTCAGGTCACCGCAAATCGCGACGGTCAGTCCTTTGAGGCGGCCCTTTTTGCGCCGCAGGATATAGAGATCGCACAGCGTCTGCGTCGGATGCTCGCGGCTGCCGTCGCCCGCGTTAATCACCGGCGCCGCAGCGTATTCCGCCGCCACTCGCGCCGCGCCGTCATTCGGATGGCGCACCACCAACAGGTCGGCGTACGCCGACACGACGCGCACCGTGTCCGCGAGGCTCTCGCCCTTCGCCGCCGACGACGCGTGCATATCCGCCGAACTGATTACCGCGCCGCCCAGGCGATGCATCGCGGACTCGAAGCTCAGGCGCGTGCGCGTTGACGGCTCATAAAACAGCGTCGCCATGACCAGACCGCTGGCTAGCGTCAGGTTTTGCCCGCGTTCGAGCGCCGCGGCAAACGTATCCGCGAGTGTGAAGATGCGCTCGATCTCGCCGATCGAAAGATCTTCAATCGAGACCAGATCGTATTTCGGGATACGCGGCATCGACTAAGCCGCCTTCCGTCCGCCGATCACGACCGCGTCCACGCCGTCAATTTCATTCAGCCGGACGTACACGCGCTGACCCTGCGGCGCCGCGATATTCTTGCCGACGTAGTCCGCGCGAATCGGCACTTCGTGTTCACCGCGATCGATTAGAACCGCGAGCTCGATCGCTTCCGGGCGTCCCAAGTCAGCCAGCGCCGTCAGCGCCGCGCGCACCGTTCGCCCGGTATACAGCACGTCATCGACCAGGATCACGCGCCGCCCTTCGAGTTGAAACGGCACGTCGCGCCCGATCAATCGTGGATCGCCCGCAGCGCCGCGACCGTCGTCGCGATAGGATGAAATGTCGAGAGTGCCGACCGGAATTCGCCCCGCCCCGATCTGCGCGAGCGCCTCGGCGATCCGGCCCGCCAGCTTGGCGCCCCGCCGCACTATTCCGACGAGTACGATCCGCTCCTGCGCAGTGTTGCGCTCCGCGATTTCGTGCGCGATCCGCCGCACCGCGCGCGCGACCGCCTCGCCGTCCATCGCCGTAGCCGCGAAGGCGCTCACGCGCGACTCCCGGCTTCGGCCCTCGAGGGCTTCTTCAGAAAAACGACCGGCGCGCGTTTGCGGCCGGTCGCTGCTGAATACAACTTCATCTTTTTCCCTTGCCGCCCTCGCAGGAGCGGCTTAAAAGGCTACGAAGATTTTACCGCGCGTAGCGGTTCAGTCAATTCATGATTTCTGCGCCGCCGCGAGGTTATTCACAACAGCACTTTGCCGCTGTACGGTGCAGGACTTCGCTAGCGCGTCGCGGTGCGCCGTTCGAGTTTGCGCAGGCGCTGATCCTGATCCCGCGTCTGCACCGTCAGGCGATCGTCGAAACGCTCGAATTTGCGGGTCAGACTGACCAGCGCCTTGTTGGTCTGCTTGAGCTCGCTGTCAATCTTCTTGACGAGGGCGCTGGACGACGCGGAAATTTCCTCGCGCACGCCCTCCGCGACTGCCGGCAATTCGCGGGCGAAATCTTTGCGCGCGGAGATCAGCTCTTTACGCAACGTTTCACCCGCCGCAGTTATCTCGCTCTTGAGTTGCGAGCTGGCAGCAGCCGCTCCCGCCGCGAACTCTTCGGCTACACGCTCGCGGATGCGCACCGCCGAGGTCTCCGCAGTCTCCGTCAGTCCCTGGCGCAGCGCGCCGAGCTGCTCGCGAAACTCAACCCGCGTGGCGCCGAGCATCTCGCCGAGCCTGACCATCTCGGCGCCCAGATCGGCGCGAGTCAGCGCGTTAGCTTCGCGATTCTCGGCGATCCGATCGGAGATAAACCGCACCTGGCGGCCAACCTCGGCAAACTGGCCGACCATTTCACCGCGCACGGCGTCGAGCTTACCGCCGAAGCCGGTCACCGCCTCCAGCACAATCTCGAAGCGCGCGCTGAGTTGTTCGAGTAGCACTCCAATGCGGTTAGCCACGTCCTCGCCCACCCGAATCTCCCCTTCCATGTTCAACTGGATACCCTATCTTCCGGGATGGAACAACTATCTTATGGGATGAATCAACTATCGTATGGGATGGAACAACCGGGACCAGCGGACGTCATAGAAACAGGTGAGCGGCGAGCTGTCGTCGGCGCACGACCAGTAGATAAACATCGCACGTCCCTCGATAGCGTCGCGCGAGACCGGGCCCCAGAAACGGCTGTCGTAGCTGCGGTCGCGATTATCCCCCATCATGAAATACTGACCGGGCTGAATCCTGACCGCCTCAAGCGTATCGCGCGGCGAAGTCGAGCGCTCGTTGGGCCCGACCTCGAAGTGCGTGTAAGGCGCGTCAACCTGAACGCCGTTCAGAATCAGCATCCCGTTCTTGATTTCGACGACATCACCCGGAATCGCGACGACGCGTTTGATGAAATCCTTGGTCTGATCTTCGGGATAGACGAAGACCACAACATCGCCGCGATGGACCCGCTCGAGCTGGAACAAATATTTGCCGTAGGGGATCTCGCCGGCAAACGGGGTCAGGCCGAAAATCGAATCCGGCATGCGCAGGCCAAAGACCAGCTTGTTGACGATTATATGATCGCCGATGAGCAGCGTCCGCTCCATCGAGCCCGAGGGAATCTTGTAGGCCTGGATCAGAAAAGTGCGCAGGACGATCGCTAGCGCCAGCGCGACGGCGAAGGCCTCGCCATACTCGCGCAGGGCGGATTTGCGCGATTCCGTGACAGGCGGCGCGGGCCATTTGCGGGCCGGTTCACTCATAGCCCGCTTACTCCCCGAGCCTCAGCAGGGCAAGAAAGGCCTCCTGCGGAATTTCCACCCGTCCCACCTGCTTCATCCGCTTCTTGCCTTCCTTCTGTTTCTCGAGGAGTTTGCGTTTGCGCGTGATGTCGCCGCCGTAACACTTGGCGGTGACGTTCTTGCGGAGCGCGCTGATACTCTCGCGCGCGAGAATCTTGGCGCCGACGGCGGCTTGAATCGCGATCTCAAACATCTGGCGCGGAATCAGCTCTCGCATCTTCTGGCACAGCGCCCGCCCCCGTTCGTAAGCGCGATCGCGATGCACGATCATCGAGAGCGCGTCCAAGACCTCGCCGTTGATCCGAATGTCCAATTTAACCAGAGAGCCCGGCCGGAAGTCCAGAAACTCGTAATCGAGCGAGGCATACCCGCGACTTCCGGACTTCAGCCGGTCATAGAAGTCGAAGACGATCTCCGCCAGCGGCATCTCGTAGTGCAGGATGACGTGCTGATGACCGGCATAGCGGAGGTCGCGCTGCACGCCGCGACGCTCTTCGCACAGGCCCATCACGGCGCCGAGATATTCCTCCGGGACGTGGATCGCCGCGAGGATGAAGGGCTCGGCGATCTCTTCGAGCTCGTTTTCAGGCGGCAGCCGCGCCGGGTTATCAACCGTCATGACCGCGCCGGCGGTAGTGCGCGCGCGGTAGGCAACAGTAGGCGCGGTGATAACCAAATCAAGCCCGAATTCGCGCTCGAGCCGCTCCTGCGCGATCTCCATGTGCAGCAGGCCGAGGAAGCCGGCGCGAAAACCGAAGCCCAGCGCCTGCGAGGTTTCCGGCTCGCAGATCAGGCTGGCGTCGTTAAGCCGCAGCTTATCGATAGCGTCGCGCAGCGCACCGTATTGATTGGCCTCGGTCGGATAGAGCCCGGCAAAGACCATCGGCTTGAGTTCTTTGAAGCCTGCCAGCGGTGCGCTCGCCGGATTCTCAGCGTCGGTAACGGTATCGCCAACCTGCATCTCGGCCACCGCCTTGATCCCGGCGACGACAAAACCGACTTCGCCCGGGCCGAGCGCGTCAGTGGCCTGCGGATGCGGCGAAAAATGGCCGAGGCGCATCACTTCGCCGGCCTTCTGCGTAGCCATCAGACGGATTTTCATGCCGCGGCGCAGTTCGCCGTCGAAGACCCGGACCAGACCGATCACGCCCTCGTAGGCGTCGTACCAGCTATCGAAGATCAGCGCGCGCAGCGGCATCCCGCGATTATCCGGCGGTGGCGATATCCGGCGGACGACCGCTTCGAGCACCTCGTCGATACCGACGCCCTCCTTGGCGCTGGTCAGAATCGCGTCGCTGGCGTCGAGTCCGATGACCTTCTCGATCTGCTCGCGGGTGCCCGGGACGTCCGCTCCCGGCAGATCGATCTTGTTGATTACCGGAACGATTTCGAGGCCGTGATCGAGCGCCATATAGACGTTGGCGAGCGTCTGCGCCTCAACCCCCTGACTCGCGTCCACCACTAGCAGGGCGCCTTCGCAGGCCGCGAGGCTGCGCGAGACTTCGTAGGCGAAATCGACGTGGCCGGGCGTATCGATCAGGTTGAGCACGTAAGTCCGCCCATCCTGAGCGGCATAGTTGAGCCGCACCGAGCGCGCTTTGATCGTTATCCCGCGCTCGCGTTCGAGGTCCATCGAGTCAAGGAACTGCTCCTTGAGCTCGCGCTTGCTGAGCGCGCCGGTGCGCTCGAGCAGTCGATCAGCAAGGGTCGACTTGCCATGATCGATATGCGCGATAATCGAAAAATTGCGAATCAGTTCGGATGCGGTCATCAAAGAGTCGGCACTCCGCCGAAGCGCGAGCATAGCACGCCGAAATTATCGGCGCTGGGCGAAGCGATCTTTGAAAAAAGCGAACGTTCGTCCGAGGCCGTCACCGAGCGCAACCTGCGGCGCCCACTTGAGTTCGCGCGCAGCCCGCGCCGGTGAAATCACCGAGCGGCGCTGCTCGCCTGCCCGCGCTGGGCCGAACTCCGGCGCAGGACGCACGCCCGCGGCCGCGGCCAGCGCGCCGTACAACTGTTTCACGTCGGTCTCGACGCCGGTGCCGATATTGAACGCGCCCGAGACCGGACTGTTGATCGCCGCGAGGTTGGCGCGGACGACGTCGCCGACATAGACGTAATCGCGGGTCTGGCCGCCGTCGCCGAAGATCGTGCAGGGCTTCCCTTCGAGCATCCGGCCGCAGAAGATCGCTACCACTCCGGCCTCGCCATGCGGATCCTGACGCGGTCCGTAAACGTTGCCGTAGCGTAGCGCGACGTAATCGATTCCGTACTGCGTCTTGTAGAAAAAAAGATAAGCCTCGGTCGCGAACTTGGCGACGCCGTAGGGGCTGACCGGCCGGCGGGGATGATCTTCATCGCAGGGAAAGACGTCCTGCTCGCCATAGATCGCGCCGCCGGTCGAGGAAAAAATCACGCGCTTGAGCCCATGCTCGCGCGCTGCCTCGAGCAAATTCAAAAAGCCGACGAGATTGACCTGGGCGTCGAAGGCCGGGTCGGCGACCGAACGGCGGACATCCATTTGCGCGGCTAGATGGACAATAACCTCGGGCCGCTCCTGTTCGATGACGGCACGGACTGCGGCGGCGTCGCGCAGGTCAGTGTGATGAAAGCTCGCGGCGGGATTGACCTGTTCGCGCTTGCCCGCCGAAAGATCGTCGAGAATCGCGACCTGATGGGCGCCGGTCGCAACCAGCGCATCCACCGTATGCGAGCCGATAAACCCGGCCCCGCCTGTCACCAATATCTTCATTAACTCCAGCGCGGCGCCTGCGTCACGCGTGCGCCGCTGCCCCCTTCAAGATTTGAACAACTAGACTGCTTTGCGGCCGATCGAGTAGTAGCTGAACTCGAGCGCCTTCATCAGTTGCGGATCGTAGAGGTTGCGGCCATCGAAGATCACCGGATTACGCAACTCCGACTTGATCCGCTGAAAGTTGGGATGGCGGAATTCATTCCACTCGGTGAGGATCATCAGAGCGTCGGCGCCGCGCAGGGCTTCGTAGTTGGTCGCGTAGTAGCTTATCCGATCGCCGAAGATGTGGCGCGCATTTTTCAACGCTTCGGGATCGTGCGCCTGGATGCGCGCGCCGGCCGCCAGCAGCTCCTCGATCACGACCAGCGAGGGAGCCTCGCGCATATCGTCGGTGCGCGGCTTGAAAGCCAGTCCCCACAGCGCAAAGACTTTGTCTTTGAGATTACCCCCAAAATGACCTTTGGCCCGTTCGAACATGAGGCGTTTCTGCGCGTCGTTAACTTTGTCGGCAGCGCGCAGAATCGAAAAATCGATATTCTGCGCCCCCGCGCTATGAATCAGCGCCTGCACATCCTTGGGAAAGCACGAGCCGCCGTAACCCACGCCGGGGAAAAGAAACTGCGAGCCAATGCGCCGATCCGTCCCCATCCCGCGCCGCACATCGTTAATCTCCGCGCCCACCGCCTCGCACAGATTGGCCATCTGGTTGATGAACGAGATGCGCAACGCGAGCATCGCATTGGACGCATACTTCGTGAGCTCGGCCGAGCGCGGATCCATTACGAGGATGGGGTTGTCGGTGCGGACAAAGGGGCTGTGAATCTCGCGCAGAATCGCCGTCGCCTGCTCGCTGGTGGAGCCGATCACGACGCGATCGGGCCGCATGAAATCCTCGATCGCGGAACCTTCCTTGAGAAATTCCGGCAGCGAGCAGACGTCGATACGGCCACCCGCGTCGCGCTCGACGATCGCGCGCACGCGATCATTGGTGCCGACGGGGACCGTGCTCTTGATCGCGATTATGTGGTAACTGTTCGCACTTTTGGCGACTTGCGAGGCGACCTCGGTAATCTGCGATAGATCGGCGGCGCCGTCGGCACCCATCGGCGTGCCGACCGCCAAAAGCGAGACCATCGAGTCGCGCACCGCCTCGGCGAGGTTGATGCTGAAGCGCAAGCGCCCATCCTTGACGTTGCGGCGCACCAGCTCCTCGAGCCCGGGCTCGTAAATCGGCACCTCGCCGGCCTTGAGCTGATCGATCCGCGGACGATTGATATCAACGCAGATGACTTCGTTGCCGCTCTCCGCCAGGCACGTGCCGCTAACAAGGCCGACGTAGCCCGTACCGATGACTGCGATATTCATGCCTTTATATTCATCCCGGTTTTAGAATTCCTCTTTGATTATGTAAACCGGCTTGCCCTGCGATTCGTGATAGGTCCGCGCGAGCATCTCGCCGATCAGGCCGAGGCTCACCAGTTGCACGCCGACGACGACCAGCAAGACCGCGAGCCACAGCGCCGGGCGGCTGCCGAGCTGATGGCCCAGCACCACCTTCTCGAATACCAGTATAGCCGTCCAGGCCGTACCGAGCGCACCGATAATTAGACCGATCAGGCCGAAAAACTGGATCGGACGGGTCGAGTAGCCGGAGAGAAACCGCACCGTCATTAGATCGAGGAGCGTGCGCACGATTCGTCCGGGCCCGTAGTTGGAACGCCCGGCGCGGCGCGGACGAAAATTCACCGCGACCTCCGCGATCCGTGCGCCCTGCTCCGCGGCGATCGCGGGCACGAAACGATGCATCTCGCCGTAAAGCATCAGTTGTTGTGCGAGCCCGCGCCGATAGGCTTTCAGCGTGCAACCGTAATCGTGCAGCGCGACGCCGGTAATCCACGAAATCAGCGCGTTGGCCGCTTGCGACGGGAGCCGCCGCGTCAACCGTGACGCGCGCCAGCGATCGATCCGCCAGCCGCTGACGAGGTCGAAGCCGTCGTCCAGCCTGGCCAGCAGCGCGGGAATGTCGGCAGGATCATTCTCGCCGTCAGCGTCGATCGCGACCACGATCTCACCGTTCGCGTGATGAAGCCCGCAGGCCAGCGCCGCGGTCTGGCCGGAGTTGCGCGCGAGCCGGATGACACGCACGTGCTCGTCGCGCGAGCGCAGGTCGCGCAGCAGCTCGGCGCCACCGTCGATGCTGCCGTCGTCAACAAAAATAATCTCATAGCTGCGGCCGAGCCCGCGCAGCACTTGATCGAGTTCGCGATACAGCGGCGTCAGGTTCTCCCGCTCATTGAAGAGCGGAACAACTACTGAGACATCCATCGCGAATGATGCGAATCGGTCAACTCGATAAAGGCCCGATAGCGCTCTTCGATATCTTCCCAGGCCAGCGTGGCGAGCCGCTCGACCGCGAACTTCTCGACCGTGAACGAAGCCAGCACGCTGCCGTAGACGATTCCGGTGCGCAGAATCGATTCGGTAAGGCGGCCGGTGCGCGCCAGCCAGCCCATCAAGGCACCCGCGAAAGTGTCGCCGGCGCCGGTCGGATCGATGACCTCTTCGAGCGGCCAGGCGGGCGTCGCGAACATCGAGTCGCCGCCGAATTTGAGGACGCCGTATTCGCCGCGCTTCACCAGCACCGTCTTCGGGCCCAGCTTGAGGATCGCACGGCCGGCGCGGATGAGGTTGGCTTCGCCGGTCAACATCCGTGCTTCTTCGTCGTTAAGAGTCAGGATATCCACCCGCGGCAACAGCTTGAGCAGCGCCGGACGCGCATTTTCGATCCAGTGATTCATCGTGTCGGCCGCGACCAGCTTCGGGCTCGCGACCTGCGACAGCACGTGGAGCTGAAGCTCGGGCGAGATGTTGCTGAGGAAGACGTAGTCGGCGCGCTGCTGATCGGGCAGCAGATCGGGCTTGAAGCCCTCGAAGACGTTGAGCGCGAGGCTGACCGTATCGCGGACGTTCATATCTTCGTGGTAGCGGCCGTGCCAGCGAAAGGTGGGGCCCTCGATCTGCGCCATCCCGCGCAGATCGATACTGCGCTCGCGAAACAGCCGCCAATGCTCCTCGCGGAAGTCGCTGCCGACCGCGGCGACGATACTGACCGGCGCAAAGAAGCGCGCAGCCAGCGCGAAAAAACTCGCTGACCCGCCGAGCGCCTCGCTGACGCCGCCGTGAGTGGTGTCGATCGTGTCGTAACCGATCGTGCCGACTACCACTATACTCATACGAAAACTTCTCTCACTTGCGCCTCTCGTTGATTGCGGGCATCTGCCCTACAGATATTTTCCGATGATCGGCCGCAGATCTTCGGCGACAGCGGCTGGAATCGCTTTGCGATCGGTAATGATCGCGTCCTTGAGCGCCGCGCCGCAGGCACATGAGCGCCGCCGCCCGGCTAATGCAGTAGTCAGATTCGCGATCGCGCGCTGCGCCTTCTCGACGTTGGCGCGCATCACGCGCAGGATCTCGCCGATATCCACCGGGCCGGCGCTCTGATGCCAGCAGTCGTAGTCGGTCACCAAGGTCAGCGTCGCGTAGCAGAGCTCGGCCTCGCGGGCGAGCCGCGCTTCCTGCATCGCCGTCATGCTGATTACGTCAACGCCCCAGGTGCGATAGAGATTTGATTCGGCGCGCGTCGAGAATTGCGGCCCCTCGATACAGAGATAGGTTCCGCCGTCGTGGACCTTCGCGTCGCCCGCGCGCCCAGCCTCGACCAGAGTGCGGTTCAAGTCTGTGCACACCGGGTCGGCGAGCGAGACATGCGCGACGATCCCGTCGCCAAAAAAGGTTGAACGGCGCTGATAGGTATGATCGATAAATTGATCCACCACCACAAGGTCGCCGGGCGCGATCGCCTCCTTCATGCTGCCCGCGGTGCTGACCGAGACCAGTCGCTGCACCCCAAGCAACTTCATGCCGTAGACGTTCGCGCGATAATTGAGTTCGCTCGGCAGAAGCCGATGGCCGCGGCCGTGACGGGCGAGAAAGACCACTTCGGTTTCGCCTATCCGGCCGCGATAATAGGCGTCGGAGGGCGCGCCGAACGGGGTCGTCAGCTCGATCTGCTCGACCAGCTCCAGCCCCGGCATCTGGTAAAAACCGCTACCGCCGATTACGCCAAGTATCGTCCCCGCCATGCTCTTCCTTGCTCAACTCGCCCGCTCAACTCGCTGCTTGATCTGCGTACAACTGGCCGCAGGCGGCCGCGATATCCTGTCCGCGGCTCTCGCGAATCGTCGCGGTCAAGTTACCCTGTTGCAGAATCGCTTGAAAGGCTTCGACTCGCGATCGCGGACTCGGCATGTAGCTCGCGCCCGCGAACGGATTGAAGAAGATCAGGTTCATCTTAGCGCGGATCGGCGCGAGCATCCGCACCAGCCGCCGCGCATCCTCTGCCGAATCGTTGACGCCATCGAGCATCACATACTCGAAGGTGATTCGGCGGCGGCGCTGAATCGGCAGCTCGCCGCAGGCGGCCAGCAGAACCTTCAGCGGATAGCGCCGATTGATCGGTGCGAGGCGATCGCGGATCTCGTCGGTCGTCGCGTGGAGCGAAACCGCCAGATTCACCTGAAAGTCGCCGAGCAGCCGTTCCATCATAGGGACGAGCCCGACCGTCGAGACCGTGATTCGCCGGGGCGAGATGCCCATGCCCCACTCCGCGGTCATGGTCGCGAGCGTCCGGCTCAGACGCGGATAGTTGGCGAGCGGCTCGCCCATCCCCATGAAAACGAAATTGGTCAGCGCCTCATCCGCCTCGAGTTCGCGGCGCGCTGCTATCACCTGGCCGAGGATTTCGGCAGCGCTGAGATTTCGCCGCAAGCCCATCAGCGCCGTCGCGCAGAAACTGCACCCCATCGCGCAGCCCGCCTGACTCGAGATGCACAGCGTCACCCGTCCCGCGCCAGGGATAATCACGCTCTCGATCCGCTCGCCGTCGGCCAGGCGGAGCAGCAGCTTGCGGGTGCCGTCGGCGGCGCGATCGCAATGCGCGACCGCCAGCGCTTCAATCTTAAACTGTTGCTTTAATGATTCCCGCAGTGCGGCCGGCAACTCGATCATCTCGTCGAACGCTTCCGCGTCGCGCCGCCAGAGTCTCTGCGCAATCTGGCGGGCACGAAACGAGCGCTCGCCGGCGACGACGATCATCTGTTCGAGTTCCTCGAACGGCAGATCCCGAATCTCCCGCCTGATGCCGCCGACTGCGCCGATCGCGATGCCCTGCTCTGCGTCCACCGCGTGATTGTAACTGAAACCAGTCAGGCCTACAGACACACCTATCACCGCATCTTGAGCTTATCCTCCTGCGCCCAGCCCTCTTTGAGCGGCACCATGAAGTACGGGAGCAGGCTCATCTTCTTGAACTTCCACTCGCCGTTGCGCTTGACGTAGTCGTCGTTGAAGCGCGCCGCGACCAGAAAGGCCTCGCCGCCGTAAATCGGCTTGGCCTCGAGATAGGAGACGCCGTGACCGTGATCGCCGTGCAGCTCGATCATGTGATTATGGATGAACTGCTTCACCCAACTGATGCGCGGGCGGTTCTGATCCCGCACCGGACCGTCACCGACGATGCCGCCGTAGAATTTGGCGATTTCGGCGTGTCCCTTGGCTTTTCCCAGATGCGCGAAGTCGAGCTCGCCATCCTCCACGAACAGACTCGGGATCTCCTTGAATTTTCCCTCGTTGACGTACTCGTGATAGCGATAGCGCAGATTACGAATCGCCTCACAATCAGTCATCGCCTGAACCTTGCCTTCGAGTTCTTTGACGCGCGCTTCCAAATCTGCCGCCATGATGCCGTCCTCCGTTCCGTTACGTTCGACTCCCTCTCTATCACGCCGCTAGCTTCTCGCCCAAAGCTCGATTTGCGCTAAGCCGAAGCGCCGATATATAAAATTACGCGCTTAACGCGACACTCTACCCCAGCGGAAATTGTAGCCGTGCCCAAAAGAAACAAGATCGCCTTTGTCGGCGCCGGTAACGTCGGCGCCACCTGTGCCCACCTGTGCTTCCTGCGCAGCCTGGGCGATATCGTCCTCTACGACATTATCGAGGGGCTGCCCGAGGGCAAGGCGCTCGATATGCTCGAGTCCGCCCCGGTGCTCGGCATTGACGTGAAAGTCACCGGCTCGACGAAGATTCGCGACATCGCGGGCGCCGATTGCATCGTCGTCACGTCGGGCTCGCCGCGCAAACCGGGCATGAGCCGCGACGATCTGCTCAAGATCAATGCCGGCGTGATGAGTAACGTCGGCGCCGCGATCAAAGAGGTCGCGCCGGAAGCCTTCGTGATCGTCGTCACCAACCCGCTCGACGCGATGGTCACGCAGATCAAGCGCGTCACCGGCTTTCCCAAGCGTCGCGTGGCCGGCCAGGCCGGCGTGCTCGATTCGGCGCGCTACCGCACATTTCTCGCGAGCGAGCTCGGGGTCTCCGTCGACAGCGTCAAAGCGATGGTCCTTGGCGGCCACGGCGACGACATGGTGCCAGTGCGCAGCTACACCACCTGCGGCGGCGTGCCGATCGAGCGGCTGATCGATGCCAAGCGGCTCGAAGAGATCGAAACCCGCACGCGCAATGGCGGCGCGGAGATCGTCAACCTGATGAAGACCTCGTCCTACTATGCAGCGGGCACCGCGGTTTATCGGATGGTGGAATCCTTCATGCTCGACAAAAAAGAGGTTCTGCCGGCGGCGGCCTATCTCGAGGGCGAGTACGGCGTGCGCGGGCTATACGCTGGTGTGCCAGTGGTTATCGGCGGCGGCGGGGTCGAGAAAGTGATCGAGATCGATTTGACCGCGGCCGAGAAAAAGGCTTTTGAGTCGTCGGTCGGTCACGTGCGCGAACTGATCGAAGCGATGGACAAGGTGCTCTCAGCATGAATATCCACGAATTTCAGGCCAAACAGATCCTAAGCCGCTTCGGCGCTCCGGTCCCCAAGGGCCAACCCGCTTCGACGCCGGAAGAGGCGGCCGCGGCGTTCACGGCGCTCGGGCAGCCCAAAGCCGTCGTCAAAGTGCAGATTCATGCGGGCGGACGCGGTAAGGCAGGCGGCGTCAAGGTGCTCTCGAGCGCGACCGAGGCCCGTGACTTTGCCGCGAAGCTGCTCGGCAAGCCGCTGGTCACTCATCAGACCGGCCCTGAGGGCCGCGTCGTCCGCCGCATGTATGTCGAGCAGGCCAGCGAGGTCGCACGCGAGCTCTACCTCGGGATGGTGGTTGATCGCAAAGCCGAGGGGGTCTCGATCATCGCGAGCACTGAGGGCGGGATGGAGATCGAGGAGGTCGCGGCGAAAACTCCGGAGCGGATTATCACCGAGCCGATCGATCCGATCATCGGGCTGAGCGGTTTCCAGTCGCGCAAAATTGCCTTCGCCCTCGGCCTGCGCGACAAGCAGGTCGGCCAGTTCGGCGCGACCCTCGCCGCGCTCTATCGCGCGTTCAACGAGACCGACGCTTCCCTCATCGAGATCAATCCGCTGGTCGTGACCAAGGACGGCAGCGTCATCTGCCTCGACGCGAAAATGTCTTTTGACGATAACGCGCTGTTCCGTCATCCCGAGATCCGCGAGATGCGCGACTCGAACGAAGAGGATCCCGCCGAGACCGAAGCCGGCAAATACGATCTCAGCTACGTGCACCTCGACGGCAATATCGGATGCATGGTCAACGGCGCCGGCCTCGCGATGGCGACCATGGACATCGTGAAGTATTACGGCGCCGAGCCGGCGAATTTCCTCGACGTCGGCGGCGGCGCGAATTCGCAGAAAGTCGCGGCCGCCTTTCGCATCCTGCTCGCCGACGAGCGGGTCAAAGCCGTGCTCATCAATATCTTCGGCGGCATCATGCTTTGCGACGTCCTCGCACAGGGCGTGGTCGACGCCGCGCGCGAGGTCAAACTGAGCATTCCGCTGGTGGTCCGGATGGAAGGGACCAATGTCGATAAGGGCAAGCAGATTCTCAAGGATTCCGGCATCGCGGTGATTGCCGCGAGCGATATGGCCGATGGCGCCCGCCGCGTCGTCGAGGCCATACACTAGTGGAGTGCGGTTGCCGCGCGGAACGAGCAGGCGAGTCTGCGAGCTGCGTCAAGATTCTTGGTTAGGTTCTGTGGGCATCTGAACGGTTAAAAGAAAATGAGCATACTCGTCAATAAAAATACCCGCGTCCTCACCCAGGGCATCACTGGCGCGACCGGCCAGATTCACACCCGCGCCTGCAAGCAATATGGCACCCAGATGGTCGGAGGCGTGGTGCCCGGCAAGGGCGGCACCGACTTCGAGGGCATCCCGATCTTCGATACGGTCGAGCAGGCGCGCAAAGCGACCGGCGCCAATGCGACGGTGATCTATGTGCCACCGCCCTTCGCCGCCGACGCGATTCTCGAAGCGGTCGCCGCCGGCATCGAGCTGGTGATCTGCATCACCGAGGGGGTGCCGGTGCTCGACATGGTCAAGGTGAAAAAGTACGTGCGCGATTCCAAGAGCCGGTTAATCGGGCCGAACTGCCCGGGCGTCATCACGCCGGGCGAATGCAAAATCGGAATCATGCCCGGTTACATCCACATGGCCGGCGACATCGGGGTCGTCTCGCGCTCGGGCACGCTGACCTACGAGGCGGTCTATCAGTTGACGCAGCTGGGGCTCGGGCAATCGACCTGTATAGGAATCGGTGGCGATCCGATTATCGGCACCAATCACACCGACGCGATGCGGCTCTTTAACGACGATCCGGGCACCCGCGCCGTCATCATGATCGGTGAGATCGGCGGGACCGCCGAAGAAGAGGCCGCGCAATATGTAAAGGAAAACATGAAGAAACCGGTGGTTGCGTTTATCGCCGGACAAACGGCGCCCAAAGGCCGCCGGATGGGCCATGCGGGCGCGATTATCTCGGGCGGTCGTGGCACCGCAGCGGACAAGATCGCGGCGCTCAAGGCGGCGGGCATCGCCGTCGCGATGAGTCCGGCCGACCTCGGCATTACGATGAAGCAGACGCTCGAGGCCAAGGCCGCCTGAGCCAACTTAATCTCAAGCTGAAGTGACACTTTAATTATTCATGGAACGCACACTCGCTATAATCAAACCCGACGCGGTTGGCCGCAAGCTGACTGGCGACATCCTCAAGCGCATCGAAGCGAGCGGGTTGCACCCCTGCGCGCTCAAGCTCAAGCATCTGACGCGGGCGCAAGCGCAGCGCTTTTACGAGGTTCACAAAGAGCGGCCGTTCTACGGCTCGCTGTGCGACTACATGACTTCGGGAGCGATCGTGATCGCGGTGCTCGAGGGCGACAACGCGATCGCCCGATGGCGCGAGCTGATGGGCGCAACGGATCCGGCGAAAGCGGCCGCCGGGACGATTCGCAAGGATTTCGGCCAGGACGTCGAGAAGAATGCATCGCACGGCTCTGACGCTCCCGAGACCGCCACCCGCGAGATCGCGTTCTTCTTCAGCGCGCTGGAAATCGTCTCTTAGGCGTTGTCGGCAAACAGCAATCCGGCGCCGGCGTCATCACTCGGCGCCATCGAAGACTGGATCAACATCGACGTCATCCAGAAGCTCGCGCACCATACCAGCGCCGTAATCGCCGCGCTGGTGCTCTTCTGGTTCGTCGGCTTTATGGTGCGCAAGCTGATGCACGACGGCATCTTCAAGCACGCCGTCCTGCTGGTCGATGAATTCGTCCTGCTCTGCCTGTTCGTCTACTTCGCGTATGAACTGTTCGTTTACCTTTGAAAAGTCGCTGGCGCGCCTGGGATCCCCACGTATTGTGCCCGGCAACTCGAGCTTCGGATTCTCAGCGAATGTCCTCCTCACGCCGATTCCGGTTAGCAGGCCGGGGCGGTGCTGTACTCTACGCAGCTCGAACTCCACAAAAGATTGTTGCTGGTATCGCTAAACGACCACACCACCGAAACATCGGTCAAATTGGCCCGATTTATGAACCAGAAAATATAGCCCAGCGTGCCGAATGATTCGGGTGTGCCGAAATCGTTGAGCTGATCACTAAAATTGGCCGGAACGCAGTTGCTTCCCGTGTAAAGTTCGCCCTGGAGAATCAGCGTCGCCGGACTCGCTAGCTGAAAATTCAGCGCCTGATAACGATTACCGCTGGTCGTGTACCAGCATCCGATATCGGTGAGTTTCAAGCCCGAAGGCGTCGGGGACGGGCTCGGCGTCGGGGTGCGGACGGGGGTTGGGGTCGGCGTTGCCTGCACCCCGGTAAAGTTCATCGTGAAGTCTGTTCCGTAAATCGGTTTCGAGGAGCTTGGATTGATGACGGGCTGCACCAGAAACGACTCCGCGGCTGAATCCAGGGCATAGAAAGTGTGGGCGCTGGTGCCCGCCTTGATCGTGAACTGCTTCTGCGGACTGGAACAAGAGGAGTTCGCCGAAAACCACACCGAGGCCGCACTAAACAATCGCAAGAGCACCGGTTCATTCTGGGCGACGGTGAATGGGTATCCATATTGGCCGATTGCGGTAACCTTGAAACTCGTGCAGCGGGCAATGGAAGCGCTCGCCGGCCCGGAGATTACCGCCCCCGACAATACTGGCGTCGCGGCCTCGGCAACTGCTCCGCCCGCACCTCGCAGCCTCGACACCATCGAGGCGGGCGCTTTGGTTTGCGGCATAACGTTCCACCATAGGCCGAGAGCAAAGCTGCATGCCATCAGAACCACCAACGTTAGCAACGCACGTTTCATCGATTTTACCCCCCCCCTGAAAGCTATTCGTGGCGACGCGTTTAGTGGTCTTTGCCCGCGGTTGCACGCGGGCAAAGATCGAATGGTCAGACTCTACATATTCGCGACGATCGCTTTGCCGAACTCTGAGCACTTGAGCAGCTTCGCGCCCGTCATCAGCCGCTCGAAGTCGTAAGTCACTTCCTTCTTCGCGATCGTGTTGGTCATCCCGCGGATGATGCCGTCGGCGACCTCCTGCCAGCCCATATGCTCGAACATCAGCACGCCCGACAGGATCACCGAGCCCGGATTGACCTTGTCCTGCTCCGCATACTTGGGCGCGGTGCCGTGGGTCGCCTCGAAGATCGCGTGGCCCGTAACGTAGTTGATATTCGCGCCGGGCGCGATCCCGATGCCCCCGACCTGCGCGGCAAGAGCGTCGGAAAGATAGTCGCCGTTGAGGTTGGTCGTGGCGATGACGTCGAACTCGTCAGGACGGGTTAGCGCCTGCTGAAAGGTGATGTCCGCGATATTGTCTTTGACCAGAATCTGCCCGGGCGGCGGCTTGCCGTTGCAGTCGTCCCAGCCGATCGCCCGGCCCTTGAATTCGCGCCTGGTTAGTTCATAACCCCAGTCGCGGAAGGCGCCTTCAGTGAACTTCTGGATGTTGCCCTTGTGCACCAGCGTGACGCTCTTGCGCTTATGCGAAATCGCGTATTCGAGCGCGGCACGGATCAGCCGCTCCGAGCCCTCGCGCGAGACTGGCTTGATCCCGATACCCGAGGTTTTTGGAAACCGAATCTTGTCGACGCCCATCTCCTTCATCAGAAAATCGATAACCTTCTTGGCCTCTGGCGTCTCGGCCTGCCATTCGATGCCTGCATAGATGTCTTCGGCGTTCTCGCGGAAGATCACCATATCGACCTTTTCCGGCGCTTTAACCGGACTGGGCACACCAACGAAGTATTTTATCGGACGCAGACAGACATAGAGATCGAGCAACTGGCGCAGCGCGACGTTGAGCGAGCGGATGCCGCCGCCGACCGGCGTCGTCAGCGGCCCTTTGATTCCGACCAGGTATTCTTTGAAGGCCTCAACCGTCTCGTCGGGCAGCCACTCGTTAAACATCTTGAAGGGCTTCTCGCCGGCATAGACTTCCATCCAGGCAATTTTGCGCTTGCCCCCGTAAACCTTTTTGACCGCCTCATCGAAGACATACTGCGAGGCGCGCCAGATATCCGGCCCGGTGCCGTCGCCCTCGATAAAGGGGATGATCGGCTGGTCGGGCACTTGCAGTTTACCCTCGCCCATGCGGATTTTTTCGCCGTTAGCAGGAATTTTGATATTTTTGGACGCCATTAGTTTTTCACCGTTTGCCAAGATTGGGCGCTTTTTGCCAGACGCCTGAGCCTCGCCATGAGTTCGGGCGCGCCGCGCGTATCATATAATAAAGTTCGTCCAATGCTAGCCAACGGCTGGCCGCGATTTCGCCAAACCCGGAATTGAAATCGGACTAAAAGCAGAGGCCGCAACTCTGGCGAGGAGTTGCGGCCCCCTTCGTCACTCACGCAAAAGCGAGCATCCTATGCAGTGCAGCTTACTGATCCAGCGGCGCCAACTCGACGCGGCGGTTTTGCGCGCGGCCCTCTTTGGTATTGTTGGTCGCGACAAAATCCGTCTTGCCGAAGCCTTGCGGCGCCAGTTGAGCCGCCGGAATACCCTTGTCCTCAAGGTACGCAGCTACGGATTCCGAGCGGCGCTGGGACCGCTTCAGGTTGTACTTTTCGCTGCCGATCGCGTCGCAGTAGCCGTTGACGTCAACCTTGACGTTCGGATTGGCCTTGAGCGTCTCTGCGGCCTCGTCGAGCACCGGCCTGTCAACCTCGCGGATGAATGACTTGTCGAAATTAAAGTGCACGCCGCGCAGCACGATCTTTTGTGGCGCCGGAGCTGGCGGCGGAGGGGGTGGCGGGGCTTGCGGCGGAGGCGGAGGTGGTGGCGGCGCCTCAGGCTGCCGCACTGACAAACATCCAGCGATGCCACCCAGCAATGCGCCGCCGACGACGCCCGCGGGCACGGCGATCTCGTAATTTCTCTTGGTATTATTGCCGGGGCCGGCCGCCGCGATCGCGCCAATACCCCCGCCCGCAAGCGCGCCGACGCCGGCACCGATCAAACAGGCCTTTTCCCGTTCAGGTGAAATCGAACCACAGCCGGCGGCGACGCCGGCGACGGCCAGCCACATTGCGTATCGGGCGAATCCTGGTCTCATGATTGCGGTTTAATCCTCTGGTTTTCGGAAGTGCGACACAGCAATGTCCGCGACAACGCGAAAAATATCGAGGCGTGTTCCGCGAAACAACGTGAACGCGATGAACGTTCCGTTGGGATTTTGTTACAAGGACTTTACGGCGCGCTGGCGCTGCGCCTGGAAGTAGGCTTTGAGCGGCGTCCAGTAATAGTCTTTCCAGCCCTGCCGGTAATTCGCCGCCTGCGCCGCCGGAACTTTCGTCTGGACCATCGTGACGCGAGTATTCTTGTCCACTCTGGCGAAGGTGAACTCGATTAGCGACGGTTCACAACCCGCCGGCCAGTCGCCGGTACGCCATTCCTCGACGATCTTCCGGCCAGCCACCAACTCCAGATATTTCCCGCTGATGTAATCGTCCCATGCGGTGAACTTGCCGCCGACCTTGTTTGCAGACTTCGCCGCAGCGCCGGTGAAGGCGGCATGCTTTCGCGCGTTGACAAAAGCGTCGTAGACCTCGACGGGAGTCGCCGGAATGATCGCAGACTGACGGATCGTCGTGGTCGACTGTCCCGCGGAGCTTTTTTTCGCAGAGCTTTTCGGCGCGGGATTTTTTGGCGATGCGGCTTTCTTCATGGCGCGGACGGCCTCCGGCCAATGCTATAGCACACCGCAGGTTCCAGGTTCTCAGAGCGTCGCGCCCCTTTGGCGCCGAGGCGATCAGTTTCGATCCCGCTTCTGCCCTTCTTCGCACACTCTCACAACTCAGCCGTTGCGGGGTTTGTAAGCAGACAACCTTCAAGAAAATGGCAATTTCGCCAGAGGCTCGCTATGAACATTAAGATGACCGCCACGATTGATTCAACCCTCGGGATCCTGCGCCGCCGCGCCGACGGCGCGACTGAGCTGCGGATCAACGGCTCGAGCTACGGCGCATACGGTAAGGGTGCGCGCATGGGCTTTACGATCGCGAGCGCCGCGGACTTCCCGATGCTGCTGGCGGCAACCGCAAATGGAATCTCCTGGCTCGGAATCCATGCGTCGCCCGCCTACCTCGAGTCTGAGCTGCGTCGCGACTATCCAAATGCGGAAATCCACCGCGACGATCGCTGGGTGAGCGATTTCGCAGCGCGAGTGATCGCCGAACTGGCCGACGAATCCTCGGCGCTCGAACTCCCGCTGGATATCCGCGCCACCCCGTTTCAACTCGCGGTCTGGCGCGAGCTTTGCGCGATCCCGCGCGGCGCCACTCGATCCTACGGCGAAATCGCCCGACTCATCGGAAGCCCCGACGCCGCCCGCGCGGTCGGCCACGCCAATGGTTCGAATCCGACGTCGATCATAATCCCGTGCCATCGCGCGATCGGCGCCGACGGTTCGCTCACCGGCTATCGCTGGGGCGTCGAAATCAAGCGGCGGCTGCTCGAACGCGAGGGTGCTTTAGACCGGGCTTCGCCCTTCGCTGAGCTAGCGGGATTCGGCGGTTTCGCCTACAATCGCGGTCGAAAAACTGGCGACGGGAGATCTCTTTACGAAAATCGTAGTCGATTATACGCGATGCGAAAGCAACGCCCGATGCATGCAGGTGGCGCCCGAACTTTTCCAGGTGGGCGACGATGATCAGCTAACCGTGCTGAACGAGAATCCGCCGGAATCGTCGCGCGAGCGTCTGCTGCGAGCGATCAAAGTCTGCCCCAAGCAGGCGATTTCGGTTATCGAGGACAAATAACCCGACGCGACCACACGTGGCATCCGCCTGACTCCTCAGTCCAGAATTCTTTGGATGCGTGACTGCTTTATTCTGGGATGCGGGCGCAGCGGGACCAGCCTGACCGCCGGTCTCCTCGCAGACGCCGGATATTTCATGGGCGATGAGCTCTATCCGGGAGACGAAGGCAATCCCAAGGGTTACTTCGAGGATCGCGAAGTCAACGCGATCAACGAAGGTTTGCTCGCGCAGTTAATCCCCGGGCCGCGCCGCAGTGTCGCCGACAAGCTGCTGCGGCGGCCGCGCCCCGAATCCCGATGGTTCCGCTGGCTCGCGGAGTTAGAGCCGCACCAGGTCGTTCCCTGCCCGCCGAAGCTGGCCGATCGCATCATCCGGCAAACTGCGCGCGGCCCCTTCTGCTTCAAGGATCCGCGCTTCTGCTACACGCTGGGGGCGTGGCGTAGCTTCGCGCCTAAAGCCGCAATGATTTGCGTCTTTCGCCATCCCGGAGCCTCGGCACGAAGCATCGTCGCTGAGGCCGCGCGCGACGAATTTCTGGTCAACGGTGCGGCGGTCGATTACTCGCGTGCAACCCGCATCTGGCGCGCGATGTACACCTATGCGCTCGCGCTTCAGCGCGCTGGCGGCGGCGACTGGCTGTTTGTGAATTATGCGCAATTGTTGAGCGGCGCAGCTTTCGCCGCGATCGAGCGGCTGCTCGGCGTCACGCTGCAGCGCGACTTCGTTGACCCGTCGCTCAGCCGTTCAACCGCCGATGGCGCAGTTCCCTCCGCGCTCGCGCCGCTTTATCGACAGCTCTGTGAGCTCGCCGGCTTCGACGATCATGCATGACTCGATCGCTCCGCTTCGCGCGATCGAGCGCGGCCCGCGCTGATGCGCGCCTCGGTCATAATTCCGGCCTTCAACGGCGCCGCCACGATCGCCGCGGCGATTCGGAGTGCGCTCGATCAGCGCTGCGCCGACGATTTCGAGATCATCGTGGTGAACGACGGCTCGACCGACGGGACTCAGGCCATCCTGGAATCGTTTGGTGATCGGCTCAGAATCGTGAACCAGCCCAATCGCGGTCTCCCAGCCGCGCGCAATGCGGCCGCGGCGATTGCCGGCGGCGATTACCTCGCGCTGCTCGACCAGGACGACCTATGGCTGCCGGAGAAGCTCGCACGCACGATCGCGCCACTCGAACGCGATCCGGATCTCGTCCTGTCCTATTCCGACCTCGTCCCGGTCGATGATGGGGGCGCGCCCGCCGGTCCCTCGCCGATCACGGCCGCCCTCGCCCGTCCGCCCACGATGGATGACCTGCTGCGTCAATGGTGGCCGATCCTGCCGAGCACCGTGGTGATTCGGCACACAACCTTCATCCGATGCGGCGGCTTCTTCGAGGGCTATCGGCGAGCTTACGAGGACGTCGACTTCTGGTTGCGCGCGCGCGAATGCGGAGGCTTCGCTTATCTCGCGGAGCCGCTGGTGATCTATCGGACAACACCTATTCACGCGCGCATGGGTCGCTACGAGGAAAGTTATGCACTCTTTCGCCGGCGCATCATGGATCGCTACGGCGCCCGCGCCTCCGCCCTGCTCGGCGCCACGCGCGACGCCTATGTCAGCACGCTGGGCTATCGCGGTCTGCTCGCGATGCGGAGCGGCGACCGCGCCGCGGCCCGGCAATTCTTCTGGCGCGCGCTCAGATACCATCCGACCAAACTCAGAACTGTTTTGCGCCTGCTGCGGACCTTTCTGCCGATGCGCCTGGCACGCGCCCTGAGTGGAAGCCGCCCTGGTCCTTCCAGTCAATTCGACGCCAGATCTAGCGCGTGCGTTGGAAGCCGTCGGGCTTGCTCAGATCGCCCGTATTCGCCACGCTGAAGCTGGTGGTCGAACGCATCGATGACTTCTTCCGCTCACGCAAATAATGGCCGCGGCCGCTTGCCCGACTTCCTCGGCGTCGGCCAGCCGCGCACCGGCACCTCGTGGCTCGACTCGATGCTGCGCGGCCACGCCGGCCTGCCGCGTGACGTCAAGGAAGTTGATTTCTTCGTCAAGAACTACGCGCGCGGGATCGAATGGTACAAGGGCTATTTCGCCGGATGCGATCCGCGCCTGCCCGCCGGCGAAATTTGTCCGAGCTACCTGGGCTCAAACGCGGCGCGCGAGCGGATCGCCGAGCATATTCCCGAGTGCCGCATCATCTGCACGTTGCGCGATCCGGTGCAGGTGCTTTTTTCCTTTTGGAAACTCGCGCGGCGCAACGCCTGGACCGCGCACGATTTCGAGACCTACACGCCCGACGGCTGGGAGACCGACAGCAAGGGACTGCGCGCCTGGTTCGAGACCTTCGGGCGCGAGCAGGTGCTGGCGCTGCTCTACGACGATCTCGAAGCCGCCCCGCAGGACTATCTCGATCGCGTCTGCGACTTCATCGGTATCGAGCACATCGCGATTGCCGGTTCTGCACCGGAGGCGCCGCGCGTCAACAGTTTCAGCCGCATGCCGCGCAGCGCCTACCTCGCGCGCAAAGCCCGCAAATTGCGTGATCGTCTCCAGAGCCGCGAATATTACCGCACGATCAATCTGCTCACGCGCGCCGGCGTCTGGCGCTTCTGCTTCGACGGCGGCGCAGAATTCCCGCCGCTCGACCCGGCGACCGAGCGTCGCATCCGCCGGCGCCTGATGCCGCAAGTCGAAGATCTCGAAACCCTGCTCGACCGCGACTTGAGCGCGTGGAAAGCCTCCCCTGACCCTCTGGAACGCGGCGTCGATCGCGCCTCCGCCTGACGACAATGCCGCGCGTATCCGTGATCGTGCCGGTATTCAACGGCGCCGCGACGGTCGGCGAGGCGCTGGCGAGCGTGCTCGCGCAAAGCTACCCCGATTTCGAGCTGATCGTCGTCGACGACGGCTCGACCGACGCGACTGCGCAAGTCCTCGCGAGCTACGCCGCTTCGATCAAATTGATCAGTCGCGCCAATGGTGGAATTTCCGCGGCCCGCAACAGCGGACTGCGCGCAGCTGTCGGCGAGTACGTGGCGTTGCTGGATTGCGATGACGTCTGGCTGCCCGCGATGCTCGAGCGAACCGTGGCCGCGCTCGACGCAGCGCCGCGAGCTGTCCTCGCTTACACCGACCTCGCGGTCATCGACAGCGACGGCCGCGCGCTCGAGACCGCCCTGGTCGGAGCCGAGACCGCGCACGCGCCCACGCTCGATGAGATGCTCACGCGGCTGTGGCCGATTATGCCGAGTGCGGTCGTGATACGGCGGCGGGTGCTCGAAGCGATCGGCGGCTTCGCGGAGGAGTTCCGCTCCTATGGCTACGAGGACGCGTGGTGCTGGATGCGCGCGCGCGAGCTCGGCGAGTTCTGTTACCTCCCCGAGCGATTAGTGAAGTGGCGCTTTTCGTCCTATCCCCGGCCGCTCAAAAACTCGAGCTTCAGCCCGGTGGCGCGGGCGCAGTTCGCGCGCTTGGTGCAGGAGCGCTGGGGGCGCTCGGTCGAGCCGCTGTTGCGTTCACGGATGCGCGCGTCGCGCAGTCTGCTCGGCTATATCGGGCTGCGCGAGCTCCGCGACGGTAATCGGCGAGGCGCGCGCGAGGCCTTTCACCGCGCGCTGCTGATTGATCCCTGGCGTCTCAAGAATTACTTGCGCTGGATGCGCACGTGGCTACCCGACGGCGTCGCGCGCCGGCTCAGCGGCCGCACGGTGCGAACGGCCGGCGAGAACCAAAGGGCGTGACCGCGCGGGCCGAGGCAATCGCGGAATTCATCACCGCGCTCTACGACGCCGGCGTGGTGGCGGACGAAGCCGGCGTCGCCCACAGTTTCGACGCGAGCGTTACGGCCGATCGCGGCGACTTCCTGGGCGATCTCTGCCAGCGCGAGGGCGCCCGCTCCGTTCTGGAAGTCGGCATGGCTTGGGGCCTCTCAACCCTCTTCCTCCTACGCGCGCTCGTCGCCAACGAGGCGCCTGCGGGCGCGCACGTCGTAATCGATCCTTTCCAGACCGCACATTTTCATCGCGCGGCGCTGGCCTCGATCCGGCGGCTCGGGCTCGAATCAATGATCGAATTTCACGAGGCGCTGTCCGAGATTGCGCTGCCGAAAATGGTCGAAGCGCAACGTCTGTTCGATTTCGTCTTCATCGACGGCAATCATCAGTTCGACGGCGTTTTTCTCGACCTGGTGTACGCCAACCGGCTGCTGAAACCGGGCGGCGTGATGGCCTTCGACGACAGTTGGTCGGACTCGGTGTTTCTGGCCTGCCGCTACCTCGAAACTAATTATGGCTACACGGCCGTCGCCGCCTATCCACCGATGCGCCGCGGACGCCGGCGCCGGCGGCTTTATCGCGCACAGATGCAGGCCTACCGCAAACCCGCACAACCCCCGGCGCGCGGACGCTTCCACTTGGCGCCCTTCCACGCGGGCCTCGCGCTTGGCGCCGCCGAGGAACGCCGCTTGCGCACAGACGGCCTGCGCGCGTTGCACGATGGTGACCGGCGCGCCGCGCGCGTAGCCTTCAGCGCCGCCCGCCGGCTCAATCCGCGCCGGCTCAATACATGGTTGCGGCTGTTGCGCACCTATCTGCCGGCCGGCGTCACTCGCTCGCCGGAGACTGGCAAAGGCAGACGAACTTGGTAGGATAATCGCTCGCGGACAACCGCCGTCCGCCCGGAGTTTAGTATGGCTGATTCAGATAGCGCTGCGGCTGCGGCCCCCCAAGCGCCGGACGCGGGCGCGCGTATCGAGTTCGAGCTCCATCTCTATTTTCAGATGAAGCTCATTCGCGCGTTCGAGGAGCGCGTCTCGCGCCTGCACCGCCAGAACAAGATTCTCGGCGGCGTCTATTCCGGCGCGGGCCAGGAAGCGATCGTCACCGGAATTTGCGCGCCGCTGCAGGATGGCGACCTCGTCGCCCCACTCCATCGCGACATGGGCGTCTTCCTGATGCGCGGCGTCGACCCGGGCCGTTTGATGGCGCAATTGATGGGTAAGGAATCGGGGCTGGCGCGCGGCAAGGATTCCTTCCTGCATGGCGGCGACCTCGAACACGGGATTTTCGGCTCGACCTCGATGCTTGGTTCGTCACTGCCGATCGCCGTGGGCGCGGCCCTGAAATTCCAGATCAAAAAAGAGAACCATATCGCGGTAGCCTTCTTCGGCGAGGGCGCGGCGTCGCGCGGCGACGTCCACGAAGCGATGAATTTTGCCGGCGTGCGCAAGTTGCCGGTGCTCTTCGTTTGCGAGAACAACCGCTTTGCCTATTCGACCCCGCTCGAAAAGCAGATGGCGATCGAAGACGTCGCTTCGCGCGCGGAAGCCTACGGCTTCAAAGGTCACGTCGTTTCCGGCAACGATCTGCTGGCCGTGGTTCAGCTCAGCGAACGGATCATCAGCAAGGTGCGCAGCGGCGGCGGCCCCTCATTGATCGAATGCAAGACCTATCGGTATCGCGGCCATAGCGAGCACGATCCGGCGCTCTACCGCGACAAGGAGGAGTTGGTCGAATGGCAGAGCCGCGACCCGATTCCCGGTTATGAATTTTACCTGGAAAAGCGCGGGCACGACGTCAAGCACATCCGCCAGGAGATCGACGAGAAGACTCAGCACATCGTCCAGCAGGCGGTGGACTTCGCCGAGAACGATCCGCTGCCCGAGCCCAGCGAAGCGCTTGAGGACCTCTACGCGCCGCCGACCGCGCCCACCCTCAACACCAACGGCAAGGCTTAGGCTCTCTCGATGGAAGTAAATTATCTGACTGCGATCAATCAGGCGCTCCACGAAGAGATGCGCCGTGATGAGAATGTTTTCATGATGGGCGAAGATGTCGCCGAACTCGGCGGCGCTTTCAAGGTCACCGAGGGGCTGCTGGCTGCTTTCGGCGAGGACCGCGTGATCGACACGCCGATCTCGGAGGCGCTGATCGTTGGCGCCGGCATCGGCGCGGCGATGCTCGGGATGCGCCCGGTGGTCGAGATGCAGTTTGGGGATTTCATTTCGTGCGCCTTCGACCAAATCGTGAACTCAGCCGCCACCCTGCGCTATCGGCATGGCGGCCAAGCGGCCTGCCCGCTGGTGATTCGCGCGCCCTCGGGCGCGGGCGTGCACGGCGCGCTGTTCCACTCGCAGAACCCGGAAGCCTGGTTTACCCGCGTACCGGGTCTCAAGGTGGTCGCGCCGGCCACCCCCTATGACGCGAAGGGTCTGCTCAAGGCGGCGATTCGCGACAACAATCCCGTGGTCTATTTCGAGCACAAGCGGCTCTATCGCAGCATCAAGGCGGATGTGCCTGAGGGCGATTTTGTCGTCCCGCTGGGGGTCGCCGAAATCCGCCAGCCCGGGCGCGACCTCTCGATCATCACGTATGGCGGCACGGTCCATCAGTCGCTCGACGCAGCGCGCATCGTCGAGAAAGAGGACGGTCTCTCGGTCGAGGTGCTGGATCTGCGCACGCTACTGCCGCTCGACCGCGACGCGATCCTGGCCACTGCGCGCAAGACCGGCAAAGTCCTCGTCGTCCACGAAGATCGGCTGACCGGCGGCTTCGGCGGCGAGATCGCGGCAATCATCGGGGAACACGCCTTCGAGTCGCTCGACGGGCCCGTGCGCCGGATCGCGGCCGCAGATACCCATACGCCGTTCAGTCCGCCGCTCGAAGAATTCGTCCTGCCCAACTCCAACAAAATCGTCGAAGCCATCCGCAGCCTCGCCGCTTACTAGAATCGGAACCCTATGAGTCTCGAAGTCACAATGCCCCAGATGGGCGAGAGCGTCGTTGAAGGCACGGTCACGAAGTGGCTGGTCAAGGTCGGCGATCAGGTCAAGGAGGATCAGCCGCTGTGCGAAATTTCGACCGACAAGGTCGATACCGAGATTCCCTCGCCGGGTGCCGGAGTCATCACGCAATTGATCGCCATCGAGGGACAAGTCTTGCCGATCGGCGCGCCGCTCGCCCTAATCGACGCAGCCGGGGCGGGGACGGGGACGGCGGCCAGACCCTCGCCTCCAACTTCGCCCCAATCTTCACCGCCGACGCGGCCGGTGTCGCGGCCTGTGGCGGCCGTGGCGCCGCCCGCGCCGCGGCGACTTCAGGCTGTGCCCGCGGCAGCGCTCGCGAGCGCCGAGGCCTCCGCGCCCGCACGAACTCTTAACGCTCCGCACCAAGCAAGTTTGGGCGCTCCGCAAGCAATGGAAGGCGCGCCCGTCGTCGCCTCGGCGCCGCGCCGCTATTCACCGGTCGTGCTCAAGATGGCCGAGGAGCAGGCGATCGATCTGAGCCTCGTCCCCGGGACTGGAATCGGCGGACGGGTCAGCAAGCGCGATGTCGAGCGTTACCTCGAAGCCCTGCGCAGCGGCCGCGCGCCGGTGTCGCAAACTAACGGCGTAGCAGCCCATCCCGTCTCGAATGAGCCGACGCCAACCGGCGCGCCTGCACCGAGCGCGGCGGCTCCCGTCGCGACGCCGGCTCACGGGCCCACCTTCCGCCCGCCGGTCTATCAACCGCGCGAGGGCGATATGGTCGAGCCGTTTACCCGCCGCCGCAAGCTCATCGCCGAGCACATGGTCTATTCCAAGACCCATTCGCCGCACGTCGGTACGGTCGCGGAGGTTGATCTGACGCGGCTGTCCGCGCTGCGCGAAAAGCACAAGAAGGATTTTCAGAGTCGCGAAGGCTTTTCACTGACGCTGCTGCCGTTCGCCGCGATGGCGACGATACAGGCGCTCAAGGAATTTCCCCGCATGAACGCGGCCGTCGTCGGCGATTCCGCCGTCATTCGCCGCGACATCAATCTCGGCATCGCGATGGACGCGCCGGACGGCCTGCTTGTCCCGGTCATCAAGCAGGCCGATACGTTCACGGTGGTTGGGCTGGCGCGCGAGATGGAACGGTTGCGGCAAAAAGTCGCCGCGAAGAGTATCACGGCCGACGACCTTGGCGGCGGCAGCTTCACTTTGTCGAACCCCGGACGCGAAGGCAATCTCTACGGCTTCGCGATTATCAATCAGCCGCAAGTCGGAATTCTACGGATGGGCGAAGTCAAGAAACGGCCGGTCGTGATCGAGCTCGACGGCGCCGACGCCATCGCGATCCGCACCATGATGTATCTGGCGCTATCATACGACCATCGCGTGATCGACGGCGTGCTCGGCAACCGCTTTCTGTTCCACACCGCGCGGCTGCTCGAGGAAGCGAACTTCGAACTCTAGTGCCGTGTCCCGCAAATAGCTTCCTGAAAACGCTCCGAGGACCAGATGGAGGTGCGGGCTTTGCGGCGATGCAGTCATTGATGATCCCGGGTCCTTCGACTCGCGCAGCGCTCGCTCAGGATGACACAGAAAGACCGCGGTCGTCCAAGTTATTTGCGGGACAGCACAATAAGTCGCCCGTTGATAGATCCCGGGTCAAAAAGCGCTCCGCAATCTATTGCCGAAGCTCCCGCGGTCGCGCCGCTTCATCTACCGCTCGACGAGTCGCGCCAACTCTGCCGAGTGCTTCCGTAGCAATCGCGGCAAATCGTCCGGCCAACCGTTGAACGTCGGCGAATAGTTAAGACGACCTGTACTTGCGTACCGCCTGCGCAGGCCCCGGCACCATCGCCACGACCGCGGGCGCTGTCAATTTCCAGCGTCAAGCGTGACGAAAACTCAGATCTGATCGCTGACTTTGTCCTCGCGCTGGTCCGGCGCCTCGCGCTGCGACAGGGGCGTCCATTTCCGCAAAACCTCACCGACATAGATCTGGCGCGGGCGCGCGATCTTCTGTTCGGAATCGCGAATCATCTCGGCCCACTGCGCCATCCAACCTGAGGTGCGGGGAATCGCGAACAGCACCGGGAACATGGTCATCGGAAGACCCATCGCCTGGTAGGTCACGCCGGTGTAGAAATCGACGTTGGGATAGAGCCGGCGCGAAACGAAATAGTCGTCTTCCAGCGCGATCCGTTCGAGCTCGAGCGAGATATCGATGAGCGGGTTGCGGCCCATCACGTCGAACACTTCGTAGGCGATACGCTTGACGATCTTGGCCCGCGGATCATAGCTCTTGTACACCCGATGACCGAAGCCCATCAGGCGGCGTTCACCCTTTTTCACGCCCCTGATGAAGTCGGGCACGTTCTTGGGCGAACCGATATCGATCAGCATCCGGATGACGGCTTCATTGGCGCCGCCATGCAGCGGACCATAGAGCGCTGCGGTGGCCGCGGCGACGGCCGAGTAGGGGTCCACCTGCGAACTGCCGACCGCGCGCATCGCGTTAGTCGAGCAATTCTGCTCGTGATCGGCGTGCAGAATAAACAGGATGTCGAGCGCCTTTTCGAGTGTCGGGTTGGGCTTGTAGTTGGTTTCGGTCATGCGAAAGAGCATCGCGAGGAAATTGCCGGTGTAGCTCAGTTCGTTGTCGGGATAGACGTAGGGCAGGCCCCGCGTGTGGCGATAGGCGAAGGCCGCGAGCGTCGGCAGCTTGCCGATCAGGCGGCGCGTCTGCAGGCGGCGCGATTCCAGATCGTTAACCTGCGCGGCCTCGGGATAGAAGGTCGAAAGCGCGCCGATCGTGCCCACCAGCATCCCCATCGGATGGGCGTCGTAGCGGAAGCCCTCCATGAACTTCTTGATGTTCTCATGGACCATCGTATGGGTCTTGATGTTCTGCTCCCACGCCGCGTAGTGCTTGGCGTCAGGCAGCTCGCCCTTGACGATCAGATAGGCGACTTCAAGGTAATTGCTGTGCTCGGCGAGATCCTCGATCGGAAAACCCCGATAGCGCAGGATGCCCTTGTCGCCGTCGATAAAAGTGACGCGACTGCGGCAGGAGGCGGTGTTGGTGAAGGCCGGATCATAGGACATCAGGCCGAAGTCGTCAGGCCCGGTTTTGATATCGCGCAGGGCCGCGGCGCGGATCACGCCGCCGGCCTCGACCGGAACCTCGTAGCTCTTGCCGGTGCGATTGTCGGTAATCGTCAGTGTGTCCTTGGCCATCGATGGGTCCTCCCCGGTTGCGGCGCTTATTGTCAGGCGGCGCGCCGGCAGTTTAAACGTTCAACATACATCCAGATTTCATCAACATATATGCAGTTATATAATTTTTCTCCGCACGATGCAAACGAATGCCGCAGATTTCGCGCAACTCGCATCGGATGCAGCGTGCTGACATTCTACTGCGAACGCAAGGTCAGGCAGATTACCCAAATGCAGGTTACTCTGGATGATTGACAAGCTCATAACCGCAATGTCGGCCTGGATCGTCGGGCTGATCGCGAGCCTCGGCTACGGCGGCGTGCTCATCCTGATGGCGATCGAGAGCGCGTGCATCCCGCTGCCGTCGGAGGTAACGATGCCGTTTGCCGGTTACCTGGTTGCAAGCGGGCGCTTCAATCTGCAATTGGTCGCGCTGGCGGGGGCGAGTGGATGCCTGCTCGGGTCATACGCGGCGTATTACCTCGGCGCGAGCGGCGGCCGCTGGTTCCTCGAGCGTTACGGACGCTACCTGCTGATTGCTCCGCACGAACTCGAAATCGCCGACCGGTTCTTCGCGCGCTGGGGCGGGGCGACGGTTTTCTGGAGCCGTCTACTGCCGGTGGTGCGGACTTTTATCGCGTTCCCGGCGGGCGTCGCGCGGATGCGCCTTTTGCCCTTCACGCTCTACACGCTCGCGGGTTCGTATCTCTGGTGCCTCGCGCTGGCCTACGCCGGGATGGAACTTGGCGCGCACTGGAAGGCGCTTGGACCTTACTTCCATCGCTTCGACGGTGTAATCGGTTTCGCCGTCTTGGTCGGCGCGGCACTCCTGCTGTACAACCGAATCAAACGTTCGCCGCTCGCGCGCGAAACGTCCGCGGCGAAGTAGTCGCGCCTTTATCGCGATATGAGGAGAAGACCATGGATAACGGCAAGCGCAAACTCAGCTTCGGGCTCTGGTATGACTTCCGCAATCCGGTGCAATGGCGGCGCAGTGACAAGGAGATCTACGATGCGATAATCGATCAGGTCGCGTGGGCCGAAACGATCGGGTACGACGACGTCTGGCTGACCGAGCATCATTTCGTCGATGACGGTCACGCCCCCTCACCGCTTATCCTCGCCGCCGCGCTCGCGATGCGCACGAAGAAGATTCGGATCGGCACTTCGGTGCTGCTGCTGCCGCTCTATGATCCAGTGCGCGTAGCCGAGGATGGCGCGACGATCGATCTCTTGTCGGGCGGGCGCTTCGAGTTGGGCGTCGGCGTCGGTTACCGGCGCGAGGAATTCGACGGCCTCGGGATTGCGCATTCGGCGCGCGGCGCCCGCGCCAACGAGGGTCTCGAGATCATTCGGCGGCTGTGGGAGGGCGAAAGCGTCACCTTCAAGAGCAAGCACTTCAACGTCACGAACGCGCGAATCTCGCCGTTGCCGCTGCAGAAGCCGCGTCCGCCGATCTGGGTGGGCGGTTTCGCCAAGGCCTCGGCGCGCCGCGCCGCGCGCCTCGGCGACGGCTATATCGGCACCGGCGACATGCGCGAGATCTATCGGATGTACGTCGAGGAGCTGCGCGTGGCGGGCAAGAATCCCGAGCAAGGGCGAGTCGCCGGCGGCCTCTTCTGGCTGGTCGTCGCCAACGATCCCGAGAAAGCGTGGGCCGCGATCGCGCCGCACGTGCAATTCCAGATCAATGTCTATGCGGACTGGCTCAAGAAAGCCGGACAGGAACTCTTCCCGCCGATGCCCAATCTCGAAGCGCTCAAGGCCAGCGGCATGCTGCAGGTGCTGACGCCCGAAGCCGCGATCAAAACGATCAGCGATTACGCCGCGACAGTACCAATCGAGCGCTTCTACAGCTGGACCATCCCTCCCGGCTTTCCGGTGCGCAATATGGACGAGCACCTCGAACTGATGGCGACCAAGGTCATGCCGCACTTTCGCTAGAACCTTCGCACGGCCTTTGGCGCTGCGAGCGGGAGTGCGCTAAGGTCGGGCGGTCCCGAAAAAGGAGGCCGCCGATGAAGCGCAGCACTGAACGCATCCTGACGACCCATACCGGAAGCCTGCCGCGGCCCGCCGATCTGCTGCCGCTGCTGCGCCAGAAAGATAATGACGAATTGAAGGACGCCGAGGCGCTCGCCGCGAAGGTCAGAAGTGCAGTCATGGCGACCGTGCGCCGCCAGCTCGAGGCCGGGCTCGACATCGTCAACGACGGCGAGATGAGCAAGCCGTCTTACGCCACCTACGTCAAGGACCGGATGAGCGGTTTCGATGGGAGCGAACGAAGCGCACCGATTCGCGGCGCCGACTTTTTGGAGTTCCCGGATTTCGCGCGCGCCAGCGCGGGCGGGATGGGTGCCGCGGGCGTGCACATGAAACGGCCCGCCTGCACCGGACCGATCGCCTATCGCGACCAAGAAGCCTTGCGAGCTGATCTCGAGAATCTCAAAGCCGCTATCGGCAGCGCCCGGGGGGCGGCGGAGTCTGCGACGCGCGGCCAAGGTCCAGCCGAAAGTTTCATGAGCGCGGCCTCACCCGGCGTCGTCAGTTTCTTCCTCAGCAACAAATACTATCCCTCGCACGAAGCTTACCTGCGGGCGATCGCCGAGGCGATCCGGGTCGAATACGAGGCCATCTGCGCCGCGGGCTTCGTGCTCCAGGTCGATTGCCCCGACTTCGCGATGAGCCGCCACGTCCACTATAAGGATTTGAGCCTGGCCGAATTTCGCAAGACGATCGAGCTCCATGTCGACGCGCTCAACCACGCGCTCGCCAACCTGCCGCCGGATCGTGTGCGGGTCCATCTGTGCTGGGGCAACTACCAGGGACCGCATAATCACGACGTGCCGCTGCGCGATATCATCGACATTGTTTTCAAGACTCGGGCGCAGGCGATCTCGTACGAGGCGTCCAATCCGCGCCACGAGCACGAATGGACCGTCTTCAAAAACGTTAAGCTGCCCGACGGCAAAATTCTGATCCCCGGTGTGATCGATTCGGTGACCAACTTCGTTGAGCATCCCGAGGTGGTGGCGCAGCGGATCGGCAATGTCGCGCGCATGGTCGGCCGCGAGAATGTGATTGCCGGCACCGATTGCGGTTTCGGTACGATCGCAGGAGCGTCGGCGGTTGACGGCGAAGTGGCGTGGGCCAAAATGAGGTCGCTGACTGAAGGCGCGCGCCTTGCCTCACAGGAGTTGTGGGGATAGCCCGAATTGACGCATCCAAGGGAAGGAGCCCTTGTCATGAAACGCAGCAGCGAACGCATTCTCACGACTCATACCGGCAGCCTGCCGCGGCCCGACGCCCTGATGCCCCTGATCGAGCAAAAGGATTCAGGCACGCTGCGCGACAAGGCCGCCTTCGACGCGGCGGTGAAGTCCGCCGTCGGCGAGATCGTGCACCAGCAGACCGCGAACGGTGTCGATATCGTCAACGATGGTGAAGTCGACAAACCGTCGTATGCGACCTACCCGAAGGATCGCTTGAGCGGCTTTGGTGGTGTGGTGGAGGATTTTTTCTCGATCGGCGATCTGGTCGATTACCCGGAATACGGCGAGCGTTTTTTTGCCGGCACGACGGTCAGCCGCCTCAAACGGTCCGCCTGTGACGGCCCCGTGGCCTATCGCGATCGCGCCGGACTCGAGACCGAGATCGCCAATTTGAAGGCGGCGGTGGCGCAGGCCAAGCCCGCCGAAGCCTTTATGAGTGCCGCCTCGCCCGGAGTGATCTCGATCTTCCTGCCCAATCGCCACTACAAAACGCACGAGGCCTATCTGACCGCGCTGGCCGACGCGATGAAGGTCGAATACGCGGCGATTCATCAGGCGGGATTCGTTTTGCAAGTCGATTGCCCGGACCTCGCGATGGGCCGCCATATCCAGTTTCCCGACGCCTCGCTGGCGGAGTTCCGCAAGAATATCGAACTGCATGTCGAGACCTTGAATCACGCCCTGAGCGGCATCCCCGAAGATCGCGTCCGGCTCCATTTATGCTGGGGCAACTATGAAGGCCCGCATCATCGCGACGTCCCGCTGCGGGATATTCTGGATATCGTTTTGAAGGCCCACGCTGCTGGAATCTCCTACGAAGCGTCGAACCCGCGTCACGAGCACGAATGGGCGGTCTTCAAGGATGTCAAGCTGCCGGCGGGCAAGGTTTTGATTCCGGGCGTGATCGATTCGGTCAGCAACTTTATCGAGCATCCGGAGCTGGTCGCCCAACGCATCTGCAACGTCGCGCGGCTGGTCGGGCGCGAGAACGTTATCGCCGGGACCGACTGCGGCTTCGCCACGTTCGCCGGCTTTCATACAGTCGATCCGAAAATCACCTGGGCCAAGTTCGCGGCAATGGCGGAGGGCGCGAGACTGGCGTCGAAAGAACTTTGGTGAGAGCCGATTAAACGCGGCGCGCGTCTAGGATACGGTCGCAACAAGAGCGGCGGAGCGCAGCTCCGCCGCTCTTGTCTTTAAGGTCACGCCGCGATGGCGTGACCTTCCTGTCTCAGGATGGGAACCTGAACATGTCCATCAAATCGCCAATCGCGGGTGCATTGGTCGGCGCGTACGAGCCGGCCGCCTGCGTTGGATTCGGCAAGTTGTCGCGGCTCGAAGGAGAGATCGTCGGAACCGCCCAGTTCGCCTCGACAAACTTGGCGAAGGAGACGTGGTCGGCGTACGAATGCGCCATGCCGACGCCCTTAGAGAACGGGGAGACCGCAAGCATCGGGATGCGCGTGCCATCGCCAAACGCATCGATCGGCTGGACGTAACCGGAATCGTAGTAGCCGCCGCCCTCGTCGACCGTGATCAGTATCGCGGTGTCGCCCCACAGCGCCGGGTTGGCCTTAACGTTGTCGATGATCTTTTTCGTGAAGCCCTCGAATAGCTCAAACTTCGAGGACGCCGGATGGCCGTCGAGGTAGCCGTCGGGCTTGACGATCGAGACCGAAGGCAATTTGCCCTTGCGGATGTCTTCATACAGATTCTGGATGTCCTGGTTGTTCGCCCGCAGCCTGGGATTGGTCATGATCTGCGTCGAGTAGAGGAAGGGATCGCAGATGTTGCAAAAGCTGCTCGCCTCGCCGGTCTCGGCGCCCTTCGCCCAGCCCTCGCCGTAGTACTTCCAGGAGATTCCATGCGCCGTCAGCAGCGTACCGATGTTTTTCTGCTGGGTCGGCGGAATCGTGTAATCGGTCGGGCCGAGCGGAGCCGGAGTTCCGTTGCCGAGATAACCAGGATTGTAATTGTTGACCAGGTAATAGGCGCCCTTCGCGCAGTCCCGCCAGGTTTTGTACGGCAGCGAGTTCAAGTAGCTGGTGACTGAGGAAACCCCCGGCTGCGTCGAGTCGGCGCAATTGATATACGAGCCGCCGCCGTAGCCGTCCTGCGTGTAATAGTTATTGGTGCCAGCCTGCGGATCAGGGTTCTCGATCTGGTTGGCCGGCGGGGTGGCGGGATTGCCGTTGCTGTCTGCGTAAAAGACCCCCTGGCCGTAGCCGATCGCGAGGTGATTGGCGCCGGTGCCGCCCTCAATCGCCTGATGATAGTTGTCGCTCAGTGCGTACTGATGAGCCAGGGTATCGAAATAGCTCTCATCGCCAGCCGCGACGTTGTAGAAGCCCATCGCGATCGAGCCTTCGTTGGTGGTCTCGTCGGTAAACGGCACCGGCTGCGGATTGCCGTTGCTGCCGGCGCCGATCGTATCCTCGACCCAAGGGAACAAATCTTCCTGGCAGCCACTGGGGTTAGCCGCCGTCGCTTTGGTGATATCGCAGTCGAGCTGCTGCCACATCTGGAAGAAGCGATGGACCGGGCTGCCCGCGTAATCGTCATACGTAATGAAGTGCGTTATATCGAATGGTCCGTTCGGCAGGTCCTGCGGCGACGCGCCGAAACGGGTATCGATCGAGTGGCTTGGGAGGCCGCTGCCGCCCGTGGTCAATTCCACGTAATCGGCTAATTGGAGCGCGGGTTCGACGGCTTCCGCCGCAGCGACCGTGCTGAACAATGGAGCGGTCGGCGTGCCGTCGGTATTGACGTCGGGCAGGACGCTGTACACCGAGGTCTTGGCCGGGTTGATCGAATACGTGGTGGTGTCGCTCGCCTGCCATTGCTGCGCGAGGCTGAAATTGGGGCCGGGTGAACCGTCCGCGTTCACGATACCTTTGGAGAGCAGATTCGAGACCGTCTGGCCGGCCTTCGGCACGAAGGTGCCGAAAACATGATCAAACGTGCGGTTCTCCCCGATAATCAGCACGACGTGCTTGATTGGCGTGGTGGTGGTGACCGCTTCGGGATTCGCGGGTTTGTCCGCCGAACCGGCATGCGCAGCGCCGGCGGCGAATACGGCCATCGAGGCGCTTGCTGACGCAAGCGCTATCCATAGCCAACTCCTGGTTTTCCTATGCTCCATCGCTGTCCTCCTCCTGTAATTGGGACCCCGCCATAGGTAGCCGAGGAAGGTTGCGCAACGGTGAACGTCGCGCGGACAGTCGGCGAACATTTGGTTGCAGGGGAGTTTCTGCAAGGTTGATTCTGCGTAACCGGCGAGCCGATTGTCTGACCGCACGTCCCGCCGATAGACTCGATCCATAAATGGCGCGCGAAAAAGCCCAACGGCCGTCCGCCGACGGCTACGATCTCATCGTCGATAACCGCAAGGCGCGGCACGACTTCTTTATCGAGGAAGCGCTCGAGGCCGGGATGGCGCTGACCGGCACCGAGGTTAAATCGCTGCGCGGTCATCGGGCCAATTTGCGCGACAGTTATGCGCGGGTCAAAAACGGGGAGATGTTTCTGCACGGCGTGCATATCGGCGCCTACGCGCCGGCAGGCCAATTCAGCCATCAGGAGACCCGGCCGCGGAAACTGTTACTGCATCGGCGCGAGATCGAGAGGCTATGGGGACGCGTGCGCGAACGCGGCTATTCGCTCGTCCCGTTGAAACTCTACTTCAAGAAAGGCCGCGCGAAAGTCGAGATCGGGCTGGCCAAGGGCAAGAAGCTGTACGATAAGCGTGAAGCGATCGCGCGCAAATCGACGGAGCGTGAGATGCAACGCGCCATCAAGACGCGCAGCCGCTAGGCAGGCGCTCAGCCCATCGGCGCAGCGTTAGCAGGCGAAGCGGGCACGATTGGCCGGCGCAAGTCGGCGACGAATTCCTCCAGCTCCTCTTTATTCAGACTCGAAGCCGCCCAATAGGTCATTCCGCCTGCGGTCCAATGCGCGAGGTTATAGCCGTCGTGCGTTTCGAGCGTTACCGGCGTCTCGCCGCCACTTGGTTGCGGCCATACGAAGACGTTGATCACATGCGCCCGGCGCTTATAGACGATCGCCGCCACCGGCCTATTGCCAAGATAATCGAGCCGCCCTCCGACAAGCTTGAAGCCCTGCGGAGTGAGGTCCTCGACGACCGGAGAAAAATCGAGTTTGCCCTCGAACCACGGCTTGACCGTATGCTGATCCGTGGAAATCACGTCAGTCAGATGATCAACCATCAGTGAGCGGACATGGTCGGCTACGACCTCACGCGCGATTTCCTCAGGCCCGGAGCCGCCGGCAAAAAAGCCGCCCTTAAACAGGATGACTATAAGAGCGACGGCCGCAGCCGCCGTGAGCAAGCCCCACTCGACGCGCGGTAAGGAGAAGCGCTGCCGATGAGCGGTGCCGCCACGAGCCTGCGCCATCGCGCGGATCCGATTCTCGAGGCGCGCTGGAGCCTCGTATCGATACGCCCCTTCGCTGATTCCCGCGCTGAGCGCCCGCACGGCCGCCGCCTCCGCGGCGCAGGCCGCGCAGCCGCCCAGGTGCTCCTCGATCTCGAGGCTGCGCGACAAATCGAGCTCACCATCGATATACGGATGGATCAGCACGCGGGCCTCCGCACAGGTCATCGTCACGACTCCTCGCGCGGCGCCATGCTCAGCGTCCGCTGCAGCCGTTTCCGCGCGCGCGCCAGTCGCGACATCACGGTGCCGAGCGGAACGCCGGCCACCTCGGCAATTTCCTTGTAGCTCAGCCCTTCCAGCTCACGCATCACCACGACCTCGCGGAACTCATCGGGGAGTTCGTCGAGCGCCCGATTGATGATCTCGCCGTCGCGGCTGTTGAGCAGAAGTCGCTCGGGGTCGAGGGTTTCGACCGGCGGCGAATGCAGATCCTCGTCGAATTCGGTTTCACGCTCGCGCCGACGATCGTGAGCGAAGCGCGAATAGCAGGTGTTGCGGACGATCTTGAGCAGCCAGACCTTGCCGTCGTTTCCGCGCAGGCCGCCGATAAACCTGAGCGCGCGGAGGCAGGCGTCCTGCACTACATCGTCAGCGTCAGCGTCGTTGCGCATAATCCAGCGCGCCAGATTGTAAGCGGCGTCCAGATGAGGCAACACGGCCTCTTCAAAGCGTTGTTCCTGTCGAGCCAATGGATGCGCTTTCCGGGTCTCATCTGACACCGCCGCATCGATGAGACCTGCTCTGCCGGGTTTTTATTCCCGCTTTCAAAAGTGACCCGCGGGTGGGAATTTATCGCGCTCGCGACGGTATTACCCGATGAAAGCGGTCTGACTTTACGCGCTGCTGAGCCCCAGGAAAAGGGCGCTCCACGCGAACGGACCGGCTGCTCATAGCAACGGAGGGTAACTAGATGAACGAAAAGATCGACCGGCGCGCATTTCTGCGAATCGCCGGAACCACGGTCGGAATCGGTGTACTTTACGAATTCGCGCCTTTTTTGGCGAGCGGCGCGAGAGCCGACCCGATCAGCGAATTCTACAAGCACGCCAACGGCGAAGCTCCGGCGAGCTTCAGCTTCGCGCAATTCAGCGATCCGCACGTCGGTTTCGAGGGGCCACCGGATCCGCTCGGCACCAAGGCCTTCGAAAACGCCGTGTCGCTGATCAACCGGGGTCCCCAGCGTCCCGACTTCGTGTTGTTCACCGGCGATTTGACCCATGACGTCGACGATCGCGATACCCACGCCCGCCGGATGGAATTGTTCAAGTCGATCGCCGGACGCATTAAGACCAACGCCATTCACACGGTCCCGGGCGAGAACGACGCGGCGCTCGACGGCGGCACGCTGTATCGCGAGCATTTCGGCGAAAGCCATTACTCCTTCGACCACAAGGGCGTCCATTTCGTCGCGCTCGACAACGTTTCGCGCGGCCATCCTGAGGTTGGCGCGGAACAGCTCGCCTGGCTCAAGACTGACGTCGCACGCTTTCCGAAGACCGCGCCGATCGTCGTCTTCACTCATCGCCCGCTGTTCGACCTCAAGCCCGAATGGGAATGGTTCACTGCCGATGGCGACGACGTGATGAACGCGCTCGCGCCTTACGAGAACGTCACGGTGCTTTACGGTCACATTCACCGCCACGACGTTCATCAGAGTGGCAAAGTGGGGCACTACGCGGCGCGATCTCTGATTTTCGCCTTCAACGATCCGGCGACTAGCGACGATAAGAAACAGCTTCCGTTCGACAAGGACGATCCCTTCAAGGACCTGGGAATCCGGTTAGTCGGGTCCCAGGGGACCGCCGAGCCGTCCGCGCCACTTGCGATCACGGACGTAGTAATGGCCAAGAATGAGTTTTCGGGCCTTTCGGGAATGCAACAAATGATCAAGGGCAACAATTCAATCGGTGGGAGTTCCTCCAATGATGCTGACTAGAAAATTCGCAGTTATAGGCTTAACGCTGGGCTTGATCTCGTGCGCGGCGACTGTATCCGTTCGCGCCGATGAGACTCCGCAGATCGTGAAGATCAGCGCGAGCAAATATCAGTTCACTCCCGATCACATTACGTTGGTGAAAGGCGAGCCGGTGACCCTCGAACTAACCAGCACCGATCGGACGCATGGCTTTATGATCCGCGCGCTCAAAATCGATTCGACGATCGAACCCGGCAGGACCACGAGCGTTACCGTCACTCCCGATGTCGTCGGGAACTTCAAGGCAATTTGTGATCACTACTGCGGACCCGGCCATGGTGGGATGAAAATGACTGTGGTGGTCGCAGAAAAGACTGCAAGTCGATAGCCGACGCTATGTGCAACAAAAAGGGGCGCGTCGTCAAGACGCGCCCCTTTGTAGTCAAACGATTGCAGCCTGGTTAGTTGACCTGGATTTTGACCGGCTTGGTCTCCGGCCGCTTCTCGACAGTGAGTTCGAGTACGCCGTCCTTATAAGATGCGCTCACCTTGTCGGCACTCGCATCTTCGGGCAGCTCGAAGGCGCGATGGATTCGACCGTAGCCGCGCTCCGCGACATGGACCCGCGCGTCGCTCGCCCATTCGGGACGCTTCCGCTCAGCCGCGATGATCAGGTTGCCATTCTCCACGCGCACATCGAATGAGTCATTCTTGAGACCGGGAATCTCGAAGTAGAAGTGATAGGCATCCTTCTCTTCGACGACATCGGTCGCCGGGCTGATGCGCCGCGGGGTCCCGTTCAATTCCGCCAACCATCCGTTAACTCCGCCGTTCATCCGGTTAAAGAGCCAGCCGTTCGCCGGCAATACGTTTTCGTGTCTAAGTTCCATCTGAATCCTCCGTCGGCTATGCCGATCATTTTTGAATTCAAGCTTGCGACCCGGACGCCCGATTCGTCGCAGCTTCTGCATGAAAGGTAAGTACGGATCGTCCGGCGTCAAGGGGAGCACCCGATCTGATAGTCGCGAAAGCCGGAACGCTACTAAGAGTTACTATCAGCAGGATTGGCGAGCAGGTTCGCCCGTTTGATTTCGGCCGCGAAGCGCCGCGCCATGGCGTGGTCGCCCAGTTGTTCTGCCAGGGCGCGTCCTTCTTCTAGTGCGACAATCGCGCGCGCTATTCTGCTGCGGCCGAGGAGCGCCCCGGCCTTACGAAAGATTTTGGCGTATTTGGCGCCTTTTTCGGCCGCATCCAATGGAATTTGATTCGCGCACGGAAACGTTCGATTCGATCCTAAACGGCGCCGTCTGGCTGGTCCAGCCGCGCGCGGGCTATCGTTTCTCGCTTGACGCGATCCTGCTCGCGAGCTTCGCACATCCGCGCCAACGCGACCGGCTGCTCGATCTCGGCGCCGGATGCGGCGTCATTGCCACGATCGTGGCCATCACCCGGCGGCCGCGCGAGGTCGTCGCGATCGAAATCCAGACCGACCTCGCCGAGCTTGCCCGGCGTAACTTCGCATTTAACCAACTCGCGCACGCAACTGCGATTGCGGCTGATTTGCGCGCGCGCAAGATCGCCGGGGCGGCGCCAGGCTCATTTGATTACGTCGTTGCCAACCCGCCCTATCATGCGCTCCGGAGAGGACGCGAAAGCCCGAATGCAAGCCGCCATGTAGCTCGCGGCGCCGGCGGCGCGAGCATTCGCGATTTCATCGCGGCCGCATCGCGCTACGCAACCGGCAACGGCCGCGTCGCGATGATCTTTCCGGCGAGTCGCTGCGCCGATCTGCTCGTCGAGCTGAGAGCCAAATCGCTCGAGCCCAAGCGACTCAGGTTCGTCCAGCCGTATGCGGAGAGTCCGGCGACCTTGATTATGGTTGAAGCGCGCAAGGGCGCTGGGGTCGAGGGCAAAGTTGCACCGCCGCTGATCGTTTGGCAAAAACCTGGCGTATATACTGACGAAGCCCGCGGCATTCTTGACGACGCTGGCGCGAATCCGTTCGCCAAGGTATGGGGCCGCGTTTGATCAGCGTTAGGCCGCGCTGAAGAACTCAACTGCCAGGCGTGCGATCTCCTCAGGCTGCTCCATCGGCAGCAGATGGCCTCCGCCCGGAATCACTACGATTCGCCTATGCGATGCGCTCTGAGCGATGCGCTCGGCAAATCCGATCCCGGGGCTGTCGCTCTTCTCGCCAAAAACGAGTAACGCCGGTATCTTGTCCGCGAGGATGTGCTGGAGTCCGTCGAAGTCGCGCGCGGTCTGATAGAGCCGGGCTTCGACCTCCGGCGTGCATCTGAGGAGGCGCCTGCCGCCCGCATCCGACCGGGTTCCGTACTCGCAGTAGTCGTGGAGGATGTCCGCGCGCCACGCTGAGTAGCCGGGTTTGCTCGCGAAGTTTGCATACATCGCGGCGAGACTGTCGAACGCGGGCTTGCGCTTGAGCGTGCGCTCGTAAAGCTCGCTCGGACGCTCACGCGGGTCGCTCTTGTCGACAATCACCGGCTCGACCAGTATCGCGCGCGCGATCAGGTCCGGCCGGCGATCGGCGATGGCGGCGATCGCGGTCGCGCCCGCCGAGTGGCCGAACGCTCGCACCCCGCGCAGCCTCATCTGCTCGAGAAAAGCCTCGAGGTCGTCCGCTGTGCGATACCATGAAATCTCTTCGAGCGCCGGCGCATCACTGCCGCCATGCCCGAGCTGATCGTAACTGTAGACCCGGCCGAGCGGGCGGAGCGCCTGCGCAATCGGCCGATAGAGGCGTCCCAGGAATCCGGTCGCATGAAGGATCAGGATCGGCGGACCGTCGCCACCCCAGTCGAGGTACTGCAAGTTTGCGCCATTAACGCGGAGGTATCCGCTCACGGGATCATCCGGAAACTTCTCAATAGCCATCGTGACGTAAATACTAGGAGACGGCTGACGCCGAGCAAACCCGGCTGGTGCCTTATAACTCTGAATAACCTGCGTTGCTTGCCGTGAACCTTTAGGCTTATCTCATCGAGATGAATCGGCTGATAGTGCGCTCCAAATATCTATACGATGGCGAGCAGAAATTCTTCGCGCGCGGCGTCTCCTACGGGCCCTTTACTCCGAATTCACGCGGCGAGCGTTATCCGGAGCCGGAGCGCGCCGCCGCCGACTTCGCGCTGATGCGCGGGCTGGGCGTCAACGTCGTGCGCACCTATGTGCCGCCGCCGCCCTGGATGTTCGAGCTCGCCGCTCGACACGAGTTGCGCATGATGGTCGGGATGCCGTGGCCGTTCCACATGGCGTTTCTCGATTCGCCCGAGATGGCGCGCGACATTCGGCGCACGATCAGCGACGGCGTCCGCACGATGAAAGAGTTTGCAGAGGTGATTTTCGCCTACAGCCTTGGCAACGAAATTCGCTCCGACATCGTGCGTTGGCACGGACCGCGCGCGGTCAATCGGTTTCTGCGCGAACTTTACGACCTCGGCAAGCAAGCCGACCCGCAGGGTCTCTTCACCTACTCGAATTATCCGTCGGCGGAATATCTGGAACTCAACTTTCTCGACCTCGTGTGCTTCAACGTTTATCTCCATCGCGAGACGGACTTCCGTCGCTACCTGACTCATCTGCTCGTGACGACGCAGGATCGCCCGCTGGTCCTGAGCGAGACCGGCATGGACACCCTGCGCGAGGGCGAGGGGCATCAGGCAGAACTTCTGCGCTGGCAGGCGCGGGCGGCCTTCGAGCTGGGACTGTCGGGCTTCATCGTTTTCGCCTTCACCGATGAATGGCACACGGGCGGTGCGGAAATCACCGATTGGGCCTTTGGCCTGGTGACGCGGGAGCGCCAACCGAAGCAGGCGTTCGCCGCGATCGCGCAAGTCTTCGCCGGCGCGTTGCCGCCGCCACTCGCCGCTCTCCCGAAGGCCTCCGTAGTGGTCTGCGCCTACAACGCCGCGGCGACCCTCGCTGCCTGTCTCGAATCACTGAAGCATCTGAATTATCCGGATTACGAAGTTATCGTCGTCGACGACGGCTCGACCGACGCGACCGCGCAAATCGCACAAAGCGCGGGTGCGCGGCTGCTGAAACTCGATCATCGCGGACTGAGCGCGGCGCGCAACGCCGGAATTGCCGCGGCGGATGGACGCATCGTGGCGTTTATTGACGCCGACGCCGAAGCCGATTCCGACTGGTTGTATCATCTCGTCGAGACCATTTTGCGCCGCGACCTGGCCGCGGCGGGCGGTCAGAATTTTCCACCACTTGCCGTCACGGCGACGCAGGCCGCGATCGCGGCGGCGCCGGGTCTGCCGCGCGAGGTTCGCGCCGGCGACGACACGCTCGATCAGGTCTGCGGCTGCAGCATGGCGCTGGACAAAACTCGGCTGGGCGGCGCGGCGCCGTTCGACGACACTTTCAGGACCGCCGGCGATGACGTTGACTTCTCGTGGCGGCTGCGTGAGCGCGGACTGCAACTGGCGTACGCGCCCGCCGCGATCGTGATCCATCGGCGGCGACCGACGATGAGCGCCTATCTGCGTCAGCAGATTGGTTACGGTCAGGCGGAGGCTGTCCTCGCGCGGAAATATCCGAATCGCGGGAGCGCGCAAGTTTACGGCGCCGGCGGGCGGTTCGCGCGATGGTTCGGGGCTGGCGCGCGGGTTTACTACGGCGCGTTCGGCCGCGGCCTCTTCCAGAGCCTCTATCGCGGCGCTGATTTTCCGCTCGCGTTGCAGGCGCCGCTCCATTTTTCCTGGTTGATAATTTCCGCGATACTCTTGCTCCAGGGGCTCCTGGCGCACGACGCTTTGGCGGTCGTTGGCGCGATCGGGCTCGCGGCGATGCTCGCGAGTGCGATCGCGTGGGCCGCCGTCACGCCTATGCCGCGCGGAATGGCGATCGCGGTGCGCATCCGGCTCGCGATGCTCTGCCTTCTGGGTCCGTTGGTGCGTAGCTACGCGCGAGACTTTCGCTATGCTCGCGCGCCCCTGGATATTTCGGCGGATCCGGCGCCCTCCAGGCCCGGATGGAAGAGAAGTGGCAGCGTCGCCTTCGCCCATATCCTCGCCGACCCCAGCGACGAGTTGGCCGTCGAGCAGCTCACCGGGCTGCTCCGCGCCGCTCTGCTCAGACGCGGCGCGACCGTAGCGCTGACGGACGGCTATCAGCCCTACGATCTGCAGGTCCGCACGGCCAACGGCGCCACCGCCGCACTCAACCTGCTCAATGCCCGCGACGGCCGCATCGTTGTCGGATGGAAGCTCGGGGCACAGCCGGCGGTCGCCGCCTGGCGTTTCGGCGTCCTGGTGATCGTCGTCGCCGCGGTTTTCTACTTCAGCGCCGGCCCTTACCTCGCGATTCTCGCAGCAGTTCTTGGCGCAATGGCGATCACCACGCTCTTCGTTCTTGATGCGCGACACCTTCCGCCATTGATCGAGCTCGCGGTGCGTGAGGCGGGAGCAGTTCATGCGGCAGGCTTCGTCCCCGAACGGAACGGCCCTCGATGAAAGAACTCGCGCTTTACCGCGAAGTGTTCCGCCGGATGCGCCCGCATCTGCGCACGCTGCTCGTCGTCATCCTGAGCGTGGGCGCGACCAGTCTGATCGAAGTGGCCAAGCCGTGGCCGCTCAAGATCGTAATCGACAATGTGCTGAAGGGCGTGCCGCTGGCGGCGACGCGCTGGACGCCGTCGCTCGCGGGCGCCCATCTGCTGATCGCCGCCTGCCTCGTGCTGGTCGTGCTTTACCTGACGCTCGGCGTCCTCAACGTGCTCAACAACTACGTTACGATCGCAGTCGGACAGCGGATGGTGAACGAGCTGCGCACGCAGATGTTCGACCGCTTGCAGCGCTTCTCGCTCTCTTTCCATCGCCGGCGCGAAGTCGGCGATCTGATGGTCCGGATCGCGTACGACAGCATGTCGCTGCAGACGATCGCGATGAACGGAATCTTTCCCGTGCTGTCCGCGAGCGTGATGCTGGTTGCAATGTTCGTCGTGATGATCCGCATGGACGCGATCCTCACGCTCGCCGCCCTCGGCGTTGTGCCGATCTTGTTCATCCTGATCGCCGGCGTCAGCCAACGGATCGATCGGCTCGCGAGCGGCGCACGCATCAAGGAGAGCCAGCTCTATACGGTCGCTCATCAGGCGCTCTCCTCGATACACGTCGTGCAGGCCTTCACGCGGGAAAACGAGTCGCTCAACGAGTTCGTGCAATCGAGCCGCGAGAGCCTGGGCGAGTCACTCAAGCTTTACGTCTTTCAGACTATTTACGCCGGCGGCGTTAACGCGCTGATTGCGGTCGGCACCGCGCTGGTCATCTACATTGGCGCGCTGCACGTGCTCAGCGGCGAGCTGACAGTCGGCGACTTGATCGTCTTCACGACCTACCTCGCGTCGCTCTATCTGCCGGTCAACCAGATGTTTCAAACCTACGGCATGATTCAGGGCGCGAAGGCCGGGTTGCGTCGATGCTTCGAGCTGGTCGAGCTCGAACCGGAGATCAAGGACCGGCCGGGCGCCCGCACGCTCCCCCGCGTCCGCGGCGATGTCGAGTTCGATGACGTGGTCTTCGGCTACGAGCGCAGCGCGCCCGTCTTGAAGGGGATCAGTTTCAAGGTGCGCGCCGGGCAGACAGTCGCAATCGTCGGGCCCAGCGGCGCCGGCAAAACCACGATGGCGACCCTGCTGATGCGCTTCTATGAACCTGACCGCGGCGCGATCCGGATCGACGGCGTCGATACGCGCGAGGCCACATTGCGGTCGCTGCGCGGCAATATCGCGATGGTGATCCAGCCGCCGCTGGTGCTGGCGGCGACGATTCGGGCCAATCTCGCGATCGGACGGCCGGACGCGACCGCACGCGAGTTGGAGCAGGCGGCGACCGCGGCGCGGCTCGACGGGCTGATCGCGAAATTGACCGCGGGCCTCGACGAACTCGTCGGCCAGGGCGGCCACAGCTTGTCCGAGGGCGAGGGGCAGCGCGTCACGATCGCGCGGGCGCTGCTCAAGGACGCGCCGATTCTGATCATGGACGAACCCACGAGCGCGCTCGACGCGGAAACCGAAGTCCTGGTGATGGCGGCGGTGCGTGCCGCGATGCGCGAACGCACCACCCTGGTGATCGCCCATCGGCTATCGACGATCCAGAACGCGGATCTGATCCTCGTCCTGCGTGACGGCACGATCGCCGAGCAAGGTACTTTCGAGGAATTGCTCGCGCGCGGCGGCTTTTTCAGCCATCTTTACGACTTGCAGTCGTGGACCCGGCAGGCTGGCTAGGCGGAGCAAAAGGAGCGAGTCTGCGAGCCGTGCTCAGAGAATCGAGCAGTAATCTGAGGGATCAAACCTTGCGACGAGCCGACAGTTTCTATTCCAAGGGCGAGTGGATGCTCACGATCGGACTGACCGGAGGAATCGGGTCGGGTAAGAGCACCGTGACCAAAATTCTCGCCGAACTCGGCGCACCGATTATCGACGCCGACAAGGTCGGTCACACAATCTACGCGCCGGACGGTCCCGCCTATCCGGATATGCTCGCCGCCTTCGGTGAAGGCATCCTCGCGCCGGACCGCACGATCGATCGCAAGAAGCTCGGCCCGATCGTCTTTGCCGACCCGGCCGCGCTGAAGCGGCTCAACGCGATCGTCCATCCGAAGATGTTCGCGCGGATGCGCGAGATGGTCGACGCGATGCGCGCTGCGGGCGAGCGCAAGCCCATCGTGATCGAGGCCGCGGTGCTGATCGAAGCGAATTGGCAGCCGTTGTTTGACGAGATCTGGCTGGTCGTCGCGGCCAAAGAACGCGTGATCGAGCGCGTCGAACTCGAACGCGGACTCAAGCCCGAGCAGACCGAGGCGCGCATCCGCGCCCAGCTCTCCGACGAGGAACGGCGCCGTCACGCTAGCGAGGTCATCAACAACGACGGCACGATCGGGGAGCTTCGGGAGAAAATCGCGAAGCTATGGAAGTCGGCGCTCGCCCAAACCGCTTGAGAGGCGGGATGCACCGGCTGACCGGCATGGCTAGAATAAGCCGGTATGCATTGGACCACCGACCGCATCCGCCAGTCATTTCTGGATTTCTTCAAGGACAAAGGACATGAGATTGTTCCGTCGGCCTCGCTGATCCCGCACGGCGACCCGACCCTGCTCTTCACCAACGCTGGCATGGTCCCCTTCAAGGACTATTTCCTCGGCGTGAGGACGCCCACGTCGAAGCGCGTCGCCGATTGCCAAAAATGCCTGCGCATCTCCGGCAAGCACAACGACCTCGAGGCGGTCGGCCGTGACAGTTACCATCACACGTTTTTCGAGATGCTTGGGAACTGGTCGTTCGGCGACTACTACAAGGAAGAGGCGATCGCGTTCCATTGGGAGCTCGTGACCAAGGTCTGGGGCATCCCCAAGGAGCTGCTCTGGGCGACCGTCTATCAGGACGACGACGAGGCCGAAGCGGCCTGGCTCAAACTTAAAGTATTACCTAAAGATCGTATCCTGCGCTGCGGCGCGAAGGACAATTTTTGGGAGATGGGCGAGACCGGCCCGTGCGGTCCCTGCTCGGAGATTCATATCGATCGCGACGTCGAGGCGGCGAAGTTCTGCACGCACGAGCCGGGTAAGTGCGCGGTCAACGTCGATGGTTGCGCGCGCTTTATCGAGCTCGGCAACCTGGTTTTCATCCAGTACAACCGTGACGCCTCCGGCAAACTGACACCGCTGCCGATGAAGCACGTCGATACCGGCACCGGCCTCGAACGCATCGCGTCTGTATTGCAGAGTCTCGAAACGGGCAAACTCCTCGGCAACTACGAGATTGACTTGTTCCAGGCGATTATTCGACGAATCGAGGAACAAGTTGTTGTCGCTAAGCCCAAACTCGAGAGATTTTCACCGACTCCGATAATTCGGTCGTTCGGGCTCAACGAAAAGGCAGACATTTCGTATAGGGCTATAGCTGACCATGCCCGCGCGATCACCTTTCTGATTGCCGACGGTATCTTTCCCGGCAACACCGATCGTGAATACGTCCTTAGGCGTTTGATTCGCCGCGCCGTGCGTCAGGGCCATACTCTCGAAATTAAGCAGCCATTTTTGAGCGATGTATGCGATGCCGTAATCGAGACAATGGGCGCTGCGTACCCCGAGCTTAGGAAACAAAGCGCAGAAATTAGACGCGCAGTTACGAGCGAGGAAACTCGGTTTCTCGAAACCTTGGACCGCGGACTCTTGCTTCTCGATACCTTTCGCAGCCGCGCTCCCGCTACAGGTGGTAAGCGAGTGCTCCTAGGCGAAGTCGCTTTCAAACTCTACGACACTTACGGGTTTCCCCTCGACCTGACGCAGGACGTTCTGCGCGATGAGAAAGTTGAAGTAGACGTTGAGGGTTTCAATCGCTTGATGGCCGAACAGCGCGAGCGCGGTCGAGCCGCCCGCAAGCAGGAAACCGTCGCGCCCGAAATCACTTCGAGCGACGGCGCGGCCTCGCGTTTCGTCGGCAATCACACCTACGACGCAGACTCCAAAGTTGTGGCGGCGCAGACCGATGGCGACAACGTCACCGTCGTCACCGCCGAGACCCCCTTCTACCCCGAGGGCGGCGGACAGGTCGGCGACCGCGGCGCGATCGCGACAGAATCTGGAGCGTTACTTGAAGTTTTCGACACGCGCAAACAGGACGGCGCGATCCTCCATCTGGGCCGGATAGTTCGCGGTGACGCCCGCGAGTTCGAGCGCGGCCGCCCGGTCAAGCTGACGATCGATCGCGAGCGGCGCGACGCCGCGATGCGCAATCATTCCGCCACCCATCTCCTTCATTACGCGCTGCGCGAAGTCGCCGGCAAGGAAGTCCGTCAGGCCGGTTCATTAGTCGAGCCGGGCCGCCTGCGCTTCGATTTCAGCCATCAGGGGCCGATCGCGGACGGCGACCTGGTCACGATCGAGGAGCTGATCAACGCGCGCATCCGCGACAACGCCGGCGTCACCACCGAGGAGATGGCCTACGACGTCGCGCTCAAGGCCGGCGCGCTCGCCTTCTTTGGCGACAAGTACGGCGACCGCGTCCGCGTCGTGCGGATGGGTGATTTCTCGGTCGAGCTCTGCGGCGGCACGCACGTGAATCGCACCGGAGACATCGGGCTGTTCAAGCTCGACGCCGAATCTGGAGTTGCGGCTGGCGTGCGCCGCATCGAGGCCGCGACCGGCCGTGGCGCGCTCGAAGCGGTGCGCCGGCGCGAGAAGATTCTCGAAGACTTGAGCGGCCGGCTCGGCGCACGCGACGGCGACGCGCTCGAGCGGCTCGAACGCCTGCTCGCGCGCGAGAAGGAACTCGAGAAAAAATTGCGCGCGCTCGAGCAGAAGCTCGTCGCCGGCGACGGCAAGGCCGCGGGCGACGCCGAGCAGGTGCGCGACGCCGGTGGCGTCAAAGTCGTCACGCGCAAGTTCGACGGCGTGGACCCCAAGGCGCTGCGCGACCTCGCCGATCGCCTGCGTCAGAAGCACGGCTCCGCGGTCGTCGCATTGGGCTCGGACCTCGGCGACGACAAGGCCGCCCTGCTCGTCGCGGTGACCAGCGATCTGACCAGCCGGATCAAGGCCGGCGACATCGTCAAGCAGTTAGCGCCAATCATCGGCGGTACCGGCGGCGGTCGCGCGGATTTTGCGCAGGCCGGCGGCCGCGACGCCGCCAGACTCGACGAAGCGCTCGATCGCATTGCCGGGCTCATCCGCGGTGATTCGTAACGCGAGCTTAATTTCGCGCCGGTTAACAGCGCGGGTGAAAACCGCTACGCTTACCGTTCAAGATGGATCGACATAACGGCGTGACGGAAGATATCAATCGGATCAACGGCAGCCTTTCGACTCTATCCTCTGAGGATTCTCTCGAACTTCATTTCGACGATCATCGCCTGTTCACGGAGCTGCTCGGCCAGCAGGACGCCAACCTCCGAACGATCGAGCAGAGCTTCGGCGTGCGGATCGGCGCCAACGGCAGCACGCTCAAGGTCTCCGGCGGACACGAGGAGCAGGCGGTCGCGGGCAAGCTCCTGAGCGAGCTCTACGAACTGCTCAAACGCGGCTATCCGATCTATGCGGGCGACGTCGAATACTCGGCGCGCATCCTGCGGGCCGATCGCAACGCCGACCTGAAGGACATCTTCCTCGACACGGTTTACGTCTCGGCGCACAAACGCGTCATTTCGCCGAAGAGCCTTAATCAAAAAGGCTATATCGACGCGATTCGCACCCACGATATCGTCTTCGGGATTGGTCCCGCCGGCACCGGCAAGACCTATCTCGCGATGGCGATGGCGCTGGCCGCGCTCATGAAAAATCAGGTCACCCGCATGGTGCTCTGCCGGCCCGCGGTCGAAGCCGGCGAGAAGCTCGGCTTTCTCCCGGGCGATCTGGCCGAAAAGGTCAACCCGTATCTGCGTCCGCTTTACGACGCGCTGCACGACATGGTCGATTACGATCGGGCGCGCCGGATGCTCGAGCGCGGCACGATCGAAGTCGCCCCGCTCGCTTTTATGCGCGGGCGCACGCTCAATGATTCGTTCATCATCCTCGACGAGGCGCAGAACACGACCTCCGAGCAGATGAAGATGTTCCTGACGCGGCTGGGCTACGCTTCCAAGGCGGTGATCACCGGGGATATCACCCAGATCGATCTGCCGAGCGGCAAGCTCTCAGGGCTGAAAGAAGCGCGCACCGTGCTCGCCGATACGCCGGGGATCAAGTTCGTTTACTTCAATGAGCGTGACGTGGTGCGCCATCGGCTGGTGCAGGCGATCATCACGGCCTACGAATCCTTCAACGGCGACGGTCCCACGCAAGCCCTCGAAAGCGTCCCCAAACCTCGGACGTGACGTGACGGTAGCTCTGCGATGCGACGCGGCGGACGGTCGCGAGTTCGCCGCGTCATTGCGCGGATCGGCCAAGTCGCTCCTGCGGCTGCTCGATCGTGACCGCGCAGAGCTGTCGATCGTACTCACGACGGACGCGGCGATCCGTCAATTGAACAGCCTGTTTCGCGGCAAGGACTCGCCGACCGACGTGCTCTCGTTTCCGCAACTCGGCGACGGCCAGGGATCGCACGAATGCGGGGAGAACTCGCGCGGGCGCGCAGCGGAAACGCGCGCGGGCGCCGCGGACGCAGGCCCTCCGGTGATTCTTGGCGATGTCGTGATCTCGATCGCGACCGCCTTGCGCCAGGCGCAGGCGATGAGGTTGCCGCCGGAACGCCGTCTGCGCGCCCTGCTAATTCATGGCCTCCTCCATCTGCTCGGGTACGACCACGAGCGTTCTCGGGCCGAGGCGCGGCGCATGTTCGCGCGTGAACGTGAACTCGCAGCGCTGCTCGATTCCCGGCCAGCCCCGCGCCGCTTGCGCTCCGCGACCGTGAGATTGTGAATCGTTAAAGCATGTCCGCCGCTCCGCTTAAGCCGGCCGCCGCCGCAGTCCTGACGCATTTCACCCGCACCTCGCGCAGCGGTGACGCGCTCGACAATCTGGTAACGATTCTGCGCAACGGGAGTATCGCAGGCTCTACCCGGATGGTCCCCGGCAAACAACGCGCCGTCTGCCTCTTTGACGTGCCGCTCGCAGAATTGAGCCGGCTGCTCACGCGGGCCAATCGGCGCCGCTACCAACCCTTCGGGGTTGCGCTGGACAAACGCTACGCCTTTGCGATGGGGGCGCGTCCGGTTTTCTATCTCCCGCTGACCGAGGCGCGCGCGATTCTCGCCGCCGAGGAGCTGTGGCGCGTGGTCGCGATCGACCTGCGCCGCACGCCGGCCGTGGATTGGACTTTCGAGCGCGAATGGCGGGTGCCCGGCGCGCTGCCGCTGCCCGCCCGCGGCGCCGTCGCGTTGGTCGAGTCCTGGCGAGACGCTGACGAACTGTACGATCGTTTCGACGGCGCACCGCCGTGCGCGGGCGTTCTCCCGCTCGAAAATTTATTTGGTTCCGGCGCGTGACTGGCCTGAGCCGGGGAACTCGCGCCGCGCTCGCGGCGATCAGCGGACTGGCGCTCGCCGCAGCCTTTCCGAAGGTTGATCTGGGTCTGCTCGCCTGGGTCGCCTTTGTGCCGCTGCTTTACGCAATCCGCGACGAATCAACCGGACGCCTCTTTCTCTACGCATGGCTGCAAGGCTTTGTCTGCAATATCGCTTCGGTTTACTGGATCGCGATCACGCTGCACAGCTTCACCAGCCTGCGCATCGATCTGGCGATCACGCCGATGCTTTTGCTGGCCGCGATCATCGCGCTCTACGGCGCTATCGCCTTTGCGTTCGCCGACTTCACTGCGGTCCGTTTCCGTATTCCGATAGTCGTTACGCTGCCGATCGCCTGGACGGCGCTCGAATGGGTCCGCACCTACTTCCCGATCGGCTTTCCGTGGAATCTGCTGGGCTACACCGCCTATCGCAATCTTCAGTTGATTCAGTTTGCGGAACTCACTGGGGTCTACGGGATCTCCGCGCTGATCATTTTCGCCAACGTGGTAGTTTACGTCGTCGCCTTCCAGGTTTATTCGCGCAGGACGCAGGCGGTGAGTCTCGGCGCTCTGACGTTCCTGATGGCGGCGGCGTTCGTCTTCGGTTCGATCCGAGTCCGCGGCCTGCAAAACGCCCAGGGCGAGGCGTCACTCAACGTTGCGATGGTCCAGGGCGACATCCCGCAATCGCTGAAATGGGATCCCAAGTTCCTCAAATCCAGTTTCGACGTCTATGCGGATCAGAGCCGCAGCGCAGCGCGGCGCGGCGCTGACTTAATCGTCTGGCCGGAGGCCGCCGCCGCGTTTTTCTTTCAACCCGACGAGCGCTATCCCGCCGCTTTCGCTGAAGATGCGCGCTACCGCCAACAATTACTCGCGCTCGCCGTCGAGACTGCCGATCCGATCCTTTTCGGCGCGCCCGCGCTTGGCGTCGAAGATGGCCGCGTGGGGTTTTACAATCGCGCCTATCTCGTCAGTGGCCGCGGCGAGGTTATCGCCTGGTACGACAAGATTCAGCTCGTGCCCTTTGGCGAATACGTCCCGCTGCGCAGCCTTTTCGGCTACTTCGTCAATCGCGTCGTCGCCGGTTTCGGCGATATGTTTGCGGGATCAAAACAGACCGTCTTTACGGTGAAAGATGCCAAGCTGGGCGTGCTGATCTGTTATGAAAGCATCTTTCCGGATCTGGCGCGCAGCGTCGTCAATGACGGCGCCGACATTCTGATCAATATCACCAACGATGCCTGGTACGGGGAAAGCTCTGCGCCTTATCAATTGCTCGCGATGGCGGCGATGCGCGCGGTCGAGACCAAAGTCCCGCTGGTGCGCGTGGCGAACACCGGCATCAGCGCAGTTATCCAGCCCACCGGCGCGATCACCGCGCCAACGCCGCTTTTCGTGCGCGGTACTGAAACCGAACTTGTGTACTGGCGCCGCGAGCGGACAGTGTACACGCGGGTCGGTGATCTCTTTGCGGAAGCTTGCCTGATCCTCACGCTCGCCGGATTCCTCGACGCGCTGACTCTGCGCCGCGGCGCCAGCGGCCGACGCGGAGTCGGGTCCGATCAGTTCCCGCCCAACGGCCGCGCCCACGAGCGGACAAACTCGCACCTACTGCATTAATTCGCCGACGCGTTTATGTCAGAATATAAGCTGCATCGACCCGACACACTTCGCGTCGGCTAACAACCCAGCTTCTACCGACTGTTTTGAAACGCAACGTTCTGTATTTGGAGATTGCCCAATGACCCTAGCCGAGATGCGCGAACAACTCATCGATTTCGATTATCGCAGCGAGACCCTCGGGAGGCGTCTTTGACGTCGCCACACTAAGCGCGCGCTCCAACCAACTGCTCGAGGAGTCGAGCAAGCTCGATTTCTGGGATCGCCCTGAGGACGCCCAGGCGGTGCTCAAGGAGCAGGACCGCATCCGCGCCAAGCTCTCGGGCTACGAGCTTCTGAAGAAATCGCTCGAAGAGGCGAAGCTCTTCTTCGCGATGGCCGAAGAAGAAGGGATGGACGATTCTGAGGCGGCTGGCGAAACCGCAGCCGCACTTCAGACCGCGGGCGCAGAGCTCGAGCGCCAGGAACTCCAACTGATGCTCGGAGGCGAATACGATCGCCTCGGCGCGATCGTCTCGGTCCATCCGGGGGCCGGCGGCACTGAGGCTCAGGATTGGGCCGAGATGCTTCTCCGTCTCTACCTCCGCTGGGCCGAGCGGCGCGGCTACAAGACCGATCTCGCCGATTTGCAGCCCGGCGACGGCGGCGGAATCAAGAATGCGACCTTCGAGGTGGACGGCGAGTTCGCGTATGGCTATCTCAAGGCCGAAGCCGGCATCCATCGGCTGGTGCGGATTTCACCTTACGACGCGAATGCGCGCCGCCATACTTCGTTCGCCTCGGTCTTTGTCTTCCCGGCGATCGACGACAAGGTCGAGGTCATTATCAATCCAGCGGATCTGCGCGTCGATACCTTTCGCGCCTCAGGCGCCGGCGGCCAGCACGTCAACAAGACCGATTCCGCCGTGCGCTTCACCCATATCCCCAGCGGAATCGTCGTAACCTGCCAGAACGAGCGCTCGCAGCACAAGAATCGCGCGATGGCGATGAAAATCCTGCGGGCAAGGCTGTTCGAGCTTGAGCAACGCAAGAAGCGCGAGGAGCTCGAGAAATTCAGCAAGGAGAAAAAGGAGATCGCCTGGGGCAGCCAAATCCGCTCTTATGTGCTCCATCCGTATCAGTTGGTGAAGGACCATCGCACCGGCGTCGAGGCCGGCAACACCAGCGCGGTGCTCGATGGCGATATCGATCAGTTCATCGAGGCCTACCTGATGGGTGTGCGCAAGGGCGACCCCGAAGCCGCATCGGTCTGAGCGACGAAATCTTCGGGTACGGATCTTTCGTAACCAAAAGTTAATTTGCGGCCCATTGCATTGCTGCGCTAGCCGTCGCTACTAGATCGGCATGCGGAAAGCCTTAGGCGCGACCCGCGCGGCACCGGCACTGTCGGCCGCTGAACGGATGATGGCGGGCCGCGCCCTGCGCGAGCAGGTGCCGCGCAGCAGTCACGGGGAATGGCAGGCCGCAGTCAATCGCGCCGACCCGGTTGCGATCCTCCGCGAGTTTGACCACAACCGCATCGCCGAACTGTTGCCGATCCGCTACGGGCGCATGAAGAAGTCGCCGTTCGCCTTTTTGCGCGGCGCCGCGGCGATTATGGCCGCCGATCTCGCGCGCACACCCGCCACCGGGCTGCGGGTGCAGGCCGGCGGCGATTGCCACATCATGAATTTCGGCGCCTTCGCGACCGCCGAACGCAACCTGATCTTCGACATCAACGATTTCGACGAAACCCTGCCTGCGCCCTGGGAATGGGACATCAAACGTCTCGCTGCGAGTATCGAGGTCGCCGCGCGCACCGCCGATTTCAAGACCGAATATCGCGAGGAGGCGGTCCGCGCCGCCACCCGCGCCTATCGTGAGCACATGGCGGAATATGCCGCGATGCGCGTGCTTGAGGTCTGGTACCAGCGCATCGATCTTAAGGCGCTGATCCGCAGTATGCCGCGCGACGCCGAGCGCGCCGAGACCCGGCGGGCAATCGAGAAGGCGCGCCGCGACAGCACTCCGGGACATCTTTTTCCGGCGCTCGCGCGGTCGGGCCGCAAACCCCTGCGGATCAACGACGCACCGCCCCTGATCTATCATCCGGCGGAACGCCACAAGGCGGCATTTCGCCAGCGCGTACTCGACGGCTTCGAGCGTTATGCCGCGTCGCTCCCACCAGCATATCGGCAGTTGTTTCAGCGTTACGAGCTGCAGGACATCGCGATCAAGGTCGTCGGCGTCGGTAGCGTCGGCACGTTCTGCGCCGTCGCGCTCTTCACCGCCGCCGAGGATGATCCGCTCTTCCTGCAGGTCAAGGAGGCAGGCCCTTCAGTGCTCGAGCCGTATGCCGGGGCGAGCGCCTTCACCAGTCATGGCGAGCGCGTCGTCGTCGGACAGCGTCTGATGCAGTCCGCGGGAGACATCCTGCTCGGCTGGACCGAGGGTCTCGAAGACAACCGCCACTTCTATATCCGCCAACTGCGCGATATGAAGATCGCGATGCCGATCGAGACCGCCGGCCACACCGACCTCGAATACTTCGCGGAAGCCTGCGGCTGGGCCCTGGCGCTCGCACACGCTCGCTCCGGCGATTCCGCGATGATCGCCGGCTACCTCGGCTCGGGCGAAGCCTTCGACGACGCGCTGGTCAACTTCGCCGCGGCCTACGCCGATCAGACCGAGCGCGACTACGCGGCGCTGCTCAAAGCAATCAAGGCCGGACGGATCAAAGCCGCGAGCGCGTGATCTCCAATGCAGCGCTCAGAATAATGCGCCGCTTTTGCTAGGCTGTGCCCGGTAACCAACCAGGAGCCAAATATGATCGATCTTTATTTCTGGATTACCCCGAACGGCTACAAGGTCACGATCCTGCTCGAGGAGCTGGGCTGGAAGTACAATGTCATCCCGATCAATATCGGCAAGGGCGAGCAGTTCCAGCCCGACTTCCTCAAGGTCTCGCCGAACAACCGGATTCCCGCGATGGTCGATCATGACGGCCCGGACGGTAAGCCGATCGCGATCTTCGAATCGGGCGCGATACTCATGTATCTGGCCGAGAAGAGCGGCTGGCAGTTCATGCCGCAGGACCTACGTAAGCGCTACGACGTCGTCCAGTGGCTGATGTTCCAGATGGCCGGCGTCGGCCCGATGCTCGGTCAGGCCCATCATTTTCGCCGCTACGCACCTGAGCAGATTCAGTACGCGGTCGAGCGTTACACCAACGAGGCGCATCGCCTCTACGGCGTGATCGACAAGCGCGTCGGCGAGGCCGGCTACCTCGCCGGCGAATACTCAATCGCCGACATGGCGACTTATCCGTGGCTGCGCACGCATCATTGGCAGGGACAAAACCTCGATGACTTTCCCAACCTTAAGCGCTGGTATGACGCTATCGAAGCGCGTCCGGCGGTCCAGCGCGGCCTCGCCGTGATGAAGGAAGAAGTCGAACGCGGGCGTGGCGCCAAACCCAACCCAAAAGCCTGGGATATTCTCTTCGGCAAGCAGCAATTCGAAAAACGCTAACGCGCCCGCGGCGCTAGCTTAGGGCGATTATCCGTCTGTTGGCAGAAGACGCGGGTTCGCCCAGAATCAGGGGCGACGTGACAGGCCGAAGGCGGCCGCATTACTTGTCATCGGTGCTGTTGTAATCAGTGCAGTCTTTGTAGAGATATCCGCCAGCTTTATAAACTTTTGTCATACAAAAGCGCAGCAGTGCGAAATACCAAAAATATCGTAATAAGTGATGCAGCCATGGAGGGCGAGCCAAGATTCACCGCTTTGGAGAGAGTTTATCTCGGCTTGCGTAAGCAACTGTTGATTACTGGCGTCGCCCTATAGCTTTTTAGGTTGGCCTCTTTGCACGGATACTTACAGAGGTTTCGCAACTATATTCGGAAAGATAGATCCTGTGGTGAATCCGCCATGCTGGCCGGAGGTCTCGAAGTGAGGCGCAACGCTGTTTGGAATGACCTCGATATAAACTCTCCTGTTACTTGGGAAGCGATGGTCTTCCCAAAGTTGATTATGATCAGGGTCGATTGCAAGGGCGTATTTACTGCCAACACTGGTATGGTGCCTTCTGTCACATTCAGTCACGCGCGAAGCTCTTTGTGGTTAACTTCCAATTGCCCTTGCGAAACCCTCCACTGCCGAAAACCTACCCACAAAATTCCAGCTGTTATGAACATGAGCAGCCAGTCGGTCAGACTGCTTCTCTTAAGCAGCTGGATAAGCTTCATAGGGCGATTACCGATATTGTTGGATATGTAGTTACTCTGTTGGCGGTTGCGTTTGTGCTTGCTCATGCCTCTTGGACGGACTCGTCTCCAGCAAAGCCTTGGCAATTTTCGACGCTAGCGATCGTGCCATGTGTTCTCTCTACTTAGCAAATTCTGCGATTATTTGGACTGCAACAAAAAATGCAATACCGATGAACGGCCACCAATACCAGGGCGCTTTCAACTTGTTCATTTGGCTATATCCTCAGGGTTACGTTACCTTGGTTGTTTCGGATCGGGCTTTATTTTGAGTAAAGACTTTGCAAATTTGGATGCGAGAGAATGCGCCGTATGTTCTTCTTTCTTTTCGTCAGGCATTCCTATGTTATCCGGTGAAATGGAAAACGTAACTGCTCCGGTCGCCGTGCCGGTACACTCGGCCAACTCCAATTTGTCAGCGAATTTCTAACTCGGGGGAACTAGGCCCGCCCGCTGCGGATCGTATTGAGATTGGCCAAACCGGTCTGCACGGTGAGGCCGCCGTCAACCACAATCGCCTCGCCGGTGATGAACGAGGCCTCGTCCGAGGCGAGGAACAGCACCGTGTTGGCGATCTCGTCGGGTTCGCCGATCCGCCCAAGCGGCGCCGCTTCCGCCTGAAGCCGGCGGAATTCGTCGGCCCGATCGCCCGCGATCAGCTCCGGCGCGCGCGTATTGATCGCGCCCGGACAGACGCAGTTGATGCGGATTTTGTAGCGCGCGTTCTCCATCGCCGCGGCCCGCGTCAGATTGATCACGCCAGCCTTCGCGGCGTTGTAGGACGAGAGCCCATAGTCCCCGCGCGTGCCCGAAATGGACGCGGTATTGATGATCGCGCCGCCGCCCTGCTTGCGCATGATCGGAAGGCTGTACTTGATCCCAAGGAAGGTGCTGGTCAGCGTCACCGCCATCACGCGGTTCCAGCTCTCGAGCGTGGTCTCTTCGAGCGTCGCAACCTCCGCCGCGCCGGCGTTGTTGAACATCACGTCGAGCCGGCCGAAGCTGTCGAGCGCGAGCTTGATCGCCGCCCGCACGCCCTCGGCGTCCGACGCGTCCATCTTGATCTGCCGGGCCTTGCCGCCCGCTGCGACGATTTCCGCGCCGATCTTGTCGGCGCGCGTACCGCTCAGATCGGCCACGATCACCGCGGCCCCTTCGCGCGCGAAGCGCCGCACCGTCGCCGCGCCGATTCCCGAGCCGCCACCGGTAACGATCGCGACCCGCCCGTCGAGTTTTCCCGCCATGATTCTTGACCTCCCGAAACGTCGCCTTTGCCCGGCTCGCCGCCTGATGTAACTTGCGCTTGGACGTCCCTTTCGGACATCAACGAACAACGGCTTGGTCTATCGATGCAATATGATCCGCGAAAAGGCAATGGCGGGCTGCCGCACGATCCGCTGACAGCGCTGGTCGTGCCGCGCCCAATCGGCTGGATTTCGACCATCAGTCCGAGCGGCGTCGTGAATCTGGCGCCCTACAGTTTTTTCAATGCGATCGCGGGGAATCCACCCTTCGTGATGTTCTCGAGCGGCGGCCGCAAACACTCGCAGCACAACGCCGAAAAATCCGGCGAGTTCGTCCATAGTCTCACCACCTGGGAGCTGCGCGAAGAGATGAATCTCACCTCCGCGATGGTCGGTCCCGAGGTTAGCGAGCCGGAACTGGCGAAGCTCGCGATGGCGCCCTCGACCGTCGTCAAGCCGCCGCGCGTCAAACACTCGCCGGTCGCCTTCGAGTGCAAATACGTCAAGAGCGTCGATCTGCCCGGCCGCGACGGCCGGCCGCATGACTACACGATCGTCATCGGTGAGGTCGTCAGCATCTACATCGATGACGCCGTGGTCATCGACGGCGCAGTCGATCTCTCACGCCATCGCCCGATCGCGCGCCTGGGCTCGACCGATCAATACACCGTCATCGATACCATTTTCCGCATGAAGCGCCCGCGCTAGAAGGCGCGATTCGCTAGCCCATCAGGCCCTTGGTCAGACCGCCATCGATCGTGATGTTGGCCCCGTGAATGAAGCCCGCACGCGCTGACGCGAGGAACAGAATAAGATCGGCGACCTCTTCGGGTTGGCCAATCCGTGCGAGCGGGGTCATCGTGCGAAACGCCTCTTCCGTCGATTGACCTGCACTGGCAGGAATCAGGCCCGAGCGCATCTTGAGTAATCGTTCCGTGAGGATCGGTCCGGGATTGATGCCGACGACGCGGACGTTTGGCGCCGCCTCTTCGGCCAGCGCCTTGGTGAAGTGATTGAGGGCCGCGTTGGCCGCGCCGCCGATCGTATAGCTGGCGCGCGGATTGAGCGCGGCCGCACCGATCACGTTGACGATTATGCCGCCGCCGTCGCGCCGCATCGGTGCGAGCACCTCGCGCGCCATCCGTACGTAACCGAAAAATTTGAGCATCCAGTCTGCTATCCAGGCTTCGTCGGAGAGCTCCATGAAAGGACCGGTGCGCGCACTGCCGGCGTTGTTGATCAGGACATCGACCCGTCCGAAGCGCTCGAGGCAGCGCGCGACGACGCGCTTGATCGCCGCGCCGTCAGTGAGGTCCGCAGCGATCGTATCGATCCGCTCGCGCGCGGCATGACCCGCGGCGATGACCGTCTCGTCGAGCGCCGCCTGACCTCGCGCACAGGCCAGCACCGAAGAGCCCTCGGCGAGCAGGCCTAATACCGTGGCCCGCCCGATGCCCTTGCTGCCGCCGGTCACGATCGCGACTTTGCCGTCCAAGCCCAGTTCCATGACTACCTCCTTCATGTACGCCCGATCGCTTTGGCGTATCGGGAGATTCAATCCGCAAGGTCTATCACAACCCGGGCCAGTAGATCGGGCGCGAAAGAGCGCTCCTCAGTGTGCCGCCGCGCCGCCCGCACCCGTCGTGCTCGCGCCGCGAAAAAGCAGAAACGACGGAACCATTACGATCGCCATCACCGCCAGGATGCGATACAGATCGGCAAACGCGAGCATCGCGGACTGCTGCTGGATTACGCCGTATACCATCCCGAGACCCTGCTTTTGCCCGGTCACCATCTGGTTAAGCAGATGGAACGTCGGCGAGCCCGGCAGGTGCGGCGCGCGATTGCTCATCTGCCACGCATCGAAGGCCGAAAAGTGCTGCACGAGGTAGGCCTGATGGATGCTCTGATGGCGCACCAGCGTGCTGGTCAGGTAGGCGATTCCCATCGCCGCCCCGGTATTGCGCATCATGTTGTAGAGGCTCGAGGCGTAGCCCATCCGCTCGCGCGGGACGCAGGTCAGCGCCGCGGCGGAGAGCACCGGGAAGCACATGCCGAGGCCCAGTCCCAGAACCATCCCCGGCCAGATCACCTGCCAGATTCCCACCTCCAGGTTCCAGTGGGCCATATTCCACAATCCGATCGCTTGCAGCACGAAGGCCAATCCGATAAGCCGCTTGTTATCGATTCCATGGCGCGCAATCTGCCCGGCAAGGAGCATCGCGAACATCGCGCAGCCCGCGCGCGGCGCCATCACCAGTCCAGCCTTCCACGCCGTATAGCCCATGAACTCCTGCAGGAAGACCGGGTTCAGGATGCCGGTGCCGAAGAGGATAAAACTCAACATCACGACGGCGAAGACCGCGCCCGCGAACTGCCGGATTTCCAGGAAACGCAACTCCACGATCGGATCGGCCACCCGCAGCTCGCGGAACACCAGCAGCACCGTCGCCACGCCGGAAACGATCGCCGCGCCGACGATCCAGGGCGAATTGAACCAGTCGGCGCGCTCTCCGCGATCGACGATGATCTGCATCAGCCCGAGCGCGACGGCCAGATAGATCATCCCAAGGAAATCGATTGGGCCGCTGCGTTTGCGCTCGCGTATATAGGCCGGGTCGTGGACGAAGCTGGAAACCATCACGAAGGCGATCGCGCCTAGCGGCACATTGATGTAGAAATTCCAGCGCCAGTTCCAGTTGTCGGTGATCCAGCCGCCGACCGTCGGCCCCAGGATCGGCGCGACCATCAGCCCCATCCCCCACATCGCCATCGCCAACTGCTGCTCCTGCGGCGGAAAGGTTTCCATCAGGATGGCCTGCGAGAGTGGAATCATCGCCGCCCCGGCGACTCCCTGGATCAGACGAAACAGCACCATCTCGCTGAGCGAGCGGGCGGCGCCGCACAGCGCCGAGGCCAGCACGAAAGTCGAGACCGAGGCGAGAAAATATTGCTTGCGGCCGTAGCGCCCGGAGATCCACCCGGTCATCGGGATCATGATGCCATTGGCCACCAGGTAGCTCGTGAGAATCCATGCGATTTCGTCCACACTGGCCGAAAACGAGCCCTGCATATGGGGCAGCGAGACGTTGATGATCGAACCGTCGAGGACTTCGAGCGTCGCCCCCAGCATCACGGCCAGTGCGATCAGCCACTTGTGCGCGGGCGCTTCGGCGTGAGCGCTTGTCGGGGCGGTACTTCCAGCGGCAGCCATACGTCCTGAACCTTGGCGAAACTCAACCCCAAGGTCTTATCATGTTAGTTCGTTATGGGCTGCGCCCACCCTGATGGATGAAACCTGCTAAGGAAGGGACACCGCGCTGTCGGCACCGAGGTCGTTTTTTTCCTGGTGCTCGCAGCCCGAGTGTTAGTTTGACCTGAGGCCCTG